>Ga0181520_10000983_pt1 | contig 60295 bp, 55 predicted proteins | sample PEATcosm2014_Bin_29_FD_132451 | JGI IMG/M metagenome (GOLD analysis project Ga0181520, IMG submission 132451) | Peatland microbial communities from MTU Mesocosm Facility, Houghton, MI, USA - PEATcosm2014_Bin02_30_metaG | ecosystem: Environmental > Terrestrial > Soil > Wetlands > Peat | place...
ACCTAAGACCATGGCTGCATCAGTACAACTGGCACAGACCTCATGCTAGTCTGGCCATGGCTCCTCCCATCAGCCGGTCCGGCTTGACGAGGAACAACCTGTTGATACACCACAACTAGGGACTAGATAAAGAACTATAGATATCTGAAGTTATACAAGCCATAACATATGAGTACAAAAACTATAGATATCCCACCTTAACCAATTCGCAAAAAACGCGAATTGGCGAAGGTAGGGTACCCAAATAATTGCGATCTCAGCGTGTCAGCTGGGCTGTTGAGGACTCTGCACAGCCGGAGGCGCGGGATTCTCCGCAGGTGGTGGTACAGGACTCTGCGCAGCCGGAGGTGCGGGAGTCTCTGCAGGTGGTGGTACAGGAGTAAACGCCGGTGGAGGCGCGGGATTCTGCTCGGCCGGCGGTGCCGGATTCATATCGGCAGGAGGGGCGCCGGGTTTGGCGGGCGGGGTGAGGACGAAACCCTTGCGGATCAGAGCAAAGCCCAACTGCGGGAACTCGGCTTGGAGGAGCTGATTTTCAGGGCCGGAGAAGAGGTCGGTTTCTTTGCCGGCGATGGTGGCAACGAGGTGGTGGACGACGACGGGCTTGCCGTCAAGAGCGCCCTGTTCGTCAGCGTAAGTGGCCAACTGGATGGGCTCGATGGAGCCTTCCTTTTTGGGGATGATGGCCCAGAGGTCGCGATTGTTGCGGGCCACGGCAAGAACCAGGAGGGTTTCCAAGGCACCGGGATCGAAGTCGGGAAGGAATACAGTCGCAGAGTGCAGGGGCAGGCGCGTGGTGGTGGTGTTGCCGTTAGCGGAGGTGTTGAGAAGTAGAATCGGGGGTTGGGTAGATTTTTGATCTGGTTCAGCGGTGACGTTGACGGCCGAGCCGTTGACGGCGGCGCTCAACTGTACTTGGCGCAGGAAGTTGGCCTGAGAGAGGCTCTCGGTCTTGGAGAGAGAGTAATCGAGGCCCTTCATATTGATGATGACCAGCGCATTGGAGTCGTATCCCGAGGGACTGGTGGTGAAGGTGAAGCTGGCCTTGCCAACGGATTTGCCATGCTGCGAGATGACGAAGCTGGCTGACTGGGCATAGGCGGCTGGGGCGATAGCCAGTAAGGCTGTAAGCGGGACGAGGACAAAATTACGCATGATTCTCTCCGTCTATCTAGTCTACGGAATTAGACACGGAGCGGAAAAAAAGGTTGCGGGAAACAGCTTCCAGCCCTTAGCTTCTAGCTATTAGCCAGTGATGTGGAAGGACGAACTGCGCGCTCCCTCCAAGGGAAATACGGTGTATTCCGAGCGCGCAAATCGAGCTAAAGGCTAGAAGCTAAAAGCTGTTTTTTGCCTTCAGCCTTTGGCGACTGCGAAGCGCTTGTTGACTTCATGCCAGTTGACGACGTTCCACCATGCGGCGAGGTAGTCGGGGCGCCGGTTCTGGTACTTGAGGTAGTAGGCGTGCTCCCAAATGTCGTTGAACAGGATGGGATAGAGGCCTTGAGTGAGAGGCGAATCCTGGTTGGGAGTGGTAATGACCTTGAGCTTGCCTGCCTGGAAGACCAGCCACCCCCAGCCGGAGCCGAACTGCTTGGCGGTGGTCTCGTTGAAGGTCTTTTTGAAGGTCTCGAAGTCGCCGAAGTCCGCGGTGATTTGGGCGGCGATGTGGCCGGTGGGCGCGCCGCCGACGCCGCTGGAGCCGACCTTGCCCATGAGGGGCCAGAAGGCGGTGTGGTTGGCGTGGCCGCCACCATTGTTGCGGACCGCAGTGCGAATCTCTTCGGGAACCTGCGCCAGGTCGCGGATAAGGTCGTCAACGGGCTTAGCGGCCAGATTAGGGTGGTTGGCGAGGGCGGCATTCAGGTTGTTGACGTAGGCCTGGTGATGCTTGTCGTGGTGGATCTTCATGGTCTCGGCGTCGATGAACGGCTCAAGGGCGGCGTAGTCGTAGGGAAGCGGGGCGAGTTCGTATGCCATCTGTAATCTCCTTCAAAAGGTCGTATTTAATGGATGCGCTGGGGCGGTGGGAGGGTGCGGAAAGTTAGGGGAACTCCAGACGCTAATCGGGAGCGATGCGCCGCCGGCTTGGGTACAATATTGGTATGACCTCCACATCCTCGGACCCTACCCTCGACCAGCTCTCTATCAACACCCTGCGGCTGCTTGCCGTAGATGCCGTGCAAAAGGCGAATAGCGGCCACCCCGGCGCTCCGCTGGGCTGCGCGCCCATGGCTTACCTGCTGTTTCACAAGCTGATGAAGCACAATCCGGCGAACTCCAAATGGGCCGACCGGGATCGCTTCGTGCTGTCAAACGGGCATGCCTCGATGCTGCTCTATGGGACGCTGTTTCTGGCCGGCTACGACGTGACGCTGGAGGACCTGAAGAGCTTCCGACAGTGGGAATCGCGGACGCCGGGTCACCCGGAGCGCGGCGATACGGACGGGGTAGAGGTGACGACCGGGCCGCTGGGTCAGGGGATTGCGATGGCCGTGGGCATGGCCATGGCGGAAAAGCACCTGGCCGCGGTGTATAACAAGCCCGGCCTTGCAGTGGTGGACCACCACACTTATGCACTGCTGGGCGACGGCGACCTGATGGAGGGCGTCTCGCACGAAGCTTGCTCGCTGGCAGGAACGCTGGGGCTGGGCAAGTTGATCGCCCTCTACGACGACAATTTGATTTCTCTGGATGGGCCGGCAAACCTGAGTTATACCGAGGATGCGCTGAAGCGCTTTGAGGCATACCACTGGCACGTGCAGCGTGTGGCGGACGGGAACGATTTGACGGCGATTGATGCGGCGATTACGGCGGCAAAGGCGGAGACCGGCAGGCCATCGATCATCGCGGTGCGGACGATCATCGGCTACGGTAGCCCCAAGGCTGGCTCGAACAAGTCGCATGGCGAGCCACTGGGCGCGGAGGCTGTGGCGGCGACGAAAAAGTTTTTTGGTTTCCCGGAAGATCAGAGCTTTGTGGTGCCAGATGCGGCGCTCAAGAATTGGCGCAAGGCGGTAGAGCGCGGCGCGGGATTTGAGGCGGCCTGGAAGAAGCTGTTTGCCGGATATGCGGCGGCGTTTCCGGAGCTGGCGGCGGAGTTTGAGCGCACCCAGAAGGGCGTGTTGAAGGCGGGATGGGAGAAGGCGATTCCCAGCTTTCCGGTGGACAAGGCGGTGGCGACGCGTAACGCCGGCGGCGTGATTCTGAACGCGATTGCCGAGCAGGTGCCGGAGCTGTTTGGCGGGGCTGCGGATTTGACTTCCTCGACCAAAACAATTTTCAAGCCGGGAGCGAACTTCCACGAGGACGCTGCTGGGCGGAATGTATTTTTCGGAGTGCGCGAGTTTGGGATGTGCGCGGCGGTGAACGGGATTGTGGCGCATGGAGGGCTGATACCTTTTGGATCAACCTTCTTTATCTTTTCCGATTATGCAAAACCGGCGATACGGCTGGCGTCGCTGATGAAGGTTCATGCGCTGTTCGTCTTTACCCACGACACAATCGCGCTGGGCGAGGATGGGCCGACGCATCAGCCGGTGGAGCAGTTGATGAGCTTCCGGGCGGTTCCGGGGCTGACGGATTTTCGCCCGGCGGACGCCAACGAGACGGCGGCTGCGTGGAGGCTGGCTTTGGAGCGCAAAGGGCCAAGCTTCTTTGCGCTGACGCGGCAGGATGTGCCTGTGATCGATGCGGCGAAGCACGACACGTACGCCGGTGTGAGCAAGGGCGCATATGTGCTGCTGGAGGCGGAAAAGCCGCAGGTGGTACTGATCGGCGCGGGCAGTGAGGTTTGGCTGTGCCTGGATGCGGCGAAGCTGCTGGCTGGCGAGGGAATCCGGGCGCGGGTGGTGAGTTTTCCGAGCTGGAAAATATTCGAGGAGCAATCGGCGGAGTACAAGGCCAGCGTGCTGTCGGCGGGTGTGCCGAAGCTGGCGGTGGAAGCTGGTTCGACGCTGGGCTGGTGGAAGTATGTGGGCTCAGACGGCGACGTGATCGGGCTGGATCGCTTTGGGGCGTCGGCTCCGTTGAAGAAGGTCATGGCGGAGTTGGGATTTAGCGCGGAGAACGTGGCTAAGCGGGCGAGAGCGCTGGTGAAGTGAAACAGTGAATAAGTGAAACAGTGAGTAAGTGAAACAGTAGGCAGTGACAACTTTTCCGAAAGGAACTATCTTGAAACTTGTTATTGCATCCGACCACGCGGGATTTTCACTTAAAGAAGAAGTTCGCGCCTATCTTGCCAAGGCGGGCCATGAGGTGGTGGATCTGGGAGCTTATAACTGCGAGCCATCGGATTATCCTGACTTTGCCGAGAAAGTGGGTGAGGCGTTGAAACGTGGCGATGCGCCTCGCGGAATTCTTATCTGCGGCTCGGGCGTGGGAGTGTGCGTGGCGGCCAACAAGATACCGGGGATTCGCGCCGGAATGTGCCACGACACTTATTCAGCGCACCAGGGCGTGGAGCACGACGATATGAACGTGTGCGTGTTGGGAGCGCGCATTATTGGATCGGCGCTGGCCTTCGAGGTGGTGGATAGGTTTATTGCTGCTAAGTTTATAGCCAGCGAAGAACGGTTTGTGCGGCGATTCAAGAAGGTTCTGGCTATCGAAGCTAAGTACCAACGCTGAGAAAGTATCGGGAGCATGGCGCACCTACTGTAACTTAATGATTTAGAATAAGCGCGCGAGCGCGGATTTGGAGGCGCCGATTTTCCCCTTCGACGCAATCCTCTTCGATGTGGGCGGGGTCCTGCTGACCAACGGCTGGGACCTGCGCGAACGCACCGCGGTGCTCTCACACTTCCATCTCGACCCTGCGACGTTCGAGGCCAGGCATCTTGCGCACTACGACGCGTGGGAGAGGGGCGCGATTTCCGTCGAGACCTACCTGGATGCGACCGCCTTTTACGAGCCGCGCGAATTCACCCGTGATGAGTTTTTCGCTATGATGCTCACCCAATCGAAGCCGCAGCCGGAAGGGGCGCTGGGAATCTTACGGGAACTTGCCGCATCAGATAAGTGTTTGCTGGGCGCGTTAAACAACGAGGCGCAGGAGACGAACGAGTATCGTTTCAAACACTTCGGGCTTCACGAACTTTTCCAGGTGACGCTAAGTTCCTGCTATCTGGGATTGCGCAAGCCGGAACCGGCGATTTACATGCGGGCGCTGGATATTCTGGGCAGGCCGGCGGAGCGAATACTGTTTATTGATGACCGGAAGGAGAATGTGGCTGGGGCGATCAATGCAGGGATGAAGGCTATCCGATTTGAGGGTGCGGAGTCGTTGCGGCGTGAGTTAACGAGCTTGAGAGTTTTCTAGATCCAGGAGGTAACGATGCAACTTGGATTAATCGGCTTGGGGAAGATGGGCGGAAACATGGCGGAGCGTCTGCGGCTAGGCGGCCATCAGGTGGTTGGATTCGACTTCGATCCCGGAGCGGTGGCGCGGCTCACGGCCTCCGGAAGTGTTGGCGTTTCGAGCCTCAAGGAACTTGTGCAGAAGTTGGAAGGCCGAAGAGCCCTATGGATGATGGTGCCGCAAGGCGCCGCGGTAGACGAGACAATAGCCAAGCTGGAACCGCTGCTGAACCCCGGCGACATCCTGATCGACGGCGGTAACTCGAATTACAAAGACTCCATGCGCCACTACAAGGAAGTTACAGCCAAAGGCTTTCAGTTTATAGACGCGGGCACCTCGGGCGGTGTGTGGGGATTGAAATCGGGTTATAGCCTGATGATTGGCGGCGACAAAGAGCCGGTCGATTACCTTCGGCCTATCTTCGAAACGCTGGCTCCGGCAGCGGACAAGGGCTGGGGACACGTTGGTCCGGCTGGCGCGGGGCACTTTGTGAAGATGGTACACAACGGCATTGAGTACGGCCTGATGCAGGCCTATGCCGAAGGATTTACCGTCCTGGAGAAGAAAGAGGAGCTGAAGCTGGACCTGCCGCAGATCGCCCAGATCTGGCGCTACGGCAGCGTGGTGCGCAGTTGGCTTCTGGACCTGACTGCCGAGGCGCTGGCCGGTAATCCTACGCTGGACGGTTTGCAGGCTTATGTTGTGGACTCCGGCGAAGGTCGCTGGACGGTCTTCGAGGCCATCGATCTGAATGTATCCGCGCCGGTGATCACGGAGTCGGTAATTCGACGCATCCGCTCGCGCGAGGAGAACAACTTTACCGACCGCATGCTGGCAATTATGCGCAATGCATTTGGCGGCCATGCGGTAAAGAAAGATTAGTCATGCAGTAACTCAGTGGCGTAAATGTGATGAGGTTAAGCAGCGATGGCGACAGCACAGATGAGCGTAAGCCCGGAGGATCTTTCTCAAGTTCCACGGAGCAGCGAGAGGATTCCTGAGCCGGGGATTCTGGTGATCTTTGGCGCATCTGGCGACCTGACCAAGCGTAAGCTGCTTCCGGCGCTTTTTCACCTAGAGCAGCAGGGACTGTTGCCGGAGAAGTTTGCCATTGTAGGCGCCTCGCGGCGGTCTCTGGGCGATCAGTTTGCTGAAGATATGCGTGGCAGCATTGTCGAGTTTGGCGGCGCGGAGGCATGCGACGTAAAGCTGGATAACTTTATTAAAAAGATAAGTTACTTTTCCCTGCGCTTCGATCATCCGGGAGACTATATAGGACTGAAGGCGGAGTTAGAGCGCATCGCGCAAGAAAAAGGCATTGGCGGCAGACGGCTGTTCTATCTGGCTACAGCGCCGGAGTATTTTGCTTCGATTATTGAGAACCTTGGCGCGGAGGGAATGGCGCAGCCGGAGCAGGGCAACGTGGCAGTGGTGATCGAAAAGCCTTTTGGCCACGACCTGGATTCTGCGCGCGAACTGAACCGCCAGGTGAATGCAGTCTTCCGCGAGGAGCAGGTATTTCGCATCGATCACTACCTGGGCAAGGAAACGGTACAGAATATTCTGGTGTTTCGCTTTGCCAACGGAATCTTTGAGCCAATCTGGAACCGGAATTACGTGGACCATGTGCAAATTACGGTGGCTGAAACACTGGGCGTGGAAGGGCGCGGGCCGTTCTACGAGAAGGCTGGCGCGCTGCGCGATGTGATGCAGAATCACGTGATGCAGTTACTAAGCCTGGTGGCGATGGAGCCGCCGTCGAGCTTTGAGGCGGAGAGCGTGCGTCGGGAGAAGCTGAAAGTGTGGCGGGCGATTCCGTCAATTCCGATTTTGAATGTGGTGCGCGGCCAGTATGGTGCGGGAGTTGTGGATGGCAACTCTGTGGTGGGTTACAGGGAAGAGGAGCGAGTTAGTCCTAAGTCCGGCATGGAGACATATGCGGCAGTGAAACTGAGCGTTGAAAACTGGCGCTGGGCTGGCGTTCCGTTTTATCTGCGCGCGGGCAAGCGCATGCATAAGCGGGCGACGGAGATCGACATCCAGTTCAAGCAGCCGCCGCTATTGATCTTCGACCGGCTGGCGCATAGCCAGGCGTGCCAGGTGATCAAGCCGAACCTGTTGACGATTCGCATCCAGCCGGATGAGGGAATTGCGCTGCGTTTTGGGGCCAAGGTGCCGACGACAATGGAGATGGACGTTTGCCCGGTGAATATGGACTTCGACTACGCGGCGGCCTTCGGCAAATCGAGCGCCAACGGTTATGAGCGGCTGCTGCTGGACGCGATGCTGGGCGACCAGACGTTGTTTGCGCATCGCGACGGAGTGGAGACCACCTGGGCGCTGTATACGCCGATTCTGGAGGCGTGGGCAGCCAAGACTCCGGAGAAATTTCCTAACTACGCGGCGGGATCGTGGGGACCGGAGTGCGGAGACCACCTGATTGCGAGCGGGGGACACGCGTGGCGCAACGATCTGGGCAGGAAGGGATAGAGCAGGGACTGAGGGACTAAGGGACTAGTCGGTTGAGTGGAGGTTCGTGGTTTCCCAGATCCCAAAATCGGGACCTAAGGTCCCGCGCTCATTTATCTACTACTCATTATCGAATGAACCGAGAAGTTCGAGAAGTGCTAACCGCGCTATTTCGGTTTGCTGCATCAACTCAAAGAGCTTGGGAGTTTGATCCTTCGTAATCATGTTTTCAAGCCGCGCAAGATCAGGAAAATATTCGTAGAAATTCTTTTCGAGAATCTTTTTGGCTTTTTGCCGTTCTTCAATAGACTTATCTATAAGCCTTGATGCCCAACTGCTGTATCCTGCGATATTGCCAAAGTAATAATCCAGTTCGGGAATGAAATCTGAGGTTGGAATGTCTTTTCGTTTTTGCAACGCATAGCAATCCTTATATGGGAATGGACCCTTCCCAAGGTGTGAGCGATAAAGTTCTTCGATTTCAGTTCCAGTCATCATTTCCTCATATTGTAATGAATAATCCAGGTTATTTCCTATTCACGAATCACTTTTACTCTGATTCAGTCGGTGAGTTCGCCTTCCAACGGTGGACTATGACTTTCTTCCCATGCCTTTGTCCATGGCTTCATTGGCTAGGCGGTCGGCTTGCTTGTTTCCGCCGCGCAGGGTGTGGCGGATTTCGAAGCTGGCAATGCTGCGGGAGAGGCGGCGGGCCTCTTCCCACAAGGGGCGGAGGATGGGGCTCTTTACCTTATACAAGCCCTTCATCTGCCTGACCATCAGCTCGGAGTCGGAGACCACGCGCAGGCGTTTCGCTTTGTTCTCGACCGCCCAGCGCAGGACTGCCAGCAGGCCGGAGTACTCGGCGAAGTTGTTGGTCTGGATGCCGAGGTACTCGCTCAGTTCTGCTATGACGAGGCCTTTGGCGTCTTCGATGACGGCGCCGTAGCCGGAGGGGCCGGGATTGCCTCGGGAGCCGCCGTCACAGTGGGCGGTGAATTGCTCGGCGGCTGGGGGGTCGGGAAAGAGATTTCCACTCATTGATCTTTAGTGTACCGGGCGTGGGTAGGGTTTTTAATGACAGATGCGGCAAGTTAGCCTCCGCTGCGCGGGGATAGCGGGTTAGCGGGCTGCCGCCAGATTGAGATTCGTGGTTTCCCAAACCCCGGTCCCCAAAGGCGAGGGACCGGGGGCACCCACAACAGTTCGTGGATTCCCACCCATTTCATAAAGTGCACGAAATGGATGGAGCACAGGGCGTTCCTATACGGATGGCTTGCTTACCAATGCAGGCCGTTTTCGTCTATGGAGTACGGAGATTTCTCCACCCCCGGAGCAGCTTCGATGGCAACGGATGCGGCAATCTACCTTACTTCTTCAGTTCAGAACCCGGCGGGTTTGGCCTGGCCGGCAGCCATGAGGGTACAATCCTCTTCAGGCATGGAAGCGACCAGGTCAATGAACGGAGAGAAGAGCGCCGAGGAGCGGATGCAGGCTCGCATGACGGAGATGGAGCTGATTCGCGAGGCGCAGGCGGGGTCGCGTGCGGCCTTTGACACGCTGGTGCGGCAATATGAGAAACAGGTTCTGCGGCTGGCGCTGCACCTGACGGGGAGCGAGCACGACGCCGAAGACATTTACCAGGAGGCGTTTTTGAAGGCCTACCGGTATCTGGGGAATTTCCGGTTCGAGTGCTCGTTTTATACGTGGATTTATAGGATTGTGACCAATCTTTGCCTGGACCAGTTGCGACGGCGCAAGACACGCCGCGAGGACCGCTCGGTGCTGGTGGATTACTCCGGGGGGGAGATTGACCTGCTGGCCTCGGTTTCAGACGACCGGTCGTTCTCCAATCCCGGTAAGGAACTGGACCGCAAGATGCTGGGAGAGCGGATTCAAAGCGCGCTGGAGAAGCTGACGCCGCGTGAACGGATGGTTTTTGAATTGAAGCATTATCAGGGGCTGCGGCTGCGTGTGATCGGAGATATGCTGAGCACCACGGAAGAGACCGCCAAGAATACGCTCTTCAGGGCGACAAAGAAGCTGAGAACACAGTTAGCGGGATTGCGGTAGACACTGCGGGCGATGGAGTAAATGCCCTGCGGGCGGCGGAGTTTTGGTTGAACATTGTGGCATTTTTAGGGGCTGGAAGGACGTACTTATGAAATGCAAAATCACACATGAACTGATTGTGGCGGCGGCATACGGCGAACTGACCGATGAGCAGGCGCAGGAACTGGAGTTGCACCTGGCAAGCTGCCCGGAGTGCGGCAAAGAGCGAGAGCAACTGCTGGCGTTGAAGACACTGGCCGGAGCCTATCCGGTTGCGGAGCCGGAGGCGAACCTTGTGGCGCGTTCGCGGTTGAGACTGGAGGCGGCTCTGGACGCGCTGCCACCGCGCCGTTGGTATGGACGGCTGGGCCAGCGGATGAGGAATAATTTCGCCGGCTTGATGGCGGCACCGGTGGCGGCTTGTCTGCTGCTGGTGGTTGGCGTCGGCGCGGGCGTGCTGGGCAGCAACCAACTGGCCGCGAATCGCGCGGCGCAAATGGCGGCATCTCAGGCAACGCGGACACAGACCCAGACGATTCCGACTACAGCGGGCGCGCCGGTGGAGATAGCCAACGTCTCCAGCATTGTGCATGAACCAAACAGCCACATAGTAGAGGTGCGGTATAACCAGTTGGTGCCGCAGCGGATTGAGGGATCGCTGGATGATCCGGCGATTCGGCAATTGCTGATGCTGGCCAGCGAGAACTCAACTTCGACAGGGGTGCGGGACGACTCGGTGGGACTGATGGCGGCGGAGTGCAAGGCGGGGCACGGATGCCAGAAGGCGGCGGGGATTCGCGATGCGCTTATGGTGGCGCTGCGCTACGACAAGAACGCGGGCGTGCGCGAGAAGGCGCTGGAGGGGCTGGAGCCATACGTGGCCGAGGATATGCGGGTGCGTGATGCGGTGCTGGAGGCGCTGATGAACGACGGCGACCCGCGGATTCGCACCGCGGCTATCAACATTCTGGCGCCGGTGGAAGCCGATACCAGCGTGCGGCAGGTGCTGTATTCAGTTTCCAATTCCGACAGCAATCCGCAGATCCGGAATGTTTCGCGACAGGTGTTGAACAGCGTGCCGGAGATTCAGTAGCAGCATTACCTTTTGGCTACCGCGTCGTCAGAAAGAGCGCGGGGCCGGAGTCAATGCACCGCAGGAGAAAAACGATGAAACACTTTATGAGGCCGTATCGAGGTTTTGGATTTGTGATGCTGCTGGGAGCGTGGGCCGCGATGGCGGCTCCGGGGGCTACGGCGCAGGGACGGGGAATTGCCGGGCTGCTTCAGGAGCCAAGCAAGCTGCTGCACTCCAGTTCGCAGGGCTACCTGGGCGTGGACCTGGCGGACGTGGACCAGGAGAAGGCGCAGGCGCTGAAGCTGAAGGAGGTTCGTGGGGCGGTCATCACGCTGATCGATCACGACGCTCCGGCGGGGAAGATTGGGCTGAAGGTCAACGACGTGGTGCTCGAACTGAACGGGCAGGCTGTGGAAGGCGCGGAACAGTTGCGGAGGATGCTGAGGGAGATTCCGGCGGGGCGCAAGGTGAGCCTGGAAATCAGCCGCGACGGCAATGTGCAGACGCTGACTGCTGAGTTGGCCAATCGCAAGGCCATGGAGCACGAGGTTTGGAACAACATCGGCACGGGCGGCGACGTATTTGGGACAGGGCCGGGAATGGCGATGATGGGCGACGGCGACGCGCCGCTGCTGGGCGGCTTCCATATGCCGTTCTTTGGCAGCAGCCTGAATGTAGGCGCGCTGGTGGAGCCGCTGACCTCGCAGATGGCCGAGTACCTGGGCGTGAGCGGCGGGCTGATGGTGAGGCAGGTGGCGCACAAGAGCGAGGCCGACACGGCGGGGCTGAAGGCATTCGACGTGATTCTTAAAGTGGGTTCAGACGCCATCGCTTCGATGGGCGACTGGGAGCGCGCGCTGCACTCCAACCAGGGCAAGCCGGTGCAAGTGACGATTTTGCGCGACAAGAAGCAGCAGACGCTGACCCTGCAAGTGGATTCAAAGCGCCACGGAATGCTGGAGATGGAGGAGATATTCCCTGGCGGCGATGGAATGGTGGTGGCGGAGATTGATCCGGAGTTAGCGCAGAATGCGGCGGATCAGGCGCTGGCGATGAGTGAGCAGGCGCAGAAGCTGAAGGATCAGGCCAGAGAACTAAGTTCGAAGATCAGCTCGGAACAGGCTGAGGAGATGCGCAAGCAGGCCGAAAAGATCCGCGAGAGCATCAAACTGGAGGATTTTAAACTCGATCAGAAACAGATGGAGCAACTGAAGCAGCAGATGGAAGAGTTCCGCAATAACTTCAAGCAGGAAGATTTCATGATTGATCAGAAACAGATGGACGAGCAACGGCAGCAGATGAAGCAGCAAATTGAGAAACAGATGGAGCAGTTGAAACAGCAGATGGAGGATTTGAAGGCACTGGGCTTCGATGGCTGCGTGTGAAGATTTGAGGATGCAGCAACGCAAAGGGCGCCGCCGGATTCCGGTTGGCGCCCTCGCTGCGTTTGGGGTGATTAGCAATTCAAAATAATTCAGAAACCGTCTTTTTCCGGCAAGAAACGGGAATTTCCAGTCATTTTCAGAGGCCAAATCTCACCATGTGGGAGAATTCGGCTGGAAAATTTTAAAGCAGGTGTTGATTTCAATGGGGTTAGAAATAGTCTGCAAAGATTTTAGGAGATTTATACCCCAGGGGGGTATATGGGGGGTGGGGGTGGGTGCCAATTTTCAGTTGTCAGTGGTCAGGAACGGTGCGCGGCTCTGGTCCTTGTTCATGCTTTGATTGTGCGCCGACTGAGGGTAATTATCTGCAAGTCAGCAAGTCAGCGAATCGGCAGGTCGGCAGAGGCATGGCTTTAGGCATGCTCTTGCCTGCGTTCCAAAGGCGAAGGGCACCTGACCCGCATCAACGATATTCTGAGCAATTTGATGGAGGCGGAAGGGCGGATTGGGTCGGGGAGATAGGAGAATTCCAGGTTCCAGCGGCGGGGCCTGTGGGCACCCGCCTTAGAATCTCACAAGTGTTGGGCGAAGCCTGAGACCAATTTGTCCAAAGCTGTACCGTATACGGCATTGTCCTGCCACCCTGAAAAATCAATACCGTACCCCCGGTCGTGCACGTCTCGAACCCAGGATAACTCGCTGGCGATGGCAGACCCGTCCAGCAATACCGGGAACAGAAGCCGCGACGCGGCATTACGTTCTTTTGCGAGAGCGTGCTCTACTTCAAACTCAACCCACCGGCTTGCCAGTGAATTCTCAGACAAGACAATGATGAGCTTATCGGTGCTTTCGATAGCGTGCTTAAGGGCTCGTTCCAGATGATCCGTTCTTAGGTCGACGGGAGCAAACCAGCACCGGAGACGAAGGCGGGAGAGATCGCGATAAAGGCGTTTGGTGAATTCTTCGTCGCGTCTGTTGTAGCTGAGAAAGCAAGAGATAAAAGGCACATCTTTTTGGTCAGCCCACGCGGTAGAAGCGTCTTCCAGTTGGCCGCCAAAATAACGTTGAAGGCCGTGAGAGTTTTGGAATATGCAATAGCCTTCCGAATCCAAAACGCGGATCACCTCAGCGATGAACATTCCTGACGCCAGAAACCCTCGCCGTTCCTCATTGATAGCTGATTGAAGCACCCCCGTTGCTTTGTCAAGGGCATCCGCAACTGACTCTGCAGACAGGACAACGGGTGAGATAGGATTGGCGTGCTCATACTCGTCGGACGCGTCGTACACATGTTCAACCCCGTATACGGTGTATTCCCGTTCAACCATAGAACAACTCTATCAGCATCACCGGATTGACTTAGGGATAAATTGTAATATAGGTGCAACAAAATGAGGAGAAGAGAGCGAGAAGAGTGCCCTCAAGATCAAGTAAATACATACGCCAATCTTACCGATTTAGAGGCTCTGATCCGGTCCGCAATGTGATTCAATGGAAGAGATGGCGATGGCGCGGAAAAGGACGGTGCGGGGGCTGTGGATCAGGGCTACGCGGAAGGCGCGCGAGCTGCGGATGGTGGCGAGCGCGCTGGCGTCCACTTCTCATCCGGTGCTGGCGCAGATTGTGCCGGCGCGGTTTTGCAACCTCTCTTGCGGCTACTGCAACGAGTACGACAAGGTGTCGGAGCCTGTGGCATTGGAGGAGATGTTCCGGCGGATCGACCACCTGGGACGGCTGGGGACGGCTATGATCGGCATCAGCGGCGGAGAGCCGCTGACCCATCCTGAGTTGGACGAGATTATACGGCGGATACGGAAAACTGGGGCGATTGCCGGAATGATTACTAACGGATATCTGCTGAATGTGGAAAGGATTGAGCGGCTGAACAAAGCCGGGCTGGACCACATGCAGATTTCTATTGATAATCTAGTGCCGGATGATGTGTCGATGAAGAGCCTGAAGGTGCTGGACAAGAAGCTGGTGATGCTGGCGGAACATGCCACGTTTCATGTGAATATCAATTCGGTGGTGGGCGGGGGCTTCAAGAATCCCAACGACGCGCTGGTGATTGGACGGCGGGCGCTGGAGCTGGGCTTTGAATCGACGATTGGGATTATTCACGACGGAGACGGGCAACTGAAGCCGCTGAAGGAGGACGAGGCGCGAGTCTACTTCGAGATGACGCACCGGAGGAAGACCAATTATTCGCGCTTTGATTTGTTTCAGGAGGCGATTGTGCAGGGGCTGCCGAATGATTGGCGCTGCCGGGCGGGGTCGCGGTACCTGTATATCTGCGAGGACGGGCTGGTGCATTATTGCTCGCAGCAGAGAGGTTATCCGGGGGTGCCGCTGGCTGGGTACACAACGGCGGATGTGAAGCGGGAGTTTTTGACGGCGAAAAGTTGCGCGCCGAATTGCACGATTGGATGCGTGCACCGGATCAGCTACATTGACCATTGGAGAGCGCCGCAGACGCGGATGGTTTCTCCGGGGGTGGGCGAGGCGGAGAAGCTGGTGGAAATACAGGGAGTAGCGAAGTAGGGAATAGGGAATAGAAACGGCGCATCCTTGAGCGGGATGCGCCGTAATTCTTTGCGGGCTGGCGGTTGGCTACGGCTTCTTTACAGGCGGCTTGGCGGAGGCTGGTTTGGCGGAGGCGGAATTGTGCGAAGAAGTGTCGGCGATGGCCTGATCGATGAGCTGGTAGAGCTTGCTGCGGTCGACGACCTCGACGAATGGCGCGCCCTTGGATTGGGCGGTGACGACCCAGATGGTGGGGGTGTGCTCGATGCCGATGCGCTGCCCGAGGGCGTAGTCGGCCTTGACCAGCTCGGCCAGCTTGCCCTGGGGGTCGATGGCGAAGGGCAGGGCAAGGCCGTGGCCGGCGGCAAATTTCTGTGTGAACTCCAGCAGTACATCCGGACTGACGATGGAGGCTTGGTTAGCGAAGACCTGGTCGCGATACTCGTCGCCCAGGGCCTTGCTCTTGGTGTCGAACCAGCGGGCGTAGACAGCGGCATTAAAGCTCCAGGCATGCATGGCCAGCGGGAAGTCATGACGCACCAGAGGAATTTTGTATTTGGCCGCGGCTTCCCTGAGCAAAGGGTTGGCGCGGCCGCAATCCGGGCACTCCATGTCTTCAAACTCGATCAGCGCCACGCGAGCTCCGGCAGGCGGTTTGAGAGCGGTAGTGTCATGCACCTGCGTGCCAAGCGATGGCGCGCCAAACTGGGCATGGGCTCCGGCAGCGGCGAAAAATATAACTGCCGCGGCCAAGGCGAGTAGCAGGCTGGCACGTATGTTTCGAGCGGTGAGGCGATAGGCAAGGACGTAAGAATGAGTCATAGTCGTTGGACGGCTCCCTAGTAATTATTGTAACCACCTGCGGTGGGGCCAATCGCTCGCTATTCGCTCGCGCAAGCTATTTGACAGCTAACAGGCCTCCGCGGGCACCTGCGGAGGGCAGAAGCCGCTAGCATGGCAGATGATTACTCACGGTCGCGGCGGCGGGCGGCTATCCACTGGCGCCATTTGTAGTCGGCGAAGAGCGAGGCGGCAATGATGAGGATGGCGAGTATGCCGAGGATGATTTTCATGGCATATTCAGGATCGCATAATATGGAGCGTGGAGTGAAGTGCTGAATCTAATCATGAGAGGGCAAATCAGCCCCGGGAGGCTGCTTGTGAGCAAGAAACAAAGTGAACGCGCTGTTGAGCTTTTTTCGAAGAACTACAACTGCGCGCAGGCGGTGTATGCCGCCAGCGCCACCGACATAGGCCTGAGCGAGCCGCAGCGGCTGGCGCTGGCCGCGCCCTTTGGCGGCGGCATTGCGCGACAGGGAGAGGTATGCGGAGCACTGATGGGGGCTTTGCTTACAATTGGAGAGGCCTGCGGAGAAGCCATGGCCGCCGATCCCGTTGCAGGCCGCGATGCGCTCTATGAGCGGACGCGACAATTGACAGAGACCTTTCGCAAGGAGCATGGGTCGATTTTGTGCCGCGAATTGACTGGCTGCGCTCTCGACACCGAAGCGGGCATGAGTTCTTACAAAGAGCGTGGGTTGCACCAGAATCTTTGCACGAAGCTGGTGGCGTTTGCCGCTGAGCAGGTAGAGAGAATGACGGCTGATTCTAAGAAGAAGTGATGGTGAATTCTCAGGTCCTATATGCGGAACCTGGACGCGCTGGAGAATGACTCCCACGGGGATGGAATCTCAATGATGGAAGTAAGGCACGACCCATTGACACCGCGAGTTGATAACACCGCCACGCGGACTATTGTTACCACACTGGGCGTTCTCGTCGGCATCGGCTCCATTGACCATGGCCTGCTGGAAACTGTGCAAGGGTACAAGCCAACTCCAGGCCTGATCGTGAATGCTCTCGGTTCAGGCTATCGCTGGACCGTATGGAAGCAGGGTGGGGAAGGCGCGTTCACGCTGATTCCAAACTTTCTTGTGACCGGAATTATCGCCACATTGCTGGGCGTACTTATGATTTTCTGGGCGCTGCATTTTATCCAGAGGAAACATGGTCCGGCGGTCTTTCTTTTGCTAGGCATTGCTTCATTTTTAACTGGCGGCGGCATCGCGGAGGTTGTCCTCTTTACGATTGTCTGGGGATTGGCCACACGCATCCGATCACAGCTCACGTTCTGGCGCTGGCTGATTCCTCCGCAGGCGCGGCCGGCTCTGGGCTGTCTATGGCCGTGGACCCTGGCGGCGGCTACCATCCTCTTCCTTGGAGCGCTTGAGATCGCGATTTTTGGCTACGTTCCCGGTGTCTCCAGCCAGATGCAGCTTCTCCATATTTGCTGGACGATTCTTGGAATCGCGCTGTTATTCTACATCCTGTCGATTCTCTCCGGGTTTGCACACGACATCGAGGCTCAAACGCGGCTACGTCCTGTCTGAAAAAATTCCTATTTTTGCGCCGTCTGCATCGGTTTTTGCGGCGGGTTGACCTGGGCGTTGAGGAAGTCGGTCAGGTCTTCGATGTCCTGCTTGGTGCCGACCATGGGCGGCATGTAGCGGTGGTAGGGCGAGTCTGGCTTGTAGTCGTGCAACATGGTGATGAAGTTGGCGATGTTGGCGCGGTCGCGTCCGGCAAGCAACGACTTCAGCGGACGATAGCCGCCGAGCGTGTGGCAGGAGCCGCACTCGCCGCGGAAGATGGCTTCGCCGCGGGAGTAGCTTGATTCATTGGCGAGCCACATGGAGTGGGCCAGATAACCTTCTTGATTGATGCGGGCGACGTAGGGAACACGGACGCCGTTAGAGTACATCCAGTTGCCGATGACGTAGGGCTTGCGCAGCATTTCGCGGGAGTACTCGCCCGCGGCGGTGGCGATGAGCGCGAGCAGCAGGATGGCCATTGCATGGGAGAGATTGAAGTCGATGGGATTGCGGTAGGCGAGGAAGTAGGCGACGCCCACGATGGTGGCCGAAGTGACGATGATGAGCAGGGCGATGCGGGTGATGATGGAAAAAGTGCCGGAGCCGATGGTGTCGATGCCCAGAGTGAGCAAGGCCTGCTGCGATGCGGGAACCATCCAGAGATACCAGATGAGGATGAAGGGCGTGGCGACGAAAGAGGGTACCAGCCACTTTACGCTCCATTGGACCATGGTGGTTTTTAGCTCGGGGTGCTTACTGGCGTCGATGCGGCTGGCGGTGATGAGCGCCCATATGCCGGCCAGCGCGCAGCAAACGCAGGTGCGCAGCAAGAGGCTGGGCCAGTAAGTGGGATTGAAGAAGGCGTACCAGAATTTGCTGGCCTCATGGCCGGTGCCGGCAACGCGTAGCCAGGTTTCGCCGGGCGTAAGCATGAAAGTGAGAATGCCATTGATGATGATAAGGGTGAAGGCCGACGCGCCGGCATAGCACCAGCCCACTGCAAGGTGCAGCTTGGGGTCGATGCGGTCCCAGGTGGAGTAGTAGACGGCGATGGTGGTCAGCTCGACGATAAAGAAGACCCACTCCATGGCCCATCCGAAGACGAAGTTATGAATCAGCGTGCTGGTGGCTTCGGGGTGAGTGAGGCCGATGGCGAACCAGATGCCGACGCCGCTGACGGTGCCGAAGACGGCGGTGATGATGAGGAAGAATTTGGAGTGGCTGGCCAGTTGCGCGAGCCACTCGGTGCGGAGCTGGCCCTCTGGCATCTGCAGGGCCTTGCGTTCGGCCATTGGCAAATAGAGGCCGCCGCCTACGGCGAACTGCGAGATCATGACGTGGAAGATGGCGATGATGCCGATCACCCAGCCCGAGCCGAGATAGGGGATGTCCCAAAATGGATAGTTCATTTCTACTCCTAGTTCTCAGTTGTCAGTTCTCAGTTCGCAGTTTTCAGGCGCTGTAGACCTTTGAAGAGAAACTCAGAGCAAACAATGTGTGAGATATACTGCTTTCCACTTCTGCTTAACTGCTTTTCACTGAGAACCGAGAACTGAGAACTGTGAACTTTGTTACCGAATCGTCCAATAGCCGATGATGGTTGTGGCCAGCAGAGCGAAGATTGCCAGCAGGCCGAAGTAGTGCGCGGCGCGGGCGCGCTGGCCGGATTCCTTTTTGTTGTCGTAGAAGGGAATCAGAAGCCAGAGTACGATGCCGAGTGTGAAGAGCAAAATTCCCGCGATTTCTCCAGGTTCACCTTGCAGCCACTTGACCATGCCCAGCAGCTTGAGCATCTCGAAGGGACTCATGAAGTACCACTCGGGATGAATGCCCATGGGCGCGGGCGCAAGCGCGTCATAGGGTTTTCCGAGCGACCAGGGAAAGACGGAAGCCAGCGCTGCAAGGATGGTGAGTGAAAAGAGCCACATGGCCAGATCTTTTTGCAAGAAATTTGGAAAGAAAGGCATGGTCTTGCGCTGCTCCGGCGGCAGAGCTTCAACGGATGGCGGCGAGGCGTTGCCGTGGCGCTGGACCAGCCAGAGGTGGAAGCCGAGCAAGGGCAGGAAGACGGCCGGTAGCACCACGACGTGCAGTGCAAAAAAGCGCTGGACGGTAAATTCACTTACGTCAGGACCGCCGCGCAGCATGTTGGCGATGGCCTCGCCTACAAATGGGATGGCCGAGGGAATCTGCAGGCCGACCTTGGTGGCGAAGTAACTCAACTCATCCATGGGCAAGAGATACCCGGAGAAGCCGAAGACGGAAGCGATGCCTAAGAGAGCCATGCCGCTGAGCCAGCCGAACTCGCGCGGCTTGCGGTAGGCCTTCATGAAATAGACGGAGAACATGTGCACCAGTATGGAGAAGATCATCAGGCTGGCGGACCAGGCGTGCGCCGAGCGGATGAGCCAGCCGAAGTGCATGACGAAGGTGATTTGGCGGACCGACTCGTAGGCTTCAGCGCCGGGGCGGTAGTAGACCAGCAGCAGCACGCCGGTGAAACACTGGACTAAAAAAAGGAAGAGCGAGATACCGCCCCAGTAGTACCAGAAAGACTGGGAGTGAACGGGGACGGTTTTGTGGCGCGCAAAGGCGGCTAGCTCAGATAGGCCCAGCCGTTCATCGACCCAATCGTAGATTGCTTTTGCAGTCATGGTTCAACTCTTTCCGTGATTTTGGGAGAACCGTTCCATTTCCTCAGGGGCTAAAGCCCCGCTCATTTTGTGGCCATTAACGGCACGACTGAAGTCGTGCCCTTTCAAAACGTCGACCACTTCGCGACCTCTCTAGCGGCAGAGCCATCCTCCATCGACGACCAGGATGTGGCCGTTCACATAGTTGCTTGCATCCGAGGCAAGAAAGACCGCGGTACCGGCAAGGTCCGAAGGCAAGCCCCAGCGTCCCATGGGAATCCTATCCAGAATGGCTTTGGAGCGCACAGGGTCTGCGCGCAAAGCAGTGGTGTTGTCGGTGGCCATGTAACCCGGAGCAATGGCATTGACGTTGATGCCTTTGTCTCCCCATTCATTGGCCAGCGCCTTTGTCAGTTGCGCAACAGCGCCCTTGGCCGCGGCATAACCGGGAACGAGAATGCCGCCCTGGAAGGCCAGCAAAGATGCGGTGTTGATAATTTTCCCGTGGCCTTGCGCCAGCATGATCCTGCCCGCATATTGGCTGAGGAACCACACGGAGTTGAGATTGGTGTTGATGACGGTATTCCAGAACTCTTCAGAGTGCTCGGCGGCGGGAGCTCGGCGGATGGTTCCGGCGTTGTTGACGAGAATGTCGATGGAGCCGAACTCCTTGACCGTGTCATCGACGAGCATGTGGGCAATCTTTTGGTCGCAGACATCGCCGGAGCGGCAGATGAACTCGACGCCGGTCTTCTTGACTTCGTCTATGGTCTCGTCCAACACCGGGCCGTAGTTATGCAGCGTAACATTTGCTCCAGCCTGCGCAAAGGCAATGGCCATGCCTGCTCCCAGACCCTGTCCAGATCCGGTAACCAGCGCGTTTTTACCTTTGAGGCTGAAGAGATCGAGAACTCCCATGATATAACTCCTCTTTCTTTCTCTGTTGTAAAGAACCTATGCGCGTGAGACTTCCACGCCAGTTTCGTTGACTGCAACTTTGAAAAGCTTGAGCGGTTTGGGCGGCGGTCCGCTTACGTTAGCGCCAGTGTAGGGGTCATAGACGCCGCCGTGGCAGGCGCAGTGAATGCGGTCGGCCTGCGGCTCATATTGCACGGTGCAGCCGAGGTGCGTGCAGACGGCGGTCATGGAAATCCAGCGTCCGTCTTGATGGTGAATGAGCATGGCCGGCGAGGGACCAAATTTGAACATCAGCACGGAACCTGCTGGCAGTTTTTGCGCATCCTTGAGCGTGACCTCAGTGACGGCAGCGGCGCTGAGCGCCATCTCTGAAGGCGAGGCCAGGTAGCGGTAGATGGGATAGGCCATGGCCGCGGAATACGCGAGGCCAGCGACTCCGGCGGCGGCTAGAAAGGCACGGCGAGAATTTTTATCTCCAGGTTCCTCGACGATGTTTGCGGGGAGTTCTATCTCTTGGCTCATAGCAGTTTGTTCGCGGGATTTAAGCCGCGCCCTCCATCACTTTTCTGGACCGCGCCACCACGGAGACGAGCCAGCCGATTACTCCCAGTCCGCCGACAAAGAGGACCAGGAAGAGGCCCACGACCCACCAGTTGGTTTCAACGACGCGATCCCAAACATTGTAGCCTTTGCTGAGCAGGGTCAGGTCGCGGACGCCGTCGCGATAAACGGTGAGCATGATCTCGATGAGTACGGCCAGATGAACGACGGCGATGCTAGTCCAACGCGCGGTGAGTTTGGCGAATCCGGCGACGGCGGCGACCAGCACGGCAACCACCACCAGGGCTAACCAGCCGTAACCGGCAAATCCGGCAAATTTGTAAAGCGGATAAATCGAGTGGCCGACAAGGCCAGATTTGACGATCTCCGGCTGCACGCTGGCGGCCCACACGCCGGCGGCCAGATAGATGAGGCCGAAGAGCGCGGCCACCTTGCCACCGAGACCGGCGAGGAATCGCTTTTCGTCCGCGGTGAAGGTGGAGCGGCCAGCGAGATAGATCAGCCACAATCCGCCGATGAACAAGCCGCCAGCCATCATGAGCAGCCAACGCGGCTCAAGGGTGGGGTCGCCAGTGGGCAGATACGCGCCCATGGCGGAGGCGGAGTACATCTTGCGCCAGACCTCGGGGCGCAGCATCAAGGTCATATTAGTGGAGAGCAGACGGGCGATGGAGCCGGCCAGTAGCCACGCAATCAGGCCGACCCACCAGGCAGATTTTCCCGCCTCAAGGCGCGCGGTGAAGCGGTAGAGCAGCCAGTAGGTCAGCATGAGGAGGCCGATGATGGCGATCCAGTAAAGGCCGATCAACACGCTGCTGGTATAAAGCGCGCGGCCATAGAGAACCTGAGCAAAGAGCAGCGGCGGCACGGCGAGGTTGATGACGAAGGTCATCACCACGGTGAGCCGCCGGGCCAGCGCTCGGGCGGTGACTAATGAGGCCGGCGAAGCGCGGAAGAGACTGAGCAAAACCGCCAGCAACAGCCCGCCCAGCAGCATTTCCACGGCGACAAAGTGCAGCGACAGCGTGACGATATGCAGCAGCTTCAAGAGCCATATCGGCGCAGGCAAAGGAATCGGATCGACAGCAGGAAAAGATTGCATAGTGCTTCTTGAGACCCCCTGGGGCCGCATTTCAGACTAACATGGTCCAAATTGGCGTATGTGACGGCAGTCACAGCAGGGAAATAGCACACGAAAACTGCCGTAGCACTCTACGCAATCATCTTAAACCCACACACTGGCCAATCAAAGACTGTGGGAATCAGTGCCGGGTTTCCATGGCTTGCAAAACCTGGCCGGGAGTGTTTCAATCATGTTATTGAAACAGGGGTGCTCCACGAAGTGGGGCTGAGAAATACCCTCGAACCCGATCCGGATAATACCGGCGTGGGAAGCTTTCTAAGCCGAACGGCCTACTTCCTCGATTCGCATCTGAGTTCCCTTGTTTCATGAATTTGGAAACAAGGGGAGTTTATGTGCAGAGTTGCTAGCGCCGATCTGGCCTATCTTGCATTTCAACCACTTAGGATTAAAATTCCGAGACTGTTTTCTGGCCAGGCGGCGGCATGGCGTCGATTCCGCACGCTTCGGACGACAGGATTGCTGATTTGCTTGTTGGCCGTTTCGCTCTGCGCCTTGGCGCAGAGTACGGCTCCAGCGCAGGACAAGCCGGCCCCGCAATCCGAGACGCCCAAGCCGGCCGCAACTCAAGAAAAAATTCCGCGAGTGACCACCACGGTGGTGGTGCATGGCGAAACGCCGGGTGAATATCTTCCCGAGGCAGTCACGGTAGGCAATCTGGACGGCGTACCGTTGGAGCAGACACCGCTTTCGGCCACGGTGGTGACGCGCGAGCTGCTCACGGACCAGGGCGCGCGCCTGCTCTCCGACGTGGTGAAAAACGACGCCTCTATCGGCGACGATTACGTGCCTGTGGGCTACTATGGCGTCTACGAGATTCGCGGCTTTCCGATTGATTTGGCCACCGGTCTCCAAATCAACGGCATGACCATCGCCGGCGAGCAGGATGTGCCGCTGGAAAACAAAGAGCGCGTTGAATTCCTCAAGGGCATTGCCGGAGTGGAGAGCGGAGTGGCCTCGGCAGGCGGGCTGATCGACTATGTAACCAAGCGGCCAGCTATGATCAAGGCCGTCGATCTGGCCACCGATCAGCGCGGCACGGCCTACGGGGCGGTTGATCTTGGGCATCTTTTCGGCAGCCGCAAGCAGGTGGGTGCGCGCGTGAATCTGGCAGGCGAAAGAATCATGAGTTATATGAATGACACCAACGGCTGGCGCGCCGTGGGCGCGGGCGCGGCGGATTGGAAGATCAGCCCCAAGGCGATTTTGAAGGGCGACTTTGAATATCAGCATAAGGTGGAGCGCGACGGCAGCGGTTACCAGTTGCTGGGCGGCACAACGGTGCCGGATATTAATCAGATTTACCGATCGACGATGCTGGGCGACCAACCCTGGGGACCGCCCGACACCTACGACACCTTCAATACCGGCGCGCGCTTCGATTACGATCTGCCGCATAAGTGGAAGGCATTCGCAGCGGCGAGTTACAGCCACTCGCTCATACAAGATAACGTGATTTATGCGTATGGCTGCTCCTATGAGGCTTTGTGCCAGGGGAATGGCGGCACTGCACCGGATTATTTTTTCGCTCCCGACGGAGGTTATGATATCTACGACTACCGCGACCCCGGAGAACTGCGCATCGACGCACTGACCGAGGCGATTGTTACTGGTCACGTTAAAACTGGAAAGATCACACACGACCTGACCGGCGGGGGGACTTTCTTTCTGCGCAGCGTGCAGCAGCCGGGATTTTATACATATGCAAATTCGTCTTCGCCCGATGGAATCGTGCAGGACGGAGCGGTCTACGACTATGTTGGTTCGGAAAATATATATCAACCCATCGCACCAGTTCCTATCGAAAGTCCGCTCGAATCCGCAGGCCCGCGCAGGCTATGGGAAGACAGCCATCAATCATCCGCCGTGGTGCAGGACCGGATTCATCTGCCGGGACACATTCAATTACTCGCCAGCGGACGCGAAGATTGGCTGCGCGATCATAACTACTCGCTGGCCGCTACCACTCCCTGCACGGCCACCAATCCCAATCTACCGGGACCACCGACTGATCCGTGCCCGACAACCTACGACGCGTTGAACCAGCCAGTCTACTCTGTGCCGACTTTGCCCAACCTCACCAATCGATCCATCTGGCTGCCGCAATATGCGGTTACCTTCAATCCAGTGAAGGACCTTACGCTCTATAGCAACTATGGCGTGATGCTCTCGCTGGGTCCTCAGGCGCCGTGGTGGGTGGATAATGCAAACCAGTTTCTCAATCCCTTCTTCACGCGCCAGGCCGAGATCGGCGCAAAATATGAGCCGGGCCAGCGCATCTTGCTGACCACCGCGCTCTTTCGTATGCGCGCGCCGTTTTTCTATCCCAAAATACTCACTGGTCCCGACAACTTCTGCCCTAGCGGCAATTCCGGTGATCAGTGCTTTGAATCCGAAGGCCGCGAGACACACGACGGCATCGAACTGAACGCACAGGGCAAGGCTACGAACTGGCTGCGGCTCACTGGTTCGGCGACAGCTATCAGCGCGCTTTCGACGGATACCGGAACGCCGGACGATGATCGCAAGCAGGTGCTCAATGTGCCGCGCCTGCACACGACCTTCTTTGCCGATGTGCTTCTGCCGCATGCGCGTGGGTTGCATCTAATGCCGGGCTGGAGTTACACAGGCCGCAAGGCAGCTATGCGTGGTGATCTGGGAGGTGTGACCGGCTACCAAGGAAGTACACCGAATCTTCAGGTCAGCGTGCCGAGTTATAACTTATTCAATCTTGGCGTGCGCTATACGCCGGGCGGCGAGCAGGGCCGCGTAACCTTCCGCATTTACGCTAACAACATCGCCGACAAGCATTACTGGAGCGACACCGGCGCCAGTTATGGCGATACATTCATCTGGTTAGGCGCGCCTACGACGGTGCGGTTTTCCGCGCACTACACATTTTAGATTTGCAGATATGACTATGGATGCACCAAAGATGAGCACGACTGCAACGGCGCATGGAATGGACGGCAGACTGGTGGAACCCGACTGGCCGCCGCTTGCGCTGGGAGAAGTGCGTGAACTGCTGTTGATGTTTCCAGGCAGCGGCGAGCCTATCGAAATTCTCTCGGTGAGTCCGCGGCCATTTTCAGCGGCGAGCGTGGTGGCGACGGGCAGCGGACGGGTATTCATCAAGCGGCATTCCCGGAAAGTCCGTGACCGCGAGGGATTGCTCGAGGAGCATCGCTTCATGCAGCATCTTCGGGAGCACGGCGCGCCGGTACCGCGCGTCCTTGCGGCTTCTTCTGGCGAGACTGCAATCGAGCGTGGCGAGTGGACGTATGAGGTGCATGAAGTTCCTACTGGACTGGACCTTTATGAAGAGGCGCTCTCGTGGACTCCATTTCACTCGACGGCGCACGCGCGTTCTGCGGGAGATGCATTGGCGCGGCTGCATCTGGCCTCGCAGGGATTCGACACGTCACGGCGCAAGGTGCAACCTCTGGTGGCTGGCTTCACGATCTTTGCGGCACAAGATCCGCACACGGCGATGGAACACTACCTGACAGCGCGGCCTGCGCTGGCTGAGAATGAGGATACACGCCAAGGCTGCGGCGAGTCGCTCGAATTGCTGACGCCGTTTCATGCGGAGTTGAAGCCGCACTTGCTTGCACTGAAACCGTTGTGGACGCACAACGACCTGCACGCATCGAACCTGTTGTGGAGCGATGCCAGCGACGATGCGTCCGTTGTGGCAGTAATCGATTTCGGGCTTGCGGATCGCACCAATGCAGTGCACGACCTGGCGCAGACAATCGAGCGCAATATTGTTGAGTGGCTTGATCTGATAGAAGACTCCAGGCGTGGAGAGGTGCGCGTTCACATCGATCATCTGGAGGCGCTGCTCGACGGCTACGAGCAGGTGCGGCCGCTATCGGAAGATGAGGCCGCTGCTCTGGCTCCGATGACGGCACTGTGCCACGCGGAATTTGCGCTGACCGAAGCGGATTATTTTCTGGGCGTGCTGCATTCAAAGGAAAAGGCAAGGCTGGCCTCGATGGATTACCTGGTCGGCCATGCACGATGGTTCCGCGGAGCGGGCGGAAAAATACTCCTGAATGCGATTCGATATTGGGCAGCAAAGCGAGAGCGGCATTCAGCATCATCGCCCGGGAGAGTAGAAAACTGATGCATTGGACGGCTATTGCGAATTACCTTGCCGCGAATTGGATGGAGGATGCGGGCGTCGTCACTACGCTTGCCGGCATTTGGCTCACCACGCGCCGAAAACTCATCTGCTGGCCGGTAGTATTAATCTCCGATGTGCTGTACTTGATTGTTTTTTACCGCGTTCATTTGTATTCCGACGCGCTCTTGCAGATTTTCTTTCTCGCTTTTACGCTCTACGGCTGGTGGTATTGGTGGCGCGGAGTGCGCGACGAGGGCGAGGTGCGCATTATACGCCTGCCCATGCCCAGCCTGATCGCCGGATTAGCGGCGGGCGCGGCAGGAGGCGTTGCTCTTGGGTTCTTGATGAAGCAGATTCACGGTACGGCGCTTCCGTTTCTGGACGCATTTCTGACGAGTTATAGCCTGGTAGCCAGTTGGTGGGGCGCGCGCAAGCACATCGCCAATTGGTGGCTATGGATTGTGGTGGACCTGGTCTACATTGGTGAATATATATACAAGAACCTGATGCCAACAGCCGCTCTCTATGCGTTACTGGTAGCACTGGCGGTGTTGGGTCTTCGCGATTGGCGCAGGGCGGCAGCGGCTCAAATCGCGGCCTGAACGACGTTGCGCAGCGGCTCGCCGTTGATGTAGCGGCGCAGTTCGTCAGCGGCTGTCTTGAGCGAACGCGGCGCGAACTGCGGGCTTGATCCGGCGACGTGAGGCGTGATTAGCAGGTTGGGACAACTCCACAGCGGGTGGCCCTCGGGCAGCGGCTCGGGATCGGTGACGTCGAGAGCGGCGCGAATGCGGCCAGTGTTGAGCGCGTCGACCAATGCGTCCGTGTCCACAACAGGCCCGCGAGCGGCATTGACCAGCAGCGCGCCCTGCCGCATCAATGAGAACTGACGCCGGCCTATCAGATGATGAGATTCGGCGGTCGAAGGCAGGATCAGAATCACGATCTCCGCTTGCGGCAAGAGGCTGTCGAGTTCGCTGACCGGATGAACAACCGGCTTGGTGCGCGCGGTACGGGCCACGCGTTCAAGCTCGACATTATAGGGCGTGAGCATGCGCTCAATCTCTTTGCCGATGGCGCCGTAACCCACCAGCAGCACGGTCTTGCCGGTAAGTTCCTCCAACATGACGGGCGGGTAAAGCGGCCGCGCATCGCCGGTGATGCTTGCGTAATGCGCACTGGCCTCGAAGCGGCGCTTCCATACACCGCTGCGCTGCACGTCGAGATAAAGCGGGAAGTATTTCAGCATGGCCAGTATGGCGCCGAGAGTCCACTCAGCTGTGGAGATGTTATGTGCGCCATGGGCGTTGCAGATGGTCACATGCGGACCGGCCACGCCGGGAATCCATTCTGTGCCGGCCATTAACGACAAAATAAGCCGCACACCGCGCAGCCGCGGCCAGAGGTTCATGGCGCGCTTCGGATAGGGGTCGGGAATCCAAACATCAATGTCGATGTCGTGGTCGAGATCGTCGGGCAGGGAAATGAGCTCGACTTCCGCGGGGAAATCGTGCAACAACTCAGCGGCCAGGGTGGCAGGGTATCCGACTCGCAGCATGGTGTTCGAGGGCCTGGGGTGCGGGCTCCTGGCTCTTATGCTACACGGGAAGGACCGCTTTGGGCGCAAATAATCGACGACCGAAATTGGAGGAAAACGGAACATAAAGTGAGCTGGTCACCGCCCGAACCCGCAGCGATGGAGCATTCTATATATGAGGTTCTTGCTTCGCGGATTGCACCCATGCGCCTGAAGGCAGACAAGACGTGGTCCCAGCGGCAGCTTGCGATCAAGTTGCGCGTGGAACCGAAGGAGAACCCAGGGTTCTTTACCTGGGAGCGCCGGCGGCTGCTGATCCACGCCGCAAAGACGGCGCTGGCGGCCGCGCTGTGCTGGTGGATCGCCGTGTTCTTTGGGCTGCACGACGGCTATTGGGGCGCAATCAGCGCCATCATTGTGCTGCAATCGAACTTCGGCGCCACTATCTCTGCTTCGCGCGACCGCATCCTGGGAACGCTGATCGGCGCGTTCTTCGGCTTCTCGTTCACGCTGTTTGGCGCACTGCCGTGGAATTTCATTCTGGCTGTGTTTGGGGCGGTGATTGTGTGCGGATTGCTGGGTCTGCGCAGCAGTTCGCGGCTGGCCGGAGTCACCATAACGATCATCATGCTGGTAAAGACGGGCTCTCACTGGACGCTTGCGCTGGACCGCGTGGTCGAGGTTTTCCTGGGCATCGTGGTGGCGATTGCCGTCTCCACTTTGGTTTTTCCGGATCGCGCGCGGCTGCGGCTGCGCGACGGGCTGGCGCAGGAGTTTCTGGTGCTGGGCGAGTTCTTCGAGGGGATTCTCGAGGGCTTTCGCGGCGCGCCCGCCGAGAACCTGCCCGCGCTGCGCGAGAAGGTGCTGGTCGTGCTGCGCAGCAACAACCAACTGCTGGAAGCAGCGCGCAACGAGCCTTCGGGCGGTCCAGGATGGCGCGAGGGTCTGGCAATGCTCTCGCAATTTGGACGTTCGCTTTTTGATGCCCTGGTGGCGCTGGAACTTGCGGTGAAAGACAGCCACGAGGATGGGTACACACAGCAACTCGAGCCGGCACTGGGGCGTCTGGCCGTGGATATTCGCACGGGATTTCATTACGTGGCCGAGTGCATTCACGGCTGGCGCTTTCACGTTCCGCCGCCGGGGCTGCTGCTGGAGGAGGACATCGCTCAATTGGAGGCGCGCATGGCCGAGGTGCGGCCGACGGGCTTCCAGTTTCCGCAGACTGAGATTCTGCGCGCCTACGCCGTGCAGCTTCATCTGAAACAAATCGCCCGGCTTCTGCGCGAATCGCGTGTGGAGACCAGCCTCGCCATCGGCGAGGCGCAGAAGTAAGACGGCTTGCTGGAAGGCGCAGTGTAGATCAGACCGCGAGCAGTTCGGTGTAGACGGCCATGCCTACCACCGCGTCTGCGCCCAGCGCGTCCAGGGCATCTACCTCCTGTTGCGAGCGAATGCCGCCAGCCACGATAAGTTGGCGCTGAGTGAGCTTGCGCAGGCGCGCGGCAGTGGCGATGGGAAATCCCTGCATCATCCCTTCGCCATCGACGTGCGTGTAGAGGAATGCGGCGACGTGGGATTCGAGTTGCGGGATGGCTTCGTCGGGAGTAAGCGCAACCTGCGCCTTCCATCCCTTCACGGCGATGCGGCCGTTTTTGGTGTCGATGCCGGCGACTATGCGATCCGCACCAACGGTTGCGGCAAGCGCAGCGGCGAATTCTGTGTTGACTGTGCCGGTTTCAGAAAATAGTGCTGAACCGATGATGACGCGCTTTGCGCCAGCGGCGAGAACCTGTTGCGCGCGCTCGATAGTGTGGATGCCGCCGCCGGCTTGTACAGGAAGCCGTTTGGCGATCTGCGCGACGAGCGCGGAGTTATCGCCCTGGCGCATGGCAGCGTCGAGGTCGATGAGTTGGACTAAAGGATATTTGGAGAATTTTTCGATCCAGTATTCAAAGTCGTCGAAGGCAAGGCGCAGTTTTTCGCCCTGCACGAGTTGAACAATTTGCCCGCCCAGCAAATCGATGGATGGAATCAGCATGGAAGCCTCACAAAGACGCCGGCCTTGGCCAGCTCTTCTTTAAGAGAGCGCGCGCTGGAGACGCCGAAGTGAAAGATGCTCGCCGCGAGAGCCGCATCGGCCTTGCCGCGTCCGAAGACATCGACAAAATGTGCGACGGTTCCCGCGCCGCCCGAGGCGATGACGGGAATGTTGACAGCTTCACTGACAGCGGCGGTCAGCTCGCAGTCGAAGCCGGTGCGCGTTCCGTCGCAGTTCATGGAGGTAAGAAGGATTTCGCCCGCGCCGCGCGCCTCGGCCTCGCGCGCCCACTCGACTGCGCGGCGACCGGTTAGTTTGCGCCCACCTTGAACGAAGACTTGCGCGTCGTGCACCGGGTCGGCGGCCTCTGGGTCACGTCGCGCATCGATGGCGACGACGACGGCCTGCGCGCCGAAGCTGCGGCCAATGGCGTCGATCAACGTGGGGTCGGCAAGAGCGGCGGAGTTCACGCTGACCTTATCCGCGCCCGCCTCAAAGACCTGCGCCGCATCGTCCGCGGTGCGAATGCCGCCGCCCACACAAAAGGGAACGAAGAGTTCGCGCGCCGTTCGGCGCACCGTGTCGAGCAGCGTCTGGCGGCCTTCGTGGGTTGCGGTAATGTCGAGCAGAACAATTTCGTCGGCGCCTTCGCGGGCATGGCGCGCGGCCTGCGTGGCTGGATCGCCCGCATCGATGAGATCGACAAACTGTACGCCTTTGACGACACGACCGTCATGCACGTCGAGGCAGGCGATGATGCGTTTGGTAATCATGGCTTCCTCTTCGTAACGTGTCGTGCGACAAGGTCATTGAGTTCTGCACGTTGTTCTACGGACATTGCGCTAGTTGGAAAGAAAAGAAATCTCAGTTTGTGAATATAAAGCATAGTGATCTTCTCATCTTGAGCAAACTCCAAAACGATATGCCACAGAAATCTGCTCTCACTCGATCCAGGGTTAACGCAGACAATTCGCTCATCGTCAATATCTATTGAAAGATTGCGAGCAGATGGAGAAAATAGTTGATTAAACTGACTACGGACGAATCGGGAACGTATTGCAGGCAAGAGCAGAAAAACAAGAGGAACCACCAGCAGCCCAGGGGGATTCTGTGAAAAGAATGTCTTCTGAGTAAAGCCCATAAAAAGCTCGAAAACCAACATCATAGAGCAAATAATTGGCATAAATCTGAACCAGACAAATTCCGCAATCCGTCTATTGAGCTTCTGGCGTCTGTGAAGCCTTAAAGCCGCCTTGTAGTCCGCGAGTGTTAGTTCATAGGTCAGTTGCATTTCTCTACCTCAAAAAAGTTCTTGAGAATCTTTAGCCCGGTTGCGCCGGATTTCTCCGGATGAAATTGTACGCCCATCACATTGCCGCGTTCGACGGCCGAAGCGAAGGGCTCGATGTAGTAAGTGGTGGCCGCAGTGTCGGCGGTGACAGGAGCTTTGTAGGAGTGCGTGAAGTAGACGTACTCGCCTGGTTCGATGCCGGCAAGAAGACGCGAGTTGGGGCGGATATCGAGCGAGTTCCATCCGACGTGCGGAACTTTTTCCTTGCTTTCGGGGAAGCGCGCACAGGATTCGGTGAAGTGTCCCAGACCGGGCTGATTGGGCGCTTCGCTAGAGCCCGCGTAGAGCCACTGCATTCCGACACAGATTCCGAGGAAGGGAACGCCGCGCGCAATGGCCGCGCGAATTGCGGGCGTGAGGCCGGTCGCGTCAAGCCGCTCGGTGGCCGCAAAGTGGCCGACGCCGGGGAGCACGATGCGTTCCGCGGTTTCGACAAGAGAGAGGTCGCCATCGGTGACGACAGTCTCTGCGCCCACATGCCGTAGCGCTTTAAGCACCGAGGTCAGATTGCCCGCTTTGTAATCGATAACGGTTACGCGCATCACAATAATCCTTTGGTGGATGGCAGCATTTTTCCCAATTGCCTGTCGCGGGAACAGGCTACACGCAGCGCGCGGGCGAAGGCTTTGAAGATAGCCTCGATCTTGTGGTGATTGGAGCGGCCATACATGGTTTTCACGTGGACGTTGGCGCGTGCGCCGCGCGAGAAGCCCTCGAAGAAATCCGTGACCAACTCTGTTTGCAAATCGCCGACCAGGCGCGTGCGGACTTTGGTATCGACGGCATAGGCGGCGCGCCCGCTGAGATCTATAGCGGCGATGGCCAGGGTTTCGTCCATGGGCATCAGAAAATATCCTGCGCGCAAAATACCGCGTTTGTCGCCGAGCGCGCGGTCGAAGGCTTCGCCCAGAGCAATGCCTACATCCTCGACGGTGTGGTGCTGATCGACATCCAGATCGCCTTTGCAGGAGAGGTCTAGGTCGAAGGCTCCGTGGCGGGTGAACAACTCCAGCATGTGATCGAAGAAGCGAATGCCGGTGGAGATCTTGTATTGTCCGCTGCCTTCAATTTTCAACTTGATGGCGATGCGAGTTTCCGCTGTATTACGTTCGACAATAGCGGTGCGCGAAGCTAAAGATTTTGCTTTAGGCGTCACTGCGCGCCTCCTTTCCTGTTGAGCACGGTCAGAACATCGTGGAGAGCCACAATCGCCTGGCGCATCTGCTCACGCGTTCCGATGGTGATGCGCACGCGGCCATGGCAGCCGGGATCGCTGGAGCGGTCGCGAACCAGCACGCCGGCGGCGCTCATGAGACGCGTGAACTCCTTATGCTGCGCGCCGATATCGACGAGTACGAAGTTGGCGCGACTAAGCCAACGGCGAATGCCGGCTTCATCGAGCGCGGCTTCGAACTCCGCGCGCGCGGCAAGCACTTCGCCGACGTACCAGTCGAGATATGTGGCGTCTTCGAGGGCAGGCGGAAGGCAGGCCAGCGCCAGCGAGTTCACGCTGTAAGGCGAGAGAACGCGCTTGATCCAATGCATCATTTTCACGGGAGCGGCAAGCAAGCCGAGGCGCAATCCGGCAAGGCCATAGGCTTTGGAAAACGTTCTCGCGACGATGAGGTTGGGGACTACTCCGATTTGATCAATAACTGTTTCGCCGTGAAAGTGGAAGTAGGCTTCGTCTACTAAAAGAACGGCGTGAGGCGCGCGCTCGGCAATTTCCAGCAGTTGCGCGCGCGTGGCGGCAGAGCCGGAAGGGCTATTAGGATTGGCGATGGCGATGATCTTGGTGCGCTTGGTGATAGCCTTCAGCAATCGCTTGAAGGGAAAATGTAAATCGCCACCGGCAAGAACCGTAGTCACGCGCGCATCTGTAGCTGACGCGTAAACCTCATACATGGTGTAGGTGGGCACGGGCAGCAGCAACTCGTCGCCTTTATCAAGGAAGGTCTCGAAGAGCACATGAATGGCTTCGTCTACGCCGTTAGTGAGTGCGAGCTGCGCGGGCGCGAGGCCGAGATGCGCGGCCACGATGGCCTCGACCGGCTGGCGCTCGGGATAGCGCGTGAGGCTGCCCGCGCTGATGCGGCCCAGCACTTCGCGCACTTTGGGTGAGCAGGCAACGGTGTTCTCGTTGAAGTCCAGGCGCAGGGCGTCGCGGCAGCCGAGCGGAGGGTGATACTCCTTCATGGCCTGCACGCGGGCGCGCGGCTCGGGATACATTACATTGACGGCTTTAGTCACGGGGCCTCACTTTCCGAATTCGTGTGCGAATGGCTTCGGCGTGGCCGATAAGTCCTTCGGCTTCGGCCAGCAACGCGGCAGGCGGCCCGAGCGAGCGGATTCCCTTTGCGGTGTACTCCTGCACGGTGATGAGCTTGACGAAGTCGTTGACGCTGAGGCCGCCGCGCACACGAGCCATGCCGCCAGTGGGCAGAGTGTGATTTGGGCCGGAGATATAGTCGCCCATGGGCTGCGCTGACCAGCGGCCGATGAAGACCGAACCTGCATTCAGTACCCAGTCAAGATCGCTGGCGGCGTCAACAGTGAGGTGTTCAGGCGCAAGACGGTTGGTGATGGCGCGTGCTTCATCGACGCTTGATGCAAGAATGACCAAGCCATTACGATCAAGGGCCTGACGCGCTATAGGATTATTGGCGCTCCGCGCTTTTACTTTTTGAAGGACCTCTTTCGCTAAATCCGCGCGGGTGGTGATGAAGATGGCCAGCGCTTCGGGATCGTGCTCGGCCTGCGCGACCAGATCTGAGGCGATATCGTCGGAGTTGCCGCGTTCGCTGGTGACGATAATTTCTGTAGGACCGGCGAGCATGTCGATGGCGCAATCGAATGCGACGAGACGCTTGGCGGCGGTTACATAGAGATTGCCGGGGCCGACGATCTTGTCCACGCGCACGACGGAGTTAGTCCCGTAGGCCAGCGCGGCTACGGCGTGCGCGCCGCCGAGGCGATAGAACTCCGTAATGCCCAGCAGATGTGCGGCAGCAAGAGTCTCAGGAGCGGGCTTGGGGGAAACAACTACGATGCGCTCAACGCCCGCAACTTGCGCGGGAATTACGGTCATGAGCAGCGTGGAAGGCAGGGGATGGCGCCCACTAGGCACATAGCAGCCTACAGAGCCGAGGGGACGAACCAGCTGGCCAGTGGTGAGGCCGGGAATGGGCTCATCGCTAAAGGAGGCGGGCAGTTGAGAGACAGCGAAGGCGCGAATCTGATTGACGGCTGTGGTGAGAGCTTCCTGCATTGCCGGATTGAGTGCATTCCATGCAGTGGCCATTTCGCCGGGCGTGACTCGCAGAGTGCTCGCGCCGGCGAGGCCGTCGAATTGTGCGGCATAACGAAGCAAAGCGCGGTCGCCCCGCTTGCGCACGTCGGCCACGATGCGCCTGACGGCGGGCAGCACAGCATCGAGCGACGCGCCGCCACGTCGTTCGAGTGTGGCGAGAAATTCTGCGGCTTTCCTCGCGCCTCGTTCTTTGGTCTGGATTATTTTCATTGCAATTCTCCGAGCTAGAGCACAACCTTGTTGAGTGGATACTCGACGATGCCCGTTGCCATGGCTGCCTTAAGCTTGGGAATCACGTCGCGGGCGATGCGCTCTTCGACGATGGTGTTGACAGCGACCCAGTCGGAGTTGCTGAGTTGGGAGACGGTGGGCGAGTTGAGGGCGGGCAGCACGGCGAGGACCGCGTCAAGGTCGGCGCGATGCACGTTGAGCATGAGGCCGACCTGCGACTGTGCGTCGATGGCGCCGCGCAGCATGAGCGCAATCTGATCGAGCTTCTCGCACTTCCATGGGTCGGCGAGAGCTTTTTGTCCAGCGATGAGATGGGTCTCGCTCTCCATGATGGTGTCGATAATCTTGAGGTGATTGGCCTTGAGCGAGCTGCCGGTCTCCGTGACTTCGACAATGGCGTCGGCCAGCATGGGCGGCTTGACTTCCGTTGCGCCCCAACTGAATTCAACCTTCACCTTGACGCCCTTCGAGGCAAAGTAACGCTTGCTGACTTCGACTAATTCAGTGGCGACAATCTTGCCCTCGAGGTCTTCAGCCTTTTCGAAGCCGCTGCCTTCAGGAACGGCCAGCACCCAGCGTACCTTGCGTCGGCTCTGCTTGGCATAGGTGAGAGAGGTGACGCTAGTGACCAGGAGTCCGCTCTCGACCACCCAGTCGATGCCGGTGAGGCCGGCGTCGAGAACGCCGTGATCGACGTAGCGAGCCATCTCCTGCGCGCGAATCAACATGCACTCGATTTCGGGGTCGTCGATGGAAGGAAAGTAGGAGCGGCCGTCGGCGTAAATGTTCCAGCCGGCGCGCTTGAAGAGAGCGATAGTGGCATCCTGCAAACTGCCTTTGGGAATGCCGAGTCTGAGTTTGTTAGCCATGAGTTACCTCTTTCTTGTCTCCAGATTGCTGGTTGGCCACATTCACTGGTTTAGTAAAACAACTGACCGTGCCCTCATGGCAGACGAGCCCGTCGCCCTCAACCACAACGCGAAAGAGCAGTGCATCGTTGTCGCAGTCGGTTGCGGCGGAGACGACGCGAAGGCGGTTGCCGCTGGTTTCGCCCTTCATCCACAGCTTCTGGCGGGTGCGGCTCCAGAAGGTGACGAAGCCGGTTTCCAGGGTTTTGGCGTAGCTTTGGGCGTTGAGAAAGCCCAGCATCAGCACCTCGCCGGTGCGCGCATCCTGCACAATGCCGGGCGCGAGGCCGTCCATTTTGTCGAAATCGATTGTGGGGTTCGTATGGCTCATGGTTTTCCTTGGGTTTGGTTGAATTTTACCTTGGAGCGTGAAAAAGCCCGCGGGCTGAGTCGCCGGCGGGCTTTGTTTTTTCGATCTCTCTGGCCGATTACTTCAGGCCATGGCAGTCCGCCGGCATGGAGTTTCCATGATGATGGTGGTGACCGTGATGGCGGTGGCTCTGCATCTGATTTTTAGATTAAGGGAAAACCCGGCATCGTGTCAAACTTTTTCTTGCGGATGAGGCACGGCAGGGCGGAGAATGGAGCCGTGCGAACAAGGTTGCGATTGACGGCGGCGGCGGTAGTAATGCTGGGCCTTTGCCTGGCCGGAACGGCGCAATATCAGGATCGCGACTCCCGTGGTGTGCCGAAAACATCGGCAACGGCTCCGCGGCCGGAGATGCGGGTGGATATCAATCACGCCAGCGTGGAGGAGTTGTTGAAAATTCCCGGCATGACGCCGAGTTGGGCGGGGCGCATCGTTCTCTTCCGGCCTTATCGCACCAAGCTGGACCTGATAGAGAACGGCATCGTGACCAACCAGGTTTACAACCAGATCAAGGATTATGTGATCGCGCATCAGAAGGCGCAGTGAGCGATGAACTCAAGCAGCACATGAATCGGCAGTCTCAGCCGTCCTCTTCCAAAACTTCTTTCACCAACTCGGGGGTAATGACTTTGTCTCTTCCGGCAAAGATCAGCAAGCCTTTGGGCTTTCGAACCTAGTGTGGCGAAGGTTTAGTGGATTGCATCGCTTCTATGCCCTTACGTACAATCTCGCAAACAGCCTTGCTCAGTGTGATGCCCCGCTCTTTGGCATACAACTTCGCATACTGATAGACATCCTCATTCAGATTGATAGTGGTTCGCACAGAATAATTGTGCGCCGAACGGAATTTCGATTCAATGGAGCAAATTGATACAGCTCATATCGCAGATTTTGTAATTTCACTTTTGGAGCATATTCCCAATTTATATAGAGTGTGGCGTGGACCGAGAGGTCCACGCCACAGCCGGCCAGGAGGCCGGCGCTACATTGAGGCAACTTCGGCTGGCGGCGGCAGGTCGTCATCTCCGCGCCTGAGCAGACGGCTCAGGATCACGTAGAGAACAGGAATGAAAAAGAGGTTGAGGACGGTGGATAGCAACATTCCGCCGATGATGGTGGTACCCACGGAGCGGCGTCCCAGCGCGCCCGCGCCGGTGGCGAAGTATAGCGGCAGAACGCCGAGGATGAATGCGAATGAGGTCATTAAAATGGGCCGCAGGCGTAGTTCACCGGCCTCGGCGGCGGCGTCGGCGATGGAGCGGCCTTTGCGGCGCAACTGCTCAGCAAACTCGACAATCAGAATTGAGTTCTTGGCCGAGAGGCCGATCAGCATGACCAAGCCTATCTGGCAATATACGTCGTTGGATTGGCCGCGCAAGAAGACCAGTCCCAGCGCGCCGAGCACCGCCATAGGGACGGCCAGCAGAATGATGAAGGGCAGCGCGAAGCTCTCGTACTGCGCCGAGAGGGTGAGATAGACGACCAGGATGCCGAGGCCGAAGATGAGCAACGCCTTGCCGCTGGATTCGATCTCGTCGAGCGTCAAGCCGGTCCACTCGAATTTCATGCCGGGCATCAATATTTTCATCTTGTCGCTAGCTAACTCCTCCATGGCAGCGAGTCCCTGGCTGGAGCTTAAGCCACGTGCTGCCGAGCCGTCGATTTCGACCGCGCGGAAGAGGTTGTAGTGGGTGATAACCGGCGGACCGGAGCTTTCTGTCACTCTGGCCAGGTTGTCGAGCGGCACCATCTGGCCGGTGTCTGAGCGCGCGTAGTAGTTGTGCAGATCGCGAGCCGACATGCGGAATGGCTGGTCAGCCTGCACGAAGACACGATATGTGCGGTTGTTGAAGTCGAAGTCGTTGATGTACTCCGAACCCATGAAGACGCTGAGGGTGTTAGTGATCTGCGAGAGTGGAATGTTCATCGCCTTGGCCTTCTCGCGGTCGATGGTGACCAGCACCTGGGGGTCGTTGGCCGAGAAGGAGGTGTAGAGGCCAGTCAGTTCCTTGCCCCCATTGCCTACATTCACCATCTGGTGGGCTACGCGGTCCATGTCACTAAGCGTGTTTGCGCCCGAATCCTGAAGCATAAACTGGAAGCCGCCGAAGCTGCCCACGCCGGATACGGCAGGAGGCTCGACGATCAGCACAAGGCCGCCGTTTGGAGCGAACATTAGCATTTGCAGCTTGGGCGAGAGATCGGCCACGATGTCGGCAGCGGAGTGGCCCTTGCCGCGGCGCTGATCGCTGGGCTTGGTGCTGACAAACATCATGCCCGCATTGGAGGCGTTGCCGGCAAAGCTGAAACCCATCACGGAAAATGCTCCTTCAATGTCGGGATTCTGCGCGATGATGTATTCGGCACGGCTTGCCAATGCCCCGGTGTAAGCCAGCGAGGAGCCCGGTGGGGCCTGCACGATGACCATCAAATAACCCTGGTCCTCCTGGGGAATGAAGCCGGTGGGAACGTAATTGTAGATCCAATAGGTTGCGCCCATGCCGGCAAAGAAAATGACGAGCAACGCATAACGCAGCTTGAGTGCCGCATGAATTACTTTGGCATAGGTGGCGCCCAGCCATGTGATCTGGCGGTCAGTGGAGTGAATGAATCGGGAAAAGAGCTGCGAGACCAGATCGATGTGTAGGAAGTCGAGCTGCCGGGGCCGTTCTTCTTCGCCGCGCAGAAACATGGCCGAGAGAGCCGGCGAAAGCGTGAGCGCATTGAAGGCCGAGATGGCGATGGCAAAGGCGATGGTCAGCGAGAATTGACGATAAAGAATTCCGGTAGTACCGGGAAAGAACGAAACCGGCACGAAGACCGCGATCAAAACCAGGGAGGTCGCAATGACGGCGCTGGTGACCTCGCCCATGGCGCGCGAGGTAGCCGCGTGGGGATCGGAGTGTTCCATGTGGATGTGACGCTGCACGTTCTCGATGACTACGATGGCGTCGTCGACCACCAGCCCCGTGGCCAGTGTGATGCCGAACAGCGTAAGTGAGTTGATGGAGAAACCGAAGAGCTTAATGAAGGCAAAGGTGCCGATCAGTGAAACCGGAATGGTGACGGCGGGAATGATGGTGGCGCGCCAATCAAGCAGAAACAAGAAAATGACGGAGATGACGATGAAGACGGCCACGACAAGCGTGAAGAGAACCTCGCGGATGGAGTCGCCGACCACGGTGGTCGAATCGAAGGCGATGGCGTATTCCAAGCCGGGAGGAAAGCTCTTCGAGAGCTCGGCCAGCGCAGCCTTGGCCCTGGCGTCCACATCCAGGGCGTTGGCGTTGGAAAGCTGCAAGACGCCGATTCCATCGGCCTCGCGCCCCATGTATTTGAGCGAGGAACTATAATCCTCCGCGCCCACCTCGGAGTGGCCCACGTCCTTGAGCAGCACCAGGCCGTTGGCGCTGTTCTTGACGATGATGTTGTCGAACTCGGCGGGCGAGGTGAGCCGGCCCACCACGCGCACCGGCACTTGGAAGGCTTGCTTCTGGTCCGAGGGAGGCTGGCCAAGCTGGCCTGCGGGGATCTCGACGTTCTGCTCGACCAGCGCGTTGACCACGTCGGTTGCCGTTAGATTGCGCGCGGCCAGGCGCGTTGGGTCAAGCCAGACGCGCATGGCGTACTTGCGCTCGCCGAATATGATTACATCACCCACGCCGGGCACGCGCTTGAGGGCGTCCTTGACGTAAACGTCGAGGTAGTTGGAGATGAACTCGGGCGAGTAACGGCCGTCGCGTGTGTAGAAGCCGGCGCCGAAAACGAAGTTGAAATTAGACTTGGTGATGGTGATGCCGGTTGCGTTTACCGCCGCTGGCAGCCGTCCCTGCACACTGGCCACGCGGTTCTGCACGTCCACGGCGGCGATGTCCAGGTCATAACCGGTCTTGAAGGTGGTGGTGATGGAAGTGGTGCCGCTGTTGGTGCTGGACGAACTGATGTAGCGCATTCCCTCGACGCCGTTGATGGCTTCTTCCAGCGGAATGGTGACGGCCTTTTCGACGGTGTCGGCATTGGCGCCGACGTAGTTGCAGTCCACCGACACCACCGGAGGCGCCAGCGTGGGGTACATGGCGACCGGAAGGTTGGGAATACAGATCGCGCCGGCGAGAATAATCAGCAGCGCGCAGACCGTTGCAAAGACTGGCCGATGAATGAAAAAATCAACAAACAAGGGTTACTTCCTTTCCGATTGTGGAGCGCAACAGAATCGGGTGCCCCGGGTCTCGATTTTGAGACCTGGGAATCTACGCCCCTCAGCCGCCCATGGGCATCACCGGCATGCCGTTTACCAGGAACTGCGTGCTCGACACGATGACCTTGTCGCCGGCATTCAGCCCAGAAGTGACAGAGTAGTTGTTGCCCACGGTATCGCCCAGCGTGACCGCCGTCTGCATAGCCTGCGTGAGCGGGCCTTGCTTCCGCGCCACGAAGACGAAGCTCTGTCCGCCCTGGCGCGTAATCGCCAACACGGGTACAACAGCCATGGGCGAAGTGCTCCAGATGACGCGCGCCTTGATCATCTGCGCGTTGCGCAGCACTTCCGGCGTGGCGTGGACCGGAGCCTTTACAAGTATGCTCTGCAGAGTGCTATCTACCTGCGATGAGACAAAGTCGATCTTCGTCTTCTCGATCAGCTTGCCCGCGTTATCCGTCAGCTCCACATCGAGTCCCATGCGTACCTGTGCGGCGCGCTCCGAGGGGACGTAGATGTAGGCCTCCAGCTCCTTGTTCTCATCGACTGTGGTCAGCACTGTGGCCGGCGAGTTCATCGGCGATGCAAAGTCGCCCACATGGACCGGAACGTCGCCCACCACGCCGTCAAATGGCGCGCGAATGGTGTAGTAGGCCAGTTGCTCCTCTTGCGTCTTGCGCAGCTCGACCGCTGATTCATAGTCCGCCTTGGTGTTGCCGAAGGACTGCTGCGCCTGGTCGTATGCATCGTGACTGGTTACGCCTGCCTCAAAGAGTTTGTGCTGCCGCAAAACCTCAATCACGTTGTAATCGTAAAGGGCTTTTTTCTGCCGCTCAGTGGCGCGCGCCGATGCAACGGTGGCCATCTGCAGCCGCGGATCAATCTCCATCAGCACCTGACCGGTCTTCACATGATCGCCTGAATGGACAAGAATCTTCGTCAGGCTTCCGCTCACCTGTGGCAGCAAGGTGGCCGAGCGGCGAGACTTGATGGTGGCCACATACTCGCTCACCTGAGGCACGGGAGCAAGGGTAACAGTCACCGTCTGCACCGGCATCGCCTGCATCCCCGCGGCGGCCTTAGACTCAGGCTTGCTCTGGCAGCCCGTAGCCGCCAACCCAAGAAGAACAATACAACCTATTCCTGAAATGCGTTTCAATGCGATCTACCTCATTCTGTGTTGCTTCCCTATTGTATGTGACGCTTACAAGCGGGTTATTGACGCAAAAAATTCATAGAATGATCTACGGCCAGCCTGACCTGATGGTTCCTTGAAGCGGCTCCAGATTCTTTGACATGGCACCGCTGAGTTGGTAGCCTGAAGTAGGGCGCATCAGGCCAATACTGGCAAATCCTCGCCCTCGTAGCGTCCCCGTCGTCTAGCCCGGCCTAGGACACCGCCCTTTCACGGCGATAACACGGGTTCAAATCCCGTCGGGGACGCCAATAAAACAAAATACATAGCCGTTTATTCGGCAAAGACACCATGACGCTGGTTCCGGGGAATGTGGGCTGAGACCGCCATTGAAGGCCTGTTCGCTTGAGCGGTCTGTGGGGCATCCGGAGATTATTCAAGTCTGAAATTAGTGAAAAGCATCAATCGTGTCCATCCGGTCAGCCAATAAATTTCTTGGCAAGAAACGGCAAAATACAGCAAAGGTATGCAATCAGCGCTGATGATGATTTAATCCAAAAGCAAGTCCATGTGGGCCAAGTAGCAAAGGGTGACACTGCGAATTCAGTATTCTGAGGTACGCCTGCTTTTTCTTTCATCCTGAAATAGACAAACCAGATGCCTGTTCCCAATAGGTATTGAAGCAGATCGAAGAATAGGGAAAGGAAGATTAATAGTGCCGCCAACAAGAGTTGAGTCTCAAGGACAGGAGATGGAGTTGTTCCCACCTTAAAAATCCATATCAACGCAATTCCAGCAAAGTCGAGCTGACGTACGATGTCGCTAGCCTTGCCGGAAAAGTCCTCGTATGCCTTTCGCAAGTCATCTTTTTTCATAGTGACACCTAGTGACTATCTCTTGGGCCAGTGCCTGAAGTTCCTTTTGGGGCTTCTACGATCTTGTATCCGTTCCACGTTAAGGGTTTTGGAAGAGGTGCTTTTGTTTCTTGCTCCAAACCGGAGGGAGCCTTCTTTGCGGGGGCTATTGCTTTCTGTGCGACTGCATTCTTTCCGGCAGCCTTGTTTGTGGAGGATTTCTTTGCGACGGCTTTCTTTACGGCAACCTTCTCAAGGGGAGCTTTTCTTGCGGAAGACTTTTTCAATGTCATTGTTACCGAACCATCCTTTCTACTAGCTTTAGAACGCGCCAGTTTAACAGACCGCGCAAAAGATGGACAACTCCAGACAGAGCGGTCGTGGACGGACCTAGACCACCGTCCATTGGGAAGGACAGGCTGTATGCTGGCCATTTCCACCCAGATTATCCGGTGACGCTTTGGTGACTTAGCGAAGGTCAAACGGGCGAAAACCGAGGCAAAACTATGCAAGGCTAAAATGCGTTCTTTCCCACGTAAACACTGACGATCAGCGAGACTTTCACTTCCCAAGTAAATCCATCAAACCCTATCCATCTTGATTACACCAAACCATCCTATTGAACTGGGCGGGCGGCCTTCTCCACAAAGCGTGTAATCACCCCGACCGGCAGAAAGCGCACGAGAATGGCGTTGAACCTGCCACCGAAATAGGGGATGAGCGTGCGCTGGCCGCGAGCCAGAGCCGCTACCCCGAGCCGCGCCACGTCTTCAGCTGTTTGCTGATTTCTGCCCTTGAAGGCTCCAGCGCGAGCCACATCGATGAACTCGCTTTCGGTTGGCCCTGGGCAAAGCGCCGTCACTTTTACGCCGAAGCTTGCCACCTCGGCAGCCAGCCCCAACGCAAAGAAGCGGTCGAAGGCCTTGGTGGCCGCGTAGGTAGTGAGGTACGGCACAGGCTGAAAGCTGGCGGTCGATGCCAATATCATCACCCAGCCGCGACGCCGTTCCACCATGCGCGGAACAAACAGCCGGGTCAGCCGCACCACGGCCTCGCAGTTGACTCTAACCTGACTAAGTTCCTGGGTAATCTCGCTCTGCGCGAAGGCCCCGTATTGTCCGAGGCCGGCGTTGTTGATGAGAATATCGACGGTAAGCCCTGCTCCTTCCGTGGCGTCACAGATTTTCTGCGGCGTAGCGGGATCGTTCAGATCAGCCGCAACGATGCGGACCTCTGTTCCTTTGGCCGTGAGTTCCGCGGCCAGCGTCTCCAGCCGGTCACGCCTGCGCGCTGTCAAGATGAGCTTGGCTCCGTGCTTTGCCAGCTCCCGCGCCAGTGCCGCGCCAATTCCCGCGCTGGCTCCGGTCACCAGCGCCCATTTGCCATTGAAATCCTGTGTGCTTGCCATGGACTCCATCATAACGAATGGACGGTAAGCAGTGCGTGGACAGCTCACTTACCCGCGTGTTCTCCGGCTAAAATATTCCGCTGGCGTTGAAGCGCGGCCCGTACTTCATGTCGGATCCTTGGATATGTATGAGCAGCCAATTACGCAGAAAATTCATCAACTCCAGATCCAACATGACGATGGACGCGGTCTTGAAGCGCTCCTGCAGGTTTGAGATGCGGCCGATAAAGCTTGTGTGCTCCATTTTGTGCGTGGACACATCCGGATAATTTGCTTGAACAAAAAACTCTTCTTCTCGCGCGAAATGGAATCTGGTGTAGTCCGCCAGTTGGTCGAGAACGGATGCAAGGATCTCTTGCTTATGGCCAGCTATGATTCCATCATGCAACTCGTTGATGATGTCGATCATCTTCTTGTGGTCTTCGTCTAAAACAGCGACGCTCACGCTCAGCTCTTTTGTCCATATCATGAAGGCCATTAGCAGTACTACCTTTCCTGCATGTTGCTCGCGTCTCTTTATCTCCGGTGTTTCTTAGGAGCTACTAATTCCATGATGTTGAGATGCGTTGCATACAAATCCCGTGACCGCGCACGCCTGCGCCTGGGGCATTTTTCGTCCACGGGTCTACCAGGAATTATCGGCACACATGGCAAAAATGATGAGAGGGGAGAACCTCCGGCTGCGGAAAATGTTCATACTGCCGGGATGTCTATCAGTCCGCCCTCAAATTCCTCGTTCAGCCAGTTGGAAAAGGCAGCAAACTCCTCATCGCGGCCCAGAAAGTCGCGCACCATCTGGCGGCCGGGCTTTGAGCCGCCCTGTTCGAGCACCAATTTGCGGTAGCGGCTACCGGCATCGCAGCCCAGCAGGTCGGCGGGATCGAACTGAGCAAAGAAATCCAGCGCGATCACCTTATCAAAGGCGTAGGTATAGTAGTTCGACGAGTAGCCGGTCAGGTGGCCAAAGCTCGCGTACATACGATTGCCTTCAAGCCACGTCCAGGGTTGCAGGCTCTGGTAGAGCTGCCTGGTGGTGATGTCTAGATACAGGCCCTCAGGGTTGCGGTCGTGCAGGTCGAGCGAGAGCGTGGTGTAGTAGAGCTGCGAACGAACCCAGTCGGCGCGTCCGAAGGCTCCGGCCAGCTTCATTTTTTTGATGGTTTCGGAAGAAAGCGTTTCGCCGGTCTGATAATGCTTGGCGAAGGCCTGAAGCAGCTTTTCGTCGCGGAAAAACTCTTCCAGCATTTGCGAGGGCACCTCGATAAAATCGCCCTCCGTAGCGAAGCCGCTGATGCCCGCCCACTCTGTGTGGCCGCCCAGAATGGCGTGCATCAGGTGGCCAAACTCGTGAAAGAACGTCACCACGTCGTTGTACTGGAGAAGCCCAGGATCGCCAGCTTCGCCACCTGGAAAATTGCAGATGAGCGCGGCCTCGGGCAGAGCGCGCCCGTGTACACCGGTGACTACAGGCGCGGCGGAAAACCACTTGTCCTTGCCCTCGCGGGGATGCATGTCGAGATAGAAGCGGCCCACAATTCTTTCGTCGTCGAGAACCTCGAAGACCGAGACATCCGGGTGCCACGCCGTCGCGGTCGATGGGCGGAAATCAATTTTGAATAGTTTCGCCGCCGTCTCCAGCACACCCGCCTCAACCTGCGCATAAGGGAAGTAAGGGCGCACGGACTGCGAGTCGAAGTCGAAGGCCGAGCGGCGGAACTGCTCGTACCAATAGCCGCGGCTGGCGATGTCGATGGCCGTCAACTCTGGCTGGCGCCGGCGAGTGAAATTGAGAATCAATTCGTGCTCGCGGCGCGCGCCCTCCAGGCTGGCCTCGTTGAGCTTGGCCAAAAACACACGCGCATTGGCCGCTGAAGCCATCATCTGATCGGCGGTAGCCAGATCGGCCCAACTGCGAAAGCCGAGTATGCCGGCAATCTCATGGCGCGTGGCCAGCAGTTGCAGAAGAATTTGCTGGTTGGCCGGGTAGGCTCGGGTGTTATAGGCAAAAAACATCCGCTCCCGCAGTGCGGCGTTCGAGGCAAAAGTCATTACCGGCTGCATATCGGGCTGGTCGGTCGATAGCGTGATGCGGCCCTCGGCATTTGCTGGATGCCGCGCAAGGTAATCGGCGGGCAGGCCGTCCAGTTCGGCAGCCGTGGCCTCAATGGTCTTTGCGCCCTCCTGAATATTGCGGCTGAATGTGAGCGAGAGCTGCGTAGCCTTATTGTGTAGGCTTTGCAGGCGGTCGCGCGTAGCCTGATCCTTGTCCACGCCGGCCAGCCGATAGCTGAGCAGCGTGCGCTCAACATAGTGTTTCGTAGCCGCGCTGATGCGAGTATTGGCTCCGCCCAGATCGATATCCGCCAGAGCCTCGTAGACCGCGCGGTTCAGACTCAAAGCGCTCGATGCCTGTGCCACCCGTTGCGCCTCCATTTGCGCCTGATCGCGCACTGCCTTGTCGGCAGCCACGGAGTTTAGTATGCCCGCCTGCGCTCCAGCCAAACTGAGCTGTTCGATAGCCGCGTCATAAAGCCGAAGGGAGTTTTCCGGCGTGCGTTCTCCCTCGACGGCCAACAGCGCGGCCAACTCCGCTTCATGCTCTTTGAGGCGCGCTCCGACCCAGGCGGAAAGCGCCTCAGCGGAATCGGCTCCACCCGCCTCCCAGGCGTGAAGGTTCTGTGATGCGGCAAGAGCGGCAGGGGTGTCGGGTTGCATGGCGTGTATTATCCTCCAAACTTCTAGGTTGTCACAGAGGGCCGGGTTCGCGCATGCTTCCTCAATGGAACGGGAAAACGGTAATTTATTCCACCGTGTCCATCGCCGGTACAGCCGTGATAAAACACTCATCCCAAGTACAAAAATGATCATAATGGGGTTGAATAAAATTGCTGAGCGCTCGACGAGCGTAACGCGTCGAATTCAGCCTGAAGTTCCTCATGAAGTTGGGTCTTTAGCCGATAGGCCGTACAGGACCCTTCTATGGACGTTGAGATTCTTCGGGATTACCTAGTCGAATCCAGGGAGCTTTTACAGAAAGCGCAAGAGGACACTCTGCGCCTGGAAGCAAAGCCCGACGACTCTGAGGCTCTGGCCTCGATCTTTCGGGCATTCCACACCGTAAAGGGCGGCGCGGGTTTTCTTGAAGCCGACCATCTGGTGGAATGGGCTCACGATCTCGAGGACATGCTGGATAAGCTGCGCTCGCACACTATAGCCGTTACGCCGGAACGCATCGACGCGATTCTCAGTGGAATTGACATCATCGAGGCCATGTTCAAGGAGTTGGCGCAGGAGCAATCGCCCAGGCCAGGCCCGGCCGAGCTAAGCCACAGGATCAGGATGTTGGCGGCTCTAGAAGGCGAGGGCGGCGAAGTCCCCGGGGGCGCGGCTGCGATTTCAGCCTGCGCGCCATCCGAAGCGGCGCTGGCGCCTGCTGGATCGACGGCAGAGACGGAGCCGGGCTCCGGCGAATTCCGAGAGAGCGAATCCGCGGCCGGTGTAGCGGTAATGACTGCCACGATGACCAAGCCAGCGGTTGAGGCCCGACCGGCGCCGGCAAGGGAAATCGCCACGACGGCTGCGGGCGATGCGCCGAACGCCGCGCCGCAGCAAGTTACCCCGGCAAGGGGAAACGATGGTGCGGAGACCATGCTGCGCGTTGAGGCCGTTCGCCTGGATGCCGTAATGAACCAGGTGGGAGAACTGGTGCTGCTCCGCAACAGGCTAACGTCTGCCCTGGGAGGTTTGACCAAGAGCGACGAGAATATGTCGCGCATCGCGCGCGAGATGGATCTTCGCGTGAGCGACCTGCAGAACAGCGTGATGTGTCTCCGCATGCAGCCCTGCCGCCGGCTCTTCCAGCAATTGCCACGGGTGGTCCGGGATGTGTCCCGCCAACTCAGCAAAGAGGTTCGGCTGGAGATCGTGGGCGAGGACGTGGAAATCGATAAGACCGTCGTCGACGCGCTCTCGGGTCCCATCGTACACCTGGTGCGCAACAGTCTGGATCACGGAATTGAGCCACCGGAGATCCGCAGGCAGGCCGGCAAGCCTAACCCAGCGCTGCTCCGCATAGCCGCCGTTCATTTGGGCGACAGAGTGCGAATCGAGGTCTCCGATGATGGCAAAGGCATGGACCGCCGCTTGCTGATCAAAAAGGCCGTGCAAAAGGGGATCCTTGCCGAAGATCAGGCTGCGCATATTACCGATCAGGAGGCGCTTGAACTGATCTTCCGGCCCGGCTTCTCAACCAAGGACCAGGCCTCTGAGCTATCGGGGCGGGGCGTAGGAATGGACGTTGTCAAGAAGACAACCGACAAGCTGCGCGGCCGCCTTTCGGTCGATACGCGTATGGGCCAGGGCACGAGCATTTCAATGGAGTTTCCGCTGACGCTGGCGGTCCTGCCGGTGCTCTATTTGAGGGTGCGACAAGAGATCTACGCATTGCCTATTTCGGCAATCGACAGCCTCACCGATCTCGAAGAGAATCGCGTGCACCGGCTCGCCGGGCGCGTGAGCTATCGCGTGGACGGAACGCAAACGGTACCCCTGGTGGATCTGGGCGCAATTCTGCAGAACCGGCCCCTGCGGCTCGGAGTCGAGAGCGTTGAAGGCGTGCTCACCGAGCGAGGCTTGTTTGTCGTCTCCGAGGTGCTTGGCAATGAGGACTCGGTGGTAAAACCTATCGACTTTCTGGAGAGCGGGAATCTCTATCAGGGCGCGACGATCTCCGGAAGCGGCAATGTGGTTCTGATTCTGGACGCGGGCGCGCTGAGCGCAGCCTCCAACGCTGCTGTCGAAAGGGGGCAGTAATGGAGATCCAGCAAATCATGCATATCATGGACGCGTCGCACAGCACGCGGCGCACCATCGAGCACTCTCTGCGCGAGATCGACCGCCGCGCGCTGAACGCCATGGTCCTGGTCAAGCGGCACGGGAACAAGCTCGCCAGCTACGGAGTGGTAGCTCAGGCATTCCGTGAGCAGGCGGTGCTGCTGAAGCACGCAGCGGAACCGCTTCAGCAGTCGATCGCGCCGCTGGTGCGGGTGCATATGCACATCCTGCAGCATCAGCAATTCTCTGAGATGTTTCAACGCGCCGCGCAAGGTATGAGCGGAAATATGAACGCGATGGAGTTCCTCCGCAATTCGGAGGGGAATTGGAAACAGAGCATTGAAGCAGGAGAGGCAGAGGGTATCGCCATCCTTCGCAAACTTGTGGAGACAGTGACTCGGCTGCAGGAAGGGATTGCTGAGCAGGAGTACGTAGTAACCAACGGGCGCATTGAAGCGGCGCTCTCTGAGCACACGGGCGCCCCATTGATGCGGGTATCCCACGAGATGGGCAGAGCTGTGGCTAAAGTTAGGGACGCGATCTGGGGATATCGAGGTGAACTCGAGGAGGTACTGCATGAAAGCAGAGCCAGTGTTTGAAGTTGGGAATCACCGCTGGTGGGTACTGTACGACCAGGACGAACGCCGGGTGATTGATTCGAACATCTACGTAGTGCAGTCGAACGGCCAAAGTGCGGTGCTGGACCCAGGGGGATTTGAAATTTTCCCCCAGGTGCTGGCGGCGGTGGCCGAGGTGGTGCCGCCGACCACGGTGCGCAAAGCCTTCGTGTCGCACCAGGATCCGGACATTGCCTCCAGCCTGCCGCTCTGGAACGCATGCAACAACAAGATCCAGTGGCATGTTCCCGGTTTGTGGGAAGGCTTTATCCGGCACTACGGGGCATTAAACGCCGAGCTGATCTGCATTCCGGACGAGGGAGGATCAATGATGCTCGGCGATCTGAAGCTGGAGATTGTGGCCGCGCATTACCTGCACTCATCGGCCAATTTCCACGTCTATGATCCGGAAGCGAAGGTTTACTTTTGCGGTGACGTGGGAGCGGCGTTGCTTCCTCCTGGCCACGGAATTTGGGTGGGTGGGCGTCAGGGCGTCGATTCCGTCAAGGCCTTCGACGAACATATTCAGCACGCCAAATTCTTTCATCAGCGCTGGATGCCGTCAAATGCCGCCAAAAAAGATTGGATTGACCGGGTTCGCAAACTCGACATCGACTATCTTTGCCCCCAGCACGGAGCGATTTATGCGGGAGAGAACGTGAACCGATTCCTTAACTGGTTCGACGGTTTGACCGTTGGAACCGCAATTTCTCACTGAAGGAGATTTCGTTATGGCCAGCACCGTAGTGAGCAATCACCGTAGAACAGGCAATGGCGCGGTACCCAGAAAAAAGGCAACGGCGAAGCCGGCCGAAGCCGCAAGCCGCGTTCGGCGGCCGGCCGTATCCCGCTCCGGCCACGCCCGCGAAAACGCGTCGGAGAAACAGCGGCTGCTGTTGTACGCACGGACGTTACTTGAGCCGCTTTCCAGTCTGGAGATGCTGTGCGATGCCGACGAGAAGATGGAAAACGCCATCTTCTACATGAATCACACGGCGCTGGAAGCCATGGGGCTCAACCACAAGCGGCTGAACTCAAACTTGCGGGGAGCCGACGTCCGCAATGCGCTGGGCCGTTCCATCCACCAGTATCACAAGGATCCCGAGCGCATCCGGAAGATCTTCCGCGCGTTGAAGGCCGATCCGTCCACGCGCCACAGCACCGAGTTGACGCTGAGCGGCATAACCTTCGCGCTGGATTTCACGCCGGTCGTCAACGAGGAAGGCAATGTGATTGCCTTTCATGCATCGTGGCGCAACATAAGCGATGCCAAGCTGGCCGAAGAAGTGATCGCGAGCATGAGCACGTCGGCATCAGAGCACGCCGATTCTCTGATGATGGTGGCCGCGGAAACGGATCGCGCGATGAAGGCTGTGGGAGGCACCCTGAGCGGGCTGGCACAATCGGTAGGTGAAAGCCGCGGCGCGTCCCAGGGACTCATCACGCAGGTGGGCGCCATCGGCCGGATCGCCCAGACTATCCGCGAGATTGCCTACCAGACCAATCTGCTCGCGCTCAATGCCGCCATCGAGGCCGCTCGCGCCGGTGAACACGGCCGCGGTTTCGCCGTGGTGGCAGACGAAGTGCGCAACCTCTCCAAGCGCGTGCAGAAGGCGACGGAGGAGGTGCAAAGCAATATCACCGATATCGACAGCTCTGCCCGGTCGATTGAAAAGACCAGCCAGATGGCCGAACAGAGCGCGCATGGCGCCGAATCGGTGACACTGTCGCTGAGCGAACATGTGCACTCGCTGCATGCGTTGGTTGCGCAGATGAACATCGGCTCGGCAAAGAACGAATCCAAGATGCTGGTGCGCAACATGCTGGACGAGATCTCCAATCAGACTGCCAGCGCCGCTACAGCCGAGGTCCCAGATCATCACCAGTGCCGGTTTGCCCGATGGTATGAGGGGATAGGACGGGATTCCTTTGCGCAATTGCCCGAATTTCGTGAAGTCGATGGGCCGTTGGCTTCATTGTATGTATCTGCTCACGGTCTTCGCGCTGCCTTGCAAGTTGCGGACCGCGAGGAAGCTATTCGTCAGGGTGCGGAGCTGTCGAGGATCGAGCAAGAGCTCGAAAGCAAACTGGACGCATTGGACGCGGCCATCAGCCAAAAGCAGAATTAGGAGCATCGCCATGAACGATGTCATTCAGGAAATTGATGAGCGATCCAAATTAGCCGGCACGAACAAATTCGAACTGCTGATCTTCCGGCTGGGAGAAGACCGGGCCTCGCACTCGCGCGAGATTTTCGGCATCAACGTCTTCAAGGTTCGCGAAGCGCTGATCATGCCGCCGCTCACCCCGATGCCCGGTTCTCCCAAGCATGTCCTCGGCGTCGCCAACATCCGCGGGCAGATCATTCCCGTGATCGACCTGCCATCGGTCGTCGGATGCTCGGCGGCGGCGTGCAATATCCTCCTCGTCACCGAATACGAACGGTCGGTCCAGGGATTTGCCGTGGAAGAAGTGGAAGAGATTGTACGCCTGGAATGGGGACGTGTGGTTTCCGCGGAGAAGTCGTCAGCGGGAACTCTCATCACCAGTTTGGCCAGGCTTGACGATCAGGATGAAAACGCGCGCCTCGCGCTGATTTTGGATGTGGAATCAATACTCCGAGAGGCCTTGCCTTCGCGATTTAAGAGCGGTGAAGAGATCACCCGCATCCCTGCAGTTCATCTGCCCCAGGGTTCTGTTGTGGTGTATGCAGACGACTCCAGCGTGGCCCGTCGCCAAATTGAGACCGTTTTTACCAAGCTCGGCCTTCCCTTTGTGAGCTGCAAGACAGGCAAAGAGGCGTGGGAGCGCCTGAAAGCACTTTCGCAGGAAGCGCGGGCCGCTGGGATTCCATTGAACCAGAAGGTAGCCATGGTCCTTACCGACCTGGAGATGCCCGAAATGGACGGATTCACTTTGACGCGGCAGATGAAAGAAGATGATGCGCTGAAAACTGTGCCGGTTGTAATACATTCTTCTCTGTCGGGTTCGGCTAACGAGTCACACGCGAAAAAGGTAGGCGCGGATGGCTACGTGGCGAAGTTCGTTCCAGACGAGCTGATCAACGAAATAGTGAAGGCCCTAACCGTATCCGTGAAATAGCGAATAGCTGCCGTACTGCTTCTAACAACTTGCAGGCCGCTGGAAACTGACTGGCAGCGCCCAAGAACGCATAAGATGCAATTGAATTGAGACAGGCCGATTACACCGCGCGAAGTGAAGAGACACGGGGTCTACTACCATTACAGTTCCCCTTTCCGACAGGTGAAGTAAAGTTTTCCACAAGACGCTGAAACGATAGCGAGTGAGTGCGCACTATAGGTTGTGCGGCAACTCAGTGCGCCGGTTTAGCGCGGCGCGGAGGCACATGCAATCCATCGAGAACAAGGGTTGGCTGCGGGGGTGAACCCGTGGCTGCGCCCGTATGGAGCGCAAGCCGCAATCATGTTTAGAGGCAGCTTGATGGCATTCCCCAACGGCAAGCGCGCGGTTTCTACTATTCCTGCGACAGGAATGCGTCTCGTGCCGGAGAGAGATTTCTACTGCGAGCAGAATTCTCAGGAGTTGGCTCCGGAATTTGATGCTACGCGCGAAATAGATATGGACATTCCAGGCCGAATCCCTCCCGCGCGTATTCCAGCAGGAGACGAATTAAAGTTCAACGACAAGATCAAAAAGACAATACCTGCGTCGCGGCTGATTAATCCAGAGCAGACGCCTCTGGCGTCCAAGCCGAAGATGTTGTGTGCATCTGAGCTTCATCAACTGTACGCCGGCACATCAGTTCCGTCGCATCGCTATCTGGCCAGTTTGCTGGGCACGGCCGCCAACTCACCGGCAATTGCTCTGGACCCCGCGAAATGGCTTGACGGTATTTCGGGAGTCAAGCTATCGGAAGTTGTCGAGGCGTGGCTACACACTAACGGCAACACCGAATTCGAGCAGTTGAACAGCATCGCGCTAGACACGAATACGGGCTGGTTGACCGTCATGTTAATGGTGAAGCAGCGCTGCGGTTACTCTGGAGGGCCTTCGACAGCGGGCAGCAGAGAGTATGTCGCGATATGGGTTGACTGGGGTTCGGGGTTCCAGTATGAGGGGACAACCTCGGTGGTGGTGCACGACTTTAGCAACCTTCCCGCAACCGGTTTGGAGTACAAAGTATTTCTGCCGGTGAATGTACTAGAGGAAGTGCAACTAAGCAGTGAAGGCGCAACAAGGGTGAAGGTGCGGGCGGTGCTTTCGTGGAATACACCGCCATCTACCACCAATCCTTTTGCTCCTGTGGTCTGGGGAAACAGTCTGGATGGCTTAATCCTGATTCCTCCGGGCATCAACGTAAGCAGCGGCGCACGATCCAGCACAAAGGAAATGCCGCTGGTTCTTGCCTGCGAGAGATAAGCAAGCGGGATCGACTGGCTTCCCCCAGAAGCAGACGGGACCCGCCGTAAGGCGCGGGTTCCGTCTGCCGCCAAGTAAATAAGGAGAAAGTTCGAGATGATCGATATAAATTATGCCTGGCGTTTTGCTCTGTGCGCGCTGGCTATCTGGCGGATTGCTCATTTACTGGCCAGGGAGAACGGCCCATGGGATCTGATTGGGCGTTTCCGCGCCTCTCTGGGCTCCGGCGTGTTGGGCCGCTTTATGGATTGTTTTTACTCTATGAGTTTCTTGATCTCGCTGCCTCCTGCTATCTGGATGAGCAGCCACTGGACACAGTTTCTCGTCCAATGGCTGGCACTCTCGGCAGTGGCATGTCTGCTGGAAAGGGCAATGCAGGGATTGCAAAGGAGCCTCCGCGTAATTCCCATTCCCACATCTTATCTGGATAAAGTCATCGACGGAGAGTGAGGGCGATGCGGATGCAACCACATGCGAACTATGAGAGTCCAGGCAGGGAGAGCAATCTGGGACAGCCATCTTCTTGGCCGGAGTTATTGTCTTCAGGCGAGTTATCGAAATACGGTAAGCCTCTTACTATGGCAGGGAGAGAGACGAAGTTAGATATTCCCTTAAAATCGCCGTGGTTCTATCTGGCGCTGATTTTGATGATCTGGCTGCTCTTGCTCTAAAGGGACACGGAAATGCTCGGCTGCCGCGTTTGGCGTCCGGTTCGGCTTTTTGCCAGATTACATAAGTTTAGTGCGCTAGCAGCGTTTGCAATGCTATACTTTTGCCACTCACCTTGGCGGAGTCTGCGTTGCAATTTTATTCATTCAATGCCGGTTATGTGGAGAGTCTATGTGCCGGTGACCCCCAGGCACAGGAACACTTCGTCGGCTATTTCACTGAATTGCTCCAGCTCAAGCTTCGCAACCGCCTCCAATCCCAACAAGCCATTGAGGATATCCGCCAGGAGACCTTTGCTCGCGTCCTGTCGGTTTTGCGTAGGGACGGCTTGCGCCAGCCAGAGCGCCTCGGCGCATTCGTGAATATGGTTTGCAACAATGTGCTATTTGAATATTACCGCTCCGCCGGTCGCAGCGAGTCGCTGGATGTGGAAGGGCGGCCGGAGCTGGCCGACAAGGGCGCCGATGCCCTGGAGATGGCGGCAGCCGGGCAAATCAAAGTTAAAGTCCGGGAGATTCTGCTTGACCTTGACCCGCGTGACCGGTCGCTGTTGCAAGCCGTTTTTCTGGAAGAGCGTGATCGCGATGAGGTCTGCCGGGAGTTTGGGGTGGACCGCGATTATTTGCGGGTGATGCTGCACCGCGCCAAGCAGGAATTCAAATCTGAGTATGTCAAGCGCATTGGCAATCCGATGCCCCTGGGCGCGAATATTTGAAGAGTTTGTAACGTTTTGCCGTCTGCGGCCACTATTTACAGGTTGGACCGTAACTGAAGGTGAAGAAGATGGATCACAGCGAAGCATTACAACAGATGGCTGCTGAGCGTTATCTTCTGAATGAGCTGACGCTTGATGCGCGCGAGGCCTTCGAGGAGCACATGTTCGATTGTCAGGAGTGCGCCCTTGATCTTCGCGCCGGAGCCGCATTCGTGAAGGTGGCTAAAGCCCAGTTGCCTAAGCTGACCGGCGCTGTGTCGGCCCATGCCCAGGCCCTTAACCGCAAGCCACAGGGTTTACGAGGCTGGAGTCTCCAGGACTGGAGTCTCAGTTGGCTTAGGCCGGCCTATGCCGTTCCTGTATTTGCCAGCTTGCTGCTGGTTCTCGGTTATCAAAATCTGGTCACTTATCCCGCATTGCGGGCGGCGGCCAGCCAGCCGCATATTCTTCCCTGGGCTCCTCTGCATGGAGCTATGCGGAGCGGCGCTCCCTTGGCCATCACCGCTGATCGCCGCTACGGAGTGGCGCTTCCCGTCGATCTTCCCGCGCCGTCCAGCACGGAGGCCTACGCTTCTTACAGCTTCGACCTCTATAATCCTGAAGGAAAGCTCGTCTGGACCGGCGGAATGGCCGCTCCCAGCGACAGCGGCGCTCAGCGGTTCTCCCTGGTGATTCCAGGCGCTATGCTGCAAAACGGCGCTTATTCCCTGGTGGTTTCCGGCGCCGGAGCGCATGGAGAGCGTACTGTGATCGACCGTTACGCCTTTGACTTTCGTTTGACCGATTGATGCGTTTTCCCCGGACGCTATAAAGTTCTCCCCCTACTCTAAATAGGAAAGGTGTAAGCGCCATGTCCGAAGTGAACGAAAGAACGCATCGATTCGACGCGGAAGCCACGGTCCTTTCGGGCCAGCTGGACCTTCCGATCTCGCAAAAAATTGCACCCCAGGCCTACTCGAAACTCCCGGATAAGGGCGGCTACTTAAGCAAGCGCTCGGATAATTTCCGGGTTGAATCGATCATCTCCTACAGCGCCGCATATTCCCATGTTTCGGGCAGCAAAAGCCCCAAACCGGGCAGGGGATGGGACACCTTAACCACCACGGTGGTGGAAGGGCTCAATGTGATGGAGGTGCTCACGGCCGACCGCGTCGTGGGCCAGACCATCACCGAACACCCTCTTGCAGGCTACGTGCCGACCATATCCTTCCTCGGCACACGCTTTGAGAATCTCCGCATCGCCGGCTTCCCGGTCGAGTTGGAGTTCGATCACGGCATCTTTGGCCCCAAGCCGATCGACGACGCGCCCTACACCCACGATGCGGGCGTGATCAGCCGCGTCGCACGCCAGTACGACCGGATCGGCTCCAGCAAGGGTTTACCGGCTGAATTGCAGGAACGGTATAATCGACTATCCCCCACGTTAGGCAACACGGAGGCGGTCGAATGTTCGCTGGTCAACCGGGCGTCGGGCTTTTATCCTGGGATGAGCTTTGGGCACATCATCAGGGTTCCCGGCTTCGGGATCATCACTCTGGCCAAGCTGACCGTGAAGCACGAAAATCCTCACGTCAAGACGAAAGCCCCCCAGAAGACCACCTTTACCCTGACCATGATCGATCTCCAGTTGGGCTGCCCCGCCTCTGGGCACGTGCCGGTCGGTGGCGGCTCATCCAATGGGGATACTCAGTAGAAGATCAAACCACTGCTCTAAGTGCCCGTCAGACTTGGCAAACGGTTATAGGGCTGGCGGGCATCCGGAAATGGTTGGGCAGAGCATGGCGATGCTACCTCCTCCGCCTTTTTCCCTTCGTTTTGGTACTTTTGTTGTTGTTGCTGATCCCTCTCGAAGATTCGAGTCCCGGCAGCGCTCAGGCTGCGTATGACCATGCCGTACTAACCTTTCAACGGGGCAATCTGGCAAAAAGTCAGCAGGAAGCCGCATTGGGAGCCTGGCAATTTCAGTTGATGAATCCCAGTTGGGCAGCGAAGTTTCAACTCCTGGAAGCGGAAATAATGACGCGGCGCGGGATGTACAACGATGTCCTGCGTCTTCTCGCTGGCTACCACCCCGATTCCAGCCATCCGGAAGAAACCATTCGCAAGCTGGCTATAGAGGCCGATGCCCTGGCCCGTCTGCAACAGTTGTCTGATGCTAATCAAAGGCTCACCCAGGCCGATGGCCTCTGCAAGAGTGCCGATTACTCATCCTGTGTCTATGTATTTCGTTCGCGTGGCGGACTAGCCGTCCGGTTGGGCCAATTGGCCGCGGCGCGCCAGTATTATCTCCAGAGTCTTCTCTTTGCCCGCGCTCACCGGGACCGGTGGATGGAGGTTAACGCGCTCAACAATCTGGGATATGCCGAGATGCAAACCGGACGCTTTGACGAAGCGGTGGACTGGTTGAGATCTGCCCAACAGGAGGCAGCGCAATTGGATTCGGATTATTGGATACAACTTGTCGTAGGCAATCTCGGATGGGCTTATTACCAGTTGGGAGATGATGATAGAGCTCTGGAACTGTTTCTTGAAGCGGAGAAGTCCGCCGCAAAGCTCGGAGACATTCGCTTAGAACTCAAATGGACCAATAATGCCGGGGCTGTATATCACGATCAAGGCGATTTACCTCGTGCCGCTCAGTCCTATCGCCAGGCGCTCGATCTTGCCCGGCAGATCAACAGCAAGGAAGACATGGCGAACGCGCTGGAGGACCTGGCTCAGAATTCGGTGGATTCCAGTAAGTTGGACGATGCCGGAGCCTGGCTCGATCAGGTAACTCCACTGGAGAGCGCGGGCGGCAATAGACTCAGCACGAATGTGATGCTGACCAAGGGAATGTTGGCCGCCGCGCGCGGCCAGTATCAGCAGGCGGAATCGCTCTATCGCGCCATACAGAACAATCCGGCAACCGCTACTACAACACGATTAGACGCCGGGAATTTGCTGGCTGTTTCCTTTGAGCGGCAAGGCCGCGCTATCGAAGCGGAGCTGACCTACAAAGCCACGCTGTCCGCCTTCGAGTCGGCGCGATCGCATCTCAAGCACGAAAGCTCGCGTCTACCCTTCGCCGCCAATGCCACCGGCATCTACGACGACTACATCCACCTGTTGGTGAAAGAAGGCAAGGGCGAAGAGGCCCTGGCAGTGGCTAACCAGAGCCGCGCCCGGATGATGGCGCAAAGCCAGGGCGTGTCCGAAAACAAAACCTCTCCCCAGCCCACAATTTTGAATCCCCGCCAGATCGCCCGGCAAACCGGCGCAACCTTGCTCTTCTATTTACTGGGTGGCGAGCAGTCGTACTTGTGGGTCATCACCCCAGCCAAAATTACGCTGATTAAACTACCCTCGCAGATTGAGATTGTGGCTCACGTCAAGCGCTACAACAAGGCGCTGCTCGACATGGAGGATCCGCTGCAAACCGGCAATGAGGATGGACAGGCGCTCTATCAAATCCTGGTCGCTCCCGCAGCCAAGATCATCCCGCGGAATTCTCCGGTCATGATTCTGTCCGATAGCTGGTTAAGCCCGTTGAATTTTGAAACCCTGCTGGCTCCCGGTCCCAGTTCCGGAACTAGTCCGAAGGCTGGCCACGGCGTAGACCCTGCTCCAAACTTGCATTACTGGATCGAAGACGCAACACTGCTTTCGGCCCCGTCACTGGACCTGCTGGCAGCGGCAAAACCAGCACGCGGAATCAGTCGAAACCTCCTCCTGCTGGGCAACCCCGTCTCGCCCAGCCCGGAATATCCCAGCCTGCCGCTCTTCGGCGCGGAGATGACCCGGATTGAAAAGCATTTTGCCGCGCGCCGTGCTGCCGTCTTCGCGGGAGAACAAGCTCGTCCCGCTGCCTATCTCACCGGGAATCCGGCGCAGTACTCCTATATTCATTTTGTCTCTCATGCAGTTGCCAGCCGCACAGACCCGCTGGATTCGGCCATCATTCTTTCTGGTTCCGCGCTATCAGGCAACAATTCCGGCGATGCTTCCTTCAAGCTTTACGCGCGCGACATTATGCGGCATCCCATCGATGCCAGGCTCGTGACCATCTCGGCCTGTTACGGCAGCGGCACGCGCTCCTATGCGGGAGAAGGATTAGTGGGCCTCTCCTGGGCATTTCTTCGTGCCGGCGCGCATAACGTAATTGGCGCGCTTTGGGAGGTAAGTGACGATTCGACCCCGCAACTGATGGATACTCTCTATCAAGGCCTGGAAGAAGGCCGTGCCCCCGCGGTCGCCCTGCGCAACGCAAAACTCACCTTATTACATTCACAAAGCAGATTTAGCAAACCATTTTTCTGGGCCCCATTCCAGATTTACACCAGGCAATAAGTCGACCACGCTTGGGCAGTACGCTCACCGGGCAAATTCGTCGATATTGACCGCGCAGTACTCCACGATGCGTGTGTTGCAGCCCACGCAAGAGCTCACTTCACAGACCGTTCAACAGGGGATAGGGACCGTGAAAACGGAATCAGGTGAGATGTTACAGGCCTGAAATTCAGGGCCTTCAAGCTATGTCACGACTGGATTCGTATCAAACTACAACTATTGATAAATGAGCGCATTACGGATTGTTTGTATGCATGTACCCCCATATCTACCCCCATTCAGCAGCTTGCGCCCAGTTTCGTCTATAGGGGTCCGTCGCTCTAGGCTGCGGCCTCGTGCAAACAGAGCGCCAATTCTTCCGACCCGCAAACAAGAATGATAGGGCGCATCACCGGCCAGTGCCCCCTTTAGCCGTCGCTCGGTGCCAGAGAAAACCGTCCGCTATCCCTCTCTGGCCGAGGCATTCAAAGGGGGGGACAATTTGTCCCCTCCCTTGCGCTTCCCTTTGCAACGGCGGCGGGATGGAACAACAGGCAGCGCGAGAACGATTCTTCCAGACTTTATTCTTTCTCTCCGCCCTGCTCTCTTGTCCATTCAACAAGTTTTTGTTGCAGTTCTTCTTTGCTTGGCAGGTAGAGCTGGTATTCACGGGCGTGAATGTTGGCGTCTTTGGGAAGGGTAATCTCGACCAGAGCGGAGTTCTTCTTCTTGCAGAGCACGATGCCGATGGTGTGGTTCTCCGCCTCCGTTCTGACGTGGCGGTCAAAGTAG
>Ga0181520_10000984_pt1 | contig 60291 bp, 46 predicted proteins | sample PEATcosm2014_Bin_29_FD_132451 | JGI IMG/M metagenome (GOLD analysis project Ga0181520, IMG submission 132451) | Peatland microbial communities from MTU Mesocosm Facility, Houghton, MI, USA - PEATcosm2014_Bin02_30_metaG | ecosystem: Environmental > Terrestrial > Soil > Wetlands > Peat | place...
ACGCTTACAAGAAATGATGCGCCACTTCACCCTATTTTCGGATCTCGTACGCAACGTGGAACTCGCCATGGCTAAAGCGGACCTGAACATCGCGCACCTCTACGCCAACGCGCTGGTGCGGGATGGAGGCCTGCGCGAAAGAATTTTCGGGATATTGGCGGAGGAGTTCGAACGAACGCGGCAGATGTTGCTCGATGTTACCGGCCAGAGCGGACTGCTGGAAGCAAACTCGGTCCTTTCGCAATCCATTCGACTGCGCAATCCATACGTGGATCCGATGAGCTTGATTCAGGTGGAGCTGCTGCGCCGAAAACGTGCCGGGGCGCCGAGCGAGGATCTGAACTATGCGCTGGGTGCCACGATCAATGGCATCGCCGCAGGTTTGCATAATACTGGTTGACGCGGGACTGCGGGCAAGCGCCGCCAGATCGCTGCGAGTCGATCCTGAGGCCATGCTCGTAGAGGCGGCGTGGCTGGGCGCTTAGCAATCCGCTAAGTCCTTATTTTACAGGTTATTAGGACTGCGCTCGGGTCCCGTAGTTTACCTAGTACCAAAACCCCCGTACTGAAATTTTTGAACCGGCAGCGCCATTGGTTCTGTTTGAGCTAATGGCGAAAATGGATGTGCGGGTTGGAAGCTGCGATTGCGGGGACGACGGTTCCACAAAAAAAGGAGCCGGGGCATCTATCCAACCCGTCCAAACCCTCCTGCCGACGTCCCTTCCACAAAATTCCGTCGGCGGACAGGGTGCTGCTTGACTCCCGCCTTTCTCGAATCCACTCGGCCATAATTCCAGCACAGAGTTTCGGCATCTTTTGGCAGCTTGCATGCCTCTCATAAATTGGGACGGTGCGTAAGTGTCGCTTCGTGGCACGGCATAGCCAGGGAGATAGGACAGATGACGGTCAAAACAGGCAGGCACGCAAAACGAGCGCTAGCCATGTTTTTCGCGGCATTTCTCGCGATCCCGGCGCCGGTCAATGGTGCTGACCTGCAGCCGCAAGCGGCACAAGCATACGATCGTTACGTTGAGCTGACGTCAGCCCAAGTGACCGCCGAGCTGGCGCAGAGCGGACCGTATCTGTGGGTCGAGCGCCTGCCACCCGAGCAGCGAGCCGCGGACGAGGGGCAACTGCGCAACGGGCAATTGCTGATCGAGCGCTTGGAAACGCTGGATTCCGGAAAGCCGATTCCTGTGCCGGGCGGAATTATTCACCACTGGATCGGCACCATGTTTGTGCCGGGGGCGACACTGACGCAGACGCTCTCGTTCATGGAGGACTATGATCACAAAACGGAATACTTCAAGCCGGACATCGTGCTCTCGAAAATTCTGCAGCATCAGGGCGACGATTATTTCGTTCAGCTGCGTTTCTACAAGAAAAAAATCATCACCACGGTGATCGATACGGACCAGGAAATTCACTACCACGTGGTGGATGCGACTCACGCCTACAGCCGTTCGCGAACCAGGCGCGTGCAGGAAGTGGAGAACGCCGGAAGGCCCGACGAAAAGCTGGAAGCGCAAGGGCACGACCGGGGATTTATGTGGCGCATGAATACTTACTGGCGCTTCGAAGAAAAGGACGGCGGAACTTACGTCGAGTGCCAGGCCATTTCGTTGACGCGCGATATTCCCACGGGGCTCGGCTGGATGGTCGGATCGTTTGTGACCAGCGTGCCGCGTGAATCGCTGACGTTCACCCTGACCACTGCTCGCGCAGCCTTGCAGCGACGCATCGCGATTCAGTCCGCGAAATAAAACCACGCTTCGCCGGGAAATCCGCAGCAAACCACAGCACTAGAACGTGGTGGTAGCGAGGAAAATATCCTCGAACCCATTCGTGTCGCGCGAGACGAGATTGTTTGCGGTCGAAAAGAAACTGACCGTGTGACCGTCTGCGCTGATCGAAGGCACCAAACTCGAGCCATTTGCCGGAGAAATGCCAGTAACCGGAACTGCGCCGGTGTTGTTGGCGATGCTGGCAAGCACCACGCCGGTGGTGCAGGTGGGGATTACGCCGAGGCAGGTGTTGCGCACGAAGACGTTCTCGACCCCGTTCACGGTGCTACCGAGGTTCGAAGCAAATGATGCGAACGCGATCAACTGGCCAGAGGAGTTAGCGCTGGGGTGTTCGCTCAAGCCGTTAGCGGGCGTCACGCCGTCCGGCGTTGATACCAGCGTCGTAGAAGGCGTGCATTGAGCAATGACGATGGTGACACCCAGGCAGGTGTCGCGCACATAGATTTGCTGCGGTAGCGGCGGACCAATGCCCGCCACCAGGTTCGATGCCGTGGAAGCGAAGGCCACAAAACGGCCGTTCGCTATGGTGCTGGAGGTGCACGCGCTGCTGATGGTTGTGGTGACGCTGCCGCAAGCGGACAGTGCTGATTGCACACTGGGGCCGTCTGCGGGAGTAGTGCCGTCCGGAGTGGAAATCAGCGTCGTGACTCCGACGCAGGTGTTGGTGGTGCTGGTGATCGTGGTGATGCAGGTGCCACGCTCGAAGATCTCGGATTGGGCGCTCGGGTTCGGCGCCGTAGACCCGAGGTTCGATGCGGTGGAGGTGAAGGAGACGAAAAGTCCGTCCTCGGAAATGGAAGGGTTGAAGCTGTCCCCGTTGCCGAACGTGACGCCGTCCGGAGTAGAAACCAGGTAAGTCGTCGGTACGCAGGTGTTCGTCTGATTGGTTGTGACGATCGTCGCGATGCTGCAGGTATTGCGGATGTAAACCTGCGGGGTGACGCCGTCTGCCGTGATGTCGGAGACCAGATTGGTCGCGAGCGAAACGAACGCGACGTATTGGCCGTCCGGGCTGATCACGGGATTGTAGCTGGGGCCGTTTCCGGCGGTCTGGCCGTCGGCGGAAATGGAGACGAGCTGCGTATCGTAATTGGAGCTCGGCGTAATCGTGCACGGGGTGGTCGAAGTGGGCATGCAAACCGGGCGCCAGTACACTTGAGTTATGCCGGTCTGCACCGGGACGGTGCTGACGAGGTTTGTCGCCAGAGACGTGAAGGCCGCGTGCGCTCCACCGGAATCCACCGTCGGCTCGGAACTCGGGCCGTTGGCGGCGTTGCCGTTGGGGTCTGAGCTCACCAGGGCGGTTACGGGCACGCAGCTGGCTAGCGCCAAGCAGGTGTTCCGGACGTAGACATCGGAATTGGTGTCCAGATCCGTCAGCACCAAATTATGCGAGACGGAGGCGAATGCCACGTATTGGCCGGAGCTGCTGGTGGAAGGACCGGAAGTTGTGGTGGTAAGCCCGAGAGCGCCGCTTGCGCAGTTAGCCGCACCTCCGCAAATGCCGTTGATTGCCTGGGAACCATCGGCAGCGAGATCCACCAGCACCGGCAATCCGAGCAAATGCGTGGGATTGATGGAATAAGTGAGGATATTGGAAATGCCGCCGCCGGGCGGCTTGTTCACGACCTGTATTTGATTGACGCCCGCTTTCACCAGATCTCCGGCTGTGAGGGCAACCGACGCCGCAGTGCTGCCGCCGATCGAAGTGGTTACCGACTGGCCGTTCATCGTGACGTAAGAATATTGATTCAGAAAGCCGGTGCCGGTGAGGGACAGGTTCGCGGTCGTGGCCCCAGCCAAGGCGCTGGTCGGCGCGATCGCAGATATCGACGGGACAGCAGTAATTACATTCAACGAGACCGGCGTCGAACCGCCGCCGCCTGGCTGAGGGTTCACAACCTTGATTGAAACAGGGCCAGGAGTGAGAAGGTCCGAGGAATCCAAGTCCACTTGCAGCGCCGTGGAACTGAAGTACGTGGTGTCGCGGCTGGAATTGTTCACGTAGACAGTGGACTGCGAGACAAAGTTCTTTCCAGTCAAGTTCAGCACCAGCCCTGCCGCGCCAGCAATCGCGGTGCTGGGATTCATCGAAGTAACTGTAGGCGCATTACTGGCCACGGGCAAAATCGTGAAGATCGTGGCCGGTGGCGGCGCCTGGTTTTGCGGAGGATAGGTCCCGCCGCCCGGCTGCGGCGTGGTGATATTGATGTAAAGTGTGTTGGGATTCTGCAGCAGGCCGGCCGGCAAGGTGACGATCATTTGATTCGTGCCGATATATTGATTGATCGCCAGCGCTGAGGCGGAGCCGCCCGGAGAAAGCGAATATCCCGGTTGGCTCTGTTGAATCAAGTTATTGCCCCGGACGGTGAGGTAGGCCTGAGGGCTGCCCGCGGAAATCGAGGTTGCACAGTTTGCGTTGCTCGTCGTTTGAGAAGGGCAAATACCGACGAAAGTGATGGTCGGCGCAGGATAATTGATTTGCTCCGTACACGCCGCCATTGCGACCATCGAAAATAGCAGTAGCCAAAAAGCCGGACGAAATTGTTGCCGCAAAATGCTCACTCCTGTGCCTGTAGGTCGGGCCCCGTAAGGTAAGCGCAATCCTAGAGACTACTAAAGATGGCCCCGAGGGGCAATCAGGATGCCTGCCCTGCGGACGATTGTCCAGTGGGGGAAGCCGCCGCACGGGGCGTTTGCTAGGTGAGTGCGAGGGCGTTGGCGGACGGAATGCTGAAGCTTGTCTGGTCAAGGCACGTGTAATCTTGCATTCATGAGGATCGGGCACGGTTCTATGTTCTACTGTGCGCTCCGGGGGAGCACGCTTCTCCGGCTGCTACTCCTCGGGCTGATGCGTCGATTCACCCTCCAAACTGGGTTCGCTATAGTCAGTGCGCTAGTGGTGTCTGTTGCGGTTCCTCGCGGCACGTTCGCTCAGGACGTAGCGCCCAATGAATTCGCGACGCAAACAATCGCCCACGATACGCCGGACAATAACAGCAAAGCGCAGCAAACCAGCGATAGCAGCAGCGCTGGCGACGCCAACTCCGATTCCGGCGATACGCTGACGCTGTTCCCTCATTCGGAAACGAGCCGCTATTGGATCTCGGGTCAAGCTAATGTCGTCATGCAGTGGCATCCGCGGTTTGCAGCCCCTTACACGGGACCCAATAGCCTGACGCCGTGGCCGCAGAGCGCTACGACCCATATTCTGACGCTTTATACCGGCTTCGAACTCACGCACACAACGGAGGTATTCGCCGACGCGGAATATGCTACTGGTGGCGGCATCGGAACCGCGCTTGGCCTCGCCGGTTACACCAACTTGGATTCTGTGCGAACAGTTTCTGGCGTGGCGCTGTCAAGAGCGCCTTATCTTGCCCGACTTATGCTGCGGCAGATCATCCCACTCAGCCACGAGCGCGTCGAAGTGGAGCGCGATCAGTTTCATCTCGCCACTTCTCTACCGGCGCGGCGGATCGAGTTGCGCGTCGGAAAGTTCGACGTGGTCGATTTCTTCGATCTGAACACCTGGGGCACGGACAGCCATCTGCAATTCCTCAACTGGACGGTGGACAACGATGGGGCGTACGACTACGCGGCGAATACGCGCGGGTATACCGACGGGGCGATTTTGGAATACGACGATCACTGGTTTAGCGCACGCTTCGGCGTGGTGATGATGCCCAAAGTAGCCAACGGGATTAATCTCGACGCGGACATTGCGCGGGCGCGCGGCGAAAATCTGGAGTTCGATGCTGCGGGCAATCGGCTGCTGCATCGCGCCGGAGTCGTACGCCTTCTGAGTTACCTGAATATCGCCAATATGGGGAGCTACGAAGAAGCTGACAAAATTTTCCTCGATGGGGTGGGAACGGCGCCGAATATCATCGCTACCCGGAGACAGGGCCGTCACAAGTACGGCTTCGACTTAAACGCCGAACAGGAGCTCCCCGCAAACCTAGGCGTCTTCGGACGCCTGGGATGGAGCGACGGCCGCAACGAATCCTTTGCGTACACGGAAGTAGACCGCACCGCCGAGGTGGGGATTTTTGCGAAAGGCGATCAATGGCAGCGCAAGGACGATCGCGCAGGCGCGGCCTTTGTGGTCAACCAGATTGTCGCCGCTCACCAGCAGTACCTGGGGGATGGCGGCGTGGGATTTTTGCTGGGTGATGGCGCGCTTACGCCCGGCTCGGAAAAAATCGTCGAAGGGTTTTACACCGTTCATGTGTGGCGCGGCTTCTTCGCGGCCTTCGATCTTCAACACATCAATAATCCTGGATATAACAAGGCGCGCGGTCCCGTACTTGTTCCCGGTGTGCGTCTTCACGTCGAGTTTTGAGCTCGCGGCGCAAGGCCGGTTCGGGGCAACAGATTGTGGAAAGCAACGGAACGGTTTAAGCTGCGCCGCGCGGCGTGGGGTGATGGTTCTGTACGAGCGAGCCGCAGGGAGATTTATATGTCACTGTTGAGATTTTCGGTTCTCGCTGCATTTCTGCTGAGCTGCGCCGCGTTTCCTCTTCGCGCGCAAGACGATTCCAAAAAGCCGAGCGCGGCTGCACCGGCGGAACCCCAAGCCGCAACGCCGCAGCCAGCCGCGAAACCTGCTGATGTGGCTGCGCCGGACGCAATCTTGGCTGCGACCTACGATGTGATTTCCGGTCCCGCCGGGCAACAGCGCGATTGGGATCGCTTCCGCTCGCTGTTTGTGCCCGGCGCGCGATTAATCCCGGTAGTCGCGAAGAAAACCGGAAGCGGCTACGAGACACGCATGATTACGCCGGATGAATACGCCAAGTTCGCCGACACCTATTTCCAGAAGAATGGTTTTGCCGAGCGGGAAATTTCGCAGAAGGCCGAGCGCTACGGCAATATCATGCAGATTTTCAGCACCTACGAATCGCGGCACGATCCGAAGGACGCGCAGCCCTTCGCGCGTGGGATCAATAGTTTTCAGCTTTTCTACGACGGCACGCGCTGGTGGGTAGTGACGATTTACTGGCTGGAAGAAACTCCGGAAAATCCTCTACCCAAGCAATTTCTGCCGCCCGCGAAATAGCGTGCGTTATTTCGGCTGCGACGGGCTGGTCGGCGACGGCGTTACGGGAGCCGGTGCCAGAGCGGGCGGCGCACTCGCTGCAGAAGAGACCGCCTCCGCCGGTGCCGCGGCAGGCAACAAGCTTCTTAGCACATCGGGTGGAAGCTTATCGGCGCTGGCCATGAGCGCCGAGACTTGCCACATTTGCTGATCGGTGAGCGCTTTCTGAAATCCCGGCATGCCCGTCAGGCGTATGCCGTTCTTCACTTTCCAGTACGTGACTCCCACCGGATCATCCGTAACAGTTTCTTTGGAGGTGAAAAGCTGGGGTGCGTGAGGGAACATTCCTTGCGAGGCGGCGGACGGCGCCTGGAGCGGCAAGCCATGGCAGAAAGCGCAATTCGTTCGGTACACTTCGGCGCCCGCGGCGAGATCACCTGCGGCGAATGTGGAAAGGTCGCGGTCCTGCGCCTCCTTCTTGATGCGCGCATGCAACGCGCCCCTGGCGATGAATTTTTCAAATGGCATGGGCGCGTCGGATGCAGCCGCCGGGGATTGCCCCGTCTCCACATAAAAAAAGATCGCGATCGGGACAATCAATATTCCTAGAATCAGTCCTACCAGAAAGCCTTTCATTGGGGTTCCTTTCCTTCGCTCCAAGCGACGCGGAGACGGATACGGAAGAAGTGCCACAGACTGAATAGCACAGCCACGAGCCAGTTGCCACGAGTTTTGCCTGGCGCAAAAAACGCGCTTGCGGCGGCTGGTGCGATGCGAGATGAATACGGATGCTGCCGGGAGGTTTTTCATGTATCAAAGCGATTTGCTGAAGGGCCGCACAATCTTGATTACAGGCGGCGGCACGGGGCTAGGACGTTCGATGGCGCTGCGCTTTGCAGAACTGGGGGCGAATATTTTTCTAGTGGCGCGGCGGGAAGATCCGCTGAAAGAAACCGCCGAGGCGATTCGCGCCAAAGGCGCGCGCGCCGCTTACGCTTCCGCGGACATTCGCGATTTCAACGCGGTGGAAAAGGCCGTGGAGGCGGCCGAGAAAGAATTTGGGCGCGTGGATACGCTGGTAAATAATGCCGCGGGAAATTTTATCGCGCGCACCGAAAAGCTTTCGCCGAATGCGTTCAACGCTGTGGTCGGAATCGTGTTGCAGGGCACATTTTTCTGCACTCTAGCACTGGGCAAGAAATGGATCGCCGCGAAGCAGCCGGGTCACGTGCTGAATATCGTAACGACGTATGCCGCGGCGAACTGTGGCTCTGGATTTGTGGTGCCGTCGGCATGCGCCAAGGCTGGCGTGCTGGCGCTGACGCGCTCGCTGGCGGTTGAATGGGCGCGTCATCATATCCGGCTGAACGCCATCGCGCCCGGACCATTTCCCACCGAGGGCGCGTGGTCGCGCTTGCTGCCTTCCAAGGAACTGGAAGAGCGCGCGAAGAAGCATCACCCCATGGGCCGTTTCGGACGCCACGACGAACTCGCGAATCTTGCCGTTTATTTATTGAGCGAACAGGCGGAATACGTGAACGGCGAATGCGTGGTGATTGACGGCGGCCTGTGGCTGCGCGGCGCGGGCGAATTCAACGACTTCCTCGATCTGCCGGATGCCGCCTGGGACATGCTCGAATCAGCGCGCAAGAAATAGCGTGTCGCCGCTGGCGCGCGTGACGTTACGGCGCAGTTTGCGTGGGATAAACGTTGGTTGCAGCCGGATCGATCTCAAACCGCAGCACCCAATCGCTGGGCACGTTGTGGCCATCCATTTTGGGCGGCGTAAATAACCAAAGCTTTGCGGCTTCGAGCGTGCGGTCTGCGAAGTATTGGCTGGGCCCGGGAGCTTCGAACGCTGCTTCCGTCACGCGGCCGGATTCATCCACGTGAACTCGAACGTTGATCCGCACTTTTCCGCGGATCGTGTCGCGCGCTCTTTGCGAAGCATCCGGCAGAAATTGCTTAACAACTTTTCCATGCACCACGCCGCTGCTCGATGCTGTTGTCGGCGTCGGCTGCGCCGGAGCGTCAGACTTGGGTCGCATCGGCGCGGACGGCAGAACCGGAGCGTTCGCGGCAGCGCTCTTCGGACTCGGCTGTTCGGCGGAACGCTTGGTGGGCTGCGACACGGCTGGCTGCGCAATGGGTGGTGTCGGCTTCGCGACCGACGTTGCCGCTTCGGCTCGCACAGGCTTCTTCTCTGGCCTTGGCTGAATCTTTGGCTGAGCCGCCGGCTGCACAACTGTCGGCGTGGTTGTTACCGCACGCGCGGGGTCGGTTTGCGACGGGTGATGGAAAATTCGCACTGCCGCTAGAATCGCCAGAAATGCCAGTCCGATCGGTGCGGCCGTGCCAACGAAGCGCCTTTGTGCCAAGGAATATTCGACGCCGCGGGTTGTCTTTTTCGGCGGCGTGGGCGCATTAGGCAGCAGCCGGGCGGCAATATCCGCTACGCTCCACCGCAATTGCGGGTCGCGGCGCAGACAATGGCGCGCCAGATCTAGAAACTCTGCCGGCAAGTTGGATGGCAGTGCCGGCTCCGCTTGATTGGTTCGCTCCCACACGGGCAGGCGTTGGGTTAACGCCTCGCAAAGCGTCATGCCCAGCGACCAGACGTCGCCCGCCGGTGAGATTCTGCCACCGGCCGCTTCGGGTGGGTCGTAGGCTCCGGGCTTTCCCACGCTTCCGCTGAATTCACCGATACGGCAGAGTCCATCGCTGGAAATTTTCAGCAGATCATTTTCCGCCATGACGTTCGAGGGTTTGATGCGGCAATGAACGAAACCTTTGGCGTGCACGTACGCAAGCGCGTCAACCACGGGGCCCAGAATCGCGCGCGCTTCGTCCGGCGCAAGCGGTCTGCGCGCAATCACCGACGAGAGATTTTCCTCAGCGTACTCCATCACTACGTAGAGAATCGGGGAGCCGTCCAATTCACCGCGCCCCATATCCAGCAGGCGGATCATGTGAGGGTGAGCAAGTTTCGCGGCGTGCCGCCAGCGCGCGAGCAATCCTTCTGCTTCAGGGGAATCTGCCGGAACCAGTTTGATCGCGGCTTTGCGAACGTCGGGAGCGTTGTAGTCCGTCAGAAACACGGAGCTGGCATCGTCTCCGCCGACGAACTCGCCCAGCCGAAATTTTCCATCAATGACTTGGCCCATTCGTCTTGTCGCGGCCTCGGTCATCTGAACCCCCTTGCACATCCACGAGCGCTAGCGAATTACATCGCGCCGAAAACGCTCGTCCCCATGCGAATCGAAAAGTGTGGTGCGTGATGTCGGACTCGGGCGCTGCGTCTTCCGGCGTGCTATCGCCAGGAGAGTGGGCGCTCGTCCGCAGGGCTGCGGTGTACCAGGCTGGGTAGGTCCCGGTCGCAAAGGATGGTTTTACCAGGTTCGCCACCCTTCTTATGCGCCATTTTGCATCATTCCGGCACAGCCGGCGCCAGAAAGTAATTCCGTGTTGCTTAATCGCACCCCTGTCGTCTGGCTGGCTGCTTTTCCGCGTTTTCGCCTACCCGATTTATCTATCGATAGCATATTGACGTACGATATTCATATCGATATCATTGCAGTATGTCTACGCCACCTAAGATCCTAAAAACAAGGGTCAAGGTCTCGCCAAAATTTCAAATTGTGGTTCCCAAGGCCATTCGCGAAGAAATGAAGCTCGAGCCGGGGCAGGAGCTCTTCATGTATCTCTATGAGGGGAAACTACAGGTTGACACGCTGCGCCCCGTGACCGAGCTTCGCGGGATCGCCAAGGGCATGAAATGGAGAGACGATTATCGTGACCGGAACGACCGTTTCTGAGCTCTGGCTGATCGATTCTTCGGCCTGGCTGGAGTACTTGACCCAAGATGTGGATGCTGCAAAGTTCGCTCCCTACATCGAAAGCGATGTGCCGACCCTCGTTCCGACGATCGTCCTGTACGAAGTCGTCAAAGTACTGATGCGGGAGCGCGGCAAGATGGTAGCCGACCGCTTCATTTCTGAGGTGCTTCGGCGCGTCGTCGAACCGCTAGAGGAAGGTCTGGCGCTCGCGGCGGCTCACATCAGCAATGAGACGAAACTCGCGATGGCCGACGCAATCATTTACGCAACTGCACAAGCCCGTCAGGCTCAACTGGTGACCGGTAACACTGCATTCCGTGGCTTGCCCGGCGTGATCATTCCCTGAAGCAGAGGAATCAGCGTTTTTCGGTGACGACGGACGCTCGATGGGTCGAGCTTGTATCGCTCATGGTTGAATTTTGGACCAGAAATCGGCAGAGGTGAGCACCGGGACGACTTCAAAATCTACCAGATCGTTCCAGTGATTGATCCAAGGCGCCAGCGATTCTGTTTTAGGCGCTTCCATAAGTTGGAAGCAACGCGCGCCTGCTGGATCCACCCAGCTTGCGTGATAAATCACGCCCTCGGGCAACCTACGACCGTCGCGCCGGAACCGCTCGCCGATAGCCTTCGCGTCGCCATCCTTAAATCGTTCGATGACCATTATCAGCATGAACGCGAGTGTAGCCGATTTCACAATCGTTGCAGCTTAACGGCGACGCGACCGCAGCCGGGCCACGATTCGCCGCCTTGACCGCGTCTGCGCTGGCCAGTAAGCTAGCTGTTTCCACAGGGGAAAATGACCAGGCATGAGCACTGACACCATTCAGATCACTTTGCCGGACGGCGCCACTCGCGAAGTGCAGCGCGGCACCACGGCTGCGGAAATTGCGCGCCAGATTTCGCCGCGCCTCGCGAAGGAAGCGCTCGTCGCGCGCGCCGACGGCGAGCTGGTGGACCTTTTGCGCCCGCTCGAGCATGACGCCAAAATTTCCATCCTCACCGCGAAAGATCCGGACTCGCTGCAAGTGTTTCGGCATTCCGCCGCGCATTTGCTCGCCGCCGCCGTGCTCGAACTTTATCCCGACGTGAAGCTCGGCATCGGTCCACCGATTGAAACCGGATTCTTCTACGAATTCGTGCGCAAGGAACCGTTCACCCAGGACGACCTGGAAAAAATCGAAGCCAAGATGCACGAGATTGCCGCGAAGGATTTTCCCAACGAGCGCAAGCTGATTCCCAAGCCCGAAGCCCTGGAGCTCTATCGCAAAAGCAATCAGGAATTCAAATGCGAGCTGGTAGAAGAAAAAGCCACCGAGCCGATGGTTTCCTTCTACTCCACCGGAAAATTTATTGATTTCTGCCGCGGCCCGCACATTCCGTCGACTGGGCGCATCAAGGCTTTCAAGTTGATGAACGTCGCAGGCGCTTATTGGAAGGGCAAGGAAAGCAATCCGCAGATGCAGCGGATTTACGGCGCGTGTTTCATCGATCAAAAAGATCTCGACGAATATCTGCACAAACTCGAAGAAGCCAAGCGCCGCGACCATCGCCGCATCGGAAAGGAGCTTGGGCTATTCACGGTGAGCGATCAGGTGGGATCCGGCTTGCCGCTCTGGCTGCCGAAAGGCGCCACGATTCGACGGCTTCTCGAGGATTACATTCTGGAAAAGGAACGTCGCGCGGGATATCAGCATGTTTACACCCCGGATCTCGCGAAGGTGGACCTCTACGTCCGCTCAGGGCATTGGGCGCACTACCACGAAGATATGTTTCCGGCGATGGACATGGAAACCGAGCAGTTGGTGCTGCGGCCCATGAATTGTCCCCATCACATTCTCGTTTACGAATCCAAAAAACATAGCTACCGCGACCTGCCGGTCAGAATTGCTGAACTCGGGACGATGTACCGCTATGAGCGATCGGGCGTGCTCAGCGGGCTTAGTCGCGTCCGCGTCATGACTTTGAACGACGCGCACATTTTCTGCACCCCGGAGCAAATCAAGGAAGAATTTGCCGCGGTGATGCAGCTGGTCGAGCAGGCCTATCGCGATCTCGGCATCACGCAATACACCTACCGCCTCTCGCTGCGCGACAAAGCGCACACCGAAAAGTACGTGGACAACGATGCGATGTGGGATCTTGCCGAAGACATGCTGCGCGAAGCCATGAATGCGCTCAATCTTCCCTACACCGAGGCTCCCGGCGAGGCTGCGTTCTACGGTCCGAAGCTGGATATTCAACTGGCGGACGTGATGGGCCACCAGGAAACCTATTCTACGATTCAGATCGATTTCCATCTGCCGAATCAATTCGAACTGGGATACATCGGTGCGGACGGCCAAGTGCATCGCCCGGTAATGATTCACCGCGGCGTCATCAGCACCATGGAGCGCATGACTTCTTATCTTATTGAGCTGTACGCCGGCGCATTCCCGGTGTGGCTCGCGCCTGTGCAGGCTGTCGTGCTGCCCATCACTGAACGGCAGAACGAGTACGCACGAGGAGTTCTGAACAAGCTGCTGGATGCCGGGGTGCGCGTGGAACTGGACGATCGCAACGAGAAGCTGCAGGCGAAGATCCGCGATGCGCAGCTGCAGAAGGTTCCCTACATGCTGGTCATCGGAGGCAAGGAAGCCGAGGCTGGCACCGTCTCGGTACGCCATCGCTCGAAAGGCGACCTGGGCCCGCGGCCGCTCGAGCAATTCAGCGCCGACCTCCGCGCAGAAGTTGATTCAAAAGTAATTTCGTAGCCGGCTCGCCGCTGGATTTACGAATTTCCGTCGAGGGTTCTCTTCAGGTCGGGGCCCATGCGTTCCAGGATTGGTTCGCCGGGATCGTCGCCCACATACTGCTGCACCACATTGCCGTCCTTGCCGATCAATACGTAAGTAGGCAGCGCGCTGGCGCCATATTGCTTCATCATCTGGTGGTCTGAATCAATTCGCTGCGTCCAGTTCATTTGATTTTGCGAAACGAAACTCTGCCAGGTGCCTTCGTCCTCATCTTCGCTGATGCTGATGACTTCCACTTTGTCCGCGCCGTATACCGCTTGCAATTGTTTCAAGCCCGGCAACGCGTGACGGCAAGGACCGCACCACGTCGCCCAGAAATCCAGCAGCGTTACCTTGCCCCCGCTTGAGGAGCTTTGTCCCGCGAAACCAGGCGCTTTCTCGCCGGAACTGAGCGGCGCATGAGGCATATTGTCATCGTTGAATATCTTTACGGATTTCACTTGGCCGTTCTTTTTCTCGCGTGCCAGACGCGCCGCTTCACCGAGCGACATTGGCGCCGGATCCATCACCACCAGGTTGTAAGGCGAAGCGCCTTGCGTCGAGTGCGAAGGCCCGGCTGGCTGCGCAGAAGCATTCGAGGTCGCTGGCCCAACGGGTTGCGCTGCGTGCAGTTGGACATCCTGCGCCGCCGCCGAACTGGAAAACGCCAGCGTCAACGCCGCGACCGCGAGAAGTAAGGAATTAGCGCGCATGAATGCAGCCCTCCGAAGAAATCCCCGCACGCTTCAGTCTTAAGGATGGCGGCGCACGACCCAATAGTACGGGTGGTTAATTGTGCTCAAAGCACACTCACAAGCTTGTATATCCCCCAGTAAGAATATGTCTTGACACGAATATACGTATTGAGGCATATTCGGACTCGCCGTGATGGAAACCCTGCAAGCCCTGGCCGAGCCCAACCGTTTTCAAATCGTCGAACTCTTGCGCGAAGGGCCGCGGCCCGTCGGCGACCTGGTCCATCGCCTGGGTCTGCGCCAACCGCAAGTCTCGAAACACCTGCGGGTGCTCAGCGACGCAGGACTTGTGGACGTCCGCGTGGACGCGCAGCGCCGGATTTACGCGTTGCGTCCGGCGCCGTTGAAGGCGCTTGAAGTGTGGATCGAACGGTACCGGCGCATCTGGGAAGCCAATTTCGAGCGGCTCGATGGCGTGCTGGAAGAGCTGAAAGCAAAGGAGAAAAAACGTGGACGCACAAAGCGGTAGAGCGCCAATGAAAAATAGCGGAACACTGAAAGTAACCACGCCCAGCGATCGGGAAATCGCGATGACGCGCATTTTCGACGCGCCGCGGCACCTGGTGTTCGAGGCCTGGACCAAGCCGGAACTCGTGAAGCGCTGGTTGTACGGGCCGGATGACTGGCGCTTGGAGGTCTGCGAAATGGATCTGCGCGTGGGTGGAGCGGCGCGCTTTGTGTGGCGCCACAGCGACGGAAAGGCCAAGGACATGGGTATGAGCGGCGTCTTTCGCGAGATCGCGCCACCCGACCGGCTGGTCTTCACCGAGACATGGGATGATGACTGGACCGGCGGCGAAGCGCTGAACACGCTAAGCTTCACCGAGCACTCCGGCAAGACCACACTCACCCAGACCGTGCGCTATTCTTCGCGCGCCGCGCGAGACGGCGCCCTCAAAACCGGCATGGAACACGGTGCTGCGGTGAGCTATGATCGGCTCGCGGAGCTGCTGAAATCATGAAAATTCTAGTGTTGATCGCGCGCATTCTTCTGGGATTGGTCTTCTTTGCATTCGGGGTAATCGGCTTCCTGCCGTTCGTTCCCAAGGGGCCGATGCCGACCGGGCTGGCGGGCCAGTTCGTCACGGCATTGGTTCAGTCGCACTACGGCCTGGTGGTCGACGCGCTGCAAATCGTGGGCGGCGCGCTGCTGCTGGTGAACCGCTACGTTCCGCTGGGGCTCACAATTCTCGGGCCGATCATCGTAAATATTTTCTTGTATCACCTGCTGCTGTACCACATGGGTGTGGGTATAGCGGCCGTGGTTGCGATTTTGTGGGGGATCGTCGCGTTTTATCACCGGCAGGCCTTCTCCGGCTTGTTTGTGCAGAAGTCTCCGTAGCACTCCGAGCGAGCAGCGGCGTCCACGCTTCGCCGGTGAGCCTCATTCCCGCTTTCCGATGCGCCAACTTATCGCTATACTCCGCCGTCAAGAGCCGCGCAGCAGCGCGATGCAACGGGTACACGGATATGCCTGAAGCGAAAATGCGCACGCAGTTTGGCGACTTCCTGGCAAAAGCTGAAGTGGTGATTTACGCCGCCCTGGCCGTTTTACTTTTCGCAACGGCGCTCGCGACGATCGGCAATGCGGGAAAAATGCTCTGGCAGGCGCTGAGCCACTGGAGCATCGCGACGGACACGCTCGCGGTGTTGGATCAACTCCTGCTGGTGCTTATGTTGGTGGAAATTCTGCACACCGTGCGCATTTCCATTCACTCCCATGTTCTGGTAACCGAGCCGTTCCTAGTCGTGGGTCTGATCGCCTCGATTCGGCGCATGCTGGTGATTACTTTGGAGGCGGCCAGCCTCACAAGTGGGGGAATCTGGTCTAAGGACGGTGCCAGCATATTTCGCTCGAGCATGTACGAGCTCGGGTTGTTGGGCGTGCTCATCCTCATTCTGGTTTTCTCGATTACGCTTTTGCGCCGGTACGCTCCAACGGAAGAGTGATCGTTCAAGGCAGCTGCGCCTAAATCCTTTAAGTTTGCGCCTTATTCGCCCCAGAGAGCCCGCGTCGCTGCGCTAAATCCGTTGTTGCCGGGGAGTGCCAAACCCGTGCTATACTTTTTGGCCCGTCCCTCCTCGCGGACTTTTCGACCATGGGAGGTACGGCTAGCGGGCCGGAATTACACTTTCCAGGGCCCGGGAGGTGGGTTTATCGCAGAACGTGGTGGGACGCCTGGCCTGCGGGTCAACGAAAGAATTCGCGCTCGTGAAGTGCGCGTGGTGGACGAAGCTGGCAATCAGCTCGGCGTGATGACGCTGTTTGACGCCATGAAGGCCGCGCGCGATGCCGGCTTGGACGTGGTGGAAATCTCACCCAACGCCGTGCCGCCAGTCTGCAAATTGGTGGACTACGGCAAATTTCAGTACGAAGCGAGCAAGAAAGCGCACGAAGCCAAGAAGCATCAGAAGAGTTCGCACATCAAGGAAGTGAAGTTCCGGCCTTCGACGGCCGAGCACGATTTTCAGGTTCGCAAGAATCAGATCATCCGCTTCCTCAGTGAAGGTTACAAAGTAAAAGCCATGATTTTCCATCGCGGCCGCGAAATGGCGCACCAGGACGTGGGCCGCAAGAAGATGGACCGTTTGCTGAAGGAAATTATGGATCACGTGCAGGTGGAGTTCGGCCCGCGCATGGAAGCGAACATCCTGCTCGCATTGCTTGCGCCGAAAAAGGGCGCAGGCTCAACGCCGGCCGCACAACCCGCGCAGAAGAACGCCGAGGGCCAGGCCTAAGAAATTCAGTACAAGAGGAAATCGTGAAGAAGAACAAGAAAATGAAAGCCAAGACGCACCGCGGCGCCGCCAAGCGCTTCAAGATTACCTCCACCGGCAAAGTGATGCGCTGGCGATCGGGCAAGCGCCACCTGCTCGGCACCAAGAAGCCGCGCCGCATGCGCCGGCTTCTGAATAAAGTTCAGGTCAGCCCCGCGGACGTGAAGAATGTCCGCCTGGCATTGCCGTACGGCCTGTAGTCGAAGCTAGATTGTTTCCCAGCCGGGCAGGGCGTAACGGGTGCCTGCCAGCCGGATGTTCCGCCCGCCTTCAGAAATGACGGCCAGTGGTGGAGCGAATGCAGTCCCACGAGACAAACCCGTCCTGCTACTCGTGCATTTTCGCGAGCGGCTGGGCCGCGTTTGTCTCCTCACTTGAATTGAATTTGCCAGCGCTTTCGAAATGCGCCACAGGAGAAAAGAACCATGCCTCGAGTTAAACGTGGGACCAAACGCCGCGCCCGCCGCAAAAAACTGCTGAAGCACGCCAAGGGATTTTTCCTTACCAAGGGAAAGCTGTACCGCTCGGCGAAAGAAGCGGTGAACCGCTCGCTGCGCTATACCTATCGCGACCGCCGCGTGCGCAAGCGCGATTACCGCGCGCTGTGGATTCAGCGCATCGGCGCCGCCGCGCGCAATAACGGCACCACCTACAGCCAATTGATTCACGCGCTGAAGGCCGGGGGGATCGATCTGGACCGCAAGATCCTGGCGGACATGGCCGTGCACGATGCCGATGGATTTGCGTCGCTGGTCGGGTCGGTGAAGCAGCATTTCCCGAAGCCGGGCGGCGTGCAAACCGCGAGGCCCGCGGTTGTTCGCCACCACGAAGAAGGATAATTTCCGGCAATACGTGTAAGAAGGGCGCCGGAGGCGATTTCACGTAGCGCCGGCGTCTCGCCGGCAGAATTGCGTTCACTATGACGACGAACGATCCGACAAAGCTAACGCTCGCTCAGCTTGGCGCCGACTCGCCTGACAAGGTTACGACTCTGTTCAGCGAGTTGCGCTCCGCATTCGATCGCGACGCGGCTCAAGACATTGATTCGATTGACCTCGGCGTCACGCGGGTGAAGTGGCTGGGCCGCAAGTCGGGGATTATTTCTCAGATTACCGAGAACTGGCTGAAGCCTGCATCGAAAGAGGTCAAGCCCGCTGTAGGCCAAAGCCTCAACGCGTTGAAGTCTCACATCGAAGCACGAATCGCTGCGCTCGGCGCTGCGAAAGAAGCGGCGGGAGAACGAAGCGCCGCTGCCCGCGATAAAATTGATCTCTCGCTCCCCGGCATCGAGCGCGTCATCGGCACGCGCCACCTGATCCGCCAAACCTACGACGAACTTCTGCGCATCTTCACTGCGATTGGCTTCAGCGTCGTTGCCGGCCCCGAAATCGAAACGCCCTACTACAATTTCGAGGCACTCAACATTCCCGAGCACCATCCCGCACGCGACAATATGGACACTTTCTATATTGCGGGCGCGCGCGGCGGACATTTGCTGCGCACGCACACTTCGCCGATGCAGATTCGCACCATGGAAAAGCAGAAGCCGCCGGTGCGCATCGTCGTACCGGGCAAGGTCTATCGCCGCGATAATCCCGACGCGACGCACGGCTACATGTTCCATCAGATCGAAGGCCTGGCCGTCGATACGGACATCACTTTCTGCGATTTCAAAGGCACCGTGGATTATTTCGCGCGCGAATTTCTGGGCCCCAAGACAAAAACGCGCCTGCGGCCCAGCTATTTTCCGTTCACCGAACCTTCCGCCGAAGTGGACGCCACCTGCCACGTTTGCGGCGGCTCCGGCTGCCGCGTGTGCAAGCAATCCGGTTGGATCGAGCTGTTCGGCGCGGGTATGGTGAATCCTGCCGTGTACGGCTTCGTCGGTTACGATGCGGAAAAATATTCAGGCTTTGCGTTCGGCATGGGCGTGGATCGGCTGGCGATGATGAAGTACGGCGTGACGGAAGTGCCGCTTCTGTTTCAGAACGATGTGCGTTTTCTGAAACAATTTCCCTGACGAAGTTGAAGTTGCAGAGGCGCGGCTTGGCGGCGTGCTCGTACTTTGAACGTCTAAACTCGGCGAAAAAATGAAGGTCGTCTACAATTGGCTGAAAGAATTCGTGGACGTCACGGCGTCGCCCGCCGATCTGCGCGCGCGGCTTTCGCTCGCGGGCGTGGCTGTGGATTCCATCGACGAAACTACGGCGGGTCCGGTGCTCGATGCAGAAGTAACCGCGAATCGTCCGGATTGCCTGGGCCACCTGGGCATCGCGCGCGAAGTGGCGGCGATTTATCGGCTGCCATTGAAGCCGCTGCACCCCAAGCTCAAAGAATCCGTGGAAAAGGTGGCCGATGCGGCGCGCGTGGAAATTGCGGCGCCCGATCTTTGCGGGCGATTCACCGCGCGCGTGCTGCGCGGTGTGAAAGTGCAACCCTCACCTGATTGGCTGCGCCAGGGCCTCGAAGCGATCGGCGAAAAATCCATCAATAACATCGTGGATGTGACGAACTACGTGATGTTCGAGCTGGGCCACCCGCTGCACGCTTTCGATTTCGATAAATTGCAGGAGCATCGCATTGTGGTGCGTCGCGCGAAACCAGGAGAGAAAATCCGTACGCTCGATGGCGCCGAACGCACGCTGACGAAAGACATGTGCGTGGTGGCAGACGCCGCGCGCGCCGTGGGCATCGGCGGCGTGATGGGCGGCGCGGAAACCGAAATCAGTTTCAGCACGCGCAGCGTGCTGATCGAGTGCGCCTGGTTCGATCCCATTTCCGTTCGCCGCGCTTCCAAGGCTCTGGGTCTGCGGACCGAAGCGTCCTATCGCTTCGAACGCGGCGCCGATCCGGAAATGGCGGAGCTGGCTTCGCGGCGCGCCTCAGAACTGATTCAGCAAGTGGCCGGCGGCGAACTTCTCGTGGGAGTTGTGGACGTGTATCCGCATCGCGCGCCGGAAAAGAAAATTGAGCTTTCGCGCCAAGAGCTGCTGCGCGTGATGGGCGCGGACGTTCCGGACCGCGACATCGAAGCAATCCTTAGCGCGCTGGGTTTTCATCCCGTGCGCGTAGACGTGAATCGCGGCAGCGACGGCTCGATTGCCGCGGTGTGGGAATGCAGGCAAGTTTCCTGGCGCCAAGATGTGACGCGCGGCATAGACCTGATCGAAGAGGTGGCGCGGCATTACGGCTACGACAAATTTCCGCCGCGCCTGCCGCCCGCAAAACTTCCGGCGCATCGTCTGCCGCACGCCGAGGCGCAGGACCGCTTGCGCGAACGCATCGTGGCGCTGGGATATCAGGAAATCGTGGAAATCCCGATTGTGGATACGCAGCGCAATGAGCTTTTCCGGCCGGAAAATCTCGCGCCGGCGGTGATCGGCAATCCGCTGGCAGAAGATGCATCAGTGATGCGTTCGACGGGCACCGTCAGCATGTTGCGCGCGATCGAGTGGAACCTGAATCACGGCCAGCGCAATTTGCGCCTCTTCGAAATCGGCAAGACTTACGAACTGCGCGATGGCGAGCCTGTGGAAACGCAAGTGCTAACGCTGGGCGCCACCGGCCTGGCTCAGGAAAAAACAATTTACGAAGCCGCGCGCGAATTCACCTTTGCAGATTTGAAAGGTGATCTCGACCGCATCGGCGAGCTTGCCGGCGGTTTTGCATGGCAGTCAGGCGGTCCACAATGGCTCGCCGGTTCGCGCGCGGCGCACATTTCGCTCGCGGGTAAAATCCCAGCTCCGACGGGCATCGGAGTAGCGGGCCAACTCGCCAGGCGCATCGCGGACATATACAAGTTCCGCCAGGAGGTCTTCGTGGCCGAACTGAAGCTCGAGCCGCTCGTCACCGGCGTCGAGGCTGCCGACGCGGCGCGAGGTTTCAAGCCCCTGCCGCGGTTTCCTGCGGTCGAGCGTGATTTTTCGCTGGTGCTTGCGGACGGCGTGACGTTCGCGCAGGTCGTCGAAACGATTCGCTCGCTGCGGATCGACGAGGTCGAAAGCATCGAGGCTGCCGACCTGTTCCGTGGCGGCCAAGTCCCCGCCGGAAAATTTTCGCTAATGATACGCGTGAAATTCCAAAGCGCTGAGGCTACGTTCACCGACGCACAACTCAACGACTTCTCGGGGCAACTCGCCGCCGCTCTCTGGACTGTGCTTGGTGCGACCCTGCGCACGAACTAACGGGGCGAACCGCTCGCGAGCGGCAGGCGGCGCGGTCTTATCAATCGCTGAGGAGGATCATTCCGATGGCCCAAAGCGATTTCCTACGCGACCTCGGCATCACGCACCCCATTATCCAGGCTCCGATGGCAGGGGGCCCGTCGACTCCCGAGCTTGTTGCAGCCGTATCCAATGCCGGCGGTTTGGGATCGCTCGGTGACGCCTACAGCACGCCCGAGCAAATCACCGCGGATATTCAAAAGGTCCGAGCGCTCACGGAAAAACCATTCAACGTGAATCTTTTCGCGGGTGGATATGCGCCCGAATCACCAGTGGACGCGACTCCGATGCTAGAGCTGCTCGCCGAAATTCACGAAGCGCTTCACTTGCCTCCGCCCAGGTTGCCGCCGTGGCCGAAATATCCCTTCGAAGAACAATTGCAGGCCGTGCTGGAAGCACGTCCAACGGTTTTCAGTTTCACTTTCGGAATCCCTGAGCCTCATGCAATCGCGCGCCTCAAGGCAGCGGGAACCGCAATCTTCGGCACGGCTACCACGATCGAAGAAGGAAAAATGTTGGCAGCCAGCGGCGTGACGGCGATCGTGGCGCAGGGCGCAGAAGCCGGTTCCCACCGCGGAACGTTCGCAGGCTCGTTCGAGAACTCGATGGTTCCAACTCTTGAACTAGTTCAATCGCTCCGAGCCGCCGTATCCACGCCAATCATCGCATCCGGCGGTCTGATGGACGGGGGAGACATCGCGCAAGCACTCGCGCATGGCGCCATCGCCGCTCAACTCGGCACCGCTTTCCTGACCTGCCCCGAAGCGGGCACGCCTGAAGCTTACCGGCGCGCCATACTCGCGGCTCGCACAGACACGACCGTCATTACCCGAGCCTTTTCCGGGCGGCCCGCGCGCGGCCTTCTGAATACGTTCATTTCCAAGCTCGAGGGCAAAGAAAAAGTAATCCTGCCGTTTCCGCTGCAGAATGCTTTGACCCGACCGATGCGCGCTGCTGCCGCGAATCGGGGAGAATCCGGCTACCTCTCGCTCTTCGTCGGGCAGGGTGTGACGCGTGCGCGTGCCCTACCCGCTGCGGAACTCGTCTCACGCCTAGTCGCGGAAATGCAGCAAGCACGCGCCGCTTCCTGACAATAATCGCCAGAATAACGCCTGGCCACGTGCACAAGCACGTTGCGTGAGCGCACGCGATGGCTGACAATAACCATGGCTCAGCAAGGGAGTGGACCGTGAAAATCGAGATTTACGATCAGAGCTACAATGTCAACGCGGAAGACAACGAAGAATATCTGAAGGAGTTGGCGGCCTATGTGGACGGCAAGATGCGCTCCATCGCCGAAGCCACCCACATGGTGGATTCGCTGAAGGTCGCGGTGCTCGCCGCGCTGAATATTGCCGATGAATCTTTTACCCTGCGCAAACGCCAGCAGGAAATCGAAGGTCCGTTGCGCAAACGCGTGGAAAAATGCGTGTCCATGGTGGAAAAGGCGCTCGAGCAGACGAACTAGCGCCGTAAAAATCACCTCGAGCTGGTTCCCAAACGTAATCGGGTGTGACCTCGAGGGCTCCGCGGCTCATGATCCAACCCGTTAGCCCTGACAGCCTTCTCCGTATATGATAAGGGCCACGGGTCACATCACCGTTCGGCGCGTGCATAAACACAGATCAGTTCGGTGTCTGGTCGTTCCAGTAGCGCTCCTAGCGCTGCTGATGCTCGTAATGGTCCTAGGCAGCGCCTCGCACCATCATGCGGGTCCAGATGCGAATTGTTCGGTGTGCCATCTGAGTCACCAGGCGATCGACCAGCCACAACCAAATCATCGGGCTCCATCGCTAGCTCAGGTGGGCGTGCAAATCGAATTCCCGGAACCTGAATTTGCGCCTTCACCTGTGGCGCCGCGACTTCCCGCGCGCGCTCCGCCCGTCGTCTAGTGATCCGCTGACCCAGTCCTGCAACCCGCACGCCGATCGTAATACTTTTTCTCTTTAGAGGTTGAAAACTATGCCCGCTAAAACCGTGCTATTCGCCATTCCTGCACTCGTGGTGTGTTTCGCATCCATGGCCGCTGCGCAGACCTTGCCTCCACCGCCACCCACGCCGCAGAACACCATGCCGCAAACTGCGCCGCAAAATACCCCGTCGGGGCAGGTGCACGGCGCCGTGCGCATCAGCTTGGACCAAGCCATCCAGATGGCGCTGCAGCACAATCACAATCTGAAAGCGGCGCGCACCACCATTCAGCAGGACCAGGCGCTGGAAATCACCGCAAACCTGCGGCCCAATCCCGTGCTTACCGCGGACGCGCAGTTCATCCCGATTTTTCAGCCCAATCAGTTCACGGCGGACTACATCGATGAAACCGCGCAGTTCGATCTGGGCATCGCCTACCTCTTCGAACGCGGCAGGAAGCGCCAGCACCGCCTGCAGGCCGCGCAGGACGTCACCGCGCAAGCCAAAGCCACGGTCGAGGACAACGAGCGCACCCTGACCTTCAACGTTGCCTCGCAATTCGTGAGCGTGCAGCTCGCCGAATCCACGCTCGATCTCGCGTTGCAGGACATGAAAAGTTTTCAGAACACCGTGGATATCAGCCAGGCCCGCTACAACGCCGGCGACATCAGCGAAGGCGATTTTCTCAAGATCAAGCTGCAGTTGCTGCAATTCCAGCAGGATGTTGCCCAGGCGCAGCTCTCGAAGGTCCAAGCGCTGGTCGGCTTGCGCCAGTTCCTAGGGTACGAAACCGTCCCCGAGGATTTCGACGTTACCAGCGACTTCGATTACATCCCGGTGCAGATGAAACTCGAAGACCTGCAAGCCAAAGCTTTGCAGAACCGCCCGGATTTTCGCGCCGCGCAGCTCGGCGTTGTGGGAGCGAAGAGCCAGTATGAACTGGCCAAGGCCAACGGAAAGGTCGACGTAACCGGTACCGCCAACTACGACCACGTCAGCGATACCAACACCGCCTCCTTCTTCGGCAGCTTCCAGATCCCGATTTTCAATCGCAATCAGGGTGAAATCGCGCGCACCAATTACGTGATCAATCAGTCGCAGGAATTGGAACTTGCCGCCAGCGATCAGGTGATGAGCGACGTGCTCAACGCCTACGAAGGCGTGCGTGAAAACGATCTGGTGGTCACGCAATTCCGCGGCGGCTACCTCGATGCGGCGCAGCAATCGCGCGACATTACCGAGTACTCCTACAAGCGCGGCGCCGCCAGTCTGCTCGACTATCTGGACGCCGAGCGCAGCTATCGCGCCGTGCAACTTTCCTACCGGCAATCGCTCGCGGCCTATCTCACTGCGGTCGAGCAGCTGCGCGAGGCTGTGGGAACCAGGAGCCTGCCATGAGCGCCCAGTTTGTCCGATGCGACTCCAGATGTCTTCTGCTGACGCGAGCGAGCCTGTGCGTGGCTGCGGCCGCGATGGCCGCGGCGTGCCTGGCTGGCTGCAGTTCCGATGAACGCGCGAATCAAATGACCTCGTTCAGCGCCAAGGAATCGAAGAGCGAAACTCCCGAGCTGTTTACGATTCCGCAGAACCAGATGTCTCACGTGCAGGTTGTCACCGTGGAACCGGTCAAACTGCCGCGCGTGCTGCGGCTCACCGGCGCCGTCTCTTACAACGCATTTAACACCGTGCCGGTGATCACTCAGGTCGGCGGTCCCGTCACCCGGATCCTGGTGGTACCGGGCGAGCGCGTGAAGAAAGGCCAATCGCTTTTGGAAGTGAGCAGCCCGGATTATTCGCTGCTCTATGCGGCTTACCTGAAAGCGCGCGACACCTTGCGCGTGACGGACAAGAACTACGCGCGGGCCCAAGATCTCTACGCGCATCACGCCATCGCCGAGCGCGATTTGCTGCAGGCGGAGTCAGATCGCATTCAGGCACAGGCGGATTTGAACGCGGCGCTGCTGGGCCTGAAGATCTTGGGAATTCCCAATCCCGACGATTTGGAGAAAGCGCCTTCGTCGGCCGAAATCCCGCTGCTCGCGCCCATCGGCGGAGAAATTGTCGAACGCGACGTCGCCCCCGGCCAGCTATTGCAGGCCGGCGCCACCCAGGCATTCATCATTTCGGATATGAGCTCGGTGTGGGTGCTGGCCAACGTCTATCAGAGCGACATGGCTGCGGTGCACCTAGGCGACCAAGTCGCCGTGCAAACCGATTCGTATCCCGATAAATTCCAGGGGAAGATTTCGTTCATGTCGCCTGCGCTGGATCCCAATACGCGCACGCTGCAGGCGCGCATCGTGGTCGAAAATCCCGGAGAAAAACTGAAGAACAACATGTACGTGACGGCTACGGTGAATGCGGGCGTCGAACAGAACGCCATCGCCGTGCCGGATTCCTCGGTGTTGCGCGACGACGAAAATCAGCCGTTCGTTTACGTAGCCTCCGGCTTCAATCAGTTCGGCCGCCGGCCGGTGGAAATCGGCCAAAGCGAAGCGGGAAAGACGCAAATTGTGAAGGGATTGATTCCCGGCGACAAAGTTGTCGGCGATGGCAGTTTGTTCCTGCAGTTCGCCAATTCGTTCCAGCACTGAGGCGGCCCATTTCGCATGATTCATCAGATCGTACAATTCGCGCTGCAACAGCGATTCCTGGTCCTGATGCTGGTGTTGTTCATTGCCATCGGCGGCGCGGTTTCTTTCCAGCGCATGCCCGTGGACGCCTACCCGGATCTTTCGCCGCCAATGGTGGAAGTCATCACGCAATGGCCGGGCCACGCCGCGGAAGAAGTCGAGCGCCTGGTGACGCTGCCCACCGAAGTGGAAATGAACGGCGTGCCCAAGATGGAAATTCAGCGCTCGATTTCGCTCTACGGCCTGTCGGACGTGATTCTCACGTTCGATGAGGACACCGACGATTACTTGGCGCGCCAGATCGTCTTTCAACGGCTCAGCGAAGTCACCTATCCCAGCGGCGTCACTCCAGGGCTCGCGCCTCTTTCCAGCCCCTCGGGTCTGGTATACCGCTACGTTTTGCAAAGTCCCGACCGCTCGCCGCAGGAATTAAAAACGTTTGAAGATTGGGTGATCGAGCGCGAGTACAAGCAAGTGCGCGGCGTGGCCGACGATTCCGGCTTCGGCGGCACAGTGATGCAATACCAGGTGCTGCTCGATCCCGCACGCCTCTACGGCTACCACATCACCGTCCCGCAGATCATCCAGCAGCTTTCCGTGAACAACGCCAACACCGGCGGCGGATTCTACCCGCAGGGCGGGCAATTTTATTACGTGCGCGGCCTGGGCCTGATCAAAGACGTGCAGGACATCGGCAGCGTGATTATCGGCTCGCAGAACGGCGTGCCGGTGCGCATACGCGACGTTGGCGAAGTCACCATCGGCCACGCGCCGCGCCTAGGGCAATTCGGATTCAATAAGAATGACGACGCCGTCGAAGGCGTCATCATGATGCTGCGCGGTGACCAGACGCAGAATGTGCTGAAAGGCGTCGAGGCCAAAACCACGGAACTGAACGAACACATTCTGCCGCCCGACGTGAAAGTCCTGCCCTATTACGACCGCAGCGACCTGGTGCGTTTGACGATTGATACCGTGGAAAAAAATATGCTGGTCGGGATGACCCTGGTCCTGATCGTGCTGATTTTCTTTCTGGTGAATGTGCGTGCGGCTGTGATTGTCGCGCTCACAATTCCGGTGGCGCTGCTCTTCTCTTTTATTTTTCTGCACGCGCGCGGCGTCGCGGCGAACCTGCTCTCCATCGGCGCGATTGATTTCGGCATCATCATTGACGGCACGTTGGTGATGGTGGAAAACATTTATCGCGAGCTGGGACTTCGCGAAGGCCAGAAGTACGATTTACACGAAGTGATTCTCGCCGCTGCACGGGACGTGGATCGTCCCATCTTCTATTCCGTCGCCATCATCATCGCCGGCTACATTCCCATCTACGCGCTCAGCGGCCCGTCTGGAAAGTTGTTCCACCCGATGGCGGACACCATGTCCATTGCCTTGGTGGGCGCGCTGATTCTGACGCTCACCTTTGTCCCGGTCATGTGCTCCTACTGGTTCAAAAAAGGCGTCCGCGAACCCCGCAACAAGCCCTTCGAATGGATCAAGAATGAATACGGCTCGGAACTGAAATGGTGCCTGGAACGTCCCTGGCTGACCATGGTGATTGCCACCATAATCTTTGCCGTCACTCTCTTGTTGGTCCCTTTCATCGGTGGCGAATTCATGCCGCACCTCGATGAAGGCGCGCTATGGGTACGCGCGACGATGCCCTACACGATTTCTTACGAAGAAGCCGCGAAAGTTGCGCCCGAGATTCGCAACATCCTCGCGAAGTATCCGATGGTCACCGACGTCGGCTCCGAGCTCGGCCGTCCCGATGACGGCACCGACCCCACCGGCTTTTTCAATTGCGAATTTTACGTGGGACTGAAACCGTACGACGACGCGATCTGGAAATCCGGCAGTGTCCGCAATAAGGCGGAGCTGATCGAGGACCTGCAGAAGCAGCTCACAGCATTCCCCGGAATTATTTTCAATTACACCCAGCCCGCCGAAGATGCCGTGGACGAAGCGCTCACCGGACTGAAGAGCGCGCTGGCCGTGAAAGTGTACGGCGCGGACCTGAACGTCCTGCAGGAAAAAGCGCTGGAGATCAAGCGGCGGCTTTCGCAAGTCCGCGGCTTTACCGAGCTGACCGTCGTGCGCGAATTGGGCCAGCCCAGTCTGATCGTGCAAGTGGATCGCGACAAGATCGCGCGCTACGGCATCAACGTCGCCGATGTGGAGGGAGTGGTGCAAGCTGCCGTCGGCGGCCAGGCGGCCACGCAGGTAATCCAGGGCGAAAAATTATTCGATCTCGTCGTCCGCATGAAGCCGGAATTTCGCGAGAACGCGCAACAAATCGCGAACTTGCTCGTCGGCACGCCCACGGGCCAGCAGATTCCCCTCAGCGAGCTGGCGGACATTCGGGAAGGCAACGGCGCGTCCTTCATTTATCGCGAAAATAATTCGCGTTACATCGGCGTGCAGTACAGCATCGAGGGCCGCGACCTGGCTGGAGCCGTCGAGGAAGGCAAGCGCGCCATCGCGGACGTGGATAAATCATTGTCGGCGGGCTATCGCCTGGCCTGGGGCGGAGAATACAGCGAATTCATCAACGCGATGAGCCAGGTTTCCGTCGTTGCGCCGCTCACCGTGCTGCTGATCTTCATGATCCTTTTCGCGCTCTACGGCAATTTGAAGTTTCCCGTCACCGTCGTGCTCAGCGTGATCTTGACCGAGCCGGTGGGAGCGTTGCTCGCGCTGAAGCTGACGCACACGCCGTTCAGCGTGTCCTCGCTGCTCGGTCTGCTGGTGCTGATGGGCGTTTCGGTGGAAACCGCGGTCATTGACGTCTCGTACATCAATAAACTGCGGCTCGAAGGGTTCGGCATCGAAAAAGCTACCTATGACGCCTCGCTCGTGCGCTTCCGGCCGATCATGATGACCGCTCTGGTGGCGTGCCTGGGATTGCTGCCCGCGGCGCTTTCCACGGGCATCGGCTCCGATTCGCAGAAACCCTTCGCGATTGTGATTGTGGCCGGCCTGGTTTCGCGGCTGCTCCTCGGCCGCATTGTCAGCCCAGTGCTTTACAAAATGGTCGCCCGTGAAGGCGACGTCTTGCAGGTCTGAAGCATCTATCTCAGGGCTCAGGTATACCCGCAGCTCGTGGCGCAGGCTCGCGATCCGGCGCGTTAGCGAATGGACAATATTCGTGGAACGAATACGTCGAAACTCGCATCAGAGTTAGAATAGTTGGCGGAGATCCTAGGTCATTAAGCGATGTCCAAGCGCATAGCCCTACGACTGCTGGCGGTGGCCCTGATTCTTTCCGTGGGCCTCTTTGCCATGCAGGCTGCCGGGCACTGGCATGGTCACTCCTCCGACGAACAGCATTGCCAGGTCTGCCACACCGGTCACGTCGCCGTACCGCAGCCCGCCGCGCAGATAGAAACGCAGTCGCCGGTCACGGTCGCCCGGTTTGCGGCCGCCGAAGATCAGAAGCTCAGTCTCGACCCTGTTTGCAGTCATAGAATCCCTCGCGCGCCTCCTGTCTAATTCCTAACCCCAAAAATTCGTGATCCCCTAACGCGCGCCGTGTTCATGGCGGCGGGCGTCGAATTCCACATTTCTTTTTTATTTCATCCGCGGCCGGCGCTGCGCAGCGCACAGGCCGCCATTCATAAAGGGAGATTCACTGATGAGATTCCTGAGGGCATTTCTTGGGGCTTTGTTTTTGCTGTTGGTCACGATTGCGGTTGCACCCAGCGGTCGGGCACAGACCGGAAACGCGGCGAATATTGCTGGAACCGTGACCGATCCTTCGGGCGGCGTCATAGCAAATGCTACAGTTAGCATCCACAACCCAGTTAGCGGGTACGAGCGCTCGACTACAACCGATAGTTCCGGCGCTTTCAACTTTCCCAACGTGCCGTTCAACCCATATCACATGGCGGTAACGGCTCAAGGATTTGGCCCTTACGCTCAGGACATTGATGTCCGTTCGTCGGTGCCCCTCGCGATAAAAATCAGTTTGACCATCGCCGGCAGCTCCAGCACGGTAACTGTCGAAGGCGGCGGTGACTTGCTCGAGAACGAGCCGACCTTCCACACCGACGTGGACCGCGCCTTGTTCGACAAGCTGCCTTTGGAAAGCTCCTCTTCCTCGTTGAGCTCTCTCGTCACCCTCTCGACACCCGGCATCGCCGCAGACTCGAATGGCTTGTTCCACGGACTCGGCGATCACGCGGAGAATTCGTTTTCTATTGATGGCCAGCCCATCACTGACCAGCAGAGCAAAGTCTTTTCCAACCAGCTTCCCGTTGATGCGGTCCAGTCTCTGGAAGTCATTTCTGGTGCTCCGCCAGCCGAATTCGGAGGCAAGACGAGCGTCGTGATCCAGGCCACCACGCGCTCAGGTCTCGGCGTCACCACGCCGCATGGCAGCGTCACCGCTTCCTACGGCGCTTTTGGCACGTCCAACGCCGGCTTCGACCTCGCGTACGGCAATTCGAAATGGGGTAATTTCATCTCGGCAAACGGATTGAACAGCGGCCGATTCTTGGATCCCCCGGAACACACGGTGATGCACGATAAAGGGAACGAGGAAAATATTTTTGATCGCGTGGATTACCAGATCTCGCCTGCGGATTCGATCCACCTCAACGGCCTTTACACGCGATCCTGGTTTCAGACCCCCAATTCGTTCGACGCGCAATTCGCCTCGCCGTGGTTTGGCGTCGTTGTGGATAATGCTGGACTGGCTCCTCCCGTGGCATCGGGCTGCACTCTCGCTCAGTGCGGTCAGCCGGTCGGCGTGCAGGATCAGCGCTCGAAGATCGGCACATACAACATCGCCCCGAGCTGGACGCACCTGATCAATTCCAATACCGTGCTTACGCTGGGCGCCTTCGTTCGCCGCGACGCCTATAACTACTACCCAAGCGACAATCCATTCGCGGACCTCGGGCCGTTCAGCCTTCAGAGGGAAACCGTCACCCAGGATCGCACCCTGACAAACGCGGGCATCCATTCAGAGATTTCCTATGTGCATGGCATTAACACTGTGAAGGCAGGGATTGTTTACGAACAGACTTTTCTCACCGAGAACGATCAAATCGGGATCGTCGATCCTACGTTCAACGCGCCATGCCTCGGCCCGAATACCAATCCTGTAACCGATGCTTTTTACCCTTTCGCCCCGGTGCAAGGGTTTACCAGTACCACCCAGTGCGCAGGAGCAGGCTTGCAGCCGAACGTGGCATCCAATCCCAACGCCCCGGGGAATCCGGCTAATGGGTTTTTAAGCTCGTCCCTATATCCCTTGTTCAGCACGACCCTGCTGCCCTTCGACCTGACGCGCGGAGGAAGTCTATTTTCGACCGCCTCATCATTTCCTCTGCACACCGATGTCAAGGAGCTGGCTCTTTACGTCCAGGACACGATCAACTGGAAAAACTGGTCGTTCAATTTGGGCATCCGCGGCGACAAGTACAATGGCTTGACGACCGCTGGCCAAGCGGAACCTCGTCTGGGAATCGCCTACAACATCAAGCAGACCAACACCGTGCTTCGCGTTTCCTATGCGCGGACCCTCGAATCTCCATTCAATGAGAACCTGGTACTTTCCAGCATCGGTTGCGGTAATGCTGTCTTAGGGCCCCAAGTCGGCATCGCCGGAACCGGGCTTCTCGGCTGCTCCTCCAGTTCTCTCACACCGATCGCACCCGGGTTTCGCAATGAATTTCATGCTGGCCTGCAACAAGCGTTCGGTAAGTACTTCGTTCTCGACGGTGAATACATCTGGAAATATACACACAACGCTTACGATTTCAGTGTTCTCGGCAACACCCCGATTACTTTTCCGATCGAGTGGGATCGCTCCAAGATCCCTGGCTTCGCGATACGCGGTTCCGTGCCGGATTACCACGGTTTGACGGCTTTCATCGTGATGTCCAGCGTGGCTGCACGGTTCTTCACCCCGCAGGTATCAGGAGCCGGGGCAAATCCCTCGACGCCCGTGGGTGCTTTTCGAATTGATCACGATGAACATTTCAATGAGACAACTCACGTGCAATATCAGCCTTGGAAGAAATACCCATGGGTCGCTTTCAACTGGCGGTATGACAGTGGCCTTGTGGCCGGCGCGACGCCATGCTTTGGCGTGGAAGCATTCAACACTTGCCCGGGCAGCCTGGGTACCACCCCGGCCAATGGCTCGGTCTCTCTCGTAGCCTCGAACGTGGGCAGCGTGCCCTTGAGCGCCGATCAGGAGTTTGAGGCCGGGTTCACCTGCAACGGCGTGCACGCTGCGCCGCCCAGTGCGGCAAATCCTGCTGGCATCCCCATACCCGGCGGCGCCTGCCCCGCTCTGCAGTTCGGATCCACGCTTATTTCCGTACCGGGGCCGAATAAGGAGGACGACGACCTGAATCCGCCCCGCATCCGGTCGCGCAATCTATTTGATCTAGCCGTGGGCCATGACAATCTGTTCCACGGCGATCGCTACAAGTGGAGCGCTCGCCTGGAGGTAATCAATCTGGCCAACAACTATGTCCTCTACAACTTCCTGTCAACGTTCAGCGGCACTCATTACGTCACACCGCGAACCGTGACCGGGGAGATCGGCTTCCACTTCTAGCGGGCGGCTCCAGCGGACCGAATCTGCGAGCGGTGAACTCCTCCACCCGGCGCGAGGCACGCCACGCAGATCGGTCCGCGAATCCCTGCAATTCTCGCCGCGGAATGTAAGCAAATTCTTACAAAACTCCAGTTGACACCGATTTGCAACTAGCCTACACTCGCGTGCCAGTTGATAATGGTTTGCAACTAGGGGATCCATGCTGCGCGCAGTTTTCTGCTTTTTCGCCAAGGTTTTTTGCTTCCTCACGGCGTTTTTCTTCTTTGGCTTCGCCGCAAGCGCAGGCGTCGGCGGCCGCATCTCGGGCACCGTGAAGGATTCCAGCGGCGCCCTAGTTCCCAAAGCATCCGTGTCCATCACGAATTCAGACACCGGTGTGCGCCTCGTGCTCACCACCGACGATAACGGCACCTATTCCTTCCTGGACGTCCAAGTCGGCCGTTACAATCTGGACGTATCGGCCGCCGGCTTCCGGCCCTATCAGCGCACAGGAATCACCCTCGATGCCAATAGCACGCTCACGATTGACGCAGTTCTGGAAGTCGGCGCCAGGTCCGATGCCGTCACTGTCGCTGATACCCAGCTGCATGTGGACACCGCCAGCACACAAATCGGCGAGGTCATCAGCGGCGCGCAGATCACCGCCGTGCCGCTCAATGGCCGCAGCTACACCGATTTACTCGCTCTGCAGCCCGGCGTCGCGCCGGTGACTTCGGTGACCTCGGACACGGTGCAAGACGTCGGCGCCAGCGTGCTTTCCCCTTCCGGCGATCTGAATCCCGGGACGATTTCGATCAACGGGCAACGCGAATTCGCCAACGCCTTCATCGTCAATGGCAGCGACGTGGAAGAGGACGTCAACATGGGTGCGGCCATCATTCCCAACCTCGATTCGATCGCCGAGTTTCGCATTCTCACCAGCAATTTCGACGCGGAGTACGGTGAGTTCAGCGGCGGTCAGATCAACGTCGTCACCAAATCCGGCAGCAACGCCCTCCACGGCGATCTTTTCGAATTCCTGCGCAACACCAACCTGGACGCGCGCAACTACTTTTCTCCCACGCGCGGCGCATTCGATCAAAACCAGTTCGGCGGCACCGTCGGTGGCCCCATCCGCAAGAATAAAATCTTCTTCTTCGCCGATTATCAAGGCACCCGTTCGACTCAAGGCGTGGACACTGGCCAGATTCCCGTGCCCTCGGTGCAGGACCGCACCACTGGCAACTTCTCCGATCTCCCGCTGAATTCCAGCGGCTTCAATCCGCTGGGTTTCTGCGGCGTGGCGGCGGGCAATCTTGAAATACCCTGCGCTGTGAGCGGGCCGAACATCGCGACGACTCTTTCGAGCAAATTGAGATACGCGGTGCAACCCGGGGAGCCCTATTACTTCAGTGGCCCCACGCAGCAGCATCCCACCGCTGGACCCTGCACAAGCAACAATCCGGTAACCGGCTGCGTCTTTCCCAACGCCACGGTCCCGACCACTGCATGGATCGCGCCTGGAACCAACCTCCTGCAATACATTCCGGTGCCCAACAACTCCAACGGCACGTTTTCCACTTCGGCCTTCAACCAGACTTTGCGCGACGACAAGGGCGCCTATCGCCTGGACGCCAACACTCGCTTCGGCCTGCTCTCCGCCTACTACTTCCTCGATGACTGGTCGCAGAACAATCCCTACCCGGTTGCACAAGGCGGCGCAAACGTTCCCGGCTTCAATGCGCTCTACACGGGCCGCGCGCAATTGCTGGACCTGGGCTTCACCAAAACACTCGGTAGCGCTGCCGCGAACGAATTGCATTTCAGTTACCTGCGCAACTCCGTTGACCTGGGCAAACCGGTGGGCGGAGTGGGAGTGAGCCTGGCCTCGCAAGGTTTCGAAGTAGGCCCGGGAACCCCGGGCATCGTGCCGCTCTCGCCGAATACCGAAGGCGTCGAGAGCGTTGGATTCAACAGCTACACGATCGGCACCAATACCAACGAGCTGAATCAAGCCGGGAACACTTTTCAATGGCTCGACAATTTTTCCAAAGTGATTGGCGCGCACACGCTGAAATTCGGGGCAGAGGTCCACTACGATCAGATCAACGTCAACGCCATCGCGCAATTCAATGGCAGCTTCCTGTTCTTTGGCACCGAAACGGGCCTGGACTTCGCCGATTTCCTGTTGGGCGTTCCCAGTCAGTATAACCAGAGCCAGCTGCAACCCTTTTACGGCCGCAACAAGTACTTCGGTCTTTACGGCCAGGATAGTTGGCGCATCAACAACAGCCTCGCTCTGAATTACGGCTTGCGCTGGGACCGCATCGAGCCCTGGTATGAGAAGTACAATCAGATCGCCACTTTCATTGCGGGCGAGCAGTCGGTCGTTTTTCCCGGCGCTCCCGCGGGCATCCTTTATCCCACCGATCCGGGCGTATCGCGCACGCTTGCGCCTCCGGGCAATCGCGATTTCGCGCCGCGCATCGGCTTGGCCTACTCACCTAACGTTGCGAGTGACGGCCTTCTAGCAAAAATTCTCGGCGGCCCCGGCAAGACCAGCATCCGCGCCAGCTACGGAATGTTCTACACCGCGATCGAAGCTCTCACCATCGGCGTGATGAGCGCCAACGCGCCCTACGGCACCACCTACACCAGCCCCGGGCCGCCGCTCTTCGCCACGCCGTTCGTCACGGCGGCGAGCGGCCAGAATCTCGGACAGACTTTTCCGGTAGCGCTCGCTCCGCTGAACTCCAGCGCGAAAAATCCAGACTCAAGCATCGACTGGTCGCAGTTCAAGCCCATCACCGGTCTGCCCAACTACCTCACTTCCAACCGCATTCCGTACACCGAGGATTACATGCTCTCGCTCGAGCGCGCCTTCGGTAACGACACCGTCCTCAGCGTGAACTACGTCGGCACGCAGGGCCACCGGCTTCTGGTAATTGAGGAAGCAAATCCTGGCGACCCGACACTCTGCTTGTTCTTAAGCAATCCCGCCAATCTCGCGCCGGGACAAACTCCCTGCGGCCCGCTGGGCGAAGACACGCAGTACACCACCTCTTCGGGCAAGGTTTATAAAGGCACGCGAGGCCCGCTCGGCTCGAACTTCGGCAGCGATGCCAATCAGGCGACGATCGGAAATTCCAATTACAACGCCTTGCAACTCACCCTGCGCCACACCACCCGGCGCCTCACCGTGCTGGCCGGATACACCTTCAGCAAATCCCAGGACCAATCTTCCAACCTCGGCGAAGCGGTCAATCCGCTCCATCCCGCGCTCAGCAAAGCGCTGTCCTCGTTCGATGTGAAACACAATTTCGTCGCGAGCTACAATTACCAGCTTCCTTTCGAAAAACTTTTCCGCGCCTCGAACAATTGGACGCGTGGCTGGGAAATTTCCGGGATCACTCATTTCAGCAGTGGTCTCGCGGTGACCCTCGTCAATTTCGGCGACAATTCACTGCTGGGGTCCGAACCCAATGGCATCAATAATTTTGGCGTGGATGAGCCGGACTACACTGGTTCTGCCCTCAACCTGAATTCCAATCCTCGCAACGGCCAGGCATATTTCAATACCGCTGCGTTCACCGAGAATGCCTTGGGCACACCCGGCACGGCAAAGCGCCGCTTCTTTTATGGGCCTGGAATGGACAACTACGACCTCGCTCTGCTCAAAAACGTGCGGCTCACTGAAGCCAAGTCTCTTCAGTTCCGCCTGGAGGCGTTCAACGCTTTCAACCACGCCCAGTTTTTCGGCCCGCAAGCCGTTGACGGAAATATTGACAGCTCCACCTTCGGCGACGTCATCAGCGCCGCCCCCAACCGCCGCGCCCAGCTAGGATTCAAATTCTTGTTTTGACGCCATAACTTGCCGGCAAGCCCAGCCCGCTGCGCCAATATTTCCTGCTACAATACTTCGTGGAACCGGCCTGCGACGCAGGTGACGTCGCGATGGTCTTTTGAACCAACACTGGATCCCAGGGAGTCCGCGTCGTCCTGCCCTTGTGCACGTCCATCGGTTTCGGCCGGTGGATAGCCTGAAAGCAGGCGCAGGGCACCCACCTATTCGTGGGGTTCAGGACCTAGCTGCGCACGGCGAAGTGGACCGCTCCACGTCTGAACGCTACAGATTCGCAGTTCATTCGAAGTGCGAAATGAGAAACCCACGGAATGAAGATTCTCTTTATCGGAGATATTGTCGGCTCGCCCGGACGCAAGATCGTCCATGAACGGCTGGCGGACATCCTCACGCAACGCTCTATAGACCTGTGCATCGCGAACGGTGAAAATTCCGCTTCGGGATTCGGCATCACTCCGCGCCTCGCGGAAGAAATATTTGCAGCGGGGGTCGAAGTGATCACGGGCGGAAATCACATCTGGGACCGCAAAGAGATCATTGATTTTTTGCCGCATGAGCCGCGTCTGATACGGCCCGCGAATTTTCCGGTTGGCTCGCCGGGTAAAGGACATTTCGTCGGCCAGGCTAAGAATGGCGTCGCCTACGCCGTGATGAATTTGCAAGGCCGCACCTTCATGGCGCCGCTCGAAGATCCCTTCCGCACCGCGGAACGCGAACTGGCCGCGCTGCCTCCCGATGTGAAAGTGATCGTCGTGGACATGCACGCCGAGGCCACCTCCGAGAAACAAGCGATGGGCTGGCATCTGGACGGAAAAGTTTCCGCCGTGCTCGGCACGCATACGCACGTTGCCACCGCCGATAATCGCGTGCTGCCCGGCGGCACCGCCTATATCACGGACGTAGGCATGACCGGCCCACACGATTCCGTGATCGGCATGGAGAAAAAACCGATCGTGCAACGCTTCCTCGATGCCCTGCCCGCAAAATTCGCCGTAGCCGAAGGCGACGTGCAGATGAACACCGTGCAAATTGACGTGGACGAATCGACCGGCCGCGCCCGCTCCATCGACCGCGTTAACTTCCGCCTCGATTAGATTTGCTCCGCATGCGCACCGCTGGTTTTTGTAGCGCCGGCTCTTTCGCTTTTGACTTTGTAGCGGACGATTCAGGTTCAGCGAACCGGGCAGCCGCTGCGGCTTCTTTCCCTTTCGCGGACAAGTGAATCTGCTTCGCGCAAAAAAATTTCTTCACCGGAAAAAAATCTCAACTCTCATGCAACTCCGTCTCGCGAATTTTATTTTTTACAAGTGAAAATATGAAAATTCGTCGCTGTGGAAATCCTGTGAATTGTTTGTGGAGAGCGTGCATGGTACTCACGAAGTTTTCTCTTGCTACCAACGTTCCGTTTAGGCAGAATCCCGCCTCACGTCTCTGATGAGCGTAAGGCACGGGGATTCATTAGAGCTGGCGACGCAGGGCGCGACGCCGCATCATCGTACCTGAACCACCAGACCAAAATACACCCGCCGGAATGGGTGACGTTTTTCCACAGCATTTCCACATCGGTGGAAATTGCGGTAAGGGCTGACTCGCTCGATGAACCTTTGGGATAAGATTCTCCAACACACAGAGCGGCGCGTTAATCCACATAGCTTCGCTACCTGGTTTCGACCCACACGCTTGGATCGTTCGGAAGACGATCGACTGACGATCCGCGTTCCCACGCGCCTTTTCTGCAAGCGCCTGACGGAAACCTACGGCGAACTGCTGAAAGCGGTGCTGGTCGAAATCGGCAAGCCGCAGCTGCATCTGGATTTTGTGTGCGCCGAAGCGGAAGCTCCCGTCACGGCCGCTGTCGCCGCGCCGGCCTCACCGCAGGCGAAGCTGGATTTTGACGCGGTGGCCAATCAGCTCAACCCGCGTTACACCTTCGAGTCGTTCATCGTTGGCGCTTCCAACCAGTTCGCGCACGCCGCGGCGCTGGCCGTCGCCGAGCAGCCTTCGAAATCTTACAATCCGCTTTTCCTTTACGGCGGTGTGGGACTGGGCAAGACCCACCTGATGCAGGCCATCGGCCACACGCTCAAGCGCAGGAATCCGGCCATGCGGCTCACTTATGTGAGCGCTGAAAAATTTACTAACGAAGTGATTTCTTCCATCCGCTTCGAGCGCATGGCGGCCTTCCGCGACCGTTTCCGCAATATGGACGTGCTGATGGTGGACGACATCCAGTTCATCGCCACGCGCGAACGCACCCAGGAAGAATTTTTTCACACGTTCAACGCGCTCTACGATCAGCAGAAGCAAATCGTGATTTCTTCCGATTGCCCGCCCAAGGAAATATCCTCCATCGAAGAGCGCTTGCGCTCGCGCTTCGAATGGGGCTTGATCGCCGATATTCAGCTTCCCGATCTCGAAACCAAGATTGCCATTCTGCAGAAAAAAGCCGAAAGCGAACGCGTCCAGCTGCCCGACGAAGTCGCCGAGTACATTGCCCGCGCCATCAAATCGAATATTCGCGAGCTGGAAGGGGCGCTCATTCGCCTGATGGCCTACGCTTCGCTCACCGGCGCGGAATTGAACCTGTCCACTGCGCAGCAAGTCCTGAAAAATATTATTGAGACGCAGGAAAAAAAGGTCACCATCGAGCAGATCCAGAAACGCGTCGGCGAAATCTTCGGCCTCCGCGCCCAGGATCTGAATGTCCGCAGCAATTCCCGGCAGATCGTGCTGCCGCGCCAGGTGGCCATGTTCGTCGTCAAGCAGCTCACCTCCGCGTCGCTTCCCGAAATTGGCCGCCAGTTTGGCGGCAAGCACCACACCACGGTGCTGCATTCCATAAACAAGATCGAAACCGAGCGCCAAACCAATAAAGATTTGAACAAGAAAATCAACAGGTTACTCGATTCATTTGGTTAGACTTACATCCCAGAAACTCTCACCCTACCCTTCGTCTGTGGATTTTCGTGTGCCCGGCTTGAGCCTTCCCCGCGAACGCCTCATGCAGCGCCGGGGTGTGCCCTGCACATGTGGATGGATGGCCTGCGCAATGCCTGTGAACGACCTGTGAGTGCCCTGTGAATGAACTGTGCATTGCTGCGGACCGCGCTCCCGGCACCGCGAGTCGCCGCCCTTATCCTCTGCGGCGTGCGCGTTTGCACAGCACACTACCGGCGGCAATCCGAGCACATCATTCGACTTGCCGCGTTTTCCGAAGTATCCACAGATGCGGCGACGGCGACGGTTTTCTTATATATTTATATACCTAAAGAAAAGCAGTACAGTAGCCGCAGCAAAAATCAGCTCGAATATTGCGAGGGTCGCCTCAGATGGAATTCAGCGTAAAAAGATCGGACCTGCTCGATGAACTCGAACTGACGCAAGGCGTCGTCGAGCGCAAGACCACCATTCCTATCCTCTCGAATCTTCTGGTGGAAGCAAAAGGCAGCCGCCTCACCATCACTGCCACCGATCTCGAGCTCAGCATCCGCACCTCTTGCGATGCCAAGGTAAAAAAGGAAGGCGCCGGCACCATCCCCGCCAAGAAATTATTCGAGCTGCTGCGTTTGCTGCCCGAAGGCGAAGTGAAATTCAAGCTGTTGGAAAATCACTGGGTGCACATCATCAGCGACCGCCGCAATTACAAGCTGGTGGGCATGTCCAAGGATAATTTTCCCGCGCTCCCGGCTTTCCCGCACGCCCTGGTGAAGATTCCCGCGAAGCTCCTTGCCGACGCCATCGCCAAGACCACCTTTGCGATCTCGCTCGAAGAATCCCGCTACACGCTGAATGGTGCGTTGCTGGTGCTGAAACCCGGCTCGCTTGCCATGGTGGCTACCGACGGCCATCGCCTCGCCATGGTCGAGACCGATCACAAATTCGAAGGTTTCAATAACGAGACGCGCGTTCTCATCCCCAAGAAAGCCATGACCGAAGTGCAGCGCCTGGTCGGCAAATCAGGCGACGATGTTCAGATCGAATTCGGCCAGGATGAAAGCCATCTGTTTTTCCAGGTCGGCCGCCGCCTGCTCACCTCGCGCAAACTCACCGGGCAATTTCCGAATTACGAAGCGGTGCTGCCGCGCGACGCGAATAAAACCCTCTCGCTCGAGCGTGTGGAATTACAAGATGCACTTCGTCGCGTCGCGCAGCTCGCCGACCAACGTTCGCACGCCGTGAAGTTCACGCTCACCACGGAGGGTTTGGAAGTTTCCTCCTCCAGCCCCGAATACGGCGAAGCCAAAGAAATCATCGAAAAAGAATTCAAAGGCGAGACCATCGCCATCGGTTTCAACGCGCAGTACCTGCTCGATTTCCTAGCCGCTGCCGCCGACGGCCCCATCAGCTTCGAACTAAAAGACGAACAATCCGCAGGCCAACTCCGCCCCACAGGCGACGAAACCTCGCGCTACCGCTACGTCGTCATGCCCATGCGCATTTGATCGTCGGGAGCGCGTTTTTTGCCAAGGCGATAGCGCCGGAATCGCTTGAAAAGCCACGTGAAAACGCTTGTTTTGCGGCGGTCTCGCAGCGCGCGCAAGAAGCTCCGAGTGAAGGCCTGAAACCACTCGTAAACCATTGAATAGAAAAGCGATAAATTCAATCCAGCCACACGCTTTCGCCTTGTGAATTTGCCCCAACTTCGCTACAATAAATCTGTTCAGATTTCCTTCTGAGCGGCACTATATTCGGCCCGAAATTGCCTCTGTTTTTCTTGCCTGCGCCAGGGCGAGAGAAGCCAAATTTGAGCCGGATAATCCCCTTTCCGCAGGGGAAAACGAAAAAGCTCCGCCGCGTCTCCCCGAATTTTTCGGAACGGGACGGGATGGAGCCGCAACCCTTCGAGTTTCGCCGGCGCGTTCGCGCGCCCTCGAAAGTATTCGCACCCAGCTTCGGGTGAGCGAAACCAATGGGCAAGGTAACTCGCCGGATTTTCGGCGAGCGAGTGTCGGGCTCATCCGCGCGACCGCCTTCCCGCAGCCTTAAAGCTTATTTGCAAAATTGCATCCGCACGCAATCCGAGGAGAAGCACGACCCATGGCTGAAAAAGATGCTGCGGCCGGAAAAACTGGCGGCCACAAGTACGACGCGACTTCCATCAAAGTTCTGGGCGGCATCGAAGCCGTCCGCAAACGTCCCGCGATGTACATCGGTTCCACCGGCGAAATGGGCCTGCATCACCTGGTGTGGGAAGTCGCGGACAACTCCGTGGACGAAGCCATGGCCGGATTTTGCGACGAGATCAACGTCGCTGTGCACGAAGACAACAGCGTCACCGTAATTGACAACGGCCGCGGCATTCCCGTGGACATGCACGCCACCGAAAAGAAGCCCGCCGCCGAAGTCGTCATGACCGTGCTGCACGCCGGCGGAAAATTCGATAGCGACACCTACAAAGTTTCCGGCGGCCTGCACGGCGTCGGTGTTTCCGTCGTCAACGCGCTTTCCGACTGGCTCGATCTGGAAATCTGGCGCGAAGGGGAAGTCTGGGAGCAGTCCTACGAAAAAGGCGTGCCCACCTCGAAGCTCAAGGCTTCGGGTAAGACTCGCAAGACCGGCACGAAAATCACGTTTCACGCAGACCCGGAGATTTTCGGCAAGACCATCTACAGTTACGACACGCTAGCGCAACGCCTCCGCGAGCTGGCCTTCTTGAACAAAGGCCTGAAAATCACGCTCGATGACGAGCGCAGCGGCAAGAAAGCGGAATTCCGTTTCACCGGCGGCATCGCCGAATTCGTGAAGCACCTGAACAAAGGCAAAGGCGTGCTGCACGATTCGCCCATCTACATCGAAGGCAAGCGCGACCAGGTGGAAGTGGAAATCGCGTTGCAATACAACGACAGCTACACGGAAAATGTTTTTGCCTTTGCTAACACTATCAACACCGTGGATGGCGGCACGCACCTTTCCGGCTTCCGCTCCTCGCTCACCCGCACCATCAATTACTACGCGAATTCCTTCGGCATGCTCAAGGAGCAGAAGGACGAAGTCACCATCAACGGTGACGACGTCCGCGAAGGCCTGGTCGCCGTCGTTTCCGTGAAGCTGCCGCAGCCCCAATTCGAAGGCCAGACCAAGGGCAAGCTCAATAGCGACATCAAAGGCGTCGTCGAGCAGATGGTCAACGAGCGCCTCGGCGAATATTTCGACAAGCACTCTTCGATCGCGCGAAAAATTATCGGCAAGTGCATTGACGCCGCGCGCGCCCGCGAAGCCGCCCGCAAGGCTCGCGAGCTTACCCGCCGCAAATCCGCGCTCGATTCCAGCGGCTTGCCCGGAAAGCTCGCTGATTGCCAGGAACGCGATCCCGCGCGCTGCGAAATTTTCCTGGTTGAGGGCGAATCCGCCGGCGGCTCGGCCAAGGGCGGCCGCGATCGCCGCTACCAGGCCATCCTGCCGCTCAAGGGCAAGATCCTCAACGTCGAAAAAGCCCGCTACGACAAAATGCTCGGCCACGAGGAAATTCGCTGCATCATCACCGCGCTAGGTACCGGCATCGGCAAGGACGATTTCGACGCCAGCAAGCTGCGCTACCACAAAATTATTCTGATGACCGACGCGGACGTGGACGGCAGCCACATCCGCACGCTGCTGCTCACTTTTTTCTTCCGTCACATGCGCGAGCTGATCGAAAAAGGAAATATTTATATCGCGCAGCCGCCGCTCTATCGCGTGAAGCGCGGCAAGATGGACCGTTACATCCGCGACGAGCGCGAATTCGCCCGCGAGCTGATGAAGCGCGCCACCGAAGAGCACACCGTGAAAGGCAAGAACGGAAAATCGCTCGAAGGCGGAGACTTAACCACATTCCTTCTGAATATTCAGGAATACGATCAGGTGGCCGCGAAGTTGGGCCGCCGCCTGCGCGAACCAAAACTGGTGGACCTGCTGGCCGAAAGCGAGCTCGACAAGAAAACCGATTTCGCGGACAAAAAGAAATTGCAGGAGCTGGTGAAGCAGATCGAAAAGGCCAAGCTCGACCTGGAAGCTAAATTCATCTTCGATGAAGAGCACAGCCTGCACGAACTCGTGCTGAAAAATGGCGGCGAACGACGCATCAATTGGGCGCTAGCGGCCACTCCGGATTATAAGCGCCTGCGCACTCTCGCCGCGGCCATCGCCGAACTCGATCGCGGCCCCTTCACCATCGCCCACAACGGCGACAAAGTCGTGAAGGAAGATTCACTCAGCCTGCTCAATTATGTCCTGGAAGATGCCAAGAAGGATTTCACCATCACGCGCTTCAAGGGCCTCGGCGAAATGAATCCCGAGCAATTGTGGAATACCACCATGAACGCGGAAGTGCGCACTTTGCTGAAAGTGCGCCTGGAAGACGCTGTAGCCGCCGAAACAATTTTCTCCACCCTGATGGGCGAAAACGTCGAAGAGCGCCGCAAATTCATAGAAGACAATGCCCTAGACGTCGTCAACCTGGATATCTAACTCTGGTGAACTACCAACTGGTATGGAAGATATTGCCCGGGCTGCGCGGAATGAGCTGCTCCGATTTTCGCGCGACACCAACGGACGCGCCAAACAACGAGCAGGGCGTGGCATTTGAATGCGCCACGCAAGCCGAGTGCGATGGGTTGCTCAACGAACTGGAAACCCATTTCGGCCCGCAGCGTTTTTCAAACAACGCCGCGGCCTTCGAAACAGTGAAGACCTACGTGCTGGAGCGCACCAAAGCAAAAGCGTAGACGCCAAATGATCGATTACGAAACTGGGATCACTAATCACCAATTACTAATCACCACTCACGGAGACTGCAAGTGGCCGAAGAACTAGACAAGTCAATCACCACCCCGGTTGATATCGAATCGGAAATGAAGAAGTCCTACCTCGATTACGCCATGAGCGTGATCGTCGGCCGCGCGCTGCCCGATGTCCGCGACGGCCTCAAGCCCGTGCACCGCCGCATTCTCTTCGGCATGTACGAACTCGGCCTCACCTCCACCAAGGCCTACCGCAAGTGCGCCAAGATCGTCGGCGAAGTCCTCGGCAAGTTCCATCCGCACGGTGACGCTCCGGTGTACGACGCGCTCGTCCGCCTCGCGCAGGATTTCAACATGCGCTACCCGCTCGTGGACGGCCAGGGCAACTTCGGCTCCGTGGACGGCGACCCACCCGCGGCCATGCGTTACACCGAAGCGCGCCTTTCCAAAATCGCGGAAGAAATGCTCGCGGACATCGAAAAGGAAACCGTCGAGTTCGTTCCCAATTTCGATGAAAGCGAAAAAGAACCCGTCGTCCTGCCCACGCGCATTCCCGGCCTGCTCATCAACGGCTCTTCCGGCATCGCCGTCGGCATGGCCACCAATATCCCGCCGCACAATCTGAAGGAAGTCGTCGAAGCCGCGATCGTCCTGATCGAAGAGCCTGAAGCAAATCTGAAAAAGATTATGAAGCTCGTCCCCGGCCCCGACTTTCCCACCGCCGGTTACATTTACGGCCGCGAAGGCATCGAGCAGGCCTACAAAACGGGCCGCGGCTCCTTCCAGGTGCGCGCCAAGGTCGCGATCGAGCAGCGCGGCAAGGATCGCCAGGACATCGTCGTCACCGAACTCCCTTACCAAGTCAACAAAGCGCGCCTCATCGAGAACATCGCCGGCCTCATCCAGAATAAAAAGATCGAAGGCATCGCCGACATTCGCGACGAAAGCGACCGCGACGGCATGCGCATCGTCATCGAAGTGAAGCGCGATGAAGAGCCGCAAATTATTCTCGCGCACCTCTTCAAGCACACCCAGATGCAGGAATCCTTCAGCATGATCCTGCTGGCTATCGTCGCCGGGCAGCCGCGCGAGCTGGGCCTGCTGGACCTGCTGCGCCTCTTCATCGAACACCGCGTGGACGTGGTGCGCCGCCGCACCCAGTACGAATTGCGCAAAGCCGAAGAGCGCGAGCACATTCTGCTCGGCTACCAGATCGCGCTCGACTATCTCGACGATGTCATCCGCGTGATCCGCGGATCCTCCAGCCGCGCCAACGCCCGCGAGAATTTGCACGAATTTTTCGCCAATAAGACCGTCAAGATTTCCGAAGACGGCAAAGCGAAAAGCATCGCCGGCGTAAAACTGGTCAACAAGAAGTACGCCATCCCAGCCGAAGTGGTCGGTCTGAGCTTTCCGCAGATTGACGCCATCCTCGAACTGCAGTTGCACCGCCTGACGCAGCTTTCCATCGACGACATCCTTGCCGAGCTAAAGAAAATCCGCGAACAGATCGCAGAGCTGCGCGAAATCCTCGCCAGCGAAAAGAAACTGAAAGCGGTGATCGTCGCGGAATTGCGCGAAATCATAAAGTCCTATGGCGACGAGCGCCGCACCCAGATCGTTGATCGCGTCGAGGAAATCAAGCTCGAAGACCTGATCAAAGACGAGGAAATGGCCATCACCGTCAGCCATGCGGGCTACGTGAAGCGCACCTCGGTCGAAACCTATCGCCACCAATCACGCGGCGGCAAAGGCCGCATCGGCGCCAAAACGCGCGACGACGATTTCGTCGAGCATTTCTTCGTGGCCTCGGCGCACAGCTATATCCTGCTGTTCACATCGAAAGGCCGCATCTACTGGCTGAAAGTTTATGAAATTCCCGAAGCCGCCGCGGCCACGCGCGGGAAAGCCATCTCCAACCTCGTGCGCTTCCAGGAAAACGAAAAACTTACCGCCGTCGTTTCGGCGCGCAATCTCGAAGAAGCCGACCGTTACGTCTTCCTCGCTACCAAGAGCGGCACGGTAAAGAAGACCGGCCTCGCCGAATTTTCCAATCCGCGTCCTTCCGGCATCATCGCCATCAATCTCGATGGCACCGACGAACTCATCGGCGCGAAACTCACCGACGGCATGCAGATGATTTTCCTCGCCAGCCACGATGGCCAGGCCATTCTCTTCCGCGAGACCGAAGTCCGCTCCATGGGACGCGCCGCAGGCGGCGTTAACGGCATGGATCTCGCCAAGGGCGACTTCGTCGTCAGCATGGACGCAGTGCAGCCTGATTTCGGGATCATCCAGAAGGAATACAAGAAGGAAACGAAAAATCTCGACGAGCTGGAAAGCGACCAGATTCGCGAATCGCTCACTTCGCTCATGCTCACCGTCGCCGAAAAGGGCTACGGCAAGCGCACACCGCTCGCCGAATACCGTGTCACTTCCCGCGGCGGCAAGGGCGTGATCAATTTGAAATCCACCGACCGCAACGGTCCCGTCGTCGCAGCGCTGCAAGTCCGCGAGGATTCCGACGTGATGATCATCACCGGCCAGGGCAAAGTCATCCGCGTGCACTCCGGCGAAATCCGCGAAGCCGGCCGCTCCACCCAAGGCGTCCGCCTCCTCCGCTTGGAGGAAGGCGACCGCATCGCCGCCGCAGCCGCCATCCTGGAAGAAGACGAAGCCGCCGCAGCCGTTGTGCCGTCCGAGCCCGAAAAGAAATAACCACAATCTCGCTTCGTGATCAAAATCGGGAGGCGCTAATGGAAAAGGGCTTCTAGCCGGCGCGTTCCTTTTCCTCGCGGGGGCCGCGCAAGCTCAGCATGGCACCGCGCCTGGCGGGTATTACCCGCTGAACTATCACGGCGACACCTGGACCGGCACGGTAACGGCCGTCAGCGATCAGACCCGCGAAATTGTGCTTTCCTATCCCGACAAAGACAAAACGGAAACTTTTACGGCGCTTCTCCAAGCTGGCTACAAGATAAAACTGAAAGATGGATCGATGAAGGAACTGAAGCCTTCCGACATTCCGATCGGGGCTCAGCTGATCGTCTACTACACAGTGGATGTCAAAAAGGTGGACGGAAAAAAGGTCAAGACGTACGAAATCTTTAAGCTCACGCAGCTTCTCGACGATCGCAAAAAGTAAACCTTGGCATCATAACCCAGCGTTCGGCAGTGCCGTGCATTCGAGCTACGACGGCGGCGCCACGTAATATCCCGGCCGCGTGCGCACAGAAACATTCGGCCGATCCACCACCACTTTTATCTCGTGGTATCCCTCCGGATCGTCTCCCACCGGACGATACCCGATCGTGTACTGCGCGTGCAGTTCGCCGCCAATATCATCAATCGCTTTTTCGATCGAACGGTCGCGCATCGTTGCCACGTGCAATCCGCCGGTAGCCTGGCTCGCCACCGCCAGCGAATTCGTTCCCAAGGCGTTCTTCCCGGTCTTCACCAAGAACACGGCCAGCGCCATCAGGTCCGGCGTATCGTTCACGTGATCCGGCTTCGCGCGCAAATCCGCCATCGCTGTGCTCAGCCCCACCGAGTATATGGTCACATTCGCCAACTGCGCCTGGCGCAGCACCTCGCCCAGCCTGCTCTCGCTGCCGGTGTCGTGCGACTCGCCGATGACCATCATAATCCGCCGCCGCACCGCAGGCCGTTCGTCCAACATCGAAATGCCGCGCGCCATCGCGTCGTAGAGCAGCGAATCATTCACGCCCAGGGGCAAATGTTCGATTGCGTACTGAACGCTGTCCGGGTCCGTCGTGAATTTCGCGCGCAGATCCACCGTGCTGTCGTAACTGATCACCGCCGCTTCCGAAGTTTGCGCCATCACCGCTTCGCTGAATACGATTCCCGCGTGCTTGATGCTGGGAAACATCGGCTGGATGTGCGAGCTCGCCTCGATCAGCAGCACAATCGAAAGCGGATCGCCGCCCACGTCGAAGTGATCGATTTTCTGCTCTGCTCCATTGTCGTAAACGCGGAAATTGTCCTGCTTCAAATCGAAGACCATCTCGCCCTGCGGATTGCGCACGATCACCGGCGCCGTCACCTCGTTCACGCGCACACGAATCGCATGTTTCTGCTGTTCCGCGGTAGGAGTCTGCTCTGGCGGGACGCCCGGCCGCGGATGCAACGGACCGGCAGGCGCCTCCTGGCCGCGTGCGAGCGACGCGGCCAATAGCACCGTCGTCGCAAGCGCAGCCGCCGCTCCTCCTCGAAATAAACGCCGAAATAACACGCGATTCACACGTTTCATCCCAAACTCAGCTTAGCTGTCCAGTCTATCTGATTCGCCGGCCCATACACGCGTTGCTTACGGAGCACTGGCGCTGTGCGCGGCGGCTGTCATTTCGCGCGCGTTCTCTTAGAATGGAAGTGGCGTAAAGGAAGCGAAACCAAACTGCAGTCGGAACTGTAGTGCGCATTGGGGTGTAAACGATGAAGCGTTCCGCAAAACGGTCCAAGCACCGGCCGCTGCCCGCGCTGGCCTATCAAGATCCGCAATTCATGGAAAGCCTCGGCGCGCGCCCGTTGCGCATACTCGCCGAATATCTCGATCCCCTCAGCCGTCTGCGCCGCGCTAATATCGGCGACACCATCGTCATGTTCGGTTCAGCCCGCATTCAATCGCGCGAACACGCCCTGGCGCACCTGAAACAAACCCAAAAGCACTCGCACGGCCGGCGCACTCCCGAATGGCGCGCCAAAACCTCGGCGGCCCGCTCGCTGCTGGAAATGTCGCGTTACTACGAAGAAGCGCGCGAGCTTTCCCACCGCATCACTTCCTGGGCCATGACCCTCGGCAATCAGCCGCGCCGTTTCGTCATCTGCTCCGGCGGCGGCCCCGGCATCATGGAAGCAGCCAACCGCGGCGCCGCGGAAGCCGGCGGCCCCTCTGTGGGCCTCAGCATCCAGCTTCCGCACGAGCAGACCTCCAACCGTTACATTTCTCCCGACCTGAATTTCTATTTCCACTATTTTTTCATGCGCAAACTCTGGTTCGCGCAGATGGCCAAAGCCCTGATCGTCTTTCCCGGCGGTTTCGGCACCATGGACGAGCTGTGGGAAATGCTAACCCTGCTGCAGACCAACAAACTTTCTTCGCATCACTTGATCTTGATTTACGGCAGGAAATACTGGGACAAAGTTCTCAACTGGCGCCACATGGTCCGCACCGGCACCATGAACGAGCGCGATTACAAACTCCTGCAGTTCGCCGATTCCGTGGACGAAGCCTTCGATCACGTCCGCCGCGACCTCGAAGCCCACCACCTGCACCTCGACGTCGAGGGCGAGCCCTTCGCGCATCCACATCAACTAATCCCCAACATCATGCGGCCGTAATCAAGCGAAAAAAGCGCACAAAAAAAAGAAGGGACGAGCCCAGACTCGTCCCCTCTCTATTCGCTCGAGACCGACCGCTAGAGAGCACGCATTGCTCGGGACACTCACCGAAAACAACGCAGCCAAACGTCCCGTCGGCCCGAAATTAGTTGTTCGAGTAAGGCTCCAGCGCAAACACCGCCTGGAACCGCCGCTTCTCGTCCTGGTCGTGCAGCATCACCACCGGGACAACTCGCAGCGAGTTCTTGCAGCTGCGGCAAGTAGTCGCTTCACCTTCCAGGTCCTGTACGAACCCGTCGGTAAAGTGATACGCCGCACGCGGCCTCCGCGCAGCTTTCGTTCCCTTTTCCCCGCACTGCGGACAGGTGAACTCCACGCGGTCTTCCAGCGGGTCGCGATTCAATGCAGCCCAGCCGGTGTAACGAACTCCCACTGTTTCTATTGAGTTTCGGCTCATTATGACTTCCCCCTCCATCCTCTAAGACAGCTACAACTTAGCGATGATAGGAATTAGACGCGCGCCACCTTAAAAATGATGCATTCCGCTGCGCAAGAATTGTAAACAATTTGTCTACAGGACCTTACAACCACGCGCCACCCCGCCGTTGCCGCGTTCGTCTCATCCGAGCAAGAAGCGATACTGGGAACAACTCCACCTCGCCGGTGTCTATCACTGAAGAGATCGCGCGACCCTCGCAGAACCTTCAGATGCGGCCCGGCCGGAACCTTCACGCCGGCCGAACGAAGTCAGGCTAGTTCTTCATTGGCCGCGTCCTGATGGCGTTGCCTTGTGTGCGAATGCTTAGGCGGAGGTGTGTCCGTGAGCGATCTTGGCAGCTTGTCGCAATGCATGTTGGAGAACGACGCTGAATCTCAAGGCCGCGCCCGCAACTTGCGCCGCAAAGCACTTCTGATTTCAGTGCTGCTCGAAGCAGCGTTACTAGGCGCGATGCTCCTGTGGCCGTTGATCACGCCCGGCGTCTTGCCCAGTCTCTTCAACGTGACCCCCACGCCGCCCTATCGTGGCGGAGGTAGTTCTGCGGAAAAGCCTGCGCCATCGCAGGCGCAGCCGCCAGCCAGCAGCACCAGCAGGCCAGTGCCGTGCCTCTTTTGCGCGAAGCCCGAGGCTCCGACGCCGACGCGTCCATACAGCGTCGGAAGCGCGTCAAGCGGCGATTCCGCGCCAAGCATCGGCGAAGACGGAATGGATGGACCTGCGGGCAGGGGCGCCTTGATCCCGGGAGCACCAGACCGCTCGGGCATGCCGCTCGAGATCAAAAAACCCGAGCCGCCCGAACATAAAACGCCAGTGCATCGCAGCGAAGGCGTAATGGCCGCCGCGCTGATACACAAAGTGCAGCCAGAATATCCCACCCTCGCGCGTAACATCCACTTGGCTGGTGCGGTTTACCTGCGCGCCGTCATCGGCACCGATGGCACTGTCCGCCAACTCGAAGTGATCAGTGGCCATCCGATCCTCGCGAACTCCGCGTTACAAGCAGTACGCCAATGGCGCTATCAACCGACCCGCCTGAACGGTGAGCCCGTCGAAGTTGAAACCTTCATCACCGTGAATTTCGTCCTCGACCAGCAATAAAAAAGGGGCGGAACACAAACCACCCCTTTCCATCACGCAACGTCAGAACCGGAACACAATCCCCGTCGAAATCCGCGCATTGTTTTGCACCACGCCGCCGAAGTGCGTCGTCACATAATCGCCCTCGATGATCCTCCACTTAAATGCCGACGCGATCTTCGCATCAATCCCGAATCCCAAGGACGTCGCGAAGGAGTTGTCGGTAAAGCCCGTCTGCCCGTAATGCGCTCCGCCAATCAAGATGTGCGCAAACGGGGAGACGCGCGCCGGGAACGAAACCTGCGGACCAACCAGATAGGTAATCAGCGACGATCCGCCGCCGTAATCTCCGCCCACTTCCCCAACGGCGCCGACCCAGGGAGCAAACTTGTACTCGCCCGAAAAAATAAATCCGTTCAAATTGTTAGCGCCCGGAGAATTCTCCAGATGGAAGAACGAGTATCCGCCATACAGTTCCACCTTGTCTTGCGCGCTCGCACGCGTTCCTGCCGCCAGCGAAAACAAAAATAACAGACCCACCAGTAATGACACTTTCCGTACCATGAATTTTTCTCCTTAGGGATATGGTGCGGAATGCGCCCAGCCGGCTGAGATAGTGGGCTCCCGCCCTGATAATTTCATGACCCCCGCCGCAGCCCAGAACGGGCCACGACAAGCGTCATCGTGAGCTGGTGTTGGTTGGATGCTGCTCAGGCCAAAAGGGTTACAGCTAAGGGACTTTCCCGTATCTAAATAAGGGCTTCACCCGAGTTGAGCGCAATAATCTCACGCGTCTCGTCCCGCAAACGCACTATTTCCTGCCAGTCATCGCCAGCCGCAGGATTCGGCGCTATTGGCGGGCTGAACGTCAACGTCACATGCCCAGGACGCGGCAGCAAAGTCTTGTCGCGCAAGATCTGCCGCGCGCCGCGCACCGAAACTGCGCAAATCAACCGCTGCGTATCCACTGCCGCCTTGAACGCGCCCAGTTGAAATGGTCGTATCCCTGCCATCGCCGTAAATGTTCCCTCTGGAAAAATCACCACAGATTCGCCGTTGCGCAGTGCCGCGTTCACCTCTTCCGATTGCCGTAGGCGCGCCTGCGGGTCGTTGCGGTCGAAAGCGAATTGTCCGCTTCTATCCGCCAGCATGCTAACGAACGGCATCGCGCGAATCTCGCCCTTCGCCACGAATCGCACATCGTCCGGAAGACACGCTAGCATCACCAGAATATCCAGATAACTGGAATGATTCGGGGCGAAAATCCATGGGCCCGTTTTCGCTCGCTGCTCCAGGATCTCCGCACCCACGATCGTCACCGGCAAGCCGCCCGCGGCCAGCATCATGCGCGCCCCGCGATGCACCAGGTTTGCCGCCCTCCGTCGGTTGCGCGTGCGCCCCACCACAATCCACAGTGGAATCAGAATCACTCCGAAAGCCGCCAACGCATACACGCCATACAGAAATTCCACCGCGCTTCGCGCCGTCCGTTGCAGCCAACTCGACGCCCGCGGCGCCGCTCCGCGCACCGCCAACTTCGCGATCTGCATCCACGCAGCCTGCTGCTTCTGCCCCAGCTTTCCTTCCAGGAAAAGCCGCCGCGTCTCGCTGCGCCGCAATTTCCCGCTGGAAGTTTTCGGAATGGACTGCGGCGGTAGCAGCGCAACTACGTCAGGAGGCATGCCCAATGCCTCATCGACGGCGCGGGCAATTTCGCCCTCGATGCGCTTCGCGCTGCTCATGTCTCGCAGCTCGGCAGCCACTACCAGCCGTTCGGTGCCGCTGCGTTCATCCGGCGCGCCGAAAGCTACCACGCATCCCGTGCGCACCCCCGCGATGCGCCCCGCGATTTCTTCCACCTCGTGCGGATAAAGATTGCGCCCCGCCTTGATAATTACGTCTTTCGCGCGGCCCGTGATGTAAATCTCGCCTTCGCCCCAGTACGCCAGATCCCCCGAATCAATCCAATCGCCATCATGAAAAAGCTCGCGCGTCGCGGCGGGATTGCGGTAGTAGCCACTCGTCGCCGAAGGCCCGCGAAGCCACAGCCGCCCTTCCTGGCGTTCGCCCAGATTGCGGCCTTCCGCATCCACGATGCGAACTTCCACCGTCGGCACCGGCTTCCCGGCGTTCACAAACTCCAGCGCTGCGGCATCCGCGCTCTCGACCGGCACAGCCCGGCCTTCTGATTCGAATCGCGCGCGCTCGATCCGGTCGACTTTGTATCCAGAGCCCAATTTCGGTACAGAAACCGCCAGCGTCGCCTCCGCGAGGCCGTACACCGGCATCAACGATTCGCGGCGGAAACCATACGGCGCGAAACGCTTCGCAAATCGCTCCATCGTTTCCGCGCGCACCGGTTCCGCCCCGTTCGTTGCCGCGCGCCACGAACTCAGGTCCAACCCCTCCAAATCCTTATCCGCGATTTTTCGCACGCACAGCTCGTAGGCAAAATTCGGCGCTGGGCAAATCGTTGCGCGATGCCGATGAATCGCGCGCAGCCAGCGCTCCGGCCGGCTCAGGAATGCCAGCGGCGACATCACCACCAGCGGTATTCCTGTAAATAGCGGCACGAACCAGGCGCCGATCAATCCCATGTCGTGATACAGCGGTAGCCAGGAAACGCAGGCATCGTTCGGCTGAATATCGAGCCCGGAAATAATCGCGCGGATATTTGCCAGCAGGTTCGCGTGGGTCAGCACGACGCCCTTGGGATCTCCCGTCGAGCCGGATGTGTATTGCAGGAACGCAATGTCTTCGCCGCGCCCGTGATGCGATAAATGCTGCACTGGTCGCCACTCGCCCGTTGGATGCTGCGGATCCGCGGGCGCGCTCGCCAGCTTCTGCGCGTTCAATACTTCGCGCAAAGACGGTACGCGCGGCTGCAGTAGCTTCGCCAGATTTTCGGCCTGCCGCCACGTCACCAAAAACTGCGCTTCCGCGTTACGCAAAATATTCGACTGCCGCGCCGCATATTCCGCGATGCGGTCTGCCCGGAACGGCGGATAAATCGGCACCGGAATTCCGCCGGCCAGCAGTATCCCCGCGAACGTCCAGAAAAATTCCGCGCAAGTCGGCAGCATGATCGCGACCGTCTGTGCCGGTTCCAGCCCGCGCCGCCGCAGCTCTGCCGCCACCAACGACGCGCGCTCGTAGAGTTCGCCGAACGTGATCGTGCGCAGCTGCTCGTCTTCTTCGTAGATCTGAATGTGGCTGCGCCCCGGTTCGCCGCGCCCGCGCAAACGAAAAATCTCGCTCAGGGTTTGAGCTTTGCGAATTTGCTCGTCGATGTCCGGGCGAATCGTGGGCGAAGAAGCCGTGGACGGAGCAGAAGTCACTACAGAAGGGCTCGCCGCTGCAACCGCCGCGACGGCGTGAGAACCGTAAGCGCCGTCGCCGTTTCCACCGTCACCGGCGGCTTCCGCCCGCAGGATCGCGTCCACCAAATCCTGCACCGTATCGGCTTCCGCTACCACCCGGTCCGGCAAACGCACGCCGCAGGCGTCGCCCAGGCGCAGCATTAATTCCACGCGCTCCAGGCTGCCCAACCCTAATTCGCGCTCCAGGTGCGCCTTCGCGCCGCGCGCCACCAGCTCTTCCATCCCGCGCGTGCTGCCCAGTTCCAGCAAAAGTTGGCGCACCGATGCCAAGGCTTGCGCTGCCACAGCCGGCTTGCGATCGAGTTTTGTTCCGGTGGCGCCCATGGATAGAAACGGGCAGTTCGCGGCGCGCGACTGCGCGCAGCGTCGGGGCAACTGCTTCGGCGAGCCTATCACCGCCCGCCGCCTCATTCAATCCCAACCGTCCCCGAAGCCGCCTCGCATTCGTAGCGCCGACCTGCCTGCCGGTAGGCAGCCGTTGCCGTTCGTTCTCGCCTAGCCTTTGCCTTTCTCTGCGCTCTCTGTTTCTCTGCGGTAGTTGCCTCTATTTTTCTCAGATTTTTCTCCGCCTTCCCTCCGTGCTCGCTGTGTCAAATCTTTTGACTTCCCGGCCGAGCGAAACTCCCGCGAACTCACCTTCGCGTACTTTCGTACTGGGCCGAAATGGGCCGCGCGGCCTATCGACTCCCCCACTCTCTAGCGGCATACTGAGTCGTGTTCGGGGCTCTCCAAAGCGCCTCGAATGTCTGCACCTCCATCACCCCAATGCCCATGAGCGGCCGGCACCCCCACCGGCCGCTCCCCCTTTCCTGCCTCAAAATTCTGACCCCAAGTCATACACTCCAATCGCTTTGATGGCTTCCATAAATGCTTCTTTCTTGACTTCCTCGCCGCGCAGTTCTATAGATTCCCGCATCGGGGTTGTGTGAGTTGCAGCGATTGGGGCGAGATTCGGGGTTGTGTCGTTAATTACGGGGCGAAACCGTAGCCCTCTATTTTTTCCAGCTGAACGGTCCCAAGCACTCCACGCGCCGCGTGTCCTGGGCAAGTGTCCTTACAACGGAGGTGGGGTGTGAGATTTCTTCGTGCGCTGCTGCAATGTGCATTTGTCTTTTGCATTCTCGCAGTCCTCAGTGGTTCGGCATGGGCACAAACCAAAGCCTCCCTTCGCGGCACGGTGACCGACCAATCCGGCGGCGTGGTCGTCGGCGCCAAAGTGACCCTCACCAACACTGGAACCGGAATCGCGCGCACCACCGCGACAGCCAACGACGGTTCCTACCTCTTCGATTTGGTGCAGGTCGGCAAATACAGTCTGACAGTAGATAAGTCCGGCTTTGAAACCTTCATCCAGGACGGCATCGTCCTCGAGCTAAATCAAAACGGCCGCCAGGACGTGGCGCTAAAGGTCGGTAAGGAAACTCAGACCGTAGAGGTCACCTCTAACGTCGCACAGGTGGATACCACCAGTGCCGTCCTCGGAAAAGTCGAGAACGAGCGCATGATCAACGATCTCCCCTTGGCCGATCGCGACACTTTGCAGCTCGGCCTTCTGCAAGCGGGCGTGTTCTCGCCTGATCCCGATGACGGTTCTGGCAATCCGTTTTCCGTCAGCGGTCAGCGCTCCGAGTCGCTCACCTTCTTGCTCGACGGCGCGAACAATACCGATTTTCTCGGCAACAACGTTGTTGTCAATCCGAATCCCGACGCTGTCGAGGAATTCAAGATTCTCACGAACAACTATGACGCAGAATACGGCCGCACTTCCGGTGGAATCGTCAATCAGATTACAAAATCGGGGACCAACGCTTTCCACGGAGACGCGTTCGAATTTCTGCGCAACACCGACTTGAACGCCCGTGACTACTTTCTGCCCGATACCTTGCCCAAACAAGCGTTTCAGCGAAACGTCTTTGGCGGCACGATTGGCGGTCCCATTAAGAAAGATAAGATGTTTTTCTTCGCCGCCTACCAAGGCTGGCGCAGCCGCGAAGGCCAGACCTCTCCGATTTTGACGGTCTTGAGCCCCGCCGAACGAACCGGCAACTTCGCCGAAACTTGCCAGACCGGCTTTGATGGGGGCGGGAATTGCATCCAGCCGTCCCCATCAGAACAGAACCCGCCGGCACACGAGCAGCTGGTCAATCCCTACACAGGAAATAACGTACCGTACAACAATTTGTCTTCCCCGGGTCAAGGCGGCACCGGACCCGGTGGTTCGCTCGTGAATAGTGTCATGCAAAACTACATCAACGCTTTCGTTCCGATGCCGAACCTGCCCAACAACGGATTTGTCTCCTCGCCCACTGCCGCCATAGACAACGACCAGGGTATTCTGCATTTCGACTACAACCTCACTTCCCGCGATGCTCTGTCCTTCGTCTATGTGATAAACGACGAACGCGATAATTACCCCTTCCAAATCATCAATGGGGCTTCGACCGGCGGCGATTTGCCTCTCGGATCCGGTTTCACAGATACCAACCGGACCCAGATCGGGACCTTTACCTGGACGCACACGCTATCTGCCGGAAAGCTCAACGAATTTCGTGCCGCCGTGAATCGCTACTCGACGCTGCAAGGTGTGCCCACCACCACCACTTCGCCAGCGGCGCTCGGTTTTACCAATGTCAATCCCGACGACCCCAAAGGCACCGCACCGCCCATCATGTACGCGTCCAGCTTCACCACCGGGCCTTCCCCCCAGGGACCAACTCATTTGCAGCGCACCACTTTTGAATTGGCCGACAATTTTACTTGGACTCGCGGTAAGCACGAATGGAAGTTCGGCGGTGATTTCACGCATATATGGCAGAACTTCAGATACGATTTCTATAACAACGGCAGCTTCGATTTTGACAACTATGGTGTTACCTGGACGAACGACCCGTTGGCGGATTTTGTGGGCGGCTTTTGGGATAATTATTATCAGGTCTCTAACGCTGTCTACGGTATTCGCACCGGCTCCTACGGCATCTATGCCCAGGATACTTGGAAGGCGAGTTCAAGACTTACGCTTAATCTCGGCCTCCGCTACGAGTACTACATCCCTCAATTCGACGTTCACAACAATATTCTTGGCTTCTTTCCCGGGACCCAATCCACCGTGTTTCCCAATGCCCCTCCGGACATACTCTATCCGGGCGATCCCGGTACACCCAATCGAGCCCTCGTCTATCCGGACAAGAACAACTTCGCCCCGCGCGTTGGCTTCGCGTGGGACGTGTTCGGCAACGCCAAACTCGTCATGCGGGGCGGCTTCGGCATCTTTTACGATATCGAGGACGGAGCCCTCAACCTGCAGTTCGGTGGCGAACCGCCGTATGGCGCGGTGTCCAACATCTTCCCCAATTCGTTTGCTCCCGGTGTGGACCCGATCGCGGACCCATTTACCGCGACAGGCTATTCGAATTCGTTTCCCTTTGCTACGCAAGGGGGCGGCGTGGGGACTTTCGAAGATCCGAAAATTCCGTATGCCTATACGACCGATCCGCACTTCCGCACGCCGTATTCCGAGAACTTCAACTACGGTTTTCAGTGGCAGGCCACCCCGAACATGATGCTCGAGACCGTTTACGTGGGCAGTCTCGGTCGAAAGCTCATTTCCACGGGTGAAACGAACTTCCCATCCGTTACTGTCGAGCAATATCAGCTTTCAACCTATCTGAATTCGGCAACAGCCTTGAACTATGCCCCCGTTAATCCCGAATGCGCCCGGCCATTGGCTGCTTGCGCAGGCGGTCTCATCAATCCGTCCGATCCCTATGATCCGACTGGCTTGCCGACCGGGATTCAGCAACTATTTACAAACTTCAGCAACGGCCTGTCGGATAGCGATCAATTGCAAATCACTTTGGACCAACGCTTCTCCCATGGCTTCTCATTTCGCGCCGCCTATACTTGGGCCAAGACGATGGACCTCACTTCCGGTTTCCGTGCACGTTCCTCCGGTTACACAGACCCCTACGATTACCGCCTTGACCGAGCCGTCGCCGATTTTGACGTTCCACAACGCTTCGTTTTCAGCGGCATTTATGAGTTGCCCTTCGCGGCGCACACAGAGAACGCTCTGCTGGAAAAAGTTGCCAAAGGATGGCAGCTCAATGGAATCGTGACGTTTCAGGGCGGCCAGCCGGTCAACATTTTTGCTAATACCAACGCCAGTGAGCAGGACAACAATCTGGATCGTCCCAACGTTATTGGTCCAGTCCCGCTCACTCACCAGCCCCGAAATGCGAATCAGATGTTTACCAGTCAATGCAACGGAACCAGTAACGGGGTGGAAACCGGAAATTTCTGGTTCGACCCCACCAATCTAGTTTGCGACGCCTGCCCTTACAGCGACCCAACTTGCGCCAACACTGCTGACCAGCCTGGAATTCCATTATTCAGCTACGGCGATCTGCCTCGCAATTATTTGCGCGGTCCTGGAATCAACAATTGGGATCTTTCCATCACCAAGAGAACCAGTTTCATGGAAAACAAATCGCTCGAATTCCGCGCCGAATTTTTCAACGCCTTCAACCACGTGCAGTTCCTGCGCGTAGACAATACGGGTTTTCTCAGCCCCACGTTCGCGCAGGTTATTTCCGATCGCGGGCCGCGCCTGATCCAGTTTGGTCTGAAGCTTTACTTCTAGGAAGCACTGAAAGTTTCTGAAAACGAAAAAGGCCCGAGGCGGCTGGTTTGCCTCGGGCCTTTTCTATTGCAACTGCCAGTTATTCCGCTAAGTTGAACTCGACGAGCGCTCCCCAACCCAGCGGCTCAGCCGCGCAAAAACTTCAGCGGCCGCGCCCAGCCGGTCGGTAACTCCTCATCGGCCGCGCGCGCATCCGGAACCGCGGCGGCAGAGGAGGCGGCACGCTATGCAGCGGCGCGCCACAGTTGTTGCAACATTCCTGCGGCGCATCGTGCAGGCGCAGCCAGCGCCCCCGCGAGATGCATTCCGGATTCAAACACTGCACCGTTCCACCTGCCAAATTCAGCATCGTCCCTCTCAATTTGCGTGTAAATGCCTGTGAAAGTGATGTTGCCGTGTCCGGGGAATGGAAAATCGTCCAGCGCTGTGCCACTCAAACGGAAACATTCGCGTAACGCAGCGTTAACGTGCGGAATTTTGCTCTGCGGCGGCTAGTGTGTCAAGAAAAATATCTACTATTAGTAGTGGTGTGGTTTCAAAATGGAACAGAACGCTACAAGCTTCGTAACGCCGGCCTGCCTGCCCGGAGGCAGGCGTCCCGCCGGTTCTTTCGACTTTGCTCTGTGCCCTCCTGGATCGTCCTGCAGAATGAACCGTCCGGAGATTCGGCGCCGCAATCGAAAATTAATTAGAAGTGTCGCTGGCGGGTGCGGCGGCTGGCGCCGGAAGCTTCGACAGCTCGGCATTCATGTCATCAATTTTCTTCTGCTCTTCGTCCATTTCCTGTTGCTTCGCCGCGATCTGGTCCTGCTCATCTTTCAGTTTGGCCGCGCCGTCCGTGTCCGACGCATAGTCCGGCTTGATGTAGTACATCTGCGAATCCAGCGTGTACGTCCGCTGCAGCAGATCCAGGTCCACCTTGATCGTCGCCAATTTGTCCTTGGCATTCGCGATGGATCTTTCCAGCGCTGCCCGACTGCCCGCGCCACCGCCAGCCCCCGCAGACCCACTTGCTGCGGCCGGAGCGGCCGCCGCATCACCCGGCGCAGCAGCGGCGCCACCGTTATCATCGGGCGTCTGGCCCACCACACTGATTGCAGCATTGGACTTAGGAACGTTGTCGTCATCCCACACGCGCGCCGGCTTAGCCTGATCCTTCTTCGCTTCACGCGCCTGCTTGGCAGCCGCCGCCAAAGGATCGGCCGGCGCTGCCGGGGGCGCCTGCGCGTCCTGGGGCGGTTGTGCCTGCCCCGACACAATGCCGATCGGCATAAATAGCAGAATGCCAAGGCCCCAATGTGCGATTTTCATCGTGCTTCTCCCAGGTGGCAGTTACGCAAACTTTAATTCTAGCCGCCCGCTCGCGCGAGTGGCAATTGGCGTTCTGTCCCGCGCCTTAAGAGACAACCTGTACTTCCCGGCAGGTACAAACGTCTCTGCCCCTCAGCA
>Ga0181520_10000985_pt1 | contig 60272 bp, 62 predicted proteins | sample PEATcosm2014_Bin_29_FD_132451 | JGI IMG/M metagenome (GOLD analysis project Ga0181520, IMG submission 132451) | Peatland microbial communities from MTU Mesocosm Facility, Houghton, MI, USA - PEATcosm2014_Bin02_30_metaG | ecosystem: Environmental > Terrestrial > Soil > Wetlands > Peat | place...
CCTGAACCGCAGACGAAACATTCAACGTTCAACGCCCAATATCGAAGGGGCTCGCGCTGCTGCCTTCGTTCAGGGTTGGAAGTTGATTGTCGAAGGTTGAATGTTTTCCAGGTTCAGGGGGAGGTGTTGCGTGCGGCCATCTTTTCGTCACCGTCAATTCCCTCCGTCGTGGAAGTTCCCCGCCCCAAGCCAAACATTTTTGGCGCAGCCACCCAATGTGGTGTAGCTTCAGCGATACGAGCCGCCCGGCCGCAACTCGCGTCCCGGCTTTTAAGAAAGGAATATTATGATCGTCATGGACCAACAACCGGAACTCGCGACCCGTTCCGTACCCACAGCCGAACTGGTCGTCGAACCAGCGGACATCACCTTTGAAGATTTGACCCCGCAATTCGTGCGCGTTCACGTCCGCGTCCGCAACGCCGGCGATCGTCGTTCAGCCCGCACGCTCCTGCGGCTCCAGTCCGCGCCGCTCGGGGCATTTGTTCCCTGGCGCCCCCTGGCCGTACTCCCGGTGCCACCGCTGGACCCCGGCGAATCGCGCGTCCTCGCCACCGATGTCTCCCGCTCCCGCCCCGCCCCTCTCGGCGGTTTCGACCGCCTTCCGCCAACCACCATCTTGACCGCCCTCAACGCCTCCCCGGACGAATCAGTCCCCCGCCCCCCGGCCCTGGCCGCTACGGCGCTCGATTTGCTGGCGCCATCCTCCCGGCCGGAAAACCGGAGCCCGGCCGACGGAAAGCCCTCGCTGCCGCCCGATTTGTGGGATCTCGTCGGCCGCGATCAGCCTCACTGGGCCGGCAACATCAATGTTTTCGGCGGCGTGAAAGCCGTCGAGCGGCATCTGTCGCGCGCGTTGCGCATCCACCCCGGACGCCCCAACCTCGCCATGTTCGTCGTGGGCGCACCGAATAAACCCGACGCCTACGCCTTCAGCACTCGCGGACTCACGCCCGCCTGGCAGGCGGCGTTATACGATGTCACCCACGCCCAATCGCTCGCCGTCGGTCCCGCGGACACGCCCATCGCGGAAACCCAATGGATCGAAGAGTCCGGCCCCCTGATGATCATGCTGGCCGTCCGTCCTCCGCTGGGTTGCCAGGAAGGCAATCTCGAAATCCAAGTCACCCGCCGGTCCTCCCAAACGACCGCCGTCGTCGAGTTCAATCTCAACCCCGTCTCCCAAGGCCCCGGCTGCTACACCCTATAATCCAGCCCGTCACTGGCGCGTCCGCGCATTGACCGCCGCGCTTATGTCCACTTTAACCGGCTGGTCAGTATATCCTGCCGGGCGCACAAAAAAAACTGCGACGCATAGCGTCGCAGTAGTGTCTCAAAACCATCCACTGTCTCAGCCAATCAAGGCAAATAGTGGCCGGGAGTCACCGAGTTGCCCAAGCTGCATTGCGGGCTGCTGCCGACGGTGGCGTCGGAGTAGTTGCCACCGGCAGGGCATGGCGGGAGGAGGCTGGTCGCGTTGAGCTTGATATAGGGCGTCAAGTCGTTCGGAAAGTTGATGGCGTTGCCCGTGGTCAGGTGGGCTTCCAAGGCAAACTCGTTGGCCGCGGAGTCAATCTGACGCAGGTTGTTGATGCAGGCATTCGCCTGTGAGGTGGCACGGGCCTTCACGAAGTTGGGGATGGCGATGGCCGCCAAAAGGCCGATAATGGCCACGACGATCATGATTTCCACCAAGGTGAAGCCCGCAGTACGCGTGCTTTTAGTCTGTTTCATTCTTTTTTCTTTCTTTATTTATTACGGCGTGGACTGTGCGACCGGCGGGTTTTTAAATGATGACATTTGCCGCCCACGTTGATTGCCGGTCACTACCGCAGGATTGGAGTAAGCAGCCCCTTTGCCAAAAATCATGGCGGCCGAGAATTTAACCATGCGGCCAAGCCTTGATCTTTTGTAGGGCCAAACCCTACATCCGTCACCGGCCCCCCTCATTCTTCGCCGTGCCGCTCAGCCCATTGCATGGCTGAGCGCAATAATTCGGTGGCGTTGGCCAATTGCAGCTTCTCCTTGATCCGCGCGCAATACGCCTGCACGGTCTTGAAGCCCATGTGAAGATGATCGGCTATCTGCCGCGTGCTTTGCCCTTGCCCCAGTAATTGAAAAACCTCCAGCTCCCGGTCACTCAGCAACTCCACGGTGGGGCCTCCCGCCGGACGCCCGGTGACAAATCGCTCCGCCATCTGCGCGGCAATCCTTTCGCTCACAAAGAGCTGACCCGCCAAAACCGTGCGGATGCCTTGGATGACCTTTTGGGCGGCTTCCCGTTTCATAAGGTAGCCGCGCGCCCCGGCCCGCAACGCCCGTTCCGCATAGAGTGATTCATCGTGCATGGACAATACGAGCATTGCCACGGACGGATACAGGGCTTTGATGCTTTTGATCAGATCCAGGCCCGAGCCATTTTCCAGCGAAAGGTCCACCACCGCCAAGTCCGGCCGCCCGCCGGCCAGCAACTGCAAAGCCTGCGCTTCACCGCCCGCTTCGCCCCACACCTCCAAGTCCGGGTGCTGTCGAATGAGGTTCGCCAGGCCCTCGCGCACCAAGGGATGGTCGTCCACCAGCAGGATTTTAGTCTTGGTCGGCATGCTTCGTCTCGTTGCCGGGCACTGTACAGGTCAGTCGTGTACCATTCGTGGCCACCCGTTCCCAGCGCAATCGGGCGCCAATCAGTTCGGCGCGATATGCCATCGCGCGCCGGCGGGCTTCCGCGTCGCCCCGCACGGTTTCTGGGGATTCCCCGCCATCATCCATCACCGTCAATACGGTTTCTGCCGCCACCGAAGCCAGGCCGAGGTTGATGTGGGTCACTCCGACCCGGTTCACCGCATTGGCCACCGCGTCCTGCGCAATGCGATACAAATGCGCGGCCGTGGCCGTGTCTTCCAGCGGCTCTCGCAAGCTGGACGCAAAGTGGCATGCCACCTTGAACCGCCGGCCGGTATCGGCCGCCAAGTCCGCAAAATGATCCGTCAGGTTGCCGCCCACCACCGCCACCGGGTCCAGACGGTACGACAGTTGCCGCGTCAGCTCGATGCCCTCTTCGAGCAACTTCACCAGGCGCTCGGCCTCGCCCGCTTCGGCCGCGTGGGCCGCCAGCTTCAATTGCAGCAAATGCCCCGCCAACGCCGTGCCCGTCAGGTGCTGGCACAGCCCGTCGTGCAGGTCGCGCCCGATCCGCCGCTGTTCCCGCTCGCTGTTTTCCAAGAGCTCCTTCTGTAACTGCTTCCGCTCCTGCATCTCCCGCGTCAGCGCCGCCGTCCGCAGCCGCACCCGTTCCTCGAGTCTCTCATTCACCCGCTTCAGCCGCGTCAGCAGAAACACGATGATCAAATAAATCGCAAACATGATCCCCGCGTTCCATACCGGTATGAAATAACTCGAATAGTGCGCCCCCGCTTCGATGTTCGCGGAGATCCACGCCGTCACGCTCAGCGCCGACATCAGCGCCCCGAAGATCGGGCTCACCCGCCACGTGCCGAGGAAAACCGCCAGGAGGTAAAACGTGAAGAAGAAGGTCTCGTAACCCGTCAGGTAGTCCACCAGGCCCACCAGCATCACGAACAGGATGCACGCCAGCACCACAACTTCCTTTGGCCAGGCGCCAAACCGTTGCAGCCACGTCATCATTGATTTGCCTGAGACTATCATGGCCGCCCACCGGTGACGAGCGGCAAGTGGGCCGGGCCTTCCGCCCCGTGCGCCGGCCCATCAGAATAATGAATTTTCGATTAAACCATCACCGCCGGCCGCCGATAGACATCCATGATTCGCGTCAAATCAGAAGCCCTCCAGCCCGGCATGGTCGTGGCCCGCGATATTAAAAACATAGACGGGATGCTGCTGGCGCCTCTGGGATGCCAGCTCAGCGAGCGCCAGATCAACATTCTCCAGGCTTGGGGCGTGGTGGAGGTGGAAGTGGAAGCCGGCGAGGAAATGGCCCAGGCCCATGATCCGCTGGCCCAGTTGCCTCCGGAAACCCTCGCCAAAATCACCGCCGATCTGCGCGCCCGATATTGGAAGCCGGACGAGTTCGGGCCCGTCCCGGCTGAGATCTTCAAACTCATGTTGTTGCGCCAGGCCCGGCGCGCCCTCCAGCCCCCAGCATGACCCCTTCCCCTTCCATCAAAGCCATGGTCCAGGCCGTGCCGCGCAGCCTCGGCTCTTACGGGCCCGTGCTGCAGGAGATCGAGCAGGCCCTCCAATCCACCCGCTGCAACCTGAGCACCATCGGCGATGCCATCCAAAAGGATCCCGACCTCACCGCGCGCCTGCTGCGCCTGGCCAACAGTCCCTTCTTTGGCTTCGCCAGCCGGCTGACCACCGTGGCCGAAGCGGTCAGCCTGCTCGGAATTCAGCAAATCCAAGACATGATCGTGGCTTCGAGCGTGCTCGAACAGTTCAAGGGCGTGCCGGAACGCTTCGTCAACCGCCACTCCTTCTGGCGCCATAGTCTGGCGGTGGGCATCGCCGCGCGGCTGCTGGCCATGGAACGACGGCTGCCCAAGCCGGACAAGTTCTTCGTGGCCGGACTGCTGCACGACGTGGGGCGCCTGGTGCTCCTCTTGCAGGCATCCGAGTGCGCCCAGGCGGTTTTTGAATTGTACCAGCGCGAACGCCTGCTCCTGCGCGACGCGGAAAAGAAAATCCTGGGCTACGACCATCAGCAGATCGCTGCCGAACTGCTGCAAAGCTGGAGCTATCCCCCGGTGCTGGTGCAGGCGGTGGCCTTCCACCACGCGCCGGCCCAGAGCGTCGCCAAGCTCGAGGCCGCCGTCGTGCACATCGCCGACCATCTCGTCAATGCCATGGGCATCGGCTCCTCCGGTGAACAATTCATTCCCCCGCTGGACGAGCGGGCTTGGAACACCCTGGGCTTGGAACCCGGGGTGCTGGCGAAAATCATCGAGGCCACGGATGAACAGATCCTCGCGGTCGAAGAGGCCTTCCTGGCCAACGAACCCGCCCGCTGAACTGCCCCCCAGCCATGACCGAAACCTTCGATTCCGTCTATCCCGATTTTCTGCAGAGCGGTCTGGAAAAATTGAGCGAACTCGGTGCCCAGCGCGAATTGCCCGCGCTCTTTGCCGCCCTGGAACATTTCCGCCATGACCTGCACGAGCAGGACAGCGTCAAAGGCGTCCTGCGCGTCAGCCAGGGCTACCTCGGCGGCCTGAACCTGTTTGCCAAAACCGGTTTCTGGACGGTGAACACCCAGGACTTCGGTTTCGAGCTGGCGCTGGCCGGCAACGAAGCCGACGGCGTGATTCTGCAAACGATGGTGGACGGCCAGATCAAGGCCGGGCGTTTCGCCTACGCCTTGCGCCAGGGCACGCCCGTGTTCTTCCTGCTGGGCAACCAGTCCGATCCCGAACGCGGCGTGCTGCATTCGCTGGCCATTTCCAGCCAGGTGGTGGGCATGTTCTGCGGCCTGCTGCGCCGCGAGGTCGCCCCCGCGCAGGAGGTGGCCTTCAGCCTGCTTTCCCTGCTCCTCGGCGCCAGCGCCGACGCCCTCGCCAGCCTGCGCCGCGCCCGCCAGCTCACCGGCCAGATCGAAACCCTGCAAAGCCTGCTGCCCGTCTGTGCCTGGTGCAAAAAAGTCCGCAACGACGCCGGCTACTGGTACCAGATCGAAAAGTACATCACCGCCAACTCCCAGACCAAGATCACCCACGGCATCTGCCCCGAATGCGAGGCGAAACTGCTCCAGGGGGGGACGCTGAACGCCACGCCGCCGGCTTGACGGCGGGAGCGCGGCGGGATATTCTCATTTCGTTGTATGGCGAAATGAGCAAATAGCCGGTGCGCGAGTTCATGAACATCACCAAGGCGCTGGCGGACGAGAGCCGCGTCCGCATGCTGCTGGCCTTGCGCCAGGGGGAGCTGTGCGTCTGCCAGATCACCGAATTGTTCGGGTTCGCCCCGTCCACCGTTTCCAAACATCTGTCCATTCTCTTTCAAGCCCGGCTGGTGGAATCCCGCAAGGACGGCCGCTGGATTTATTACCAACTGCCGGGCCGGCACGCCCCGGTCGCCGTCCGCGCCGCGTTGCGCTGGCTCGAACAGTCACAGGCCAACGACCCGCAAATCCTGGCGGACAATAAACAACTTAAAAAAATACTCAAACGCGACCCGGTTGAATTATGCAAACGACAATGCCAAAAGTGAAACCCACCGTCCTGATTCTCTGCACGGGCAATTCGTGCCGCAGCCACCTGGCCGAGGGCATTTTGCGGGCGGTGGCGGGCGAATGGCTCAACGTCCAAAGCGCCGGGTCCAATCCGGCGGGCTATGTGCATCCGCTGGGCATCCAGGTGATGAAGGAAATCGGGATTGATATTTCAGGCCATCATTCCAAGCACCTGAATGATTTTTTGAATCAGCCGGTGGAAACGGTCATCACCGTCTGTGCGAACGCGGATCAAGCCTGCCCGATGTTCCCCGGCCAGTTGAACCGCCATCATTGGGGCTTTGACGATCCAGCGCACGCCACCGGCACGGACGCGGAAAAGCTGGCGGTGTTCCGGCGGGTGCGGGACCAGATCAAAATGGTGTTTGAAGCCTATGCCGACGGTCGCCGCGACCAGGCGAAAGCGGCCGGCCGATGAAGTCCACTTCCGCCTTGGCGCCCAAGCGGCTGGCCTTTTTTGAACGCTACCTCACTGTGTGGGTGCTGCTCTGCATGGTCGTGGGCGTCGCCTTCGGCAACTTATTGCCCGGCGTCACGGCGAGCCTGAGCCAAATGGAGTTCGGGCAAGGGTCGCAGGTGAATGTGCCCATCGGCATTCTGCTGTGGCTGATGATTTATCCGATGATGCTCAAGGTGGATTTCAGCGCCATCGGCGGCATCGCCAAACGGCCCAAGGGACTGGTGGTGACTCTGTTGGTGAACTGGCTGGTCAAGCCGTTCAGCATGGCCTTCCTGGCGTGGCTCTTCATGCAGCATGTTTTCGCCCGTTGGATTGACGCCGAAACGGCGAGAAATTACACCGCCGGCCTGATCATCCTCGCGGCGGCGCCTTGCACCGCGATGGTTTTTGTCTGGTCTTACCTCACCGACGGCGACCCGGTTTACACGCTGGTGCAAGTGGCCGTGAACGACCTGATCATGCTCGTGCTCTTCGCGCCCATTGTCATGTTTCTGTGCGGCGTGGCGAACGTCGTGGTCCCGCCCCGGGTGCTGATCACCTCGGTCATCGTGTTTATCGTCGTGCCGCTGACGGCCGGCTGGCTGACGCGCACGCTGCTGCTGAAATTTCGCGGCCAGGCCTGGTTTGAAAAACGGTTTCTGCCGCTGTTTCATCCGGTGATGATGTGGGCGCTGCTGCTGACGCTGGCCCTCATCTTCGCGTTTCAAGCCGACAATCTGACGCGGAAATGGTTCGCGGTCATCCTGCTGGCCGTCCCGATTTTGATTCAGGTCTATTTCAATTCCAGCCTCACCTATCTGATCATGCGCCGATTGAAAGTCCCGCACAATGTTGCCTCGCCGGGGGCGCTGATTGGGGCGAGCAACTTCTTTGAACTGGCCGTGGCCGTGGCCATCACCCTGTTCGGGCCCGGCTCGGGCGCGGCGCTGGCGTGCGTGGTGGGCGTGCTGGTGGAAGTGCCCGTGATGCTCTCGGTCTGCCAGGTCTGCAACCGGTCGCGGGGGTGGTACGGGCGGGCCGAAGCTTCAACCTGAGCCTATTCGTTGATGATCCGGAAATCGGCTGACTTGTTTTGCGTGTCCACGGTCTGGAGATTTTTCATCGTCAAACTGCCCTTGGAATCCTCCCGGATCGCGAGGCCGTGCCGCCCGCTGATGGCGAGGCCGCAATTCGGAATGGCCACGTTTTCCATCCGGGCATTGGAGAGGGTGCCCTCACCGTGCGCGCTGCCTGGAGCCACCACGCCGAAGCCGTCGGATAAGCTGTCATTGATGGTCACATTGCTGATTTCCAGGCCCGAAATGCTCCGCCGGTGCAGGCAAAGCTGAAACGCCGCGCGCCAGCCCCACCCCGGATCGCACCCGCCGCAGCGAATCAAGTCGCAGTCGCGCACCACGGTCGTGCCGCTGAAATTATTGTCAATTTTCAATTGGTCGTCCGAGGTCGGAAAAGTCGTGCTCAACAAAATACCACAGCCATAGGAGATGTCTGCGAACCGGCAGCCTTCGATGCAGTTGCTTTTGCCGCCATAAATCGCCCCGCCATTGGCGAGAAACGGCAACTGCCCGGTGCAGTGGCGAATGACGTTCAAACCCGGAAGGGCCGTTTGCTCGGTGTAACCCTGGTCGGAGGCCGTGGGCCAGATGGCAAAACAATCATCGCCAGTCCCCCGCGCCGCGCAGTTTTGCACCACAAATTCGCGGCAGCCCACGCACAGGTTAATGCCGTCGGCCAGCGTGTCACGGAACCGGCAGCCCTCCACGACCACTTTCGTGCCGTTGTAAAACCACATCCCCACTTTCGTGTGTTCCACCCAGATATTCGACACAGTGCAGTGGTCGCAACCGGCGCCGTGAATGCCGTCGTTCGGTTCGTCGTCGTTGCGATAATTCAATTTCCCAACGATGGCAAAGTCGGCGAGCTGGATGTTGCTGCCTTTCAGCTTGAAGCGCACCCGCTTGTCCGCCTGATTATAAAGCCCGGCGTCGCCCTCAAACGTCGTATGCCACATGCCCGCGCCTTGGATGGTCACCCCGGACTCGCAAAGGATGTCGCCGGCCAGCTTGTAAGTGCCGGCGGGCACCCACACGACCTTGTTCTGTTCCCGGGCCGCCGCGACGCAATCTCGTAGCGCCGCGGTGTCATCGGTTTCGCCTTGGCCGCCCGCGCCAAAATCCATCACGGAAAGCGAATTGGCCGGAGCCTTCAACGGCTTGGCGACATTTTCCAAATCCACCAGGTCCACCACGCAATAGGCCGGGTCATTGAAGGCTTTTTGCAGGCGCAGGACATCGCCTTTGGCAATCTTCAGACCTTTCAAGCGGGCTTCGTTGTAGAAATTCCGCGGCTTGCCATTCGTCGGCTGGTTGTTGAAAGGATAATCGCCATACAGCCACGAGTAATGTGACGTGAGCGGTATTGGCCTCACCAACTTCCCGTTTTGGTAGAGGCTGATGGTGGAATTGAGACCGCCGCCGTCCGGCGAGTCCGGCAGGCTGTAACGCACCACCATCGCGTTGGCCGGCGCGCCGGCGGCAAACTCGACATATTCGCCCGGGGAATTGAGCCGCACGCATTTCTGGCCGGAGGATTCGGTTTCGACACAGTTCGGCTCGTATTTGGGCCCCAAAACGGTGCCCGTGGTTTTCATGTCCTCGGCCTCATACGTCGTCCACGGCACCATCGCACCCGCGCCCGCGCGGGCAGCGGCCGGGCCAATCACAAGGGCAAGCAGGACGACGAAGGGAAGAAAGTCTTTTTTCATAACAGTTCGGTTCGGATTTGATGGGATTCAATATTTCAAAGCCAGGCTGGTGCCGGGGGCGACGAATTTTGTTTTGCCGGCGACCACAAATTTGTGCTTTAACCGGTTGGTTGCGGCCGCGGCAATCCGGACGCTGTTCCGGGAAATCCCGACGCTAAACCGGTCGCCGCGGTGGACGACCTTGAACTCCAGCTTGCGCCATTTTTTGTAAAGCCGCGGCTCGAGGGTGATTTGGTTTTCCGTGGCAGTCAGGCCGCCGAAGCCAAAAACCGCGGTCATCCACGCGCCGCCATTCGCCGCGGGATGCGAGCCGCCCATGAAAATGGTTCCGACATAAACCTTGTACTTCGCCTCCAGGTCAATTTTCGCGGTCTGGAGAAAATATTTGTAGGCCCAGTCCAGTTTGCCGATGTCGGCCGCCACCAGCGCATAGGCGCAGGCGCTCAAACTGGACCCGTGTTCCGTGCGGGGCTCGTAGTATTCCCAGTTGGCTTGCTTGACGGCCTGGGAAAAGCGGTCCTTGAACAGGTTCAGCATCATCACCACGTCGGCCTGTTTAATCACGCGGGTTTGGACCGCCACGCCTTGTCCGCCGCCGAGGTATTCGTCCGGATGAATCTTCCGCGCTTTGACCGCCTCGACCGTCGTGTCTTCCAGCCGGAAATAACCGTCGAACTGTTCAATGACGCCCGTTTGCCGGTCCGGCTGCGGCACGTAAAGCGACTTCGCCGCCGCGGCGAATTGCGGCAGCTCGCCGGCCATTCTGAGTTTCTTCAGCAAGGCGCGCAACGCCGCCGGATGCCTGCGCTTGAGGTAAGCGACCGTCGCGTTCGCAATTTCAAAGGTCGTCTTCGCCGCCATGCTGGTGAACGCCTCGTTATTGACGCGCTCGTGATATTCGTCCGGGCCGGTGACATCGAGGATTTCGTAGCGGTTCTTCTCGGGCTTCCAATAGGCGTGGGAATAATAAAAGCGCGCACATTCCAAGATGACTTCCGCGCCGCCCGCGAGCAGCAACGAGTCGTCACCGGTCACCTGGAAGTATTTCCACATGGCCACCGCAATGTCGCCGCTGATATGCACCTGCTTGTCGCGGAAATAAGTGCGCAAATCGCGCCCGGTCACCGGGTCGCCGATGTTGAAATACGTGCAGGCCTCGTCGCCGGTTTCCTGGCTCTCCCACGCATAAAAGGCGCCGCGATAACCGGCGCCTTCGGTCCGCGCTTTGCGGCGCGCGCCGGCGAGCGTCCGGATGCGATAGCGCAGGAGTTCCGCGGCGGTTTCCGGATGCGTGTGCAGAAAGAACGGAAACATGAACATCTCCGTGTCCCAAAAAATCGCGCCTTTATAGACCTGACCGGATAACGCGCGGGCGGGAATGGAATTGGCGCTGCCGGCCACCGGCGCGACAATCAATAACTGAAAAATGCTGAATCGCAGCGCGAGTTGGGCTTCATCGTCCCCTTCTATCTTCACGTCGCAGCGCGCCCACTGCTTCGCCCACTCGGCGTTGTGGCGCGCCAAGCAAGCGGCGTAGCCCCGGGCCTTCGCTTCGCGGACACAGCGCAGGGCAGCCTCCCCGGGCGACTTGACCCGGTCATTATCCGTATAGACGGCAAAGAACTTTTGGAAGGCGTAGGTTTTGCCGGCTTCGAGGTTCAGGCGGATGACGTGAAGGTTCTTTCGGCCGTTCGTCGCGTGGGCTTCCTGGCCCAAGTCGCTTTCCAGGGCCTCCGCCACCGCCACGCGCTTGCCGGCTTCGTTCGTGATGCCCTCGACCAGCAGCCGCCCGTCGCTTTTGGCGGGCGTGAGCCGCAACAGATGCGGACCGTTCAAGTCCCAGATGTTGAAGTCAATCCCGGTGCGGATGACGACCTTCGCCGCCTGGTCGCAGGTGAGGCTGAACTGGATGACGCCGAGATGGGGCTCGGCGGCGCTCAAAAAGCGCGCGGACTTCAGGGTGAGATTTTTTCCGCGCGCGGAAAAAGTCGTTTCGCGTTCAAAGACGGCATTTTCCAGGTTCAGGCTTTGCCGGTGGCGTTTTATCCTGGCCGTCAGCGCGGAAATTTTCACGCCGGCGAGCGTTACCTCCGTGAAGCCGCCGTTGGGTGCGTTCACCGGTTCCCGCCAGGCGTTGCCGACGCGGTCGAAGAGGCCCGCGAGCGTGATGCCCACCAGTTGCTCCGGCCCGAATTCATCGAGCGTGCCCCGATAGCCCATGTAGCCGTTCGCGATCTGGTAAACGTTACCGGACCGCATGACCGCCTCTTTTTCGTTGATAAACTTCTCAGTGCGAACCTGCCACAGCTTGTTCATGGGAATGCTTTTCGCTCTTGGAATCTTTGACGAACATCATCAGCCCGGCCGACAGGATCATGGTGACGCCGCCGAGCACGAGGGCGTAAATGGCGTGTCCGCCGAACAGGGTGCGCACCAGCAATCCAAGAATGGCCGACGCCAGAATCTGCGGAATGACCACAAACAGGTTGAACATCCCCATATAGACGCCCATCTTGCGGTGCGGCACGGCGCTGCTCAAAATGGCGTAAGGCATGGTCAGCAGACTGGCCCAAGCGATGCCTTGGGCGATCATGGAGATCAGCAATAATTTCGGTTCCTTGAACAGCACCATGGAAATCAAGCCCAGCCCGCCAATGAACAGGCAAATGACATGCGTGGTGACGCGGCCCACTTTGCGCGCCAGCACCGGGAGGAGAAAGGCGATGACGGCGGCGGTCCCATTCCAAACCGCAAACAGCACCCCCACCCAGTCGGCGCCCTGGTTGTAGAGTTCCGATTTCGGATCCGTGCTGCCGAAGTGATAGCTCGTCACCGCGGACGTGGTGTAGATGAACATGGCGAACAGCGCGAACCAGGTGAACAGCGTCACCAACGCGAGCCGTTTCATGGTGGACGGCATGTTTTGCAGGTCATAGATGATCTCGACCAGCGCATCCACCTTGCCGAGCGCGTGGCGTTTGGCGGCGGCAATTTGCAGCGCGCCATAGACGGCCAGGCCGAACGACAAAATATAAAGCCCCTGATACCAATCCAGGCTCTTCACCAGGTAAGTCAGAATCAGACCGGCCACCACCAGCACCGTGCCTTCGGCATAGTAGCTTTTGGTGTTCATCTGGATTTCCGTCCCCTCCTTCGCGGCGGCTTCATTTTCGTCGGCGTTGAAGGCATCCTGTTGCGCCGGCGAATATTCTTTCACCGAGAAAATCGTCCACAACACCGCCGCCAGGAACACCACCCCGCCGATGTAGAAAGACCATTTCACCGACGAGGGAATCTGGCCTTCCGGCGCGGTATTCGCCAGGTGCAGCCAGTTGGTGAACGCATACGGCAACAGCGACGCAACGACCGAGCTCACGCCAATGAAAAACGTTTGCACGGCAAACCCCGTGGTTCGCTGTTCATCGGGCAGCATGTCGCCGATGAACGCCCGGAAGGGCTGCATCGTGATGTTGATGGACCCGTCCATCAGCCACAACGTCCCCGCCGCGACCCACAAGGCGGGCGAAGTGGGCATGATGAGCAGCGCCAGCGAGGACAGAATGGCGCCGGCAAGGAAATACGGTTTGCGGCGACCCAGACGATTCCATGTCTTGTCGCTCATGTGGCCAATGATGGGCTGGACAATCAGCCCGGATACCGGCGCGGCGATCCACAAAATCGGGATGTTGTCCACCTTCGCCCCGAGGGTCTCGAAGATCCGGCTGACGTTGGCATTCTGCAGCGCGAAGCCGAACTGGATGCCCACGTAGCCGAAGCTCATGTTCCAGAGCTGCCAGAAGCTTAATTGCGGTTTCAACTTCATATTGGCCCGTCAGGTTGCCGTCACGTTGGGGGCGGCTCTTTTGGCCGAGATCCACTGACCGATTTTTTCCAGGTTGGTTTCAGCCAGGTCGCGCACCACTACGTCGGCGCCGTTCGCCTTCAATTCGCGTGCATTGTTTTCCCGGGCGATGCCAATCACCAAGGCAAATTCTCCCTTCGCGCCGGCTTGCACGCCCGAGACCGCGTCTTCAATCACGATGGACCGGGCGGGCGTGGCCCCCAGGTTGGCGCATGCGGTGGTGAAAATGTCCGGCTCCGGTTTGCCCCGGAGTCCCAGCCGCGCCGAAACGACGCCATCCACCCGCGTGTCAAAGAGGTGGAAAATGCCCGCTTTTTTAAGGACATAATCCCCGTTCTTGCTCGAAGTGGCCAAGCCCACCTTGACGCCTTGGACGCGCAATTCCTCAATCAGTTTCAGGGTGGAGTCATACAGGCCCACGCCATTTTCTTCGACGAGCCGGTTGAAAAAGTCGTTTTTGCGGTTGCCCAGTCCGCAAATGGTTTCCTTTTGCGGCTCATCCTCCGGGGTGCCAAAGGGAATATGAATGCCGCGCGATTGGAGAAACGTTTCCACGCCTTTGTATCTCGGCCGGCCATCCACATAGGGCAGGTAATCGCGGGCATGGGTGAATTGGCGGAACGGCTCCCCATGGTTTCGCTCCCGGAACCGGAGATATTCGTTGAACATGTTTTCCCACGCCAATGAATGCACGGAGGCAGTCTTGGTAACCACGCCGTCCATATCAAAAATGGCTGCGCGAAAATTCAGGATCACGATGTTTCCTGAAATTAAACATTTTGCGCGCCACTTCACAGTCGCATGAAATGGGGACGGCGCAGAAGCCGGTTGCTCAAAATCCAAAACCAACCGGAAGGGTGGTAGCACGCCAGGGGCCGCCCGGCCGGGGCATGGCGACGGCCGATTCGCCTGCTCAGTGAGCCTGTGACCCGCACTCCGACTTCACGGGGCGTCACCGGACCGGTTCATCATCTGCACTTTGAAGGCGGCCAGTTGTTCGTCGAAGTAGTCAACCGAATTGGACGTGGTGGTCACGGTGGAATCGTAGTTCAACAGCGTGACCAGGGTGTTGTACGTGAGCGCATTTTGCACCGGCACCACGGCGCGGATGCCGCCGGCCGGGCCGATGCGCGCATAGCAATCCTGCTCCCGAATTTGCCGCACCACATTCACGCGGTAGCCCAGTTTGCCCAGAAACATCTGGTAGCAATTGGTAGTGATCAGCGCGGCAACCATCGTCGGGCTGTCCTTGCCCAGCTCGTTGAACACCGCTTTCAGCGGTTTGAATTCGGGGCGTAATAGAATGCGGTCGAAACGGTTGGAATCGGTTTCAGCAATCGGCGGCGGGGCGGGGATTGGTTTGGTGGTGGCGGGCTTGTGGATCACAATTTTCTCGTTCAAATAATTCCCCAAACCGGCATTTCAGACAGGGACATCGCTTCAGACGAGAACGCCTTCATTATGCTTGATGGCGGCGGGAAAGTCCAAGGATCATTTGCCTTGAAATTAGTGGTTTCGGCGGCGCGTATTTGCTGCGATAATGGCACCCGTGCAAATTTCCTCCGCCATTTTTGACTGTAGCGCGCCGGACTTGGAGGCGTGTCCGGACGAGTCGTTGCCGGAATTCGCCTTCATCGGCCGTTCAAATTCGGGCAAGTCTTCGTTGCTGAACCTGCTGGCGGGCAAGGACGGCCTGGCCCGCGTTTCGACCACGCCGGGGTTCACCAAGCTCATCAACTTTTTCACCATCAACCAGTCGTGGCGGCTGGTGGACCTGCCGGGCTACGGCTTTGCCGAGGGAGCGAAGAAGGACAGCGCGCGGTTCAATCAGGCGGTGCTGCGTTATCTGAGCCAACGCCCGAATCTCTGCCTGGTCTTCGCGCTCATTGACTCCGGGCTGGCGCCGCAGGAATCAGACCTCGCGTTTGTGGAATGGCTCGCGGGCAATGGCGTGCCGTTCGTCCTGGTCTTCACCAAAACCGACAAGGAATCCCCGGCCGCGGTGCAGGCGAACATCGCCGCGTTCCGGGCGGCCATTTCCGCGTGGTTCGAGCAGCCGCCGGCGTTCTTCACGTGTTCCGCCACCAAGGTGCAGGGCCGGCCGGAATTGCTGGGGGTGATCGAGGAGGCGCTGCTGGCGATCCAAGCCGAATCAAAACAAACCGCGGCATCCGCCCAAAACCTGCTCCGGAACGCGAAGGCCATCCGCAAAAGCCGTCCCGATCGCTCCCGTCCGTGGTGAAGGGCGCTGAACGAACCTAAAGAACACCGCAGAAGAGTGAAATGTCGGCCTGCCGGCCCGCCGCACAAGTCATTTGTTCCTCACAAACAACTTCCCCGGCAACTGCTTCACCAGCCGCTTCATTTCCAGGCTGAACAGCGCCACCGAGACCGCCGAACTCGGCAGGCCGCACGCCCGAATCACTTCGTCTATGCTTGTCTCCTCGGCCAGCTTCACATTGGCAAAAACGACTTGCTCGTTCTCATTCAAATCCAGCGCCGGCAACACGCCCGTTTCGTTCACCGTCATGGGCCGGTTGCTGGCGGGAAACAGGTATTCGAACTCGCTCAACACGTCCTCCACGCCTTCACACAGCTTCGCGCCCTTCTTGATGAGATCGTGACACCCCTTGCTGCGCGGCGAATCAATCCGCCCCGGCACCGCAAACACCTGCCGGCCATATTCCGTGGCAAAATTCGCCGTGATGAGCGCGCCGCTGGTGAGGTTGGCCTCCACCACCACCGTGCCCAGCGTCATGCCCGCCACGATGCGGTTGCGGATGGGAAAGCTCTGCTTGTCCGCCGGCCGGTTGAACGGAAATTGCGTGACCACCGCCCCGTTCGCCGCGATGCGCTGGAACAGCTCCGCGTTCTCCGGCGGCGCCACCAAATTGATGCCCGTCCCCAGCACTGCAATTGTCCGCCCCTTGCCGCTCATCGCCCCCTGATGCGCCGCCGTGTCAATGCCCCGCGCCCCCCCGCTCACCACCGTCACCCCCACGTACGCCAACTGGTACCCCAGCTTCCGTGCCGTCTCGATGCCGTAATGCGTCGTCATCCGCGAGCCCACCATGGCCACGCCGTTCTTGTCCTTGCTCGTCACTTCCCCCTTCACATAGAGCACCAGGGGCGGATCATAGATCTCCCGCAGCAGCGGCGGATAATTCTCATCGGAGGCAGTCAGCACGTGGCAGCCAAAATCGGAAATGCGCTTCAATTCCCCGGCCAGGTCCACGGTCTTTTCCCACGAGGAAATCTTTTCAGCCACGTCGCCGCCGATGTTCCGCACGCGAAGCAGCGCGGATTTGGAAGCGGCCAGGATTTTCGGCGCCTCGCCGAAGTGTTCCAGCAGTGAGCGGACGCGGACCGGCCCGACGCCCTCAATCAGATTTAGCGCGATGAATGCTTCGCGGGAATCCATCCACAATGGATAATGGCTGAAACGGGAGGCGGCAAGGATTGTTTTCCGCGGCGGGCGGGCGCCGGGCGGCGTCAGGTTTCGCCGGCGCCGGCGCCGGCGAAACTCCGGACTGGCTGCTCGTTGCGAAGTGGGGGATTGGACGCCGCAGGCGGGACGCGAGCAGCGGGCGTCAAATCTGAAAATCAATCTCCGTGACCCGGTCGGCCTTGCTCAACACCCGCATATCCAGCCCGTCGTAGATCACCAGCGAATTGGGCTCCACGCTTTCCATGATGAATACGTTGCCGCCGATGGTGCTGCCCGCGCCAATGATGGTGTCGCCGCCCAGAATCGTCGCCCCGGGATATATCGTCACGTGGTCCTCGATGGTGGGATGCCGTTTCTTGCCGCGCAACTGCTGGCCGCCGGACGTGGACTTGGCGCCCAGCGTCACGCCGTGATACATCTTCACATGGTGGCCGATGCTGCAAGTCTCCCCCACCACCGTGCCCGTGCAGTGATCCACAAAAAAATACGGCCCGATCCGCGCGCCCGGATGCAATTCCATGCCCGTGCGCGTGTGCGCCCATTCGGACATGATGCGCGGAATCAGCGGCACCTCCTTGATGAACAACTCGTGCGCCAGCCGCTGGACGGCAATCGCCTCCACGAACGGGTACGCCACCAGCACCTCATCCTTGCTGGCCGCCGCCGGGTCGCCATCAAAGGCCGCCTGCACGTCCGTCTGCAACACCTCCCGCAGATCCGGCAGCCGGGAAAGAAATTCCATCGTGATCTTGTGCGCCTCGCCGCGGATGTCCTTTTTGGCCAGGCCCCGGGGCGGATGATATTCCAGGCTCTTGCGCACCTCGTCTTCCAGGGTGCCCAAGATGGAATCCAGCAACGCCGCGGTCTCCACCTTGATTTCCGAGGAATGGGTCGGCTTTTCGTCAAAGAACCCGGGGAACAGCAGCCGGAGCAGATCCATCGTCATGGCGGCAACCGCGCGCTTGGACGGCAGATTTTTGCCGTCCAGATGGTTGATGCCGCCCACTTTGGCGTAGGAAGCCACCAACTGGTTGGTGAGTTGCGTAACGGTGTCCACAGATCAAAACACTATCACGAAGCCCCCCGGAAACAACGTATTTGTCTGCGCCCGGCCGATAGGGGTAGGGGCAAGGTCAATCCCTTGTTCCTACCCCTATCCGCAGCTTGAGCTTCCAACGAGAGCTTGCCCTCAATTTCCCCGCACCCCGGCAGGCGGTGCCAGAAGAACCCGCTGCCCCCCCACCCGCGTCCAGACTCCGGTTTGCCCCCTAGTACAAATACTGCTGGAACCCGGCGAATACTTTGCCGATTTCGTCCGGCTTGCCCAGACCCGCCACGGCGTCGGCGATGGAGTCGTGGTATTTCAGCCGGAGCAACGGCGTCAGCTTGTTCTGGTCCAGCTCCTCCACGCCCACGGTGACGTAATGGGACAGGACGAAGTCCAGGAACGCCTGAGGTACTCGCGCCGGATGCGGCTGCCCTAAACCACGCCCCAGCCCGCCGCTTTCAAGGCGGGATCAATGTTTCAGATTCTTGTGCGACTGAACACTCACGCCCGACCATTCCTGATGGATGATGTTGGTGAGGATGGCAAATTCCTCGCCCTTTTTGATCTCGTGACCGGCCCAATAGTCCGTGAGCTTGTTGCGCGTTTCCTGTCCGGTCATGCGCTGCTCGATCCATTTGGCGCTACGGCCCTGTTGCTGCCACGTCGCGCGGGCGCGGGCGAGTGAACGGGCCGGGTCGGCCATTTCCTGCATCCGCTCGTAGCCCACCTTGGCCAGCCAGAGCTTGATCGGCTCCGCCTTGGGGCTGGGAACGCTTTGGACGAGCCGCAGCAACGTCTCGGCGGCGGCCGCGTCGGTGAGGTAATTTTTGCCGTCGGCGCCTGGCATTTTCAGTTGGTAACAATTTGTTACCAACTGACTAATCTCCGCTGTCGCTCCGCGACGACTCCCTGTTACCCATGCAGTGCAGAATGTGAATTGCCACTTCGGGCGCGGGATTCGCTGGAGCGCAGCGGAGGGGGTTGAGACGAAGGCGGCAAACGCCAGTTTGCCGCTAGTACAAAAATACCCCGTCTTCCGGCGGTCAACCTTGGTCAACCTTGGTCAACTCCAAAAAGCTCCCGGAATTTTCCCGCCCGCGCTTGGGCGCTCGCCTTCCCAAATTCGTGTTCATTCGCAATTCGTGTCGAAAGCTTATGCGTTCACCCGCAAATCCGTGTCAAAACCGATGCCGGCCAAAAATCCGGCCCGACGGCATTTGCGATTGCGGCGGAGACGATTTTTTCCGATTTTATCAATGTGAAGATTCAACGCGCCTTGCTCTCTGTTTCCGATAAAACCGGACTCACCCCCTTTGCCCAGATTCTCGCCGCCCAAGGCGTGGAACTGATTTCCACCGGTGGCACCGCCAAGACCCTCCGCGAAGCCGGCCTGAAGGTGAAGGACATCAGCGAATACACCGGTTTTCCGGAAATGCTGGACGGCCGCGTCAAAACCCTCCACCCCAAGGTCCACGGCGGCCTGCTCTACATCCGCGGCAACGCCGCCCATGAAGCCGCCGTGGCCGCCCACGGCATCACGCCCATTGACCTCGTGGTGGTGAACCTCTACCCCTTCGAGGCCACCGTGGCCCGGCCCAATGTCTCCCTCCACGATGCCATCGAAAACATAGACATCGGCGGCCCTTCCATGCTGCGCAGCGCCGCCAAAAATCATGACAGCGTCACCGTGGTGGTGGATCCCTTTGACTACGCGGAAGTGGCCAGCCAGATTTCCGAGCACGGCAATACCACCCTGGAACTCCGCCGCAAGCTGGCGGCAAAGGTCTTCGCGCGCACCGCCGCCTACGACGCCGCCATCGCCGCCCATCTCCAAAAGGAGTTCGCCGCCGACAAGACCTCGCTGCCGCTGGTCCTCACCGTTTCGGCGCCCCTGGCCCAGTCCTTGCGCTACGGCGAGAACCCCCATCAGGCGGCCGCCCTGTATGGCAAGTTCCGCGATTTCTTCCAGCAACTGCACGGCAAGGAGCTCTCCTACAACAACATCTTGGACCTCACCTCGGCCGCGGCCCTCATCGCCGAGTTCCGCCAAGACGGCCCGACGCTGGCCATTCTCAAGCATACCAACCCCTGCGGTGTGGGCCAGGGCGCCAGCTTGCGCGAAGCCTGGGACAAGGCCTTTGCCACCGATAAACAGGCACCCTACGGCGGGATCATCGCCGTCAACCAACCGCTCGACGGCCCCTGCGCCGCGGCCATCGCCGAAATCTTCAGCGAAGTCATCGTGGCGCCCGATTTCACCCCCGAAGCCTTGGGCATCCTGCAAAAGAAGAAGAACCTGCGTTTGCTGAAAGTGTTGAAGTGTCCGACCACGGCCCAGCCCTGGGACGTGCGGAGCGTGGGCGCCGACTCGTTCCTGCTCCAGCAGCGCGACCTGAAGGTCACCACCGCCGCCGATTTGAAGATCGTCACCCTACGGAAGCCCACCGCTGCCGAGCTCCAGGCCATGTTGTTTGGCTGGCGCGTGGTGAAGCACCTGAAATCCAACGCCATCCTGTATTGCGGATCGGACCGGACCCTCGGCACCGGCGCCGGGCAGATGAGCCGCGTGGATTCCAGCCGCATCGCCGTCTGGAAGGCCGGCGAGGCCAAGTTGCCCCTGGCCGGCAGCATTGTTTGCAGTGATGCCTTTTTCCCCTTCCCGGACGGCCTCCTCGCGGCCGCCGATGCCGGCGCCGCCGCGGCCATCCAGCCCGGCGGTTCGGTCCGGGACGCCGAGGTTATTGCGGCGGCCGATGCGCGGGGCATGGCGATGGCCTTCACCGGCACGCGCCATTTCCGGCACTAGCCCGTGCCGCCCTATTCCACCGCGAGCAGATAATAAAGCAGCGCCACCTGGCCGAGCGTCACCACGAGCAACAGCGTCCAGACGAACCATTCCCGGAGCCGCAGGCCCTGCTGGCGCGGCGCGGAAAGCCAGAATTGCACCTTGGCCGAGCCGAACGAGATGATGTCGCCATTCCGCAGCCGGGCCGAAGTCTGCGGTTGATCGTTGACCGCGGCGAAGGCCGCGTCAAACGTCTGCAACGTGAACCCCTCGCCCTTGCGAAGATCCAGCATGAAGTGATAATCCCAGATCCCCGCCGCGTCCAGACACAGGTCATTGTCCGCCGCGCGGCCCACATGAAAAGGAAAACGGCGGACAGCTTGCAAGCCGCCCGCCTTGGGTCCGGACAAAATACGGAGTTGAACCATCAGAGAATCTTGCGTTTCACCTCGATCTGGTCCCCCGGAAACACCGGCGGGTCCGGCAACCGGCCGTCCAGAATCTTGTCGCAATCAAGCCGGAAACGCTTGCCGTTGGCGCGAATCAAGAAGACCTTGCCGTGGTTGGCGAAATCCGTGAAGTCGCCGGCCGAAGTGATGGCCTTGGTGACGGTGATGGGCCCCACATAAATCAACCGCCCCGGCTGGTGGACCTCACCGCGGACAAAATAAACCCGATCCCCGGTGGTTTTGACCGTGACGCTCAAATGCGTGTAAATCTTGGGGACATAGAGGCTCTTGAGGTAATCTTCCAATTCGCCCGGCGTTTTGCCGGCCGCATCCACCCGGCCAATGTACGGCATGGAGATGGTGCCATCGCCTTGGATTGGTTTCTCTTCCGGCAGCGGCGCCTCCGGTATGTCGGAAAGCGTGATGGTCACCGTATCGCCCACCGCCAGCGGCGGCAGCTTCGCCGGACTGTTGACCGGGTCGGGCGCCTTCATCACTTCGTCATAGTTGGTCGTGCCGCAACCCGCCACTCCCAGCATAAGGAGAGCCAAGATCAATGCGAAACCGAACCGGACATTCTTTTCCCGCAGCAACGTTGAGATTTGCATGAGCAACGGACTTCAATATTTTTGTTTAATGTTCACTTCAGATTCCCGCTCAGGAACGCCGGCAGCCGGGGCCGGCTTGGCCTCCGCATCCTGCTCGCTGGCGTTGCGCGAATAATAGTAGTCGTGATAGTAACCACTGTAGTAGTAATAGCCCTCATCCTGCGACATATTGATGTTGTTCAACACAATGCCCACAAAATTGCCGCCCACCTTTTCGATCATCTGCTTGGCCCGGATGGTCATGAGCTGCGGATAGCGGCGGTACTGGATGACCTGCATCACCAGATCCACTTCGCTGGCCATGATGGACGCGTCGCTGACACCCAGGATGGGCGGCGAGTCGAACAGAACGAAATCGTAGCGCTGCTTCAGGTCCGCGATCATCTCCTTCATCTGCGCCGAGCCGAGAATGCCCATCGAGCTGTTGGGCAGGCGGCCGCTGGCCATGAAGTCAAGATTCGGAACCGGCGTGGTCTGCACCAGCTCCGGCAGCTCATTCTGCTTGAGCAGGTAATTCGTCAACCCGAGGTTGTTGGAAACCTTGAACAACTTGTGGAGCGTCGGGCGCCGCAAGTCGGAGTCCACCACCAGCACCCGGTTGCCCGCCTGGGCAAAAACCGTGGCCAGGTTGATCGTGGTGGTGGATTTGCCCTCGCCCGCACCGGCGCTGACGACGACAATCGTGTTCAATTTCTCATCCTTTCGCGAAAACAAGAGGTTCGTCCGCAACACGCGATAGGCCTCCGCGTGCTTGCTTTCAGAGCCTTCCTCCAGCAGGAGCCCGATGTTCTGCGGGATGACCCCCAACACCGGCGCCTGGAATGTGCGCTCGACATCGTCAATGGTCTTCACGCTCGTATCGAGATATTCGATGAAGAAGGCCAAACCGACGCCCATGAAGAGCCCGAAGATCAGGCCCAAAGCAATGTTGACGGTTTTATTGGGCCGCACCGGCGTCTTGCCGGGCGTGGCCGGGTCGGTAAGCTGCACCATCGAATTCTTCGGCAGGTTCAGCTCAAGCTTTTCCGCCTCCAGTTTGGAATAAAGCAACCGGTGCATCTCCAGCTTCTGCTCCAAATCGCGCTTCGCATCGTAGTACGGCTGGTTCTTCCGGGCCGCTTCCTGGTCCCTTTGCTTGGCGTCGTCCACGGAAGTCGTCAAGGCATCCAGCGCCGCCTTCTTGGAGTTGACCTGGCTGGCCAAGCTGGACATGATGCCTTCCACGCGGTCGGAGATTTCATGGTTCAGTTCATTGATGAGCGACTGGACCCGGCTGACCTCGATGTTGGACAGGGCGTAATCGTTGGTCAGCGTCACCCATTTCTGCCTGGCCTCATGCAGCCGGCTGGACAAATCATTGAGGGTGGTGTCCGGAACCATCTGGGGCAGGACGTCCGCCAGTTTTTCCATGTTGGTGATCGTCCGCAGTTCCTGCAACTCCACCAACTGCTCCTCGTAAACCTTCTCCCCTTCAATCCGCTGCTGGTTGATCAACTGCAGTTGCTGGGCGTCCATGGTGGGCGTCGGCGCAGTGGCGTTGGGGTCTTGGTCGGTAATGTGCAGCTCTTGGCGAAGTTGCTCCACATAATCCGAGTTGGTCTTGATGTCGTGGTCCTGCGTCTGAAATTGATCCTCCAAGGTGGCCAAGCCGTTGGTGGTCATCGAGCGGCGGGTGTCAAAGCGATAGGCCGTATAGGCTTGGGCAATCTCATTGGCCAAATCAGCCGCCTCATTCTTGTCCTCGCTAAAAACCGTGATGGAGATGAGCTTGGTGTTTTTGACGGGGGCCAGCTGCATGCGCTGCTTGAGGATCTCCATCGTCTCCGTCGTCTTGAGAGTTTCGCCGTTTTCGTACTTTTCGCCCCATTTGGTGTTGAGGTTGAGCTTGGCAATGACGTTGCTCAGCACCATTTCCGACTGCATGATTTCGAAAGTGGTCTGAATGAAATACGGGTCATACGGGATGTACGTGGGCGCGGCGTTCAACCCCGGGATGTCCGTAACGTCATTTTCCACCTTGATGCGTGCGGTACTGGAGTAAGATTCAGGGAGGATGAAAGTAACAGCGGTGGCGATGATGGCGGTGATGAGGAATACCGTGATGATGATCGCCTTGCGAATGCGGATCACGCGCCAGTAATCCAAGAAGTGCAACTTGGCTTCCGGCGGTGCCGAGGATTTAAAATCGTCCATACTCAATAAAAAAGCAGCGGGAGCCTATTGGACCCGGCCCCCGGCTGCGCGTTCAAAACATTTAAAAGCCAAGCGGTTCAGTACGTTGCGGTCACACCAAGATAAACGCGGTTGCGGTTATAGCTGTAGCCAGCAATATCCGACACAACATCGTCATAATTGTAACCGGCGTCCACAGAAAGATGGGGATTGATCTGGTAGCTCAGATTCACACCCAAGCCGTAGTCGGTCGTATTGTCGCTACTGGCATCGGCAGCGCCGCCATCATACGTCGTGTACTGCACGCGGCCAATCACCGTGGCGACCAATTTCTGCGTGATCCGGTGGTTCACGTCGAGGTAAACCACGGAGTTCTCGGCAAATTGCGTAATCCCGCCCGTCGTGTTCGGCAAAATCTGGTCGGTCGAGCTGATGTCGTGCGTCACACCGAGTTGAACATAGCTGCCGGGAAGGTACGTGTACGACAACGACATATCAGCGTAAGGCGACCACGTCGTCGAGGGATTCAAGGGATCGGAGTAAACGTCATTGTAGGAGGCGCCACCACGAATCGTGCCGGTCAGGTTGGGCGTGAAATCCTCTTCCAAACCGACGTACAAGTAGTGCGTATCACTGTCGCGATCGTCGCTGTAATAGACCCCGTTAAAACCCGGTTTGGGACTGGTGACGACTGCAATCGGCTGATCCCCGGTGTAATTAACCCAAGCGAACTGGTAGCCCACAAAGAGGGTCGTGTCCGGCTGCAGGTGCCATTTAAGATCCAGCGAAGCGTTTTCCTCCACGCGGTTCAAGAGAGCCGACAAGCTGGCGCCCGTGGACGAAATGTTGTTCAACGTGGTACCGGCATTGTCGTAATCGTAGAGCCCGTTTTCGTACGTCAGGGTGGTGCTGAACAGCCGCGTCCAGTCCGTGTTCAACGCGATGTTGCCGTGGTTGGAAATGTTGTCGCCATTAACGCGGTAGGGAGTGGCCACAGCGGTCACCGGGTTGGGACTCAGCAACTCGGGCTCCTGGCCCACCGAAAAAGTATCGTTGAACGTGCCCTTCCAACGCTCATTGAAGGCATGGTCCAGCCAGACGTCCAACTGGTGCGTCTGATCGAACGGATTGTCCCCCACGTCCTGGCGGTCTTGGTAATAGTACAGGCCGTACGTGTAGCGCACCCCGAAGTCCGTCTGTTGCAGCGGCACGTGAATGGCTACCGTCGGCAAAAATTCAATGCCGAAGCTCCCCTTCTGAGAGGTGGATATCGCGTAATTGTCGTCGTAGAAACCACGTAGCGTCGCTCCCACGCTCCAATATTTCGGCCCCGTCGCATCCCCGAGCAGTTCATCAGCCATGGCTGAATCCAATGCGGCAGCCCCAAGGGCCATCAGTCCGGCGGAGACGATAAATTTGTTCATATTGCTTCTGTTAATTATTTTGACTGCATACACTCATTCCCATTCAAACTTTAAAAAAGTATTTACAGCCGATTGCAAGAACTACTCTATCAGCCTGTCAAGTTCGGCGTCAAAGGTTTTTTTTCAGCAAACCCCCGGACATAAATTGTCATAAAGCACTGCAAATTATTCCATTACAGCGCACCGTTGACAGCCCAATTCATAATTTCTTCTCAAGTGCGGCCAGCGATAGACAATTTATAACGTCATTCCGAGTCAGCCATCCCTTGCGGGCCACGCCCGCCCCCAGCCGCAAAAAACCCGCATGTTCGTTGCGATGGGCGTCGGGATTGATGACACACTTGACGCCTTTCCGTTGCGCATACGCCCAGTGACGCCAGTCGAGATCGAACCGGTGCGGATTGCAGTTCAGTTCCAGCCACGTGCCCGTGGCGGCGCAGGCGTCTATGATTGCCCGCACATTCACCGGGTAGGGCTCGCGTTCCAAAAGCAGCCGCCCGGTCAGGTGGCCGATCATGTGAACAAACTCGTTCTCGACGGCCCGGAGGATCCGTTTGGTGTTTTCCGCCTCGCTGCTGGAGGGAACGTGCAAACTGGCCACCACCACGTCCAACTCCGCCAGCACGTCGTCCTCAAAGTCCAGGCGGTCCTTCAGAATATCCACCTCGCTGCCGGTCAGCAGCCGGAACGCCCCGCCCCGCGCGGCAATCCCTTCGTTCACATCCTTGATTTTGGACACCTGCTCGCGCAGTCGCTTGGCGTCCAATCCGTTGGCCTGGAAGGACGACTTGGAATGATCGGTGATGGCCCAATATTCCAGTCCCAAGTCCTCCATGTAAGCGGCCGTTTCTGCCAGCGAATTCCGGCCGTCGCTCCAGTTGGTGTGATTGTGGAGGGCTCCCTTGAGGTCGGTCCATTCCACCAGCCGGGGCAGGTCGTTTTGTTCCGCGGCGGCAAATTCGCCGCCGTCCTCGCGCAGTTCCGGCGGCACGAACAACAGACCCAGTTTTTGAAAAATCTCCCCCTCATCGTGGCAGAACTCCAGCAATCGGGGATCGCGCGTCTCCTCCTGGGAACGGAACAATCCGTATTCATTGAGCCGCAAACCGCGCTGGATGGCCCGCTGCCGCATGACGATGTTGTGCTCTTTGCTGCCGGTGAAGTAGGCCAGCGCAAACGGAAATTCCGCATCGCTCACCACCCGCAGGTCGCACTGGATGCCGCCTTGCACAATGACACTGGTCTTGGTCTCGCCCTTGACCAGCACCTTGACGATGCCGGGCTGCGCGGCAAAATACTCAATGACCTCCGCCGGTTGCTTGGACGAGGCCAGCAAATCAATGTCCCCGACAACCTCCTTGAATCGCCGCAGGCTGCCGGCCGGGCTGCAACGGATGACCGCCGGATGTTCCCGCAGCCGTTCCAACAGCGGCTCCGCCGCCGCCAGGGCATGAATCAGGAGATGCCGGCTGGAGTAGGTCCGCCGCCGTTCGATGCCCTCCAGGATGTTCGCCTGCGTCTTGGCGCCAAAACCGTCCAATTCGGCCACCTGGCCGGCCTGGCAGGCGGCTGCGAGCTTTTCAATGGTATCCACTCCCAGCTTTTGGTTCAGCGCCTGGATTTTCTTGGGGCCCAGGCCGGAAATCTGAAGCATTTCCACCAGCCCCGCCGGCAGCGAAGCCTTCAGCTCCTCGTAATATTTCAACGTGCCGGTCTGGACCAGCTCCGTGATCTTTTTTTCCAAAGCCTCGCCGATGCCCTTGATCTCGCCGAGCCGCTTTTCCGCGATGATTTTATCGAGCGGTTCATTCAGCCCCTGGAGGGTCCGCGCGGCATTGGCATAGGCGCGGGTCTTGAAGGGGTTTTCACCTTTCAATTCAAGCAAGGTTCCGATCTCGACCAGGATTTCGGCGACTTTGTCTTTATCCATGTGTCCAATATGAATGGCGGCCGTCAAACTTCAAATATTTTAGCGCCGGGCCCGCCGGTGAACCGGGCCGGAGCGGCGGCTTTGCACGGCCGCCGCTTTGCGCTAGTGTGGGCGGAGATTTCAGCATGACGACACGAAAAACATGGCCGGTGGCGCTGACGATCGCCGGATCGGACAGCGGCGGGGGGGCGGGCATCCAGGCGGATTTGAAAACATTCGCGGCGCTGGGGGTCCATGGGACCACCGCCATCGCCTGCCTCACCGCCCAAAATCCCAAACGCGTGCTGGCGGTGCAACCCTGCCCGCCCCGGCTGCTCGCCCGCCAAATCGAGGCGGTCTTCGCCGAACTGCCGCCCCGGGCCGCCAAGGCCGGCCTGCTCTACTCCGCGGCCAACGTGCGCCTCGTCGCCGATTTTTGGGCCAAACTGCCCGCCGCCGCCGTGCCCCTGATCGTGGACCCGGTGATGCTTGCCACCAGCGGCGCGCGCCTGCTGCCACCGGCGGCGCAGCGGATCATGCTCAACCAACTCCTGCCCCAGGCCACCCTCGTCACCCCCAACCTGGACGAGGCGGAAATTCTGGCGGATCAAACGATCCGCGAGCCGGAGGAAATGCGGCGGGCGGCGCGCAAAATCTTCTCGCGCTTCGGCTGCGCCGTTTTGGTCAAAGGCGGCCATCTGGGCCACGCGCGCGAGGCGGTGGATATTTTCTTTGACGGCCAGACCGAGCTGCTGTTGAGCGCACCCTTTGTGCGCGGGCTCCCCACGCACGGCACCGGCTGCACCTATTCGGCCGCCATTTGCGCCGGGCTGGCGCTGGGCCGCACTTTGCCGCAGGCGGTCGAACTGGGAAAACATTTCATCACCGCGGCCATCGCCGCCAGCCACCGCATCGGCACACATTTCGCCCTGGGGCCGGAAGCCTGGCCTCACGGATTCCACCGCACCCGGTAGAAGCCCGCCACACCGGTCGTCGTCAGCGGCCATTGCATCAGGCTATTGGTGGACACCACGCTGGCGACGGTCTGGAATCCGGCCGCAAGATTCGTCGTAAATTGCAGGTCGTACCGGCCGGGCAGGGCGGACGACGTGAGCGCCAGGGGCGTGCCGCCCAGCGTCAGCGTAATGAGAACGACGTCATACGACACCACGGCCGTCTGGTAGCGATTCCCGGATAAATCGGTCACCAAGGCATAAAACGGATGCCGGCCCAGCCCGAGGTCGGCGGCGGACACCCCGAACGTGGCCGCGCCCTGATTGGAGACCACGCCCAGGCAGCCGCCGGTGCCGAATAATTTGATGCTGGAAATATTTGTAGTGTTGGCGGCCACGGTAAACTGCAATTGCTGGGCCAGCGTGGCATTGGGGCCGGCGGGCAGCGAAACCAGCGTCGCAGTCAATCCCGTGTTCTGAATCCGCACATTTTGCGTGACGTGCGTTTGGGTGGCCACACTGGTGCCCTCGTAGGCCACGGCGGTCAATTGATGATACCCGTCGGGCACCTGCGTGGTGTCCCACGCAAAATTGACCGCCAGCGAATCCTCGCCGGCCGTCACGTACAGGTGGTTGCGCGGCCGCAGATCACTCACGTTGTCCGCCAGGGGGCTGGTCCCGATGGGCGTGGCCTGAAGATTGGCGGAAGTCGTCCATGTGGCCAGAATCTGGGACGCCGGCCACCCCGGCGTGCGGGCATACACAGAGAATTGAATGAGGGGATCTGAGTTGTAAAAATCGGAGACAAAAAGGCCGTCCGGGGACTGCAAGGCGGGATTGGCGTTGATCAGATTGACCAGGTTCTGGGCCAGCGTCGCAATCGTCGTGCCCGCCGCGGTGTTGGTCACCCCCAACGTAATGCTCGTGCCGTTCGTCTTCATGACCGTCACTTCCAGCCAGTCGCCCACTTCCGGTTCGCTGCTGATAGTCACGACCTGATAGCCGGTGGCCCTGGTGTCAAGAAACGCCGGCCGCGCCGCGTCCACGCCGGCAGTCAACAGCGGGCCGGACCCGATGGCCGCGCCGCTGCTGACGGTCACGTTTGCACCAGGGACGTAGATTTCCTGCGACTGCAATTCAATGCGGTCGCCGACTGGAAACGCCAGCACGTGCGTGGCGCCGGTCTGCTGGTTCAGGGCATCAGCCAATCCCGTGGCCACCATGGCCAGCGTGGCATTGGCGGGCGTGGGGTAGTTGACGATGACACCGTTCAGGTCGACGGAAAGCACATTGCCGGCGGCGGGCGCCAGGTTCGTCATGGTCTGGAAGAATGTGCCGTCCACGAAGAGATCCACCCGTCCCAGCGGCAGGTTCGTGGCCGCCGCCGTGAAGTTCAGGCTCAAAATGGATCGGCCGCCCAGCACCGCGCCATTGGTGGGAGCGTCCCATACGCCGCTGCCCGGACGGGCGAACGGCGCGGCCAGCGGCTCGCCCACGAACAGGCCCTCAAACGGATTCAGCACGCTTTGGTAATACGCTTCGGCCAGTGAGAAGCCGCGGGCCTGGTAAAAATAATCCACCGGATCGGGAAACTTCTGCGTGTAGTTGCACGGTTCCACGATGGTGCCGTAGCTGCCGGCGGCCCCGGCTTCGAGAAAGGCCACGATGGGCGTCTGGCCGCTGGGATCCAGAATGTAGCCGCCGAAGGAAGTGAGGTTGTCGGCGAGGGCGCCGGGCGCAAACTCGTTCGTTTCCATTGAAAAATTGACCACGCCGGTTTGGAGACCGAAAAGATTCGTGAACAGCGTCTGGTCCGACTGGATACGGCTCACTGCATCATTGCCGATTACCTGGTTCTCAAAAACCGCGTTGTCAAATTCCACAAACCGCACGTTCCGGGCCGAGTCGTCGGTTTTCTCCAGATAGACCGCCTGGAACGGGCGGGAGAAATCCGCCGCCACGCCGCGGTCGAGCGTGGTTTCCGCGGACGCGAGATTGGTGTCCGTGAGCATCATGGCCAGGAAAGCATTGGTGTCGGCCGTGTTCGGCGCGGCCTCGGCGAAGGCGAGCTCGGAATAGGCGTAACTATTCGACGTGTTGTCGGGCAGCGAACAGGAAGGATAACCCGGCACCGGTGAGGCCGTGTTGGTCTTGAATCCGTAAAAAAGCGCCGCCGTCGTGCTGTCCTCGTTGCTGCCATCAGTCACGCGGTAGGGAATATCCATGGACAACACCACGAATTGCGCCTGCTGGGTGAGCCCGCGGCCAGCCACCATCGCCAGCAGCGGATCGCGGAGATTGGCCTGGAAATCGGCCGGGCTCCATTCAATGGAGCCCCCCAGCCAATTCGTCAGCCGCAGCAGGTTTTGGGGCGGCACGCCGCGCTGCGCGCAATACTCGTTGCCCAACTGGACGGAGTTGGTGCTGTGCTGATTGACCACCACGACCACGTTCAAACCGCTGCCGCCCGCCCGGACGATTGGCCCGGTCAGCAAGGCACTCGCAATCAGCAGCATGACCGCGCGCAAAAACATCAGCGCAAAATACAACAGTTTGGCTCGCGGGCAAGACTGGCGACCGGCGGGCGCAGGCCGGGCGATTGGCGCCGGCGGAGAACACCGGGAAACCTGAGCCGCAGAGACACGGAGCCGCCGAGGCGGTTGCGGAGTCGCTGGCGGGGCGGGCTTGACAGCGGGGCGCCCCCAATCTATCTTACAATTGCATTATGCAACTGTTGCATTGTACAAATGATATATGAACACCGGCCAGCGATCCGCTTATGATGTTTTGGAGACCGTGCCGGCGGTGATGCGGTTCATCCGGGAACGGGTGCGGCATCGCCGCGCGGGCGGTGTCTCGCTGGCGCAATTCCGCGCCCTCTCGTTTTTGAACGCGTGCAGCCACGCTTCGCTGTCCGACGCGGCGGGGCATCTGGGGGTTTCCCCGGGCGCGATGTCGCGCCTGATTGACGGGCTGGTGGCGGACGGTCTGGTCCGGCGGCGGGAGGTTTCCACCAACCGCCGCAAGGTGGCGCTGACCGTCACGGCGCGCGGGCGGACGACGTTGAAAAAAATACGCGGCGAAATCCGGCTGCATTTGCTGGGCGCGTTGCGGGACGTTTCGACCGACGAACACAAGACCGTCCAGCAGGCGATGCAAATTCTGCACCGGCGGTTTGACCGGCAGTTGATCTGGACCGGCGAGTCCCCGGCGAAACCACGCATTTGACGCACGTTATGGAAAACAAAATTGATTTGTCCGCGGAAGTGTCGCGCCTGGAAAATGCCGTGCTGCCGCCGCCCATGCGCCGGCATCGCGGGAAGATTTACCTCGGTCTGGTGATTGGCCTGCTGTTGCTGGCGGCGGGCATATTCTATTATCTCATTTTTCTCGCGCCGTATGTTTCGACCGACGACGCATTCATTGACGGCTACGTGACCATGATCAGTTCGCGGGTGCCGGGACAGATCGCGACAATGCTGGTCACGGACAATGAGCTGGTCAAGGCGGGGGACGCGCTGGCGGAAATTGATCCGCGCGATTATCAGGCCAAGGTGGCCCAAGCCCAGGCGGATTTGGCGGCGGCGCGGAGCGCGTCGGGGCAGGCGCGGGCGCAGGTGAAGGTCAGCGAGGCGAAGCTGGCGCAGGCGCAGGCGGCGGTGGTGGCCGCCGAGGCGGAAAACCGGCGGGCAACGAATGATCTGGCGCGCTATGAATCGGTGGCCAGCCGGGCGATTTCCCAAAGCGCGTTGGATGCGGCGCAAGCGGAGGCGCGGGAAGCCGCGGCGCATTTGGAAGCGGCGGGCAGCCTGGCGGCGGCGGCCGACGCGGAAGTGGCGTTGAGCCGCGCGGGCGTGGACACGGCGAACGCGGCCGTGCAGCAGGCCGCGACCAAGCTGGACGAAGCGGAGTTGAATTTATCCTACACCAAAATCGTGGCGCCGCGCGGCGGGCGGGTCACGGCGCGCACGGTGCAACTGGGAAATTACGTCCAGCCCGGGCAGGCGCTGCTGACGCTGGTGCCGCCGGAAATGTGGGTGGTGGCGAACCTCAAGGAGACGCAGTTGAGCCGGGTGCGGCGCGGGCAGCCGGTGACGTTGCGCCTGGACGCGTATCCGGGCCGCGAGTTCAAGGGGACGGTGGACAGTCTGCAGGCCGGCACCGGTGCGCGGTTCAGTTTGTTGCCGCCGGAAAATGCGGTGGGCAACTATATCAAAGTCGTCCAGCGCGTGCCGGTGAAAATCACTTTCAACGAGCCGCTGCCCGCCGATCTGGACATGGCCCCCGGCATGTCGGTGGTGCCGGAAGTGAGAGTAAAATGAGCGGTTTGGCGAAAGACACCCTGCCGCGCAACCCGTGGCCGGTGGCGCTGGCGGTGTTGCTGGCGACGTTCATGGTGGTGCTGAACACGTCGGTGGCCGTGGTGGCGCTGCCGTATATCGCCGGCAACCTCGGCGCGGGCGCGGACGAAGCAACGTGGGTGATGACCAGCTATCTGGCGGCCAACGCGATCGTGCTGCCGGCCAGCGCGTGGCTCGCGCGGTATTTCGGGCGCAAACGGGTGCTGCTCGTCTGCATTGCGGTGTTCACCCTGGCGTCGCTGGCGTGCGGGCTGGCGGCCAACATGCCGATGCTGGTGGCGGCGCGCGTGGTGCAGGGCCTGGGCGGCGGCGCGCTGCAACCGCTGTCGCAATCCATCCTGCTGGAAAGTTTCCCGCCGGCCAAACGCGGCGAGGCCATGGCTATTTTCGGCGTCGGCACGGTCATTGCGCCGACGCTCGGCCCGTCGTTGGGTGGTTGGCTGACGGACGAGTATTCGTGGCGCTGGATGTTTTACATCAACTTGCCGGTCGGTTTGATGGCGTTTTTTTTGATTGCGGCGCTCGTGCGCGACCCGACATACATCCGCGAAGGCCGGCCGAAAAGCATTGACGTGGCCGGCTTCGCGCTGATGGCGCTGTGGCTGGGCGCGCTGCAAATCAGCCTGGATCGCGGCGAAGAAGTGAACTGGTTTTCGGCCGTCTGGCTGCGCTGGTTCATGGGCGTCTCAACGGTGGCGATGCTGGCATTCATCGCGCGCGAATTTTGCGCGGAGCATCCGATCGTGGATTTGCGGATCTTGAAAAACCGCAACTTCGCCGTGAGTTGCGTCATTTCCACGCTGTATGGCATCATTATCTTCACCCTCATCACGCTGCAGCCGATGTTTCTCCAGCAACTGCTCGGCTACGACGCCTTCAGCGCGGGCCTGACGGTCGTGCCGCGCGGGCTGGGGCAACTGGCCGCGCTGTTTCTGGTGGGCGCGCTGGTCGAGCGGCTGGATCAACGGATGTTGGTCGCGTTCGGATTTTTCGTGCTGGGCGTCGGCAGCTTTTTGCTGAGCCAGATGAATTTGCAAATGGCCATGAGCAGCATCATTCCGGCGAACCTCATCAACGGCTTCGGGCAGGGTTTCATCTTTGTGCCGCTGACGACGCTGGCCGTGCGCAACCTGCGCAACGAGCAGATGGGCAACGCCACCTGCATCTACAATCTGCTGCGCAACCTGGGCGGAGGCATCGGACTGTCGCTGGTGGCCACTTATCTGGCGCGGTTTTCGCAGGCGCACCAGGCGCAGATGGTGAAGCATTTATCGCCGCTGAATCCCCAGTATCAGCAGCAACTCGCGGCCGTGCAGGGCGTATTTGCCACGCACTTCACCCCCCCGGACGCTTGGGAACGGGCGCGCGCCTTTTTGTATCAAACCCTGCGCCAGCAGGCGGATTACTGGTCGTATGTGAATGAATTTTACCTCATCGTGTGGCTGTGCGCCGTGTGTTTCCTCAGCGTCCTGTTTTTCAAGAAAAACCGGGGCGGCGCCCCCGCCAAACCATGAACTTTTTGCCATGAAAAAAATTCTATTGCTTGACCGTGAATTCGGAGCCGGCGGCAGTTCCATCGCCGCCAAGCTGGCGCAGCGGCTGGGCTGGAAATTGCTGGATCACGAACTGACCCGCGAAATAGCGCGGCGGGCCAACGTGTCGCCGGAGACCTGCGAACGCCGCGAGGAGCGGGTTGATCCCTGGCATCAACGCCTCGCCCACCTCATCTGGCGCGGAAGTTTCGAGTACAACCTGCCGCCGGAGGAATTCCCGGTGTTGAACACCAACTGGCTGGTGTCGCAGGTCAAACTCATCATTGGCGAGGCCATTGCCGCCGGCCCGTGCGTCATTGTGGGGCGCGGCGCGCCGTATCTGCTCCAGGACCGCGCGGAGGTTTTTTGCGTGTTTCTCTATGCTTCGCGCGAACGCCGTTTCCGGCGCGTGCTGGAGCGCGCGGGCAATCCGCAGCGCGCGATCGAGCTGGTGGACACGCTGAACGAGGAGCGCCGCAAATTCACCAGGCATTACTTCAACCGGGAGTGGCCCGACCGCCAGATATTTCACGCCATGTTCAACACCGCCATCGGCGACGACGTCACGGTCGAGGCCATTTTGCATTTGCTCAACACGGTCAACCAAAGCCCGGAGGCAGGCAAACCATGAAACGGTCAATGCTCCTGGCCCTGGCCGGTCTCGCCTTTGCCGGCGGCTGCGCCGTGGGGCCGGATTATCATCCGCCGCAAACCGGCGCGCCCGCGCAGTGGGGGACGCCGCTGGCGGGCGGGGAAACGAACCAGCCCGCCGCGCTCGCCGCGTGGTGGAAAAACTTCGGCGACACCAACCTGAACGCCCTCATGGCCGTGGCCATCCGCTCCAATCTGGATTTGCGCATCGCGGAAGCGCGCGTGCGCGAAGCCCGCGCCGAGCGCGACGTGGCCGCGGGCGGCCGGTGGCCCTCCGCCGGCGGCACGGCGTCCTATTCGCGGAACCGCTACGGCGCGAATGAGTTTCCGCCGCTCAACAGTTTCGGCATTCCCCTGGATTACAATCTCTACAACGCGGGTTTCGACGCCGCGTGGGAGCTCGACATTTTTGGCGGGACGCGCCGCGCGGTGGAAGCCGCCAACGCCCGGCTCGGCGCGACGGAATTTGGCCGGCGCGACGTGCTGGTCTCGCTGCTGGCGGAAGTGGCGCGCAACTATGTGGATGCGCGCGGCTGCCAGCAACGCCTCGCCATCATCCGCCGCAATCTCAAGGTGCAGCAGGAGATTCTCGACCTCGCCCACAGCCGTTATCAGAACGGCTTGAGCAGCGAGCTTGACGTGCAGCAAGCCACGGCGGGGCTGAACGACCTGGAAGCGCAAGTGCCCGCGCTCGAGACCGGTTTTCAACAAGCCGCGCATCATCTCGGCGTCCTGCTGGACCGGCCGCCGGACGCGTTGGTGGCTGAATTGACCGCCACCGCCCCGATTCCCGCCGCGCCGCCGGCCGTGCCCGTGGGCTTGCCGTCGGAATTGCTGCGGCGGCGCCCTGACGTGCAGCGCGCCGAACGCGAACTGGCCGCCGCCAACGCGCGCATCGGCGTGGCCGAAGCGGATTTGTTTCCGAAATTTTCGCTCACGGGGACGATTGGGCTGCAAAGCGAGACGGCCGGGAACTGGTTCAGCTACGGGAGCCGCTATTGGTCCGCCGGCCCGACGGCGCAATGGGATTTGTTCGAGGCCGGCCGGATTCGCGCCAACGTGCGCGCGCAGAACGCGCGGCAGGCTCAGGCGCTGGCGGCGTATCAGAAGACCGTGCTGACGGCGCTCGAGGACACCGAGAATGCGCTCACGGCCTACGCCAAGGAACAAAACCGCCGCGCCTCGCTGACCCGTTCGGCGGCGGCGGATGGACAGGCGCTGGACCTGGCAAGTCAGCTTTACCGCAGCGGGCTGACGGATTTTCTGCGCGTGCTGGATTCCGAACGGTCGCTCTACGTTGCGCAGGACGCGCTGGTGCAAAGCGACCAGACCATCGCCCTGAACCTCGTGCAACTTTACAAAGCCCTCGGCGGCGGCTGGCAAAGTGAATGAACGTGGCGGTGTCAGTTAATGCTATTGCCATATAAACATCTCCGCAATCGGCGGGCGGGCACGCCGGTGGAAAATTCCTGTCGAACCGCGGGGCTTGCGGTTACTTTAAGGGGGATGTCGGACACTCTGGTCATCAACGAGATCTATCTGAGCCTGCAGGGCGAGAGCACCTTTGCCGGGCTGCCGTGCGTGTTCATCCGGCTGACCGCCTGCGACCTGCGCTGCTCGTACTGCGATACCGCCTACGCCTTCACCGAAGGCAAAAAGTGGCCGCAGCCGGAAATCCTGGCGCGCGTGCGCGCGTTGGCCGAACCCTTTCAGCCGGCGGCTTCCCGGCTCCCGCTGGTGGAGCTCACCGGCGGCGAACCGCTGCTGCAAAAGGGTACGCTGCCGCTGATGAAAGCGCTCTGCGACGACGGCTTCACCGTCCTGCTGGAAACCAGCGGCGCGCACGACATTTCGGGAATTGACGGCCGGGTGCGGCGCATCATGGATTTGAAATGCCCCTCCAGCGGGGAGGTGGCGCGAAACCTTTTTGCCAATATCGCCCGCCTCAAAAGCACCGACGAGGTGAAGTTCGTCATCGGCACGGTGGAGGATTACGAGTGGGCCAAGGCGCAAGTGGCCGGGCACCGGCTCGCCGCGGTGTGCCCGGTGCTGTTTTCCTGGGTGCACCCGCTGGCCCCGGAACAGCAAAGCCCCGTCCTGAAAAAAGTCCCCGGCTCCCCCACCCCGCTCACGCGGCGCGTGCTGGCGGAAAAAATCATCGCCGACGCGCTGCCGGTGCGGTTCCAAATCCAGCAGCACAAAATCATCTGGCCGCCCGAGCAGCGCGGGGTTTAGGATTTCACGGCTGGCGCGGCGGGCCCGGCGGCAATGGCAATCTTGTGACGGACACCAAAAAAATTCTCCAACAGTTGCGCGACTACGAGTCGCGGAACATCACGTTCATGGACCCGGACGGTTCCTGGCCGATCGTGTGGGAGCGCGCCCGGGGCGTCTGGGTCTGGGATGCCGCCGGGAAAAAATACCTCGATACCACCGCCGCGTTCGGCGTGGCGGCCGCCGGCCACGCGAATCCCCGCGTCGTGCGGGCCGGCCGGCGCCAGATGGGCCGGCTGCTCCACGCCATGGGCGACGTGCACCCGCATGCGCTCAAGGCCCGCCTGGCCCGCGAGCTGAGCCGCCTCACTTTCGAGCGCTGGACCGGCACGGCCACCGGCAAGGTCATCTTCGCCAACTCCGGGTTCGAAGCCGTGGAAGCCGCGCTGAAAACCGCCCTGCTCGCCACCGGCAAACGCGGCGTGATCGCCTTTGAGGACGCCTATCACGGCCTCGGCTACGGTGCGCTCAACGTCACGCACCGCGACCATTTTCGCGGCCCGTTCCAGCCGCAACTCGGCCGCTTTGCCTCCTTCCTTCCCTTTCCCCGGCCGGACGCCCGGGAAAAGCGGCGCGCGCTCGCTCATGTGCAGGCCTCCCTGCGCCGCGCCTTGCGCGGCGGCAAAATTGGCGCCGTGCTTGTCGAACCCGTCCAGGCCCGGGGCGGCATCAACGTCCCGCCCCCGGAATTCCTGCCGCTGCTCCGCCAACTGTGTGATGAATTCCACGCCCTCCTGATCCTGGACGAAATTTACACCGGCTTCGGCCGCACCGGGAAATGGTTCGCCTGCGAGCACACGCAAACGATGCCGGACCTGATCTGCCTGGGCAAGGCGCTCACCGGCGGCTTTCCGCTCTCGGCCTGCGTGGGGCGGGCCGACCTCATGGACGCCGCCTGGCCGCCCTCGGACGGCGAAGCCATCCACACCAGCACGTTCCTCGGCCACCCCGTGGGCTGCGCCATGGCGCTGGCGCAAATCACGGAAATTGAACAGCGCCGCCTCCCGGCACGGGCCGCCAAGCTGGGCGCGTTCTTGCTCGCCGAATTATCCAAGATCCAAACGCCCGCCGCCACGGTCCGTTGCGCGGCCCGCGGGCTGGGCCTCATGGCGGGATGGGAACTGACGTTGCCGGATGGAAAACCCGCGACGCAACTGGCCTTGCGGGCGGTCAAGTCGCTGTTGCATCGCGGCTATATTTTTCTGCCGGAAGGCGGCCAGGCCAACGTCATCAGCTTCACGCCGCCCCTGACCATTTCCCGGCGGCAACTGGCTGAAGCCGTGGCCGCGCTGGCCTCGGTGCTGCCCCGCCGGTCGCCGCGCGCGAAAAATTTCGTGTCCTTGGCCGCCCATTCATGATTTGCTTTTGCCAATGAAACTTTCCGAAATGCGCGAACTGCTCGACCGGCGCGGGATTCAACTGACCCGCTCCCTGGGGCAGAATTTTTTGCATGACGCCAACCAACTACAGCGGATCGTCGCCACCGCCGGCCTGACGCGGGCGGACAACGTCCTCGAGGTCGGTCCCGGCCTGGGGCCGCTCACGGAACTCCTGCTGGCCACCGCCGGCAAAGTGCTGGCCATCGAAAAAGACGCGCGCCTGGTGGAAATCCTCCAGGAACGCTTGGGCTGCACCCCCGGCGTCCCCACGACGGTTTCCGGCGCCCAATTCGAGCTTTTGCAGGATGATGCGCTGGATTTTCTCGTGGACGAACCGCGGGATTGGCACGACTGGAAGCTGGTGGCCAACCTGCCCTATTCCGTGGCGTCGCCGATTCTGGTCGAATTGGCGGCCGGCGAGCAGTCGCCCCAATTAATCGTCGCCACGCTCCAGCTCGAGGTGGCGCAACGGCTCATGGCGAAAACGGACGATGACGATTTCGGCATCCTGACGCTGCTGGTGCAGTTGGATTTTGAGCCGCGCGGCTGGTTCAAGATTCCCGTCGGCTGCTTTTTCCCCGCGCCGGACGTGGATTCCGCCTGCGTGTGCCTGGTGCGCCGCGAGCAACCGCTGCTGCCCGAAAATCTGCGCGAAACCTTCCGGCGCGTGGTGAAAAAGTCGTTTTCGCAGCGCCGCAAAATGATGATGAAGCTGCTCAAAATGGACTGGCCCAAGGAAACGGTGGAAGCCGCCTTTGCCACGCTGGGCATTTCGCCGATGGAACGGGCCGAGAAATTAAGCCTGGAACAATTCGTGGCGCTGACGCTGCTGCTCACGAAAGCGGACAAATCTGGGGTAGCGCAGGTTTCCTAACCGGCTGTATCGCCGATTTCCAAATCGGCAGGGTGCCGCAATTGCGTGGCGTCTGCGGGTTGGGAAACCCGCGATACAGCAGCCTTGGAAGTCTGCGCTACAAGAGCGCTGAGAAATATCCGGGTCAATCCGGCATTCTTTCCGCCTCAATTTCCAGGCGGACCATGCGGACGTGGACCTTGCCCGCGGCATCGGCGGAATGCTGGGCCACATAACGCTTCGTCACGGCCTGAATGAATTCTTCGCGGAGATTTTCGGGCACGCGCTGCACATACGGCAGCCACGTCGTCCGCAGCCACGTCGCCAGGCCCTCGGCGCCGGCATACATGGCGTCCTTGGGTACGAGCTTCAAATGGTGGATTTTGAACCCCGTCTGCGGCAGCCACCTTTTGTAGTCTTCCGGCGAATAGAAGAAATACGGCGCCGGCAACGGACGGAAAAACTCCCGCCAGCGGCGGAGGCGTAGCTCCGGCCGCAGGGCCAGAAACACATCATGCGCGTTTCCCTTCCCGCCGCAGGAAACCGCCAGCCGCCCGCCCGGTTTGAGCACGGCGGCGGCGCCGCGCAGCACCGCCTCATGGTCGTCCACCCAATGGAGCGCGGCGTTGGAAAACAACAGGTCGAAGCGCCCGGAAAGGGTCCCGATTTTGCGGGCGTCGCACACCTGGAATTTCAGGTTGGCGATCCTGGCCGGAGGAAACGTGCCCGCGGCAAAGGCGATCATCTCGCGCGAGGCGTCCACGCCCAGCACCTGGCCGCGCGGCACGGCGCGGGCGATCTCGGCCGTCACCTTGCCGTCACCACAGCCGACGTCCATGACCTGTTCATCGCCGCGCAACTGCAGGCGGGCGATGATCTCGCGCGCCCAGCTCTGCTGCACGGCGGAATTGGCGGCGTAGGCGGCCGCATCCCACGCGGCGGCCGGGGCCGGCGGCCGGGGCGGCTGGCTCTTCATGGTCACACGAGGCCGGAGGTTTCCGGCCAGCCGGCGAGGAGATTCAGGCTCTGCACGGCCTGGCCGCTGGCGCCCTTCACCAGGTTGTCCTCGGCGCTCATCACGATCAGGCGGCCGGTGCGGGCGTCCACCCGCCAGGCGATTTCACAAACGTTCGTGCCCACCACATTCTTGGTGTCCGGCAGCGCCTTGCCTTCCAGCAGCCGCACAAACGGCTCCCGGGCATAGGCCGCGGTGTAGCAGGCGGAAATCTTTTCCGCAAACGCCGCCGCGTCCGCCGCGGAGGCCACGGGCCGCGCCGGCGTCAGATAAAGCGTGCTCAGAATCCCGCGGTTGACCGGGATCAAATGCGGCGTGAACTGGATGACCACCGGCGCGCCGGCGGCGAAGGAGAGTTGTTCCTCGATTTCCGACAAATGCCGGTGCTTGGGCACGCCGTACGGGCGGACGCTTTCATTGCATTCGCAAAAAAGATAATCAACCTCCGCCTTGCGGCCCGCGCCGGTCACGCCGCTCAGCGAATCGGCGATGATCCCCTGCGGCTGGATAAGCCCGGCCTTGAGGAGCGGGATGGTGGGCAGCAGGATGCTCGTGGGATAGCAGCCCGGCGAGGCGATGAGCCGGGATTGCTTGATCTCCGCCCGGTAAACCTCGGGCAGGCCATAAACAGCCTTGGCCAACAGCTCCGGCGCCGGATGGTCGTGGCCGTAAAAATCCTTGTAGGTGGCGGCGCTCTTGAGGCGGAAATCGGCGCTCAGGTCAATCACCGCGCAGCCGGCCGCCAGCAGCGGGACGGCGAATTCCGCGGCCACCCCGTGCGGCAGGGCGAGAAAAACCACCTCCGCCTGCTTGGCCAGCAGCCCGGCGTTGGGCTCCACGAACCGAAGCATTTTGGATTTCGGATGGCTGGCGAATTTGGGGAACACCTGCGCGAGCGTCTGCCCCGCGTTCTGGCGGGAGGTCACGGCTACCAAATCCGCGTGCGGATGGCTGAGCAGCCGCTTCACCAATTCCTCGCCGGAATATCCGGAGGCGCCGACGATGGCAACTTTTTTGGTCTTCATTTAGAACGTTGAATTGAACAATAAAGGGACCCGGGAACAAAGTTTTTTCCGGCGTGCGGGCGGGGAAAATAAAAAACCCGCCGGCACGCGGCCAGCGGGTTTGAAAACTTTCCGGTGCGCTTAACGCTTGCTGAACTGGAAGCGTTTGCGGGCGCCGGGCTGGCCGTACTTCTTGCGCTCGCGCTCGCGCGGGTCGCGCGTGAGGAAACCCTCTTTCTTCAGTGCCGGACGCAGCGTCGCGTCGAACTTCAGGAGCGCGCGGGCGATGCCGTGGCGCGTGGCGCCGGCCTGGCCGTTGGGGCCGCCGCCGGTGACATTGACCTTCACGTCGAGCTTGTCGGCGGTGGCGGTCAAGGTGAGCGGCTGGGTGACAGTGGCGCGCAGGGTATCCAGCGGGAAATAGCCTTCAACCGGGCGGCCATTGACGGTGATCTTGCCGGTGCCCGCCGCGAGGCGGACCCGGGCGACAGCAGTCTTGCGGCGGCCGGTGCCGAGGAATTCGATGGTCGTGGTAGCCATAAAAATTATTTAGCGGGCGCAAGGACTTCAGGCATTTGCGCGGCGTGGGGGTGTTTCGGACCCTTGAAGACTTTGAGCTTGGTCAGCAGCACCCGTCCCAAGCGGTTCTTGGGAATCATGCCCTTGACGGCATGCTCGATGAGCAACTCGGGATGCCGCTCGCGCCGCTGGGCGACCGTCGTGTAGCGTTCGCCGCCTTTCCAACCGGAATAGGTCATGAATTCCTTGTCGGTTTCCTTTTTGCCGGTCAAACGGACCTTCTCCGCATTGATCACGATCACAAAGTCGCCGGCGTCGAGGTGCGGCGTATAAATCGGCTTGTTTTTGCCGCGCAAAATATCGGCTACTTGGACGGCCAGGCGGCCGAGAACCGCGCCGTCGGCATCAATCACATGCCACTTGCGCTGGTCCAGATTCACTTTCGGCAAATGCGTTTTCATTTAAAATCCAATCAAAAGGGATGTGAAAATTACCAAAATCGCCGGCGAAGTCAACACGCGATTTTAATTTAATCCGTTCGCGGCTTCACATTTGTTCGATGGTCTCAATCCCCAGCGTGGCCAAGCCCTGCTGCAACACCCGGGCGGTCAGGTCGCACAGCGCCAGCCGCGAGTTGCGCGTGGCCTCGTCGTCGGCTTTGAGCACCGGGCAATTTTCGTAGAAGCCGGTGAATTTGCCGGCCAGCTCGTAGAGATAATTGCAGAGATAGTTGGGCCGCAATTCCCCGGCGACCGCCTCCAAGGTGAGCCCGAAGTTCAACAGGTGCTTGGCCAGCGCCAGCTCCTCCGGCGCCTCCAGCTTGAAGTGCGCGCCCCCGGCACGGCCGTCGGCCGCCCCGGCTTTCCGGAAGATGCTGCGGATGCGCGCGTAGGCGTACTGCAAATACGGCGCGGTGTTGCCCTGCAACGCCAGCATCTTGTCCCAGCTGAACACATAGTCGCTCTGGCGGTTCGGCAGCAGGTCGGCGTATTTCACCGCGCCAATGCCCACCACCCGCGCGATATCCCGCCGCTGTGCTTCGGGCAGGTCGGCGCTTTTTTCCGACACGATTTTAAACGCCCGCTCCTCCGCCTCGTCCAGCAGGTCTCCGAGTTTCACCGTGTCGCCGCTGCGCGTTTTGAACGGCTTGCCGTCGTCGCCCAGGATCTTGCCAAATCCGACATGCACCAGCTTCACCTGCTTCGCCGCGGCGGGCTGCCAGCGGGCGAAGGTGGCGAACAGTTTCTTGAAGTGCCCGGACTGCCGGTCGTCCACCACGTAAACGATCTCGTGCGGCGCCCAGGTCCGCAGCCGGTAATCAATGGTGGCCAGGTCGGTCGTCATGTAGTTGAAGCCGCCGTCGCTCTTGCGCACCAGCGCCGGATCGGGCACCCACTCGCCGTCCCGATTCACCAGGAACACGTCCTCCTTGGGCGGCACCGAGCCGTCGCTGAACACCCCCACGGCGCCCTCGCTCTCGCGGGCGATGTCGCGGCGGAGCAAGTCGTCCACCACCCGGCCCAGCCACGGATTGTAGAAACTCTCCCCATAGGTGAAATCGAATTTCACCCCCAGCCGCCCGTAAATGGCGGCAAACTGCTTCTGCGACAGCGCGATCATTTCCTTCCAGATGGCCGTGTTTTCCGCGTCGCCCGCCTGGAGCTTCACCAGCTCGGCCTTGGCGGCTTCGAGGCGCGCGGGGTCGGCGTCGCATTGGGCGTTGATGACCTTGTACAGGCGCTCGAGTTCGGCGATGGCGTCGCGTGTGAGCGCGTCGCGGTCCAGAATTTCCTTCCAGCCGAGCAGTAATTTGCCGAATTGCGTGCCCCAGTCGCCAATGTGGTTGTCGCTCTTCACGTCGTGGCCCAGCAGCCGCAGCGTGCGCTGGAGTGCGTCGCCGATGCCGGTGGAACGAATGTGCCCCACGTGCATGGGCTTGGCGACGTTCGGCGAACTGAAATCAATGACCACGGTGCGCGGGCGCGTGGCTGGCTCGAAGAAGAGATGTTCGCCGCCGGCCGCGGCGGCCAGGGCCCCGGCCAGCACCGGGGTTTTCAGCCGGAAATTCAAGAAGCCCGCGCCGGCGATTTCCACCTTGTCGCAGAGCGCCGGAACCTCCAGCTTGGCCACCACCTGGGTGGCAAGCTGGCGGGGATTCAGCTTCCGGGCCTTGGCCAGCGCCATCAAGGCGTTGGATTGGTAATCGCCGAATTTGGCATCCGGGCACGGACGCACAAGGACGGCGGACACATCGGCGTCCGGCAGGACGGCGCGGACAGCGGACTGCAAGGCAGATTCAATTTGTTTATGCGGCAACACGGGGAAGATTTAACCACGGATGGAGGCGGATGAACACGATTTTTGAACCGGGGACGAAATGCAGCCCTGCAAAACGGCGGCCTGCCCGCCCAAGAAACCGCCGTGATTCGCCGCCACTGCCACCGACAACCCCTACTTCTTCCCGTGCTCGCGAATGACGGCGAGCATGGCGTCGGCGTCGGGGGATTTTTCCAGCGCTTCGCGGAAATCAGCCTTGTGGAGCAGCTTGGCGATGTTGGCCAAGGTGTGAAGGTGCTTCTGAAATTGACCCTGCGGGACGAGAAAGAGCATCACGAGCTTGACGGGTTGGTTGTCCAGCGCGTCGAAGTTGACCCCCTTGCTGGAGCGGCCCAGGGCGCCGACCACTTCGTAGATCAAGTCCGTGGAGGCGTGCGGAATGCCGATGCCGAAACCAATGCCCGTGGACATTGAAGTCTCGCGCTTTTTCACGGCGGCGGTCACGGCATCCCGATCAGCCGGCTGAATCTTGCCCGTGGCGACGAGATTGCCAATGAGTTCGTCAATGGCCTCCCAGCGATTAGACGCTTTGAGTTCAGGGACAATTTGTTCACGTCCCAAGATATCGGCTAAATCCATAACTTAAGTGAGGATGAATCCAAACGTGGTGATATTTCAAGACCGAATTCCAATAATTTTCACGAACCTTACAGCAGGCGGTGCAGCCATTCCAGCGTCAGCCCGGTGTCCTCCGCCCACCACCCCAGGGCGTCAAGCAGAGCCACCCGCGCCGTCAGCAGCGGCAACCCCAGCAACAACACGCAGACATTGCCCAGAAAGATGACCACCGCCGAAAACAGCCAGCCCTGCCCCGTGACATCCGATTGCTCCGTTTGCAGCACGTGAAAAGTCAGGGTCAGGTGAAACGCATAAGCCGCCCCGACGGCGAGGTGAAAATAAACCAGATACCCGTGCCAGTTCCAGAGGAGATGCCCGAGGGCGAACACCGCGATGACGATCACGGCGTAAAAAGGGAAAAAATACGGCGCGAGGGCAATCACAAAGTTCGTTTTGGAAATGTGCACCTCGCCACCGCCGGACGTGACCCTCATTTTTTTCACCTGGCCGCCAAACAGCCACACCCAGAGGACATGCGTCAACTCGTGGCCAAAGACATACAGCCACATCGGCTTGGGCAGCATCAGGAAAATCACGATCCAGCAGGCGGCGCCCGCCAGCAGGGGCACCCACGTGGTGTCCGCCGGACCACAACGCTGGATGACCGCCCCCAAGGCCCGCGCCGCGCCGGCGCAAACCGGCAGGAGGAGGATGGCGATGATGAACTTGACCCACTTCGGCACGGCGGAAGCATTCAGAATTTGCGGTGCGTATGCCAGCCAGAAAAGGAATCTTGAATCCGGCGGCCGAACCCTCAACACTAACCGCCCATGACACAAAACGAAGTTCTCCAGGTGTTCCGCGATTCCGGCGCGCTGCTCGAAGGCCATTTCGTCCTCCGCAGCGGGCTGCACAGCCGGCAATATTTTCAATGCGCGCTGGCGCTCCAGCAAATGCCCGTCGTCGAAAAGCTGGGCGCGGTCCTCGCGGCCAAGGCCCGCTCGCTCGGCGCCGTCACCGTGGTGTCCCCGGCCATGGGCGGCCTGGTGATCGGCCAGGAAGTGGCGCGGCAGCTCGGCGTGCGGTTTATTTTCGTGGAAAAAGAGGACGGCAAGCTGGTCCTGCGCCGCGGGTTCAAGATTGCGCCCGGCGAAAAAATCCTCGTGGTCGAGGACGTCGTCACCAAGGGCGGGCGCGTGCAGGAAACCATGGACATCGTCCGCGCCCACGGCGGCGAAGTGCTGGGCGTGGCCATGGTCGTGGACCGCTCCAACGGCCAGACGCGCCTCGGGGTGCCGCAGTTCAGCCTCATCGCGCTCCACGTGGAGACGTTTGATCCCGCTAAGCTGCCGGCCGATTTGGCCCAGCTCCCCGTCGTGAAGCCGGGAAGCAAATAAGGGGGATTCGCAGGCTGCCGGCCGATCACCCTCCGGCGCGCCTCAGCGCCGGAGCGTTTCAAACCACCGGGTGAACGCCAACCACCACGAATGCGCCGCAGGCGCCGGCGGATTGACGTTTGTTTCCGCAAAACCAGAAATCGTCGAACGGCTCAGCGCGGTCTGAAGTGGGGTCAGCTTTTCACCGGCGCGGGCGGAAAGACTGCCGGCGCTCAACCAACACGCCAACGCCAGGAGGGCAACAAGTAGTAGTCTCTTCATGATGGGTTCGGTGGCCGGGCCACCCTTCATTCTGGAAAACCATCCTAAAGCCGCAGGACTATTTTACCTCCAGCGGCCGGATCTTGATGTTGCGGAACGAAACGGACCCGTGGTCACCTTGCAATCCGATGTACCCGCTGGTGGCCTTGGCAAAATACGGCATCTTGTGGAACTTGCTGGCGGCCACGCGCGCATTGAAATCGTCGCTCCCCAGCACGTATTCAAAATATTTCACGCCGTTGATCTCGTGGATGCATTTGTCCGGGCTGATCACCAGGCGGACGTGGTTCCACTGGCCGACCGGCTTCGTGGCGTCGAGCGTCTTGCCCGTGGCCGGGTCAATCGGCGGCTGATACAGCGCATAGAGCCAGCCGCACCGCACCGGGTCGGCCGCCTTGACGTTGTCTTCCAACTGGAATTCCGGGCCGGTGGACCAGATATGATCGCCGGCATCCGTGACATGGTACATGATGCCGCTGTTGCCGGCCTCGGAGATGTTGTAATCCAGCTCCAGTTCAAACCAGTCGAACTGGCCGGTGGTCACGATGTCTCCCGCCTGCTTGGGGTCCACGCAAACCAGGCAGCCGTCTTGGACCTGCCAGCCGGGGCGGATGCCGTCCTGCCGGAAATTATGCCAGCCGGCGAAACTATGGCCGTCAAACAGGAGTTTCCAGCCGGCGGCCTGTTCGGCGCTGGTGAGGGTGTTGGGTTGGGGTGCCGTGGACTGGAGCGAGGCGCAACTGGCCGCGAGCAACACCGCAAGCATGGGCAAAACCTTGATCTTCATAGAGTGCGGGGATGATGGCCCAAAAGGCGGGGAAAATTCAAACCCCAAATTCGCAATCCCAGCGTCTGGGTCAGGCGTGGCCGAAATGGCGCAACACCTGGTACACCACCATCGAAGCCAGGTAAGCCAGGCCGGTCATGTAAGCGATCTGGAACAGCGGCCATTTCCAGCTATTGGTCTCGCGCCGCACCACGGCGGTGGTGGAAAGACATTGGGCCGCCAAGATGTAATAGACCAGCAGGCTCACGCAGGTGGCCGTGTTGAAAATGGGCGTGCCGTCGGAGCGCTTGACCTTTTGCAGGGTGCCGTAGAGCGATTTCTGGTCGTTGTCCGCGGCGTCCCGGCCCACGCCATACACGATGGACAGCGTGGAAACAATGACCTCGCGCGCGGCAAACGAGCTGATGATGCCGATGCCGATCTGCCAGTCAAACCCCAGCGGCACCAGGGCCGGCTCGATGACATGGCCGATTTTGCCGGCGAACGAGTTCTGCAGCGAATACTGCGCGGTCAGCCGGCCGGCACTGTCGCGGAGCGTCCGGGCCTGCTGCAGGTCGCCGGATTTTTCCAACTGGACCGCCTGCGTGGTCATCGCCACGGCCGTGGCCGGCGGGCTGGACTTGGGATAATACGACAGCGCCCACAACACGAGCGAGATGGCCAGGATGATGGTGCCGGCCTGGCGCACGAAGATCTTCGCGCGGTCGAACATGTGCAGCAGGGCGGTTCGCAGCGCGGGCACGCGATACGGCGGCAGTTCAATCATCAGCGGCTTGGTCTCCCCCGGCAGAATGGTGTGGCGGAAAACCAGCGCGGCGCACAACGCCGTGCTCACGCCCACCGCGTAGGCCGCCGTGAACACGATGGCCGCCTTCACCGGCGCATGCGGAAACAGCAGCGCCGTGACCATCGCGTACACGGGAATGCGCGCCGAACAAGTCATCAGCGGCGTCACCAGTATCGTCACCAGCCGGTCGCGCGGATTCTCGATCACCCGCGTGGACATGATCGCCGGAATGGCGCAGGCGTGCGCCGAGAGCAGCGGCACGAACGCCTTGCCGGGCAGCCCCAGGCGCCGCATGATGCGATCCATCACAAACGCCGCGCGCGACAGGTAGCCGGTGTCTTCCAGCAGCGACAGCGCAAAAAACAAAATGCAAATCTGCGGCAGAAACACCAGGATGCCGCCCACCCCGCCGATGATGCCGTCCGACACGAGGCTCTGGAAATCGCCCGCCGGCAGCAGCGAGTTCGTCCACATCCGGATGTGCGCGAAAAAATGGTCAATCAGCTCCATCGGAATCTGCGCGGCCCAAAAAATCAGGGCGAACAGCCCCAGCATCACCAGGTGAAACACGATGACGCCCGTGACCGGATGCGTGAAATAGTCGTCCAGCTTCTCGGTCCAGACCGAGCGCTTGGCAATGATCGGATCCATGACGCGCGTGGACACCTTCTCGGTCCACTCATAACGCGCCTGGAAGGTGCAGCCGGAACAACCGGCGCAATGCGGGTCCACGTGGTCCAACGCCTCGGGCATGGCCCCGTTGATGAGCCGGCTCAGTTCGTGTTTCAACTCCGGAATGCCGTCCCCGCTGCGCGCGGAAACCGCCACCACCACACAGCCCAGTTCCTTGCGAAGTTTTTTGACGTCAATGCGGATGCCGTCGCGCCGGGCCATATCCATCATGTTCAGCGCCACCACCACGGGGCAGTCCAATTCCAGGACCTGGCTGGCCAGAAAGAGATTCCGTTCCAGATTGGTGGCGTCCACCACCACCAGCGCGGCGTCGGGCGCCTGGTGCCCCAGGCGGCCCTGCAGCGCATTGGAGGCGAGCACCTCGTCCGGGGAAGTGCTGTCGAGACTGTAAAGCCCCGGCAGGTCCACCAGCACGATCTGCTTGTGGTCGAGGTGCATCCGGCCCACCTTGCGCTCGACGGTGGTGCCGGGGAAATTCGCGGTTTTGGCGTGCAGCCCCGTCAGGGCGTTAAACAACGTGGTCTTGCCCGCATTGGGATTGCCCACGAGCGCCAGCGTGAAGGCGTGATGCGGATGCAGTTCAGTTTCGGTGTCGTGACACGCGCTCATTCGCCGTTGTGTTCGCGCATGGCGCAACGCCCGGGCGCGCAAACTTCCACGTGGACACGGGCGGCCAGTTCGGCGGAGAGACCCAGGCGGGAGCCAAAGACTTTCAAGATTAGCGGATTGCCGGAGCGGATCAATTCCACCCGGCGGCCCACACAAACCCCGAGCGTTTTGAGCCGGTCCGTGTCCTCGTCATCAGTGGAAATACTCCGCACTACCGCACAAGTTCGCGGCGGTAACTCGTCCAGCCGCACCATGGAAAGAGGCGATTCAACAATAGTCACAACCATAACAGAATAAACGTTCCCAGCCGCATGTCAAACCCGGCGCGCCGGGCGGCCGGCGGCGGCGGAGCCCATGCACCATTTTCACAGCCTTAATCTACCCGCCGCCAGCCCGCGGCGCTGCCCGTAAATTGCAATTTATTGTCGGCCTTTTGTGGTGGCCGCTGAACTGGATTGAAATGTCCCGCCCGCTGCGGCAAATTACCCCTGTGCGAAGCGCCATTCTCCTGACCGCCCTGCTGGCCGCCGGCTTCCTGGCTGGCTGCGGCAAATCCGATTCCTCCCCCGCCCCGGCCGCCCCGGCCTACGACGGGCCCACCCACGCCCAGCCGCGCCTCCGCACCATGAAGCTCTATCTCGGGCCGGAAACCTTCGACGCCGAATTGGCGCTCACCCCCCAGGAAATCGAGACCGGCATGATGTTCCGCACGAACATCCAGGAAACCGACGCCATGCTCTTCAACCTCCGCGTGCCCCAGCGCGCCGATTTCTGGATGAAAAACTGCCCGGAATCCATTTCCGCCGCCTTCATCACGTCGGACGGCGTCATTCAGGAAATTCATCACCTGGAAAAATTCGACACCAACAGCGTCCTGGCCGGACGCGACGACATCGTGTTTGTCCTGGAGACCAAGGACGGCTGGTTCGCCCGCCATAACATCGGCACCGGCACCGTCATCCAGTCGGAAAAAGGCCCGCTGGCCGACGTCTTCCTGCACAGGAATTAGGACATTGACAGAAAGCTCCAGCTCAATGGACCGCCACCAGCGCGGCCAGCTTGCTTTTTAAATCGGCTTCGGCCGGCACGCCCGGCACGCGCTCGGCCAGTTTGCCGTCCTTGAACAGCAGCAGCGTGGGCAGCACCTCGGTTTTATAATTCTGCGCCAAGCCCGGCGATTCATCCACGTTGACCTTCACGAACTTGATCTTGTCCGCGAATCCCCCGGCCACGCGGTCCACCTCCGGGTCCAGCTCCCGGCAGGGCCCGCTCCACGTGGCGTAAAACTCCACCACCACCGGCTGCGCGCAGCGCGTCACCTCCCCGCCAAACTCGCCCTGCGTGATGTGCTTCACGTTCGCGGACGATTCATTCAGCGCGGACGAATTGTCGCACCCGGCGGCCAGCCCCATGGCCAGGGCCGCGGCGAGCGGCAATATCTTGAAACAACACAAATTCATGGGCGGAACTCTAATCCGGGAAGCGGTGGCTTCAAAATATTTTCGCTTCCCATGATTGCCAATTTTGCAATCCCGTTTACGCTTCGGCCATGGTCACGCTGGAACAACTGGCTGAACTATGGGCGGCCCATCGTGCCGCCGCCGCCGCCCGCGTGCGGGAATTTTCCATCGGCGGCCGGCCTTTTCCCTTCAACTCCCGCCCCGCCATCATGGGCGTGGTCAACCTCTCCGCCGATTCCTGGTATCGCGAAAGCGTCTGCCTGACCGCCGATGCGGCCATCGAGCGCGGGCGGATGCTCGCCGCCCAGGGGGCCGATCTCATTGACGTCGGCGCCGAATCCACGCTGGCGCAGGCGGCGCGCGTGACCGGCGCCGCGCAAAAATCGAAACTCGTTCCGGTGGTGCGGGCCTTGCGCGCAGAAAAGCTGCTAGTGTCCGTGGAAACCTATTCGCCGGCCGTCACGCGGGCGTGCCTCGAGGCCGGCGCCAACGTCCTGAACCTCACCGGCACCGCCGGGGCCGGCGAACTTTACCGCTTGGTGGCGGAGCACGATGCGGCGGTGATCATCTGTTACGTCGCCGGTAAAAACGTCCGCTCGGTCGGCGATTTCGATTTGCAGGCCGATCCGATTCCCGTGCTGCGGGATTTCTTTGCGCGCCAGATCGAGCTGGCGCAACACCATGGCGTGAAGAAAATCCTGCTCGATCCCGGCTTGGGCTTTTATTACCGCAATCTGCAGGACAGCGCCGTGCGCGTGCGGCATCAGATGAACGTGTTTCTAAACACCTTCCGGCTGCGGGAGCTGGGCTGCCCCGTCTGCCACGCCCTGCCCCACGCCTTCGAGTATTTCCGCGACGAAGTGCGCTGCGCCGAGCCGTTCTTCGCCGTGCTGGCGGCGCTGGGCAAAACAGACCTGTTCCGCACCCACGAAGTCCCCCGCATCCGCGCCGTGCTGGAGACGATGAAACTTGGTTAAAAAGCATGGTCACAATCCATATTGATTTCGGCCAGTGGCCAACAATTCCCGGAGCCATCCGCCATTGGCGTAGCCAGTTCCGCTACGCGGTCGACGCAGCATGTTGGCGGTGGCCAAGGGTGTTGTCTTTAAGGAACTACCATGCGTAGCAGGATTTCCAAAGCGGTTTTTGTTCTCGCACTCATATTTGCCGGATTCGTTATCGCCATCCGGTTTGACGTGTTCACACCAGCAGCACCGGCAGGATGGGCGCAGGTTCACATTGGAATGAGCCGGGACGATGTGTTGCGATTGGCTGGAGCACCAAGTGTGAGCGGTTGGCCAGAAAAGGTTGTCGAGACTTGGCAACGCAATGGTGCGATTTGTCATCACAGATTGTTTGTTGGCTATGATGGACAGCAGGCCACCAGAGTTTGTGACGGGACGTGGCTGCGAGGTTATGGTTGGTTGCACCCACGGATTGAGTCCAAATGAAAATTATGTGGCCAACAATTCTCTGGAGCCGCCAACTACGCTGGTCGATCCGCCGGCGCCGGCGCGAGTCCCAACGGGACGCCATGACACTAGCCCGGCGCTTCAGCGCCGGGTGGAATTCGGTATTGCCAAAGTCCCGCAGGGACGGCTGAATGGTCGCCATGTCCTACGTTAGTTTGGAAATGAGCTCAGCCGTCCCGTTGGGACTCGTCCCGGCGCCGGCGATGACCCGGCACTGAAGTGCCGGGCTATTGTCATGGCGTCGCTTTGCGACGACCAAGTCCGCCGAGGCACAAGCAATATGACGCCCCCTGCTTACTGACGTCCCTTGCTTACATCTTGAATACGTCGCCGAATTTACGCTTTGAAACACTATGTGGCCTGCCATGGTCACCTCATCCTTGCGGGAACCGGATATACAGGAGCCAGTAGATCAGCACGCCCGTCACCGAGACATACATCCAGAGCGGCCACGTCCAGCGGGCGATTTTCTGGTGCCGATGGAACTGCCGCCGGTGTGCCCGGTGCAGCGTCACCAGGATCAGCGGCACAATCGCGGCCGCCAGCACCGTGTGCGTCGTCAGGAGGGTCAGGTAGATGGGCCGGAACCACAGCGGATTTTCAAAGCGCGTCGGCCCCTCGTGCAGCACCACCGCCCGCCACGTGTGATACGTGAGATAACAGGCCAGAAAGGCAATGGACGTGCAGAAGGCCGTCACCATGCAGTTGCGGTGGGCCTTCACATTTCCGCGTTTGATGAAGACGAAGCCCCCCGCCAGAAACACCGCGCTCAGCCCGTTGAGCGTGGCGTTGACGGCCGGCAAATCGTGCATGCTCATGGCTCGTTCTCCAATTGGCGCACGGCCCGCAATAACCGCGGCTGCACGGCGTTCGTCCAGTCCACGCCGTCCCCGCCGGTCTCAAAGCTCCCGCGCAGCCGCGCATGCTTGTCCACCACCACGAAAATCGTGGTGTGGATGAACAGGTCGGCGTTGTTCTGGCGGTCTTCCGGCTTCACGGGCACGGCGCTGAGCTTCAAGCTGTCGCCCGCCAGCCCGGCGATCTGCGCCTTGCTCCCGGTGAGAAATTGCCATCGGTTGAAATCCGCGCCGAAGCGCTCGCCATATTTTTTCAGCACGGCGGGCGAATCATAATCCGGATCGGTCGTGAGCGTCACCAAGCGGGCATTACTCGCCGCGGGCAGCCGCCCTTGCAGCGAACGCATCTGGCCGGTCATGCGCGGGCAGGGCCCCGCGCAGCGCGTGAAGATGATGTCGGCCACCCACACGTGGTTGGTGAGGGCCGCGAGGGAAGTAGCCCGGCCGTCCTGGTTGGTGAGCGTGAAATCGGCCACGGCGCCGAGGACGCGGAGCGGCGGCTGGCTGAAGTTGCGCGCCGCCGCCATGAGCCACAGCAGGCCGGCCAGCGCGAGCAGCGCGACAAAGAGTCCAAACCCCACCCAGAGGGTCCGGGACGGGCGCGGTGCGGCATCACTCATGGCAGAACTCTACGCACCCCGACCCCGGGCGACAAGTCCCCGAAGCTTGGGTCCGGGACGCCCGGAGCTTCATTCAAAGCTCGTCGGCGTGGACGAGCCGGATTTTGCTTTGAGCCATTTGTCAAAGTCCGCCTGGCTCTCCACCACCACGAAACCGCCGGCCATGGCCGCGTGCCCGTTGCCGCAGAGCTGCGCGCACTCGATCTGGTAGCGCCCGATCTTGGTGGGCGTAAAGGTGCAGGGAATGCGCAGCCCCGGGATGGCATCCTGCGTGATCCGCATGGCCACCAGCTTCAGCGAATGGATCACATCCTTTGAACTCAAATAAATCAGCACCGGCTTGTTCACCGGCACATGAATTTCGTTGAGCAACTGCACGTCGTCCTTCCCGGCGGGATCCGTGGGGTCCACGCCGAAGACGTTGTCGTTGCTGATGAGCTTCATATCCTGCCGGCCGAATTTCCCGTCCGGCCCCGGATACCGGACATTCCAAGCGAACTGCTGGGCCATCACTTGAATGAGCGTGGAATCCTCGGGCTTGGGGAAATCTTGCACGTTTCTGGCCCAGATGGGCATGGCCACCACCACCAGCAGCACGGCTTCGGCCAACACCACCGCCAGCTCGATCTGCTTGGGCAGGTGGCTCTTGGACCCCTCATAATCGGCCTTGGGATTGCGTTTCACGTTGAAGCGCCACAGCACGTACACGAAATACAGGCTCCAGCCGATAAACAGCGCAATCATGAGCCAGTGGACGTACACCATCAGGGCGTCCACGTAGCGGCCGTTGCTGGACGCCAGCTCCGGCATGAAGATGATGTGTTGGGCAAACCACTCAATCATGGCATTTCCTCATCATTAAGTCCGCGCCACCGCCGCCGGCGCCGCGGAATTCTTCGCCGCTTCCAAGGCTTCGCTCCGGCGGATGATGTAGATCAAAAAGGTCAGAAACGTTCCCAGGACGGTCGCCACAATGACGCCCAGGGTGAGGATGGCCCAGTTCATGCCGTGGGCCATGGCGTCGTCAATATGCGCGCCGTAACAGGCGGCGCACGCCGAGGCCTTGCCCGGCAGCAGCGCGATCAGCCCGGCGCAACCGGCCGCGCGGCGAATCCAGTTTTTCATGCCTAGTATTTTCACAGGTAGCTTACGTTTTTCAGTTTCTTCAGAAAGTAAACGCCGTACGCGATGACCAAAGCCCCCGCCCCCACGCCCACCCCGCCCCACAGCACATTCCCGGCGGCGAACGCCCACGCCGCGCAGCCGAACGACAGCCCGGTCAGCAGCGTCACAAAAATCAGATGAAAGGCTTTGAGCGACATGGCGGTTCAATGGGATGCGGTGCCGGGCGGAAAACCGTTGGTGGCCCACATCGTGAGCCCCATCAGGCCGATGAAAAAACACACCGTGAACGCCAGCACGGTGTACACAAGCCGTTTCTCCGACAACAAGTGCATGAGATAACCCGCCACCAGAAAGGCGTTCACCACGGCGATGGCCAGGATCAGCGCCACCTTGAGCGTCCAACCCTCCCCGACGTGCGAAAACGAAGTGATGATCATGGCCGTCGTGGTGCAGACCACCACCACAAAAATCACGGCGCAGAGCCGCACATAGCGGTTGAAATTCGCCGCCGGGGTGGGCGCCGCGCCGGAGTCGTGCTCGGATGGGCTGGTCGGATGATCGCTCATAATGCCTCAGGTTAAATATAGGACCGGAAACAGAAATATCCAGACCAGGTCCACGAAATGCCAGAACAGGCCGGAGACTTCAATGCGGTTGGTGAACCGCTCCGGGTCGCGCCGCCACATCCGGCTGCCCGGGCCCCAGAGATAAAAAATAACGATCGTCCCGCCCAGGATGTGCAAACCGTGCAGCCCCGTGAGCGTGAAATAAATCGCCGTGAACGTGTTGTGACGCGGACCGTAGTTCTCCATCTTTTTAATGTCGCCCGCCTTGATCGTCAGCTCGTCATTTTTGAGCGCCTCGACGGCCGGGCTGCGCAGGTCCATCAATTCCTTGCGCTCCTCCACGATGTGCCCGTGCAGCGTGACCGTGCCCGTTTTTTTGGCGAGATCGAAGTCGGGCGACTTTTCGACGAGATGGCCGTCCACGTAGGTGCCGTTGGCCAGGTCCACTTCGTAGTGAATCCATTTGTCATGGTATTCGTAGGTCTTGATGCCCAAAAACGCCAGCGCCAGCACGATGGTGCAGGCGTGGAAGAACTTGAATTTGGCAAACTGGCGCGCCTTGCAAGCGGCCCACGCCAGCAGCGTCGTGATGGCCGAGAGCGCGAGCAGCAGCGTATTGATCGTGCCCAGCCGGACGTCCAGCCACCCATGCGGCCACATCCCCGGCTCCGCACCCACGCGCAACAACACATAGGCGGAGAACAGTCCGCCAAAGAGCATCACTTCGGACGCCAGGAACAGCCAGATGCCCAGCTTGGCGTTGTATAGGCCGGTGTCCGGCCTGATTTCAACTGTGTAGGGTATTTCCATGCAATGAGTCAATGGGCCGGCTTGGGCCGGGACACGGGTTTCTGCCCGGGCGCGGTCGTGGCCGCAGCCTCGTTCTGCGGCGTAAAATCCGCGGCGTGCCCCGGCGCGCTGTATTCGTACGGACCGCGCTGCACGTGCGGTTCGTGTTCAAAATTGCCGTGCGGCGGCGGCGTGGGCGTCTGCCATTCCAGCGTCGTCGCCTCCCAGGGATTGGCCGAAACCTTTTCCCCGTGCTGGATGCTGTGGAACAGATTCACGATGAAGGGAATTTGCGCGAGGCCCAGCGCGATAGCCGCCCACAGGATGAACGTGTTCAGCTCCATGATGGTCCCCGGCAACGTGTCAATCGCGTTGGGCACGCGCGCCGCGGAATAATTCACCCCGCCGTCGCTCATCCGCCGCAACATGCCCTTGATGCCCTGGAAAAACATCGGCTGGAACACCATGTTCATGAACACAAACGAGCACCAGAAATGCACCCGGCCCCAAAACTCGTTCAGCTTCCGCCCCGTGATTTTCGGGAACCAATAATACACGCCCGCAAACAGCGCAAAGATCGTCCCGGGCGCCACCACATAATGGAAATGCGCGATCACATAGTACGTGTCGTGCAGATACAGATCCGCCGCCGCCAGCCCCAGCGGCAGGCCCGAGAGCCCGCCAATGCCGAACATCGGCAGAAACCCCAGCGCAAACAGCATCGGCGTGTTGATGCGGATGGAGGCCCCCCACAGCGACAGGAACAGGCACGTCAGAATGATGACCGACGGGATCGAGATGATCATCGTGGTGGTCTGGAAAAACGTGGCGATCTTCTGCCCCATGCCCGTCAGGTACATGTGGTGCGCCCAGACGATGAACGAGAGAAAGCCCACGAACAGCACCGAGTACACCAGCGATTTATAGCCCCACAGCGGCTTGCGCGTGTTGTTGGCGATGATCTCGGCGACAATGCCCATGGCGGGCAGGATCAACACATAAACCTCCGGATGCCCCAGGAACCAGAACAGATGCTGCCACAACAGCGGGCTGCCGCCGCCGCTGCGGTCCGCCAGTTGGCCGCCCACCGCCAGCCCCGTCGGCAGGAAAAAACTCGTGTGCGCCACGTTGTCCATCAGTTGGAGCACACCGGCGGCCTCCAGGGGCGGAAACGCCAGCAGCAGGATGAAGGCCGTGACAAATTGCGCCCACACGAAAAACGGCAGGCGCATCCAGGTCATCCCCGGCGCCCGGAGCTGGATGATGGTGGCGATGAAATTCACCGCGCCCAGCAGCGACGAGGTGATCAGCAGCACCATGCCGATGAGCCAGAACGCCTGGCCATCGGTGGGAATGGACGTTGCCAGCGGCGAATACGAGGTCCAGCCCGCCTGCGCCGCCCCGCCGGGAATGAAGAAGCTCACCAGCATCACCACGCCGCCCAGGAAAAACGCGTGATAGCTCGCCATGTTCACCCGCGGAAACGCCATGTCCGGCGCGCCAATCATCAGCGGCACCACGTAGTTGCCAAAGGCCGCAAACGCCAGCGGCACCACGCCCAGGAAAATCATGATCGTGCCGTGCATGGCGCCAAACGAGTTGTACAGGTCCGGCGAAATCGCCCCGCCCGCCGCCGGCGCGCCGAGAATCCTTTCCAGCACCGGCCCCACCACCGGCACCGGCATGCCCGGATGCGCTATCTGCCAGCGCATGAGCACCATCAGGAAAAAACCGAACAGCATGAACGCCAGCGCCGTGAAGCCGTACTGGATGCCGATGACCTTGTGGTCCGTGGAAAATATGTAGTGGCTCCAGAACCCCGGCGCGGCGTGCTCGTGGTGGCCGGGCCCCGCCGGCCCGGACTCGGCGGGTTCGCGGTAGGGCGGAAATTGTTCAACGAGTTCGTCCATGTGTGCGGGTTTACCTGAGCTTGTCGCAGACCATGGCCAGCAACAGCAGCGGCAGGTACAGGATTGAGGCCAGGAACAGTTGCCGGGCGCGCCGCGCGGTGAGCTGGCGGGCAAAACGCACCGCGCACCCAAAATACGCCGCCCCCAACAACAGGGCCGCCGCGAGATACAGCGCGCCGTTCAGCTTCAGCAGGAACGGGCACAGCCCCGCCAGAAACAGCGCGAATGTGCTCGCCACGGCATGATACCCCGTGCGGCTGCCGTCGGGGTCCACGTTGGGCAGCATCACGAAGCCGGCCCGCGCGTATTCCTCGCGGTACAGCCAGGCAATGGCCATGAAATGCGGGATTTGCCAGAAGGCCAGGATGGCAAACAGCGCCCAGCCCTCCCCGCCCAGTTCGTTGCGCGCGGCCGCCCAGCCCATCACCGGCGGCAGCGCACCGGGCACCGCCCCCACCAGCGTGTTCATCCAGCTCACCCGCTTCAGCGGCGTGTAGATGAACAGGTAGCTGATGGACGTCACCGCCCCGAGCACGCTCGTCAGCAGGTTCACCGCCGCGGCCAGGTAGATCAGGCCGGCCACCGAGCAGACCCCGCCAAAGATGGCCACGGTCGCGGGCTGCAGGCGGCCGGATGGCAGGGGCCGGCCGGCGGTGCGGCGCATCCGGGCGTCATAGTCGCGTTCGAGCAACTGGTTCAAGGCCGCCGCGCCCGCCGCGACGAGCCCCGTGCCAAACAGGGTGTGAAACATCCGCAGCCCGTCCACGGCCCCGCGTTCGCCCAGATAAAATCCCACGCACGTGGTGAGCAGCACGAGCAAAGTCAGCCGCGCCTTGACCAAGTCGGCCAAAACCAGTGTCCAGCTTTTGTCCAAAGCCGACCCCGAATTCAACGCCGCCGCCGATGTTTGCATGTTCCGAGTGACATTCACAGTGATCAAAACCTTACCTTATTGACTGTATCTTGTCATCCAAATGCAAAATATGTCAATGTCCTTTGGTAAAATTTTTGCGCCGTAGCGCCTCCCAGACGGCCAATGGAAGACCTCCGGAAGGCCGGCACTTCCCCGCAGGAAGCAACTCACAGACAGGCACTAAACCGCATTCATGGGCCGGGCAAATCGGCGCCAGGCCAGCGGAGTTCGGCCTCTGAATAATTTTTTCCATTTTGTCGCCGGCGATCCCACCCCCGGCTAAAGCCTCCGCTGTCCAAAGCTTGATTTGGCTGCGCACAGCCAACGTGGCGGACCGCGGCTATGTCGGAAACCAGCCGCAGCGGCTTCGCAGGATTGACCGCATTGAAATTATTCAACATGGCGTGGCGTGCAGAAGCGCTGCGGCTGATCCCGCGCCGGACCGCGGCTGTGTCGGAGACCAGCCGCAGCGAGGTGGCCAGCCAGAAGACCGATCGAGTAACTCAGGCCATTGGATTGTGAACCTTGCTGCGGCTGGCTTTCCGCACAGCCGCGGTCCAGCCTCACCTTCCGCCCCCAAGACCGGCTTTCACCCTGCAGACGCGTTTCTTGGATGGTCCCCCAAATGGCCAAAACGCATATTGCAATGCGGGGCCTTACCGCTATGATTCGCCTCGAAGAGGACAATCTGGTTGGAAAATAATCATGAAAACTGAAAAAACTCCGTTCCGCTTCGGTCCGGCTAGCCTGCTGGCGTCATTGTTCCTGGCCGCCGCCCTGTTCACCGGTTGCGACACCATGCCCACCGGAGACGTCGCGCCCGCCAAACCCCAACTGGACCGCCCGCATGCGGAGACGATCACCCTGCGCGAGGGCGACTTGCTTAAGATCACGTTCCCCGGCTCGCCGAACTTGGACACCACCCAGCCCATCCGCCGCGACGGCAAATTGAATCTTCCGCTCATCGGCGAAGTGGACGCCGCCGGCATGTCCCCGTCCGCCCTCCAGGACAAGCTGGTGCAGGCCTACGCCTCCCAAATCTCCACCAAGGAAGTCACCGTGCAGGTGCAATCCTCCACCTTCCCCGTCTTTGTCTCCGGCGCCGTGGTTCGCCCCGGAAAAGTTCTGTCCGACCATCCCCTGACCGCCCTAGAAGCGGTCATGGAAGCCGGCGGTTTCAACTACGATTCCGCCAACATGAAAGACGTCCGTGTGGTTCGCGAGGAGAATGGCGTTTTCAAGCATTTCACCTTGAATCTCAAGGCCGTCCTGCAAGGCAAGGAGACCAAGCCGTTTTATCTCGAACCCAACGACATCATCTTTGTCCCCGAGCGACTCTCGCCGTTTTAAGCCCGCAGCCATTGCCTGAGCAGGAACGATTCAGCCACAAAACCAGTTGGAGCAGGCCGATGCGCACGGAACTTTCATGGAGCGCCGCTTCGCCCCCTTCTCCCCA
>Ga0181520_10000986_pt1 | contig 60185 bp, 58 predicted proteins | sample PEATcosm2014_Bin_29_FD_132451 | JGI IMG/M metagenome (GOLD analysis project Ga0181520, IMG submission 132451) | Peatland microbial communities from MTU Mesocosm Facility, Houghton, MI, USA - PEATcosm2014_Bin02_30_metaG | ecosystem: Environmental > Terrestrial > Soil > Wetlands > Peat | place...
CCGTTTGGTTCGTGTCCAACTGCATAGCAGTTGATTTTAGCACGTTTCCAGCCTTGTAAATCAATGGTTTTACGCGGCAAACGGTTGAAACTGTGACTTGTTCTGAATCGCTCCGGCTAAGCGAGATGTGCTTTTCATCCCTGTCCTTGTTCCATGTCCTGTCGAGTTTCCGATAATGGCAAAACGGAACACCGCGCAAAAATTTTATAAAAATTTCAAAGGTCTGTTCCTTTTTCATCGTCCTATCATCAGTAAATTCAAACCACATATCCATATGGGCGCAGAAAGCGGCGGATTTCAGCCAGCCAGCATGGCGATCATGCGCCTGTCGGCCGGCATCCCGATGCTGCCGATCAAGCGCCGCCAAAAAATTAAAGATTTTTGAAAGAAATGGCACGATGCGGACGAGCTAAGAGGAAATGCCGCATCCGTGATGAAAAGAAATTCAGACAGGGCTGTCGTATTACAGCCACAACTTTGTCTCTTACACAAAGACGCTCAGAAGGGTGCCTCGGCTTGGCCTGACCAGCAGCCGGGGCGCAACATTTTCCCCCTCGTTTCAACGGTTCAGATGGACGGGACAGGGCAACGGCAAACCGGCATGGATAAAGTGGCAGGAACAGGGCAGTCAGGGAAGGGGCAATTGGACCGTGGCGAGGGGGAATATTTTTTAACGATTTGGCAAATAACGATCTGCTTCCCCAAAAAGAAGGGCGCAGATGCAGAATTCGTGTGCCTCCCGCGCAAAGCTTTGACCAAATATTACTCGACAGCCTGTCCTCACCGACGATGATTCTCCTCAGTCAGTTTGAACTTTTTTGTGGTTATTTTGGCATGAACACAACGACCTTGCGGTCGGAGGATTTTCTTCCGACCCGTTACAGCCTTTTGAGCCGGCTTCAAAACTGGGATGACCAGGCGAGCTGGAAGGATTTTTTTGACACCTACTGGCGGCTGATCTATGCGGTGGCGTTGAAATCCGGGTTGAACGACGCCGAGGCGCAGGATGTTGTGCAGGAGACAGTCATTTCGGTGGCCAAGAACATCCAGAAATTCAAGCGCGATCGCACCCTGGGTTCGTTCAAGGGCTGGCTGCGAAATCTGACCCGGTGGCGCATTGCCGATCAATTGCGCAAGCGGACCAATGCGGAAGCCCTGCCCATGGATATTGCCGAAGATGGCTCTTACGGAGGCGACGTTGCCGGGATCGCTGATTCCGCCGAGGACGCGTCGGTCTGGGAAGACGAGTGGCGCATGAATCTGATGAAAGTCGCGCTGGAAAACCTCAAACGCATGGTCAAGGAGGAGCATTATCAGATGTTTGATTTATATGTGGTCAAACAATGGCCCGCCGACCGGGTTGCCCGGACGCTGGACGTCAGTGTCGGCCAGGTTTATCTGGCCAAATTTCGTCTGGGAGCGATGCTCAAAAAGGAAATCCGCCGGTTGGAAACCAGTGAGATACACATTGCATGAGCCAGCCTGTCGAAGCGCCGGATGAAGAAGCGCCGCGACCGGTGGTGGCGGAGCATCAACTTGTCCGCCGCATTGGTTCCGGGAGCGGCGGCGAGGTGTGGCTGGCCAAAAATGCCCTGGGAACTTATCGCGCAGTCAAAATCATCTTCCGCAAATCCTTCCCGTGGGCAAAGCCGTATGAAGATGAGTTTCAAGGTCTGTTGAAATTCGAGCCGCTTTCCCGGCAGCACGACGGTTTGGTGGATGTGCTGCAAGTTGGCGGCAATGCCGGGGCAGACTACTTTTATTATGTGATGGAGCTGGGCGATGATGTCCATGCCGGCCAGGCCATTCACCCGGATTATTATCAGCCGCGCACGCTGGCGCACGATCTGGCCGAACACAAGCGACTGACCATTGGCGAATGTATCCGGCTGGGCGCACCCATCGCCTCCGCCCTGGGCTTCCTCCACCAGCACGGACTGATCCACCGCGACGTCAAGCCGGCCAATATCATTTTCGTGAACGGTTTTCCCAAGCTGGTGGATGCTGGCCTGGTGACGGAGATGTTCAAGACCCGGTCCCGCGTTGGCACGGAAGGCTATATTGCGCCGGAAGGTCCGGGCACGGCGCGGGCGGATATTTATGCGCTCGGCAAGGTGCTCTATGAAATCAGCACCGGCCAGGACCGCAACGAATATCCCGAATTGCCGGCGGATATGGGCGGCCCGGCGGCGGCGCGCGATCTGGTCCAGTTCAACAAGATCGTTTTAAAGGCCTGCCGCACCAATCCACGTCTGCGCTACCGGGACACCCAGGAAATGATGAGCGACTTGCTCGCGTTCCAATTCTGCCCGCGAGGTCCGCTCGGTGACAAACCTCTGCCACGATATGTCGGATGGATTGTCCTGTTCGTCCTCTTGGTGGCTATTGGCGTCGTCACTTTTCTGCTTTGGCACATTGTTCTGCGATTGATTCATCAATTGTAGCCTGTTTGAACCGAGGTATTTATATTGGAGAAAAAAGATTTTTTGAAAGAAATGTCTCCTTGCCCCCGAGCTATGGGTAGATGAACTAAATCAGCCCATGAAAAACAAATTTTATATTTGTCTCGTTTTGGCGGGAGCGATGCTGCTGGCGCGGCCATGTACGCTGCAAGCTCAACTCTTTTTTACAAATGGTTTCTATTTTTCCACCAACGATGGCAGTGCTTGCATCGTCGACTACAGTTACGAGGCCAATAATCCCGGCTTTATGGGAGTGGTGTCCATTCCGGGCACGGTCGTTGTCAACGGCATCGCTCTGCCAGTCACCAGTATTGGGGAAGGAGCTTTTGCTGATTATGCCGGATTTAACTACATAGGTGGTTTATTGATTCCGAACAGCATCACCAACATCGGAAACAACGCATTTGCGGGTTGTGAATATCTGACTAACATCATGATTGGTAATAGCGTCATCAACATCGGATATTCAGCGTTTGAAGAATGCTTAAGTTTGGACAATGTTGTGATTCCAAACAGCGTCAACAGCATTGGCGCGGGCGCATTCATGTCATGCATCCGCCTGACCAACATCGCGATCGGCAGCGGCGTGACCAATATTGGAATCTGTGTGTTCGAAGGTTGTTGGCAACTCCAAACGATAACGGTGGATGCATCCAATCCAGTTTACAGTGGTGTGGGTGGCGTCTTGTTTGACAAAAACCAGACTGCGCTAATTGAATTTCCCGGCGCAACTGGAAGTTATTCTGTTCCCGATACCGTCACCAGCATTTACCCCTGTGCGTTCGATTACTGCGAGCACTTGACAAACATCACGATTGGCAGCAGCGTAACCAGCATTGGGTCCTATGCATTCGTTGACGGCAACAACTCGCCAAGGCTTTATTTCTGTGGCAATGCCCCCAGTGCTGATGCAACGATATTTACCGATGACAGCAACGGGACTGTCTATTACCTGCCGGGCACCAGCGGCTGGACCACAAATTACTACGGTCTTCCGACAGCCCTATGGTTTCTGCCGAATCCGCTGATTCTGGCCAGCCAGCCCAGTTTTGGGGTGCAAAGCAACCAGTTCGGTCTCACTATTTCCTGGGCCACCAACGCTGCTGTGGTGGTGGAAGCCTGCACGAATCTTTCCAATCCCGCATGGCAACCGGTGCAAACCAATTCACTGACGGGCGGAACGGCCTATTTCAGTGACCCGCAGTGGGCCAATTATCCGGGACGGTTCTATCGCCTTATCTCTCCGTAAACCATGGGCATACAAATTAATTTAGCTATGAAAACCAAATTATTAGCCTGTCTCGTTTTGGCGGGAGCAATGCTGCTGGCGGGGCCGTGTACGCTACACGCTCAACCCAGCCAGTATTCCACGAACAACTTTACTTTTTTTTACACAGTTAGCAATGGTGTTGCCACCATCGTGGGTGCTACTGGCAGTGGCGCGATGGTCATACCCGGGGCCTTAAAGGGCGTGCCGGTGAAGAGCATTGGGGCTGGTTCTTTTAGGTTTAATGGGTCAATAACAAACGTGATAATTACCAACGGTGTTACGAGTATCGGGGAATATGCGTTTTCCCGGTGCCCCAACCTGACCTATGCGGAACTTGGCAGCAGCGTTACCGACATCGAATATGCCGTTTTCTCCCGTTGCGCGACCTTAAACCAACTGATCGTGGATGCGCCCAATCCCGCTTATTCCGCGGCAGACGGTGTTTTGTTTGATAAGAACCAGACGACCCTCATCTGCTGTCCCAATGGTCTTGTGGGGAATTATGTCGTCCCGGCTGGGGTCACGAATATTGCGCGGTCTGCATTTTCCCGTTGTGCCTGCCTGACGAATATTACCATTCCCAGCAGTGTCACCGGGATTGGAAGCAATGCCTTCAGTTTCTGTTCCAGCCTGGCCAGCATCACTATTCCAGACACGGTTAGCAACATCGGACCCTCCACATTTACAAGGTGTACCAGCTTGACCAATGTCACCTTGGGCGCCAACGTCACCAGCCTTGGTACGATGGCGTTTATTTTTTGTACCAACTTGACCAGCATTGCGATCCCTGACAGCGTCACCAACATCAGCTCCGACCTGTTCGATTTTTCCTCGGGCTTGACCACCGTCTCGATGGGCGCCCGCGTCGCCGGCATTGGGGATTCTGCGTTCTGGGCCTGCACCAGCCTGATCAGTGTCTCGATTCCAAATAACGTCACAAATATCAAAAACAATGCATTCTGGTACTGCACCAGCCTGACCAACATTACGATAGGCAGCGGGGTTGACACGATTGGAACCAATGCATTCTACTGGTGTCCCAGCCTGATCGGGATAAATGTGGATCCGCTTAATCCGGCATTCTGCAGCCGCGGTGGGACTTTATTCAACAAGAGCCAGACCACGCTCATCCAATATCCAATCGGCAGCACTGGCGGCTACACCGTCCCCAACGGCGTCACCAGCATTGGAAACTTTGCATTTTCGGATTCCGACAATCTGTCCAGCGTAAAAATCCCCGGCAGCGTCACCAACCTCGGGGTGTCCGCGTTCGAGGACTGTGAAAACCTGACGAGCCTTTATTTCATTGGTAATGCCCCCGTCGCTGATGCGACCGCTTTTAACTACGACTCCAATACGATCGTTTATTATTTCTCCGGCAGCACCGGCTGGAGCGCGACCCTTGCTGGCGTTCCCACGGCACTTTGGAACCTGCAGGTGCCGACCAACCCCGGCAGCATCGGCGTGCAGGCGAATCAATTCGGATTCAAGATAACCGGCACCAGCAATCTTGTCGTTGTAATTGAGGGCTGCACCAATCTGTCAAACCCCGATTGGCAGCCAGTTCGAACCAACACGCTCACCGGCGGCTCGTCGTATTTCAGCGATCCACAGTGGACCAATTATCCGGGACGTTTTTATCGCCTCTTCTCTCCGTGAGGCATGGCATCAGCCAGCCGCATTCTCACGAACGCAGCCACGGCATTGGGAAGTTGTTTCTTCATTAAAACTTCAATCGGCGCACTTGACGAATTATTTGGCAGAGGCGATAAGTTTTAACGCGGAATGGTCCGCAATCCACCTGTAGTTTAGGATAAAAATATGATCACTACCAAAGCCAAATCTTACGCAGCGCAGAGCGCCGCGTCTTCGCTCGCGCCCCTGGCCATCAACCGCCGGGAGCCGGGTCCAACCGATGTGGAAATGGAAATTCTCTTCTGCGGCGTCTGCCACTCAGACCTGCATCAGGCCCGCAACGAATGGCACAACACCGTCTATCCCTGCGTGCCGGGACACGAAATTGTGGGCCGCGTCACGCGCGTCGGCAAACAGGTGACCAAATTCAAAGCCGGCGGCCTGGGCGCGGTCGGCTGCATGGTGGATTCCTGCCGCACCTGCCCCAGTTGCCAGGCGGGACTGGAACAATATTGCCACGCCTTCCCAACTTTCACCTACAACGGCAATGATAAATTTCTCGGCGGACCCACCTTCGGCGGTTACTCCACCAGCATTGTCGTGGACGAGGCCTTCGTGCTGCGCGTGCCCGCCGGACTGGACCTGGCCGCCACCGCGCCATTGCTGTGCGCCGGCATCACCACCTACTCGCCGCTGCGGCATTGGAAGGTCGGACCCAACATGAAAGTCGGCATCGTTGGCCTTGGCGGCCTGGGCCACATGGGCGTGAAATTCGCCCGCGCCTTCGGCGCCCATGTCGTGCTGTTCACCACCTCGCCCGGCAAAATCGCCGACGGCCTGCGCCTCGGCGCGCATGAAGTGGTCGTCTCCAAAGATGCCGATGCCATGAAGAAACACAGCGCAAGCTTTGATTTCATCCTCGACGCCGTTTCCGCCCAGCACGACATCAACGCCTACCTGAGCCTGTTGAAACTGGATGGGACGCTGACCCTGGTTGGTGCTCCCGAGCAGCCGCTGCCGGTCGCCGCCTTCAACTTGATTTTGCCGCGCCGCAATTTTGCCGGCTCGGCCATCGGCGGCATCGCGGAGACGCAGGAGATGCTCGATTTCTGCGGCACCCACGGAATTGTGTGCGACATCGAACTCATCCCCATCCAAAAAATCAATGAAGCCTGGGAGCGCCTGCTCAAGCAGGATGTGAAATATCGCTTCGTCATTGACATGGCCTCGCTGAAGTAACGGACTTGAACTGCAACCAATAAGTGTTGCGGTTCTCAGCACGGCTGGAAAACCTGTGAACAAATGGTGAACAACTTCCGGTTGCCGCCGGCATTGGTTGTGTCATCTTTTGAGTGCGCGACGAACAGCTCGTTCCAAATACCGGCGTTGAGATCATTGAGCCGGGGCGCGGATGCTCTATGAGCAGTATTCCGCTTTGCGGAAACGCCCATCTCCTTGAGCGCTCGTCGCGCGCTTTCTTTTTTGGGACGGCCCGGGAAACAGGAATTTGAACTGGCTCGCATTTCCAGTTTCACTCCGCCATTTGCTTTGAAAGCATCGTGCCCAGAAAATCACGATGGCGGATCGCGTGCGGATTCAGCCGCAGCAGCCGGGGATTCCATGCGAGCCGAAACTGAAACACCCGTGATTCGAGCGGCGGAATTCGCACCGGAAAGTATCCCCTTGCACTTCCCCCCGGCATTAGAAAATCCGGTAGAATGGCTGCCACGGCGTTTTGCTCCATCGCCGCCCGGGCCTCCAGAAAGTTATCGCATGTTAATGAAGGTTCGTAGCCCCCAAGGAATTCAAGCCCGCTGGGGTCGAACTCCCTCCGGGCCAGAATCAGCGGCAGCCGCCGTTCCTTAAACGCCACGCGGGCGGTCTTCTCATCCCTGTGCAATGCATGGGGCACCCACAATTTCAACCGCCACCTGCCCAGCGCTGTGAGTTGCAAAGGCCGGCTGATCGCCGCCCGGGCCGTAACCCCAAAGTCCAACGTCAAATCATGCAGCCGCCGTTCAATCTCGTCATCGTTTGCGGTTTCGACGAGGTAACGCGTGCCGCGCCGCAGAACGGCTGAATCCGACACGACCGGCAACAGAAACTGGCGGATAAAAGTGGCGCTCCCGCCCACGCTGAAAGCCTGCGCTTCCGCCAGACACCCACGCTGAAAGTTCGACAAGCCCAGCATGAAAAACCGGGAAATGCGCGCCAGTTCCTTTCCACTTTGCGTCAGGCGCGTTCCCTTGCCTTGCCGCTCAATCAATTTGATGCGGAAAAAATCCTCCAATTCCTTGATCTGGCGGCTGTACTGGCTTTGTCTGACCGGGTCGCCATCGGCAGCCTTCACAATGCTGCCGGACGCGCCCACTTCCAGCAACGAACGCAGGCGATCCAGTGAAAGGCCGCTCTCGGCAAAGAGTTTTGTAAACATGATCGGATAGTAATGTCTCATGTTATAATTCAACTATCAAGACCTGTCGGGTGAAGTAGAGTAAGCCCGCTATGAACCATATACTATCCGATAACGACACCGAGGCAGTTCACGAGATTCTCGTCGAGCAACTCGGCGTCCAGAAAACACAACTGACGCCGGACGCAAGGCTTCAGGGGGATCTTGGCGCCGATTCGCTCGACGTGGTGGAAATTTCCATGGCGGTCGAGGACCGTTTCAACGTGTCCCTGCCTGACGAAAGTGTGGAGAATGTTAGCACGGTCGGCGACCTCCAGGAATTATTGGCCGGCGTATTGCAAAAGCAGGCGTGACTTCTATTGTCGGCTGGATTCGCACAAGCACAAACGCCGCCAAAGGTGGGCGGCTCGCTGCGGCCATTGCATCATGATCCTCAATGATGAAGACAACACCGCCTCATAATGGACACTTCTTGACGGAAGCGCCGAATCGTGGGATACCAATTTGAATTATGAAAGCCGTCGCCATCAATGGCAGCCCGCGCAAGGGCGGAAACACTGAAATTCTCCTGCAACAGGTCCTCCAGCCGCTGGCTGCGGCGGGTTGGGATACCGAATTCCTCCAGCTCGGAGGCAAAGCCATTCCCGGATGCAAGGCGTGCAGACATTGTTTTGCCACCCGGAATTCGCAATGCGGGCAGAAGGACGATTTTTTCAACCACTGCATGGCGCAGATGATCGCGGCCGACGCCATCATCCTGGGTTCGCCGACTTATTTCACCGATGTCAGCGCCGAAATGAAGGCGCTGCTGGATCGTGCCGGGCTGGTGGCACTGGCCAATGGCGGTTTGTTCCGCGGGAAAATCGGAGCCGCCGTGGTGGCCGTCAGACGCGGCGGCGGCACGCACGCGTTCGATACCATCAACCACATGTTCCTCATGTCCGGCGTCATCGTGCCCGGATCCACGTATTGGAATCTCGGTTTTGGCCTGGACAAGGGCGACGTCACCAGGGACGACGAAGCGGCGCGCAACATGGCGGACCTCGGGCAGACCATCGCCTGGCTCGGCAGTGCGATTCACGACTACTCAAGCCGCCGCCCAGCCGCCCAGGTTCGCGAATAAACTGCCGCGCGGCCAGTCTTAAGGTTTTCCGCAATCGGCAATCGGCAATGATCTGCCGGCAGACCTGTTTTTGACTTTCGCCGGGGACTCCCAACGAACATGCTCGGATTGATGAACCGTTTGGGAACATCCCCCCGCGCGCAGAAATTTTGGCTGGCACTCGAATGCGGCGCATTGTTCATTGGCGCGCCCGCTGCCGGCGCCACCGCCTTGCTGCCGGCGCCGGTCATTCCCCTGTTGTTGCTGGTGGCCCTCGGCTGCGGATTGGCCCTGCGACTGCGTTATAAAATCTCCCTCCGCGATTTGCTGCGGACCCACGTGCCCGCCCGGGAATGGCGAAGAATCCTCGTTATCTATCTGGTCGCCGTGCCATGTCTGGTGGGACTGCTTTGGTTCATAAAACCGGCGGCGCTGTTCTCGCTGCTGCTCCAGCATACCGGAATATGGCTGCTGGTCATGTTCGCTTACCCCATCCTTTCGGTCTTCCCACAGGAGCTGATTTATCGCGCGTTCTTCTTTAAACGCTACCAGCCATTGTTTGGCCAGGGGCGGGGGATGATTCTGGCGAGTGCGGCGCTCTTTAGCTTTGGCCATGTTCTTTTTCACAACTGGCCCGCCATCTTGCTGTCGTTTGCCGGCGGCTGCCTTTTTGGCAGGACTTATCAAAGGACGTCATCCCTCCTGCCAGCCTGCATTGAACACTCCCTTTACGGCTGCGCCGCGTTTACCATTGGCTATGGGGCGTTCTTTTTTGACTCAACGGTTTCATTCCATTGACGGCCAGCGGGTCCGTGCGCAATTTGAAAACGCGCCCTGAGAATTCATCCTCTCTGCCCTCAACTCTGTAGCCACCACGGTGCAAAACCGACGCCCGGGGAGCGCACCCGCCCCGGGTGCTGTTTTCCGCGCCCTCGCGGAAAACACGGGCGCAAACAGCGCTCCCAAGCCTTCCAACCGCATGGCTCGTAATCAGCGCCCGCTGGTCTGGGGGCTGCACTAAAACTTGAAACGCCCGGTTTACAAACCTTTTTCATCAAGCAACAAACCACAGTGCGAGCAGGCCTTGTACTTGAAATTCCGATTTTTGCCGCCCCGGATATTTTTGCCGCAACCATTACAGTGCCGTGCGCCCAGCCAGTCTCCCTCCTCCAGCCCAGCCGAGCCGCATTCGGGGCAAAAATTCCCGAGCTCGCTTAGGAACAAGTTTTGACAGGCCGGGCATTTCAATTGTCTTTGCAGTGCGGACGCCGCAATGGCCAGCGCAATCAAGCCGGCGACGATCAGAAAAATTCCCGTTCCGAGCAGCCATTGGATGCAATGTTGCGAAAGCACATAGGCACAAACCAACGCCGTGAAGCCGGCAAGAAAACAAACCAGAATGGGACCGGCACAACGCCGGTCAGTGGCCCGGCAGCGCTGCAAATCTGCCGCGTACCTCTCCCGAAATTGGTTTAGCTCTTCGGGCGGACAAGCGCCGCCGGCCTTGAAATGGTTGTCTGGCCCGTTTTGCATTTCTGATTTAATCAATCCCTGAAATTCACGAACGGCATCTTACAAATGTGAATTGAAAATGTCATCCCGAAACCAAGCATGACACTGGCAATGTCTCAATCGCCGGGCTGCACCAGCAGCCGATAAAACAGTTGCGGATAGATCGAAGGGGTGGGGTTCGTGTAGGGCGAAGTCCCGACGTTGGTCGTCCAAGGTCCCATGATACTGGTCGCCTGCAACAGCGTTCCCTGCGCCCAGCTCAAAATCACGTTGAAGCCGGCCTGCCGAATGTTAAGCGTCGTCGCCACCGCAGACTGCCCGGCAAAGGTCACCACGCTCAGAGGCGGCAGCGCGTAGGCAAAAGCAGAGTTGGTGATGCCCACGGGCGGCTGATTGGAAAGCGAAAGCGTGTCGGAAGTGATCCACGGCGTCACCGAACTGGCGGTGAAACCGGCCAGATCAAAAATCTGTGTCACGGTGTTGAAACTGGAATTGGCGGCCACAATGGCAAAGTTGCCCGAAGCGGGGTCCTTGTAGGCGCTGATCAAGGTGGGGGCGTTGTTGGACACGCCAATCCGGTAAAAGCCCGGACGGATAAACCGGCTGTAGTTGCCCAGCACATACATCCGCTTGGCGGGATTGCCGGACAGATCGGTCAGACCCTCGTTGTCATCGGTGTTGTTGTCCACAATCAGCCACCAGTAATTAAAGGCGTTCACCCCGGCGAGGGTCATGAACAGATGAATCCGGTTGGCCCAATAGATCGCGTTGGTCATGCTGCCATCATAGGGATCGTATGTGGAAACTTCAGATTCCCAAAACGCCGCGTTGGTATTGGCCAGCCGGGGCAGTGCCGCTGGCAGCAGGCTGGGCGGGGAACCGTCGTAATCATGACAGGCAATGATCCCCACATTGGTCGCCACCGCCGGATCACTCATTGCGGTCAAATAATAATTAGTCTGCCAGTTGTCATCTTCGGCCAGCATGATTCTGGTCGAAGCCACGTTGCTGGCCAGCAGGGCAGATTGAAGATAAGGCACGAAATCATGAATTTGTTGCGGCGTCCACAGGCAGGACTGGTAATTGGCCGCTATGTCCGGCTCGTTTTGGATGGAGAGGGCATAGATGTTGACGCCATAATTCTGTTCCATGCCCGCCACAAAACCCGCCAGTTCGCTGGCGTAAGCCTGGTTGCTCGCCGAAAGAAAACTGCCGCCGTTGATGCTGCCATTGTTTTTGAACGCCGCGTCCGGGCTGTACGGCGTGCACCAGACCCTGGCTCCGCGCGCCTGCGCCATCTGCATGAGGTTGGTTTCCACCGTGGTTCCGGCCACGATCACGGACTTCAACAAGGAAAGCCCCACGCCGTTGTTGGTGGAAAAAAACATGTCAGCTTGATTGGTCGTCAGGCTGCTGCGGAAACCCGAGGAAGCGCCGAAACCGTCTATCCTTTGATGCACCTCGTTCCAATTAACAATACAATTGGTGGGGGTGGCCGCCGTGCCGGAAAATTCAAGGTTATCCACCCAGCACGTCGAAGCGCCGTTCATGGGCGTGTAATACGCCCCATAAATATGGATGATTACATTGTAGATGTTCGCCAAATTCGGATCGCCCACGGCATTGATCGGCACGCAGACATGCACCCAGTTGGTGTTGCTGGCCGGTATGTCAACCACGCCAAACCAATCCTGACCCCAGCCGTTCGCCACGCCAAAAATCAGGTGGGCAAAAAGGGCCGCCCCGCCATTTGTGGTGGTGGCGGAGCCGGCGGCGAAACGGACGTCGCACTCAAAGTTCGTGTATTGCCATCCGTTCACCGGCGGGTAGGTGCCGTCAAAATCATAAACCGCCCACTGGCTGTTTCCATCGCTGCCGTTGAAGTTGGCGGTGATTTTCATCGAACCCGAACCGGAATTGGTGTTGGCATCGCTGGTGGAATCCCAAACCAGGGATTGAAATGCGTCCCCGAACCAGTTTTTCCAGACATTCGTGATCTCACCGGCAGCGTAGTTGTTCACGCCAATTCCCGCCGGGTTGAACAGGTCAACTATTTCGATGCTCTGGGACTGGCCGTTCAGGCCGAATGCCACCGCAGCCAGTCCAACCAGTAAATTTTTCCCGGGCAGGCTGCGGGCGAACTTCACCAACCACGAAGTGGTCCATCTGGTTTTTCCGGGTCGGGTAATCAAATTGAACATTTCATCCATTATACTGGCCGGGAACTGGCTGGGCAGGCATAAATTTGGCCGGCGGCAGAAACGAAGCCTATGGATCAGAGCATGGAGATTGGCGGCGCCATCATCAACGCCAAATTCGACCGCGAAACTTGACTCGGCAATTCCGACCGGGCACAATCTGGGAGGTGCCAGCATAGCTCAGTTGGTAGAGCACGAAATTCGTAATTTCGGGGTCCTCAGTTCAAACCTGAGTGCTGGCTCCACTCCCCCCCCAAAAAAAACTCCGCCAGTCCTTTGACCCCCTCTTTCCCATTTTGGCCCAAGATTAGAACCGGACGGAATGGCAGCGCCGCCAATTTCGGCCCCAAACGACTTTATGGCTGGTCGCAGGCGTCACAACCTGTTACCAATCAATACCGTGACCGGCGAAGAAAAAAAGCAACTGACCACCGTAACCCGCGTGGTAATGCTGATGGCACTGTATTTTCTCGGCGGCCTGCTTGGTAAAAAAACCGCGTTTCTTTCCGGCAGCGTTTCCCTGGTCTGGCCGCCCTCAGGCATTGCGCTGGCGGCAGTTTTATTGTTTGGCTACCGGTTCTGGCCGGGCATCGCCCTGGGCGCGGTCTTGTTTTCCTTCACGAGCGGCGTCCCGTTCGGCTTTTTCACCTTCGGAACGGCCGTGGGCAACACCTTTGGCGCGGTGATTTGCGCCTTTCTGCTGGAGCGCTTCGTCAAATTTGACAATGCCATGGAACGCACCCGCGACAGCGCGGGCTTTATGCTGCTGGCCTGTGTCCTGGGCACCACCGTCAACGCCTTGTTCAACGTGGTCAGCCTGCTCTATGACAAAAAAATTGTCGCTGACGCGATGTTTCCGGGATTGGTGGAATGTTGGGTGCCCAATGCGCTCGCTGCGCTCGTGATCACGCCGTTCATCATTACCTGGGGCACGCCGTCATCGGTGCGGCTGGATTTTTGGCGTGGGGTTGAGGCGGCAGTGTGTACGGCGGGACTGGTGGGCGGCACCTTGATTTCATTCAACACCTGGTTTGTTGACATTGGGCAATACCCGCTGGCGTATCTGCCCTATCCGTTCCTGGCCTGGGGCGCGCTGCGTTTCGGTCCGCGGGGCGCGGCCACCGGCACGTTGCTCGTGGCGGCGCTGGCAATTTATTCGCTCCTGCAAAAGCGCGGCCCGTTCTTTGGCGGCAGCGAGGCGGAAAGCCTCCGGCTCGTCGGCAGCTACATCGGCATCATTGCCGGTTCCAACCTGCTCCTCGCCGCCGCCGCCATCGAACGCCGTCGCGCCCTGGCCGACGTGTTGGCCAACGAAAAACGCCTCCGCACTGTCATGGCCGACCAGACGGATTTGATCTGCCGTTTCAAGCCCGATGGCACGATCACCTTTGCCAACCCGGCCTACTGTGCGTTTCACGGCAAAACCGAGGCGGAACTGCTCGGCGCCAATTACTATAAATTGCTGGCCCGGGGCGGCTCGCATGCGGAAGCCCACGCCGTGCCGCCGCTGCCGCTGGAACAGCCGGAGCTCACTTTTGACCGGCGCGTCGAGGGGGCGGACGGCCATGTCGAATGGCAGCAGTGCAGCCTCCGCCGGCTGGAGCGCGGCGGCAACGCGCCGGAGGAATTCCAGGCCATCATGCAGGACATCACGCCGCGCAAGCGCGCCGAACTGGCGGCAAAGGAGGCCAAGATTTCGCTGGAACAAATGAACCAGCAGCTTCAGGCCGCCGCCACCGAAGCCCGCAACATGGCCGAGCAGGCCAACCGCGCCAACAACGCCAAAAGCGAATTTCTGGCCAACATGAGCCACGAAATCCGCACCCCCTTGAGCGGCATTCTCGGCATGGTCGAACTCCTCGCGCAAACCCGCCTGGACCCCCGCCAGCGCGAATTCGCCGGGGCCGCCGTGGAGAGCGCCAACGCCCTCCTCCATGTCATCAACGACGTCCTCGACTTCTCCAAAATCGAAGCCGGAAAAATGACCATGTCGTACGAGGATTTTTCCGTCCGGCCAATTGTCGAATCCGTTTTGGAAAATGCCGCCGCGCGCGCCGCCGGCAAAAAAGTCGCGCTCGCCTCGGTCGTCTCCCGTGAAATTCCCCTCCGGCTCACCGGCGATCCCGCCCGGCTTCGCCAGGTGCTCGCCAATCTCGTCAGCAACGGCGTCAAGTTCACCGAACACGGCGAAGTCGTCGTCCGCGTCCTGGTTCACTATCAATCGCCCGGCAAAATCGTTTTGCGCTTTGAAGTCGCCGACACCGGCATTGGCCTGACCCCGGAAGAAATCCAAAAATTGTTCCAGCCCTTCGTGCAGGTGGACACCTCCTCGTCGCGCAAATTCGGCGGCACCGGTCTCGGCCTGGCCATTTCGCGAAAAATCACCGAACTCATGGATGGCCGGATTGGCGTCCAGAGCACGCCCGGCGCCGGGTCCACCTTCTGGTTTGAACTGCCGTTTGCCGTGCCGCCACAGCCGCCCATGGAACGCAGCTTTCCCGGCCTCGTGTTTTTGCAGGCCGTCGTCGCCGTGCTCAATCCCAGCCAGCGCCAGTCCCTCATCGAACAGTTGCAGGGCTGGGGCGTGGTCTGCCAGGCTGCGGCGTCCGCTCACGATCTGGCGCGCGCGCTGCGGCACGATTTTAACGCCGCCGTCATCCCCCTGGCGATCTGTGACGACGAAATGCTGGCGCAGGGCGGGGAGGAATTGAGCCGCCTGCTGGTGGAAAACAAGGAGCGCGTGCAATGCATTTTGCTGGCCAGTCCGGCCGGGTCGCTGGGGGCGGACGCCGCCGGTCCGGACGTCCTGGGTAATGTGCTGCTCAAACCCGTGCGCGAACAGCCCTTGTTCGACGCCCTCGTGGCCATTGTCTCCGGCACCAAGCCCGCCGTGGACCGGCAGTTGGCGGCCTTTGCCAGCCAGACGGACCTGACCACGCCCGAACCCGCCGCCCCGAAGCGCACCCCCATTTCCGACCTGCGCATTCTCGTGGCGGAAGACCACCCCTTCAACCGCAAGCTCTGCCAGTTGATGCTCGACAATTTCGGCGCCAGCGCCCAATGGGCGGTCAACGGCCGCGAAGCCGTCGAAAAATTTTCACCCGGCAACTGCGACGCCATTCTTATGGATTGCAACATGCCCGAGCTGGACGGCTTTGGGGCCACGGCGGCCATCCGCAAAATCGAGGCGGAAAACAACATCACCCGTCCCGTGCGCATCATCGCCCTCACTGCCAACGCGCTCGTCGGCGAACGCGAGCGCTGCCTGGCTGCCGGCATGGACGATTACATCGCCAAACCCTTCACCACCCAGCAGTTGTATCATGCGCTGCTCGCCTCCGTGCCATCAAGTGGCGGCGAAGGTGGCGGGGTCAACCCGATGGGCGCCTACAATTTCAATCCCGCCCGGCTGGAGCAGCTTTGCACCGAACTGGACCGCTCGGCCGTGGCGGACATGGTTGGCGATTTTCTCACCGAGTTCCCGGCCCGGCTCACGGAAATTCACCGGCTCAACAGCGCGGCACAATGGCCGGAACTCGAGCGCGCCGCGCATTCGCTCAAAGGGCTGACGGCGCTGTTTGGCTTTCAGACGCTTTCCCAGCGGTTTCTGGCCATTGAAGACAGCGCTGAGGCCGCCGACGCCGCGCTGGTCAAGGAAGCCCTGGGACGGCTGGACGAACCCGCCAACGCCGCCGCGCAACAACTTCGTGGCTGGCTCAAAAGCACCCGCAGCCGCTCGGGGGAATGACCGCCAAACCACGCGTAACAGCGGCCCCAGTTGAGGCGCCATCATCGCCGTTTCTACAAACGGTCAAAGCTCGCCTGCACCAAATTGTGCTGCTTGCCCGCAGCCAGGGCCGAAGGCCCGCAATATGACAGCCTGGGCTGAAGTGAGTCCGACGAGCCCAGCCCTGGGTTAATCAGACGCAATAATCTCCCCAAGGCCTGAAGGTCCGTCCCATTTCTGAAAAGGTGGGAACAATGGTTGCGCTGCGACTGTCCCAGCGCCAGAGAGGGCGTTTGAAATTCTGTTAGCGGCTACGTGGTCTTTTTGGGGAATGGGTGTAAAGTTGCAATTGAATATGGCAGCGGGTTTTTCCGCCGTTGTAGTGAGAGCCTCTTGCCGGGGCGCCAAAAGGCATCTCCATGCGTATGCATGGCAGGTTGCAAAACTTACTGGCACAAGCTCAGGGCAAGCTCAGGGGGCGATTTATCCGACCGAATCCGACCGAATCAAACCGAATCAAACCGAATCAAACCGAATCAAACCGAATCAAACCGAATCAAACCGAATCAAACCGAATCAAACCGAATCAAACCGAATCTCACAAAACCAACTTGCCGTTCACGTAAAATAATACCGCGTCAGGTGAAAAAACACCGGCGCGGCGAAACATAGGGAATCGATCCGGTCCAGGACGCCGCCGTGGCCTTCGATCAGGTGGCCGTAATCCTTGACGCCGCGATCGCGTTTGATGGCCGACATGACCAGGCCGCCGCCAAAGCCCATAAAGGTAATGGCCAGGGACATCCCGGCTGACTGCCACGGTGAAAAGGGCGTGGCCCACCAAAGGCCCATCCCAATAAAAGTGGCGCAGGCAATGCCGCCAAGGAATCCCGCCCACGTCTTGTTGGGGCTGACGCTGGGAAGGATTTTCCGGCGGCCCAGAGTTTTGCCCCAGACGTATTGCAGGACATCGCTGATTTGGGCCACCAGCACAAAATAAAACATCAGCTTGGCGTTTTGGCCGGCGTAGCCGGGGATGTCCAAACTTAACAGGGCGGGTACGTAACTGACGCAATAGACGCAAATCATGAGGCCCCATTGGATTTTGGCCGTCCGTTCCAGAAAACGTTCGCAATCGCCAGCCACAGCGCTGCGCAACGGCACAAACAGAAATGCATAGACCGGAATCATGATGGCAAACATCCCGTACCACTTGATGGCGATGAGGTAATATTGCAAGGGCACAATGACAAAGAAGACCCAGAACAAAGTCCGATGGTCGCCCCGATTGGTGGGCGTGAGCGTGATGAACTCGCGCAGGGCCAGAAACGAAGTGAGACCAAACAAGATCACCGAGCCAATGCCGCCCGTGGCCATGGCCAGGCCAAAGATGGCCACCATGATCCACCAGGCTTTGATGCGGGCATTGAGGTTTTGAATGGTGCCGCGCGCCGCGTCGTTTTTGACGGTATGCGACAGTATCCAGCCGGCGAGTGAAGCCGTGGCCAGCAGGGCCACCACGCCACCCGCCAGCGCATAGGTTTGTTTATCGAGTTGCAGGGTCATAAATGATTTAAGGCTTTGACAGCGGCCTGGGCGCGGGTGAGAAAAGTCTCCCTGGCTTCGCCGGCTTCCAGTTTGATGGGGGCTCCGAAAGTAACGCTGCCCAGTATGGGCACCGGCAAGAATTCGCCCTTGGGCAGAATGCGATTAAGATTTTCGACGAGAACCGGGATGAACTCGATGTCGGGCCGGGCCTTGGCGAGATGAAACAGACCGCCTTTGAACGGCATCATCTCGCCGCTGGCCTGCCGCCCGCCTTCCGGGAAAATAATCAACGAGTGGGTCTGGCCAAGCGCGTTAAGCATGTCGTCGAGCGGATTGTCCGTCTTGGTGGGTTTCTTGCGTTCAATCAAGACGGCGTTAAACACGCGGCTGGCGAGGTAACGCTTGATCCAGTTATTAATCCAGTAATCACGGGCTGCAACCGGTCGGGTGACATCGCGGAGGGGAGCCGGCAGCGCCGCCCAGATGACCAGGGCGTCCAGATTGCTCGTATGATTGGCAAAATAGATCCGCTGGCGGACATCGGGGTCGCAGCCCTGCCATCGGATGTTGGATCCGCTGACCAGCTTGGCGACCAAAATGACGAGTGTCTTGATCACTTGGATTGGACCTCCACCAGGATTTGCCGGCAACGCCGACAGCAGGTGACCACGCAACCCAGCGCGATGACGCCCAGGGCAGTCGGCATAATGATTGCAAAGTAAAGCGGGGCGACAGCCCCGAATAAACAGGTGACCGTGAGTGCCGCCATGCGATGCGGCTTGGCCATGGGCCCGAGAAACTGCTGCCCAGCGCCCATGGTCACACCCAGGGCCCGCGTGTAGGCGGTGATGATGGAAAGCACCGCGACCGACCAGCCCAGTTCCAGGGTCCAACTGAACGACGGAACGGCGTAAGCCGCGCCAATAAAGATCATCGCGTCAGAGATACGGTCAGGCAGCTCGTTGAAGAGCTCGCCACTCTTGGTTTGGCGACCGCCCTCGATGGCGACCATTCCGTCAATCATGTTGCATAGCAGACGCAATTGGATGCCGCAGGCGGCGATGATCAATAGACAACGGGTGTGCCAGTCGGATGGGACCCGTCCGACATACCATAGGCTGACGGCGGCGAGGGCGGCAAATCCGCAGCTCGCCACGGAGATGCTGTTGGGCGTTACGCCAAGCCTGGTCAAGGTTCTGGCCAGTGTGCCGGCCCACTTCCGGTTCCGGGTTTTGAGCGGGCGCCGGTTGACTGATGCGTTTTCGTTCATGGTCGCATTATACCCGGACTGCCCGTAAACGGGTCATTGATAAAAAATGTTGTTTATTGATTTGAGTAATTCCAGAGGAATTCGCCCAAATTTTAAGGTTAACCGCAAAAAGGGCAAAGAACACAAAGCGGGCGATTAAGATCAAGATCAAGCTGAGCATGAATTTTGCCCGTATAGTTTTTCATTTCCCGGAGTGTGATTCTACGGCAGAATGGATTCATGGGTAAACGACGTGAAGCGCGTGAACGCGCGGTGCAATTCCTTTTTCAGCACGATTTGAATCCGCCGGAAAATCTGGAACTGGAACTGGCCCAGTTCTGGAGTTCCCAGCGCGCCGCCGCCATTGAGGACGAAAAAGGCTCGGCCAAATGGGGCGAAACCACCGAATTGCCGCCGCCAACCACCGAGGAGGCCGAGACGCGCCTGTTTGCCGAACCGCTCATCCGCGGCGTCCTCGAACATCGCGACGCGATTGATGAGCATATCAAAAAACACGCGAAAAACTGGGATTTCCACCGCATTGCCGCCGTGGACCGCAACGTCATGCGCCTGGCGATTTACGAAATGTTGCATCGCGACGACATCCCCCCCGTGGTCAGCATCAACGAGGCGGTGGACATCGCCAAAAAATTCTCCACCCAGGACAGCGGCAAGTTCGTCAACGGCATCCTCGACAAGGTGCGCGGCGAAATCCTCCGCCCCTCCCGCGGCGTAAAATGAAGTTTGCCGACCTCCATCTGCACACGCAGTTTTCCGACGGCACCTTCACGCCGGAGGAACTCGTCCTGTACGCCCAGAAAAACGGCCTGGCCTGCATTGCGCTCACCGACCATGACACGGTCGAAGGCTGTGCCCGCGCCGGGGTGGCCTGCGCGGCGGTGAAAATGGAGTTCATTCCCGGCGCCGAACTGACCGCCGAACATGAAGATACCGAGGTCCACGTCCTGGGATATTGTTTGGACACGGAAAACCAGACCCTGCTCGAACGCATCTCGCAGTTCCAGACCGGACGCCAGCAGCGTATTCACGAAATGGTCGCGGCGTTGAACAAGCTGGGGGTGCCGCTCAAGGTGGAGACAGTGTTTGCGCTGGCCAACTGCAAATCACCCGGCCGGCCGCATGTCGCCCGCGCGCTCGTGAAGCAAAAGCTCATCGGCTCGCTGGACGAGGCCTTTGAACGCTTCTTGAAAAAAGGCCGCCCCGCCTGGGTGCCCAAAACCAAAATGTCCGCCCTCGAAAGCATCCAGTTGATTCATGGGGCCGGCGGCCTGGCCGTCATGGCGCATCCCGGCTTGAACCGCACCGACGAAATCATTCCCGACCTCGTGGCTGCCGGCCTGGACGGCATTGAATGTTTTCATACCAAGCATTCCACCGTGATGTCCGAACGGTATTTGGAAATCGCGGAAGAACACCACCTGCTCGTCACCGGCGGCAGCGACTGCCACGGTTTCAGCAAAAACAAACCGCTCATCGGCACCGTCAAGCTGCCCTACGAACACGTGGAAAAACTTTACGCCGCGCACAAAAACCGGAAGGCGGAAAACGGCAAACGGAAATAAGCATGGGACTCTTCGCCAAATTCAAGGCCGGCCTGCAGAAAACGCACGCCAAGCTGACGCACGAGATCAAACGCATCATCACCCGTTCGCCCAAGCTGACCGCCGAGTCGCTGGAGGAAATCGAACACGCCCTTATCGCCGCCGACCTCGGCGTGGCCATGACCGCGCAAATCGTGGCCGCGGTGAAGAAAGCCTACGAAACCCAGGGCAGCGCCGGACTTGATTACCTCGCCATCGCCCGCGCGGAAATCGAAAAGAGCCTGCTGGCCCCGCCGCCGCCTTCGGCGCAAGCCGGTGCGTCCTACCACGTTGACCTTAAAAAAGTTCCGCACGGCCCCACCGTGGTTTCCATCGTTGGCGTCAATGGCACCGGCAAAACCACCACCAGCGCCAAGCTCGCGCATCTTTTTCAGGGCGCAAAGAAAACCGTCCTGCTGGCCGCGTGCGACACGTTTCGCGCGGCGGCCATTGAGCAGCTCAAATTATGGGGCACGCGCCTCAAGGTCGAGGTGATCGCCGGGGCCTACGGGGCGGACCCGGCGTCCGTGGCGCACGACGCCGTCACCGCCGCGCAGGCGCGCCAGGCCGATTACCTGTTCATTGACACCGCCGGTCGGCTGCACACCAAGCACAATCTGATGCAGGAACTGCAAAAGCTGCACCGCGTCATCGGCAAACAGATTGCGGGCGCACCGCATGAAGTGCTGCTGGTGCTCGACGCCACGACCGGCATGAACGCCCTGACCCAGGCGCGCGAATTTAACAAGGCCGTGCCGCTCACCGGGATCATCGTCACCAAGCTGGACGGCACCAGCAAAGGCGGCATGGTGGTGGCCATCCAGAAGGAACTCGGCCTGCCCATCAAATTTATCGGCCTCGGCGAACAGCCGGACGATTTGCAGCCGTTTGACGCCAAACAGTTTGCACAAGCATTGTTTGAGGAATGAATAACTCTTTTGCGCCGACCGGCATTTAGGCTATTGTTCAACCGTGAACGCAGTCCTCGAAAATCCCGAAAAAATTTGGACCTGTGAGGAATACGCCAGCCTTGGCGATGACAGCATTTTTGAAATCATCAACGGCAGAGCTTTTAAGGCTCCTACACCAGAACTGTTTCAACAACGATGGGTCGGCCGACTTTTCAAAGTGATTGAGCGGCATATCCAAGCCGGTAAATTGGGCGAGGTGTTTTTCGCGCCCATAGACGTGGTTCTGGATCGCGAGAACGTGGTCCAACCCGACCTTGTTTTTGTTTCCACCGCGAACGCAGGCATATTGGAGCGCCGTGGCATCATGGGTGCGCCGGACTTGGTGGTGGAAATCATTTCGCCCGGGAGTTTGCGGCGCGACCGCTATGACAAACGGGAACTCTACGCCCGTTTCGGCGTGAAGGAATTCTGGCTGGCCGATGTGGCCAATCGTTCCCTCGAAGTGCTCACGCTGCAAAACGACGGCTATCAATTATCCTCCTGTGCGACGGGTGAAGGCAAAATCCGCTCGACGGTTCTTCCGGGGTTTGAGCTGGATCTGGCGCAATTGGAATCTTGACGGGGCAGGCTTTGACCATCCGGTTTGATTTGAGCCTCCTCACGTCGGCTGCTACAACAAGGGGGAAATGTCTGACGCCCAGTTCATGCGCCTCGCCCTCCGGCTCGCCCGGCGCGGCTACGGTGGCACCTCGCCCAATCCCATGGTGGGCGCGATATTGGTGAAAGGCGGGAAAATCATCGGGCGCGGCTGGCACCATCAGGCGGGCGGGCCGCACGCGGAAATTGAGGCGCTCCGCGACGCGCACAAAAACCGCCATTCGCCGCGGGGCGCCACACTTTATGTGACGCTCGAACCTTGTTGCACCCACGGGCGCACGCCGCCTTGCACGGAAGCCATCATCGCCGCCGGCATCAAACGCGTGGTGGCAGGCGCGATTGACCCCAATCCCAGGCACGCGGGAGCCGGTTTTGAAATTTTGCGACGCGCCGGAATTAAAGCAGACACCCTGAACGGGCTTTTGGCCAATGAATGCACCCGGCTGAACGAGGCATTCAACCACTGGATTGTCCAACGCACGCCGTTTGTCACCGTAAAAGCGGCCATGACGCTGGACGGAAAAATTGCCACCGCGACCGGCGAATCGAAATGGATCACCGGCGAAAAAGCCCGGGCGGCCGGAATGAAACTGCGGCAGGGCAGCGACGCGATTCTGGTTGGGATAAACACGATCCTCGCCGACGACCCGTCTTTGACCGTCAAAACAAAACGTGCCAAACCGATTCGGCGCATCATTTTGGATTCCATGGCCAGGACACCACTCACTGCAAAAGTGGTCAGCGACGAATTTGCGGCCCTGACAACCATGGTGGTTGGCAAACATGCGCCGAAAAAACGCGTCTCTGCCCTGGCAAAGAAAGTAAATGTCCTGGTCGCGCCGCCAGCCCAGTCGGTAATCGGCAACCGGCAACCGGCAGTTAATTTGGGCTGGTTGTTAAAAAAACTCGGCGCGGAAAACGTCACCAGCCTGCTCGTCGAAGGCGGCGGTGAGGTGAACGCGTCGTTTCTGCTTGGCGGTCTGGCGCAGCGGGTGGCTTTTTTTTACGCGCCTAAAATTCTGGGTGGACGCGATGCCCGCAAGGCCGTCGCCGGTGAAGGCGCAAAAAAATTGCGCGATGTGCTCCAGCTCCACGACGTCGCATGGCGCAAACTCGGCGAAGATTTGCTGCTGACGGCGCGCGTCAACCGTGGCCGTGGCGGCGCCTCGTGAGCGCGCCGCAAACGTCATCCTCGGCATGTGGCTCCCAAAATCGTCGCGCGAAAAACTTGCCACCCGCCGCCATAAACCGGCAACCTTACGTTTCTATGTTTACAGGCATTGTCGAAGAAGCGGGTGTCGTTGAGAAAATCACGCCGGCGCAAAAATCCATCGAACTGACCGTCCGCGCGCAGGTCTGCGGGCGCGGCGTCAAGGTGGGCGACAGCGTGGCGGTCAACGGCTGTTGCCTCACGGCGGTCAAGGTTTCCGCGCGCGGCAAATCCAAGTTGATCCAGTTTGACCTGCTTCAAGAGAGCTGGAACCGGACCAATTTTCAGTTCACCAAACCGGGTTCACTGGTGAACCTGGAACGTTCGTTGCGCGCCAATGGCGAACTGGGCGGACACTTTGTGACCGGCCATGTGGACGGCCTCGGCAGGATCATCCGCTGGGAACGCGCCGGCAAGGATCACCTGCTCGACATCGCCGCCCCATCCGAGGTCATGCGGTATGTCGTTTTCAAAGGCTCTATTGCGGTGGATGGCGTCAGCCTGACCGTCGCGGGCGTGCAAAAGAAAAGTTTCCGCATCTGGATCATTCCCCATACGTTTGAGGTGACGGTCCTGCGGGAGCGCAAGGTCGGCGATGCCGTCAATCTGGAGGCGGATTTGCTCGGCAAATACGTCGAACGGTTTCTGGCCCTGCGAAAGCGTTGATTCCAAGGAGTTTCCATTGCTTGTAAATTTAACAAAACCGACACATAATTGGCATATTACTTAAGCAGTATTCTGTCGTGAATGTGTCCAAAGAATCAGTCCGTTTACTCGTCGGTGCGCCCGCACAGTACACCGTCCGCCTCGCGCAATCGCCGGCAGATGTCCAGGCGGCGCAGGCGTTGCGTTTCCAGGTGTTCAACCTCGAATTGAACGAGGGGCTGGCTCATTCTTATGCGACCGGGCTGGATGCCGACCCGTTTGATGCCGTGTGCGACCACCTGATTGTCGAACATGTCTCCTCGCAGCAAATTGTCGGGACTTATCGCCTGCAAACCGGCGCGAGTGCGGCGAAACATCTGGGCTACTACTGTCAGCAGGAATTTCACTTCGAGGTTTATGAACCGTTGCGGAATCAGATTGTGGAACTGGGCCGCGCCTGTGTTCACCGCCAGCACCGAAACTTTTTCGTGCTCGGATTGCTGTGGAAGGGCATTGCCGATTACGCCGTCGAGCGCGGCGGACGTTACCTCATCGGCTGCAGTTCGCTGACCACGCAGGAACCGGCTGCCGGCGCCTCAGCTTACACCGAACTTTGCCGCAATCATCTCGCCGCACCGCAGTGGCGCACCGAACCACTGCCCAGCCATGAATGTCCGCTCGATGCCATCACGGAAGACAAGACAGCCATTCCCAAACTGCTGCGCGCCTATATGACCGTTGGCGCGAAGATTTGCGGCCCGCCCGCGTTAGACCGCCAGTTCAAAACCATTGATTTTCTCACCCTGCTGGACATCGAAGGACTTACGGCGGCGGCGCGCGAACGCTTTTTTACCTGATTTTCCCGGTTGACCTTGGTGCCCATCCCGTTTGAAATCTGCGGATGACGTTGCGTACTGTGGGCCGGGCCGGCTGGTTTGCGTGGGAAGTAGGGGTAATCACCCTGAACTACTTCCTCACCGCTGCCCGTGCCCCGAAGGAAAAACAGCGCCTCGAACGCGCTGCGTGGTTGAGCCGCTCCTCGCGCCGGCATCTGAAAATTTTCGGCTACTCCGCCAGCGTCTCCGGCGATATTCCCAAACAGGGCCTGCTTATCACCAATCATTTGAGCTATCTCGACGTCCTGACGATTTCGTCGGTGACACCCGCGGTTTTTGTGTCCAAGGCGGAAGTGCGCCACTGGCCGCTGTTTGGCTGGTTGGCGGCCATTGCGGGAACGGTGTTCGTGGAACGCGAACGTCGCACGCATGTGGGTGAGGTGAACCGCGAAATCGAAACCGCGCTCGCCGCCGGCGCCCTCGTGGTGGTTTTTGCCGAAGGCACCAGCACCAATGGCCAAACCATTCTGCCCTTCCGCACCTCCTTGCTGGAACCGGCCGCGCGCGGCGGCCATGAAATTTCCGTCGGCTGGCTTCATTATGAACTGGAGGCGGGCGACGGCGATGCCGCCACCGAGGTTTGTTATTGGGGCGACCACTCGTTTTTTCCGCACGTGGTCAATTTGCTCGGCAAAAAGTCCATTCACGCGACCCTGCGCTTCGCGAAATTTCAGCGCACCACGGATGACCGCAAGGTGCTGGCCGGACAACTCCACACTGCAGTTGAGGAATTAAAGAACAAGTAGCGGCAGACATCCCTGCCTGCCGTGGAGCCGGGCTCTCCAGCCCGGCGGGAAAGCCACGGCATTTCACCAGTTCACCGGCACGGTCAGCTTTTTATTGAAACGGTTGAAGTAGTGCAGTTGTTTCTTTTGCTGGCCGTATTCGTGGACCAGCCGGGTGATTTTCACGTCGTAACAGCAATATTCTGCAATTTCCAGGAGCCTGCCCTCCTTGAACCACCGGATGGCCTGCAAGCCCTCCGCGGTCTTTTCCACTTCAAAGGTAGCCGTGGCAATCGAATCAAGCGACAGCCGGTGGCCCAGCTTTTCGCTCAACACCACCAGCATGTCGAGCGTGGGCACCTGCGTCAGATCAAGCGTCGTGTAGCCGTGCAACACCTCGTAATCAAAGCGCAGATTGTTGAAACCCACCACCAGGTCCGCGCGCTGGAGCTCCGTGATGAGTTCATTGACCTGCGACTCGCCGTAAATCTGGTACCCGCCGCGCGCCGTGCTGTAAGTCACTCCCACGCTCATTTTCATTTTGGAAATGTTGCCCCAGCCGCCAACTTCATCGGCGGACTGCTGCGTTTCAAGATCGAAATAAACAATGTTTTTTGCCACGGTAACGCTTATTAAAATTGGCCGCGCCCCAAAGAACAAACTTAAAATTGACGATTTGCGGTCTGCAATTTACGCGCCGCCACGATCAGGCCGCCACCAACCCGTTGCCGCGCAAATCGCATGTCGCAAATCGCAAATAAATCGCGTCTTGCGAAAACGTCTCCGCCGCGTCAGATTGCCCCATATGGCTCTGACACCATCCACCATGCTGCCGCTCGGTACGACCGCGCCGGATTTTCAACTGCCGGACACCAACGGAAAAATCGTTTCGCCCGCCGATTTCAAGGACCGGGCGGCGCTCGTGGTAATTTTCATGTGCAACCATTGCCCTTACGTCATCCACCTCCGCGCCGGGCTGGCCCAGTTTGCCCGCGATTACACCGCGCGCGGCGCCGGCATTGTGGGCATCAACGCCAACGACGTGAAAAATTATCCCGCCGACAGCCCGGCAAACATGAAGGCCGAAGTAAAATCGGCCGGCTATGTGTTTCCGTATCTCTACGATGAAACGCAGGCCGTCGCCCAGGCATATCGTGCCGCGTGTACCCCGGACTTTTTCCTGTTCGACCGGCAGCGGAAACTCGTCTATCGGGGCCAGTTTGACGACAGCCGGCCCGGCAACGGTCTGCCCGTGACCGGCAAAGATTTGCGCGCCGCGCTGGACGCCGTGCTCGCCGGCAAAGCTGTTCCCGAAAATCAGAAAGCCAGCATCGGCTGCAACATCAAATGGAAGGCCGGCAACGAGCCGGACTATTTTTAATTCGCGCTTGGCGGACCTGCTGGCATCCGGCCACGCGGCCTAAATGTCACTTCTCAACTGCGGACGCGCCCCCCAGTCCTTTGCGGCGCGTAAATCGTAAATCGTAAATTCTTTTGGTTCACGATTCCCGTGCCATTTCCCGTTGTGGCCGGTCAAATCTATATTGTGAACCAGACCACCAGCTTTTCGTTGCCCATTTTCCCCGCTGGTGATGGCGCGCCGGATTCTCCCGGCGCCGGCGAAAAAATAATTCAAAGGATTCCACGGCCAGAATGGTCAGACTGGTTAAAAGCAAGCCGCATGGCCGATGCCGATTCAGAACTGGTATTGCGAAGTCAACAGGCCGACCCGGCCGCTTTTGAAGAGCTGGTTCGCCAGCATCAACGCATGATTCATGCCCTGACATTTCGGATGACCGGCTCGCTCGCCGATGCCGAGGACCTTGCCCAGGAGACGTTCCTGCGCGCTTATCAGCAGATTGGCAGTTTTCGCGGCGCCTCAAAGTTTTCCACCTGGCTTTACCGCATTGCCATGAACATCTGCCTCAACTGGCGGCAAAGCGAGACGCGCCGTTGCCACCTCTACGCCCAGGCCGCCGGGGAATTTTCCACGCAGCACGCGGACCAGGGAAATTTCCCCGCTGATCAGGCCGCTGAGGTCCAGGCCGCGTTGTTAAAACTTCCCGCCAAACAGCGCGCCGCCATCGTGCTGACGATCTACGACGGACTGAACCATGCCGAAGCCGCGCACGTTCTGAGCTGCTCGGAAACCACCGTGTCGTGGCGCGTCTTTGCCGCCAGGAGGAAATTGAAACGGCTTCTAACGGCTGGCCGCTCCGCTCCGCTCCCGCCGCCCGCCGGCGAGAAAACATGCGCGGAAGACCGCACCCCATCGCCATGAACGATTTTGACCTGGAATCAAAGCTGAAAGGCGTCTGCGTGCCAGAACGTCCGGAAGAGTATTGGAATGATTTCCCGTCGCGCATCCGCGTGCAATTACGCCGCGAACAGCCCCAAATGGCCCCGCGCCCCGCGTGGCGCACCCGGCTGATGTGGGCGTCCAACTTCGCGTTGACCACGGCGGTGCTTTTTATTTGCATTCAATATCACCCGTTGCGGTCTACGACCACCGCGATCATCAAACAGGAAAGGTGTTTTCATGCTCAACTCGCGCGGCTGGACGGCGGGCTGCACCGGCTGATGTTGAACACCGATGGCATGGGCTACCTGCTCATGGACGCCAATTAACCGGCTGCCAAAAAATGAATGCACAATTTTCATTAACCCAATGTCGGGCGGCGGAGCGCGTGACGAACGAGTTGAAGACTGGTCAGAAATGATATGAAAGCTTTGATCGTAACTTAAAAGAACATAAATAATGAAACTGCGTCGGAACATCCGTTTATCAATTATGCTGTCGTTGGCCGTGTTGTCGTTCCTGGCCGCCCTCGTCCTCACCCTCAACGCCCAGGAGCCAGCCGCCAACCCCGCCGGAACCTGGCAGGTCGTTTATATTCACGATGGCAAGCCCCTGACCTATCAACCCACTTTGATCCTGACGCGTGCGGGCAAAAAATTGACCGGCATGATCACCCGTAACACCGGCAGCAAAATCGAGAGTTTGCCCGTGGAAAACGGAAATCTCCAGACCGGCAAAATCTCCTTTAACACCAGCTTTTTCTCACAAGTTTTCCAGGCCGGCGTGCTCCAGCCGCCGGATACGAACTACATGTCACATTGGAAGTTTGAAGGCACCCTGAGCGGCGACACCATCAAGGGCACGATTGAGAAAGAATCGCCCGCGGGACATTCGACGCTGGACTGGGAGGCCAACCGTATCACGAAATGAAAACCGCCAGCCAAAGCCTGCCTGGCCGCTAAATTGATTTATGCCGATACAAAAAATCCCGGGCGAAGCTGAAAAAGCTTCCCTGAACTCCGCGCCGGAAGTCCTGGAGGAACTCGTCCGGCTCGCGGAACGCGCGGGCGCCAGCGACATCCATTTCCAGATGCGCGGCAAGTCCGCCGAGGTCGGCTTCCGGCTCGACGGCATCATCACGCCCGTCCGCGAACTGCCGGCTGAAATTGCCGAGCGCGTTTTTGGCCGCATCAAGTTTCTCGCGCGGCTCAAGACCTACCAGGAATCGCTGCCGCAGGACGGCCGGATCGCCCGCGGCGAACTCAAATGCAAAAACGACATCCGGGTGGCGACGTATCCCACTGTCACTGGTGAGAAAATCGTGCTGCGCCTGTTCAATTCCGAAACCGCCAAGGCGCTGGGCGAATTGTCCCTGGCCGCCACCGCGCAAACTGAACTGGAAAATTTCCTGCGCCAGACCAGCGGCCTCCTGTTGCTCACCGGTCCGGCTGGCAGCGGCAAAACCACCACCATTTACGCCTGTCTGCGGCATCTGGCCGAACTCGGCGGCCGCCACATCATTACCGTCGAGGACCCCGTGGAGCAGATCGTTCCCGGCACCATGCAGACCGAAATCAACGAGGCCGTCGGCCTGGATTTCGCGCGCGCCGCGCGGCATCTGCTGCGGCAGGATCCGCAGGTGCTCATCCTTGGCGAGATTCGCGACGAAGCCACCGCGCAGCTTGCCGTGCGCGCCGGACTCACCGGGCATCTGGTGATTTCCACCTTGCACGCCGGCTCCTGTCGCGGCGTATTTGAGCGGCTGCTGGTCATGTGTGCCGACCATTCCGCCGTGGCCAGTGCCGTCGAACTGGTCTTTAACCAGCGGCTCATCCGCAAAGTGTGCGCCGCGTGCGATGGCGCCGGCTGCGAGACGTGTTTGCGCACCGGCTACGTCGGGCGCACGCCGCTCGTCGAATGGCTGCGCGTGGATGAAACCCTGCGCAATCAGATTCGCCGGCGCGAATTGTCCACGCTCGCCCCGGCGCAAACCCTCGCCGCCTCCGCCCGTTCCCTCGTCCAGCAGGGGGTGACCAATGAGGCGGAATTTAAACGGATTTTCGGCTTATGAAATACGACGAATTTGCCTTCTTTAACCAGCAGCTTGCGGCCATGCTGCGCGACGGTATTCCACTGGAAGGCGCCTTGCAACGGCTCTGCCAGGACATGCGCCGCGGCGCGCTGCGCGATGAATTGCAGGCGCTCGAAACCGATCTGGCCAAAGGCACGCCCATGGCCGAGGCGTTGAAACCGCGCCAACTGCCGGAACTTTACAAACGCATGATCCAGGTCGGCGTCAAAAGCGGCGACCTGCCCGGCGCGCTGACCATGCTGGCGGATTATTTTCAGAACCAGAACAACGTCTGGACCCGGCTCAAAAGCATGTTGACGTATCCGTTTATCGTAATGTTCGCCGCGTTCCTGGTTTCACTGGCGCTGGCGGTTCTCTGGACTTTCGTCATCGGTCCGGGATTCATGGACATGTATGGCGGCATGGGGGTGCGAATGCCGGGAGCGACCGTCTTTGCCTTGGAATCATTACATTCCATCTGGGTGTTTCCGGCCACCCTCGGCGTGCTGTTCCTGCTTATGCTGGCAATTGTTTTTCTGCCGGCCCTGCGCGGAAAGTTTCTGTGGCGTCTGCCGGCCTTCAAGGAGGCCACCGTTTCGCGCATCGCCTCATCGCTGACCTTGTTGATGAAAAATGGCGTTCCGTTGCCGGATGCCATCGGCCTGGTGCAACAGCTTGAAACCAGCCCGGCCGCCGCCGCCGACTTGCAACAATGGCAGACCAAAATCGCCGCCGGAACCCTGAAATTCTCCGAGATCGCTGCCAGCAACCGGCTGGTGCCGCCAATGTTCGTCTGGATCGTGGCCAGCGCGGGTGAGGATTTGACGGCTGGATTCAATCGCGCGGCGGAAATATATCATTCCCGCGCCCTTTACCGCACCGAGGTGGCGCTGTTCTCGGTTTTGCCGATAGCCTCGCTGTTTCTGGGCGCGCTGGTCATTTCACAGGCGTTTTTGGTCATCAGCATGTTTTTGCCGCTCATTGCCATGCTCAACAATCTGGGCGGTGGTCAGTAAAAATGCAACCACCTGACAAACATGCATAATTTTGGAATATTTCTGGCGAGTTTTATCTGGTATGCCGTGATAGTTCTGCTGCCGGGCGGCACATTTTCGGTGTTGCTGCATTTTCTGTTGTCCCGGCCGATGCAACGGCGGGACCGCGCGCTCTTTTTCCTCGATCTGCTTGAGACCGTGGTAAGTCGCGGCCAGCCGGTGGAACAAGCCATCCTCTCCGCCGCCGAAAATCATGACCGCGCCATCGGCGTGCGCTTTTTCATGGTCGCCGCGCAGATCGAGAACGGCGCACGGCTGGGCGAAGCGCTGGAAAAAGTTCCCAGCTTCCTGCCGCCCCAGGTCAACGCCATGCTGCGCGCCGGGGAAAAGCTCGGCGACTTGAAAAAGGTCCTGCCCGCCTGCCGCGAAGTCCTGCGGGTGGCGCCCGACACCGTCCGCACCACCATGCATTACATGTTCGCCATTCTGCTGTTGTTCGCACCCATCGCCATCTGGCTGATTATGATGGTTTCCGTCTTTGTGGTGCCCAAATTCAAGGACGTGGCCGAGGGCATGGGAATTCAGGTTTGGCCGCTGGCAGCGTTTGTGTTCAGAATTGTCCCGGAATTGGTGACTTTTGAAGCCGTTCTTTTCCTTACGCTGGCGACGGTCGCGGTGGTTTACATTGGCGGACCGGGCCTGGTGCGCTGGTTCCAATTCCGCCGCGTGCCGGTGGTGGACTGGATCAGCTGGCACATTCCATGGAAGCAGAAAAAGCTGCTGCGCACCTTTTCCGCCATGCTCGCCGTGCTGCTCGATGGCGGCGTGCCGGAACCCGAGGCCATCCGGCTCGCGGGCGAATCCACCGCCAATGAAATCTGCCGCTGCCGGGCGCGGCGGGTCATCGCGGCGCTGGAAAAAGGCATGAAACTCGATGACGCCATCCGCGCGTTCGACGACACCGGCGAATTTCACTGGCGCCTGGCCAACGCCACCCATGCGCGCGGCGGTTTTTTAAGCGCGCTGCGCGGCTGGCACCAGGCCCTCGACGCCAAGGCGTTTCAGCAGGAGGAAACCGCCGCGCACGCGCTCACCAGCGGACTGGTCATCTTGAATGGCGTGGTCGTGGGCCTGATTGCCATCGGCATGTTCGGCCTGTTGGTGATGGTTCTGAAACACATGATTGCCACTACATGAAAATAAATTTGCACCGGAAAATTTGGCACGCCGGTGGCGGGAGTTCAGGCTCCAGCCAGCGCCGAAAAAACCAGCTGAAGCTTCAGCTCCAGCGCGGTTTTCTGGAGGTGGACATGATGGTCGGCCTCGCGATTCTCGCGCTGGCGGTCCTGCCGCTGGGATACACCTTTGTGCGCGAACGGCACGTGCTCAAAATCGAGTATTGCCGCGGCATCGCCGATGAAATTGTGGATGGCGAAATGGAAATCCTTGCCGCCGGCGCGGCCAGCGGTCTTCCCGACGGCACGCAAAATTATCCCGTTCACGCCCAGGCCGCCAGACAACTGCCGCCGGGCCATTTTGAACTGACCAAAACCGGAAATCACCTGCGTCTGGCATGGACGCCGGACGCGCGGCGCGGTCTCAGCGCCGTGGTCCGCGAAAGCACGCTCAAATGAAAGCGCTCCCCGTCATTTCAAAAACACGGCGCACCGCCGGCATTTTGCTGATCGAATGCCTCGTTTATATCGGCGTCTTCGCCCTTCTCACAGGCATTGGCTTTGCCGCCTTTTACCTGTGCTGGGACGACTCCCGGGCGATGATTTATGCGACCGACGACATTGGCTCCGCCCTGCGCACGGGCGAACGCTGGCGCGCAGACGTGCGCAGCGCCACCGGCAAGATTACCGTGGAGAGCACGCCAGCCGGCGAGCTGCTGCGGATTCCGCGCGGCAAGGATGAAATTTTTTACAGCTACCACAATGGCGCCGTCCGCCGCAAACTCGCCTCGGCGAATTTTTCCGAACTGCTGTTTGCCAAGGTCAATGCCTCGCAAATGAGCGGCGAGGCGCGCAGCGGCGTCACCGCGTGGCGCTGGGAACTGGACCTGGTGGTGCGCCGCCCGGAAACCCATTTGCCTTTGTTGTTCACTTTTGAGGCCGCCGAACCAAAACCATGAAAATTCCACAACCCAACTACAAGTGCGGGCTGGCCGCGCCGAAGCACGGCGAAGGCGGGATGATAACGCTGATTTTTATCGCGCTGCTGGCCATCATGATGATCCTGGTCATGGTGGAGAACAGTTCGCTGATCCGGTTGCACCGCGAAGTCAAATTGCTGGAACACCAGCAACTCCAGCGGCTGAACGGCCCGCAGACTAACACAGTTTCAACCCTCACCTCCGGGACCAGATGAACAACCAGGCCGTCGCAAAAATCAGGATGCACCAGCGCTCGCAGCAGTGCCTGTGGTGCGGATTGGTGAGCCTGCTGACTTTGATTGGCGTTCCCTTTGCCATGTTGGCGTTGGCCGCCCGGGGGGATCGGGATTTCTTTTTTGGGCTTTGCTTTTTTTTTGCCGTATTGTCGCTGGCCGGTTTTCCCTTTGCCTTGGCCACGGTGGTCATGTCGGTAAAAGTGCGTGGCAGTGAAAAAAAACTTTGGAATGCCGCGCGACCTTACCGGATTTTGGGCGCTGTCTGCGCCATGCTGAATATTATTGCTTCGTCGGTCGTCACGGCGATTGTGTCTTTTCTGATTGTCAACCGCAACCTGTTTGGCGGGTAAACCTACGCCTTGGGCAGTTTTTCCTCCACCATTTCGCAGAGCGCGTGGTACAAAACCTTCTGGCCTTCCTGGATGCGCGCCGTCACGGCGCCGGGCACGATCAAATCAACCGTCGCCAGGCCTTTCGTGAAACCGCCGTCGCGCCCCAGCAACGCGATGCTCTCCACCCCCTTGCGCCGGGCCTCTTCCAGCGCCCGCACGACGTTTTTGGACTTGCCGCTGGTCGTGATGACAATCAGCACATCGCCTTTTTCCGCCAGCCCCCACACCTGCCGCGCGAAAATTTCGTCGGCGTGATAATCGTTGCACACGGCGGTCATGAATTCCCCGTTGGCGGTGAGTGAAATGGCCGGATACGGCCGGCGTTCGTCCTTGAAACGGCAGAGAAATTCCGTGGCCAGGTGGGTGGCGTCCGATGCGCTGCCACCGTTGCCGCAAACCAATAGTTTTTTGCCGGCAATCAGGCTTCGCGTCATCAGTTGCGCCGCGCGTTGCAACGGCTCTTCCAGCGCGGACAAACTGCGCAGCGTGGCGACCGACTCCTCAATGGCGCGTTGCAAATGGCTCATGTGGGCAATTTGCCTTTATGGTTCGGCCAAAATTGCCGCGCGCTGCTGATGATATTCCTCCGGCGTAATCTGATCCGCCTTGTATTTGACCAGCAACGCCTCCAGCCGTTCCTGCTTGCTGGCACTGATGGGCAAAGGCGGCGCGGTGATGGGTTTCATGCCCAGATCCTTGCCCGCATAATTGTTGGTGGTGGTTGATTCCACCGGCGCGGCAGCGATCTGGGTGGCGGTGGCCGGCTTTTGTTCCTTTTCTGTGTCGGCTTTGACCGGTTGTCCGGATTCCGTTGCCGCAGCGGTCGAATTGGTTGTGGTTTGCGCCGCATTTTTTGACTGCGCTTCAGCATTCATCCGGTCCGCCAGGGCGGCGGCGAGCGCGGCCCTTTCAGCATCGGATTTTTGATCTGCTGGAGACTTGGCAGCCTCAGCCGCCGCTTGATCGGTCGCGGCTTTGGCCTTCGCCTGATCGGCGGCGGCCTTGGCATCTGCGGCCTCCTGTTTGGCTTTCGCTTTCGCGGCGGCCTTTTCCGCCTTGGCTTTGGCCTTGGCCTCCTTGCTGTTTACCGGTTGCATCACCACATTCGTCTCGGTGGCTGACGCATTGGCGGCTGGCGCGTTCTGGTCGAATAATTGTTTGGCCAGTGCTGCGCGTGCGGCGGCTTGGGCGGGGTTGTCGGTGTCAGTATCGGCCCGGGCGGTCAAGCCGGTTGCACCCACGGCCAGCGCGCACAGGACGGGCAGTAGCTTCAAAATTGTCATCCCGGCTTTTTACGCCAATTTGCTGCCGGAAGCAACAGCATTTGCGGCCGGCAGACAGGATTGAGTGCGGAATAAAATCCTTCAATTTTAGATATAGGCTTATTATTCGGAATCGGTGAGGGGATGTTTCGACGCGACACGGTGCTACGGTGCGGCTACCTCATTTGTCATGCGAAACGACTCGCGCCAAGGCTGATGGTTTTGATAGAGCTCCAATCGCTGGCGGATGGGGCCAGCATCCTTGAGTTGGCTGGCCGGGGTAAATTCCAATGCGTTATGCGCGCAGATCACCGCATTGCTGAAATCGCCGGTCGCCGCGAACGCCATGCCCATGACATCAAAAACTTCGGGCTGGTGGTTTGCACTCAAATCCGCGGCTTTACGCGCCAAAAGAAGGGCAGTTTGGGGATCCCGTGCCGTGTCGTCCGCATTGGCCGCCAGATAATGTGCCACTGCGGCGAGGGTATGAAAATTATTTGGCTCGGCATGAAACGCGGCCAGCAATTCGTTCGCCGCCTCCGTCTCCTGCCCCCGGGCAAAGCAAATTTTTGCCAGCTCCAGATGCGGCTGTGCGTAATTGGCGTTAAGCCGCTCTGCTTCATGGAATTCTGCGGTTGCAGCAGCGATGTTTCCCTGCGCGGCCAAAGCCGAGCCAATCGCATTGTGAAGGGCAGGCACCTGCGGCTCTCTGCGGAGGTCCAACCGGTATTCCACCAGGGCAGCGTCAGGCTGGCCGAGTTTCTCTAATATTTCGCCGACCGTCAAATGGACCCCAGGAAAACGGGGGCTGAGGCGCAATAGCTCCCGATACTCCGCCAGCGCCTCGGTCAGCCGGCCTTCCTGCTTGTAAGCGAAACCCAAGGCCAGATGTGCATCCCCGTTGTTTTTGGTGACGGCAAGGGTGTGGCGAAACAATGTCTCCGTATTGCGCCAATAACTTAATTGCTTTTCCGTGGTTAAAACACAAAGCGCCAGAACGAGGAATTCACTTCCCGCCAGGATTTTCATCCGTCCTGGCGTGATACCGCACCATTCATGCAAGCCGAACACCAATGCCATGAACAGGCCGATGGAGGGAAAATAAGTATAGCGATCGGCCATGGGCGCGTGACCGACTTGCACCAGGCCGATCACCGGCACCAACGCGCCGAGAAACCACAGCCAGCCGGTCACCCCATACCGGTGGCTTCGCCAATGCCAGACGACGGCGGAGGCAATGACCAGCACGGCGGCTGACAGCGCCAAGGTTGTCCCTGGGATCGGTGCCGGCGGATAATCCGCCGCCAAGCCGGCGGGCCAGAGCGTCTTCAGGATATAGCGCCCAATGGAGGCTACGGCGTTTTCAACCCGGTTCGACATTGGCCATTCGCCCAGCGTGGCAACCGAATCGCCGGCCCGTTGGGCCAGAAACGTCAGCACACACGACCCCGCCGCGAGCGCCAGAAAAGGAATCTTTTCCCAGACCAGTGCCCGCCGGAATGTGTCCGGTGAAAATCTTTGCAGCGGCCAGAAGTCCAGCAGCAGCAGAATGAATGGAAAGGTGACGAGCATGGGTTTGGCCAGCAGGCTGCCGGCAAAAAAAGCCAGCGCCCACCAGTAGCTGCTTCGGTCGCTTTTCTGCGCAAAATTTGTGTACTGCAATAATGCCAGCAGGCCAAAACACGTGCTCAACGCATCTTTGCGCTCGGCCACCCATGCCACCGTCTCCACATGCAGCGGATGCCAGGCAAATAAGGCGGCCACCATCATGGCGGGTCGAACCTGCCCCGTCATGCGCCAGAGCAGGACAAACAACAGCGCGGTGTTTCCGGCGTGGAAAAGCGTGTTGATAAAATGATGAGCCCCGGCGTTGAGTCCAAAAAACTCGCAGTCGGCCATGTGGGAAAGCCAGGTGAGCGGGTGCCAGTTGGCGGCATAAAAAGTTTTACACGCCCATTTGATTCCCGCCAGGGTCAAACCTCGCTGCACCACAAAATTGTTCGTAACGTACATGTCATCGTCGTAATCCAGGAAGTCGTGGCGGGTGACCGGTAAATAGACGATCAGCGTGACGAGTATTAGCAGCAACGCGATGAGGCGCGAACGCGACATGACTTGTTATTATGCGATTTGCCTGCGAAGTAAAACCGAAAATGGTTGCGCCTGCCGCAAAAACAGGCGGGAAAGCTCAGTGCAGCATTCCCTCTCATCCCCCGTATAATTTGCGCCACAGGAATGGCGCCGGGCACGCCAGCGTGGATCGCGCCATCAGCGCGTAAACTTCCCCACGCGAAACTTTCACCCGCCGCTGCAACCCATCCACTCCGGCGGCCCGCAGTTTTCCAATGGTCTTTGCGCCCAGCAAAACCGGCCACGCGCAGGCCAGCCGCACCCGGAATTGCCCGTACGGCAGCGCGTTCGTGTAACGCCAGCCCGCCGCCAGATGCGCCTCCGCCAGATCAAGGTGCGCGCGAAACAACGGCAGAAACGCCTTTTCCTTCTCCGGCCACAGCAGATTTTCCGGCGTGAGCCGCGCGGGCGTTAATTTTTCCAGCGGCAGATAACAGCGGCCATTTTTCAAATCCGCCGGCAAATCACGCAGAATGTTCACCAGTTGCAGACCTTTGCCAAATCGGATGCCATCAGCCACCAGTTGTTTCTCGTCCAGCTCCGCGTCGGGAAACAGGTGCGCGCGGCAAAGCCGGGTCCAGAATTCGCCCACGCACCCGGCCACGCGATAGGTATAGTCGTCCAGTTCCGCCGCCGTTTCCAGCGCGGTGATATTGCCGGGCGCGGCGTTCGCAAACCGCCGCACATCCAGCTCCTGCCCGTTCGTGATCGTCGCCAGCACCGCACGGACCAGTTCGCGATCCGCTTCCGAAAGGGTTTGCAGCGCGGCCAGGCCGTCCTCGACCTTTTCCAGCAGCAATTTTTCGGCAGGCGAACCCTGTTGCCGGGCCAGTTCACCAAAATTCAGCGGCGCGGAACCCTGGCCGGCAATGCGCTCCCGGAGCTGGTGCAGGGCGTCGAGCCGCTGCGCCAGCGGCACAATTTCCGTGTCCGCCACCGTGTCCGTGGTGCGCGCCAGCAGATACGCCAGGCCGATTTGCGGGCGCACTCGCGCCGGCAACACCCGCAGCGTCAGATAAAACGAGCGCGCGGTTGCCTTGAGCAGATCATGAGCGGTCCCGGTCATGGGCGGTCACAGCATAAAACTTCCGGCCCGCCACACCAGCCAAAGCGTTGAATTTGCAAACCGAAATTTTGTGCCGGAAAACTATTTTGTCCGGCGACTTGAGGCATTTTGTCATCGCAGGAAATAAAAAAGGCACCCTTGCGGGTGCCTTGTTTTGCAGGCTAAAAATTACGGCATGAAGGTGTAAACCTCACCGTAGGCGCCGTTGGTGCTGTTCGCCAAATAGGTGTGCAGACCAGTAATGGTGGCACCCTGGCAACTGCCGTCAGCGATGCCGAGGTTGCCGGATTTCTGGTGTAAATCGCTCGTGGTCCAGGACCAGGGAGTTGTGCTGCTGAATGCAGTGCTAGTCATGGCCACGGGAGTATCTGAAGTCGGTAAAACAGTGCTTGCGCCGGACGTGATGCCGAAGCGGATTGTAGACGGGGCACTGGCCCCCGAGCCAGTATTGCCGATATTGCCGTCACCCGTCATCAGGTCCTGCGGATTGGCTTCGGTGCAGTCTCCGTTTATAAAGTAGCTGATTTTGGTTATGGTTTCGCCGCTCGCAAGTGCGTTCGGAGCCACTGGGGCTGTGATGCCCAAGAGGTCATTATAGGAAATGTTGGTGGCGTAGCCGAGACCCGCCGTATGATAGTTGTCCGACGGGCAGAACAAGATTTTTGCCGTGGATAATTCGTTGGACATCACCAGGAACACCATGCCAGCAGCGGCTTCGAAGTCGGCAGGGAGAGGCGTAGCAAAGCCCCCGTTGCCGTTTGAGTGCTTTAGATAGTCACTGGCCCCGCCTTGATTCGCCGGCACGGCTTGCGGATACTTGTCATTATTGTCACCTTCCCAGATGCGGAAGGACAGGCCAACCTCCTTGAGGTTGTTGGTGCAGTTGATTTTTTGGGCTTTCCGCTTGGCGGCAGCCAGCGCTGGCAGCAGCATGGCCGCCAGAATCGCGATAATCGCGATGACGACCAGCAGTTCGATCAGCGTAAACGCTTTTTTTTGTTGTTTCATAAGTCTTGAATGCTTAATTCGGTTATTGTGTTGTTTCTCTAATCCGGGGACAGGCGGCGCATCTTATTTGAATCTCGACGACTGTCAAACGGATTTCTGGAATTACCTTTAGCAATGCCGGTGCCAAGCGGAAAAACGAGGCCAGAAGTGAAAAAACCAATGAATTACCCCCTCAATTTCCAAGCAAATCCCCCCATGCGTGAAATTTTCACGCATAATGCGTGATTTTCACGCGTCAGCAAAAAAGTTGTTCACATTGAAAGCCAACACCTTGCGCTGACAATTCGCCGCCCCGTGTTGTCGGCCATGGCTCGTCTCATTGGTTATCCTTCGTGATTGATTTCCCCCCATTTTTAAGGAACACTGGCCAATCCTATGGCCGAACCAAAAGAGAATTTGCAGATGGAAAAAATCGTGTCGCTCTGCAAGCGGCGCGGCTTCATTTTTCAGTCGTCCGAGATTTACGGTGGCATCAACGGTTTTTGGGATTACGGCCCGCTGGGCGCGGAACTCAAGCGCAACGTCAAGGAACTCTGGTGGCTCACCATGACCCGCCAGCGCGAGGACGTCGCCGGCCTCGAAGCCACCATCATCATGTCGCCGGCCATCTGGAAGGCCAGCGGCCACGTGGACACCTTCAGCGATCCCATGGTGGACTGCAAGACGTGCAAAGGCCGTTTTCGCGCTGACCAGACGGACGAAATTCCCTGCCCGAAAAAACCCAGCAAATGTGTCAGCGAATGCGACGGCGAGAAAACCCCGCCGCGCGCGTTCAACCTGATGTTTCAAACCTACGTCGGCCCGGTGCAGGACGAATCGGCCATCGCCTATCTCCGTCCCGAAACCGCCCAGGCGATCTTTGCGCAGTTCAAAAACGTGCTGGAAACCTCGCGCCAGAAAGTTCCGTTCGGCATCGGCCAGATCGGCAAGGCCTTCCGCAACGAGGTCACCCCGCGCAATTACACCTTCCGCTCCCGCGAATTTGAGCAGATGGAACTGGAATTTTTCATCAAGCCTGATGAGGTGGTGGAAGCCATCCACGGCTCCGTGGCCACCGTGCCCCCAGCCGGCCATCCCGGCGAGCCGCAGCCCAACTGGGGCTGGCAGGCCTGGCACCAATATTGGGTCGAGGAACGCGTGCGCTTTTACGAAGGCATTGGCCTCCCGCGTGAGACGCTGGGCTTTCACCACCAGACCCAGGCCGAACTGGCCCATTACGCGCGCGCCTGCACGGATATTTTGTTCAAATTCCCGTTCAGCAAAAAAGACGCGCAGGGCAACGTCACCGGCGACGAACTCGAAGGCATCGCCGCGCGCAGCGATTTTGATTTGTCCCAGCATCAGCGGTTCTCCGGCAAGACGATGAGCGTGTTCGACGAGGAATTGCGCACCGCCTGGGCCAAACTGCCCAAGGAAAAACAGGATGACCTCTGGCGCCGCTATTACGAGAACCGCAAAAAATATCTGACCAAAATGGCCCGGCCGGAGGAAACGCCGGAGCAAATCCAAAAGCAGGCCACCGAGGACGCCAATGCCCTGGCCAAGGGCAATTACCTTCCGCACGTCATCGAACCCTCGGCGGGCGTGGATCGTTTGATCCTCGCCCTCATCGCCAACGCCTATTCCGAAACGGTCAAGACCGACGACAAAGGCAAAAGCGAGACCACCTATGTGATGAAATTTCACCCGCGCGTCGCGCCGGTCAAAGCGGGCATCATGCCGCTCTTGAAAAACAAGCCCGAACTCGTCCAGAAAGCCCTCGCCATCCGCGACCTCTTGCGCCCCTGGATGAATGTTTATTATGACGATGGCGGTTCCATCGGCAAACGCTATGCCCGCCAGGACGAAGCCGGCACGCCCTTCTGCGTGACGGTTGATTTCGACACGCTCGGCGAAAAACCGGAATTGCTCGACACGGTGACCCTCCGCTACCGCGACGATGGCCGGCAGGAACGGTTAAAAATTTCTGAACTTCGGGACTTTTTGCTGTCTAAGGTTCGTTGATGAGCGAAGAGCAGAAAAATTTGGCCATTTTGGTTCCTGAAACCAAGCCCAAGCGCGCGCCGACGCTGTATTTCATCGTCGCCGGCAAGGTCGTGGAGGGCGGGTTGTTGTTGCTGGGCGCGGTCAGCGTTTACCTGCTGGCAAAAAAAGATTTGCCGGATTTGTTCGATCAATTCATCCGGTGGATGCACCTCGACCCGGAAGGCCGGTTTTTTGCCGCCATCGGCGACCGGCTGGAAACGGTCACGCCGGGCAATGTTCATGCCATCGCCTCCTGGATGTTTCTTTACGGTCTGTTCAAGGTCATCGGCGGCCTGGGGCTCGCTTTTCGCGCGCCCTGGGCAGTCTGGCTGGCCATTGGCGAGTCGGCGTTTTTCATCCCGATTGAAATTTTTGAATTGATTCGTCCACACACACCGGAAGGCGAGGCGCGGGTCCATGCCTTGTTCGCACATCCCAAAATGGGGATTGCCATTCTGCTGGCGGTGAATGTGCTGATTGTCTGGTATCTCCTCCAAAACCGCCACCGGCTGTTCCGGCATCATGAACACCCATGATTTTCAGGCATGACCGGCAGGGGAAAACAGCCGCTGCGCGGCGGTTTGACTCCGGCACGGCGGACGATTTTGTCCGCCGCCGGCTGGCGTCTCGAAATTAGCAATGAAATTCGCCATGTTTTTGTTGCCATTATTTGCTTGCAGCCGTCCCGCCCATTGCTTAATTAATCGGCATTGTAAGAATTAGCCTGACGACCGTTTTGATGTACATCGCCAATCAGCCCAACCAAGTGAGGGTCGCGTGAGTCGCCCTTTCCAGTCCCAACGTAATTCCTCCCCCGTCTCGCAGATGCGCGTCAACGGGAAAATCCGTTCCCGCGAAGTGCGCGTCATCGGACCGGACGGCAAGCAACTCGGCGTCTTTCAATTGAACGACGCCCTGAACCTTGCCCGCCAGCACGGCGTGGACCTCGTCGAAATTTCGCCGAATGCCGTCCCGCCGGTCTGCCGCCTCATTGAGATTGGCAAGTTCCGCTACGAACTCGCCAAGAAGGAAAAGGAATCGCGCAAACACCAGAACGCCTCCACCGTCAAGGAGGTGCAGTTGAGCCCGCGCATTGACCCGCATGATCTCGGCATCAAGGTTCAGCACGCCGTCAATTTCCTGTGCGAGGACATGAAGGTGAAGGTCGCCCTCAAATTCCGCGGCAGCGAAATGGCGCACACCGAAATCGGCTTCGAGGTCATCAACCGGTTCATTGCCGAAATCGCGCCCTTCGGTCATCCCGATTTCCAGCCCAAGCTCGTCGGTCGCGCCATCAACCTGATGATCTCCCCGCTCCCGCGCAACAAACGCGCGAAAAATCCCCACCAGGAAGAAGGCGCCGACACCGGCGAGGATCTGGAAGACGGCCTGCCCGCGTCGAAACCCAAGCCCCCGGCACATCCGCCCACGCCCGATCAGCCGGCGAAAATTGAAAGTTCCGCGGCGGATGCCAGCCCGCCCGCCGCCGGTTTTAACAACAGTCCGTTTAACGGCCTGGAAGCCCCATAGCCGTTTGCGTCTGCCACCTGTGGCTTGGGAATTCGGTTGAACTGCGGGTGTTGTAAAATATGGAAAACTGGATTTCCAAAATCGCTTTTGGAAATCCAATTTTGAATCGTCTTTTTGACCTGCCACCAAAAGACAGAAATCTGTCCGGTTCTGGCGTTTCGTTTGCCCTCAGAACCGCAGATCTTCTTTTATCCCGGTATCCATATTTTCAATCTGAACGGAATCTTTACGAATCTCAAGGCAGTGGAGATTCAAGGTCTTGCCGCCAAGGGTGACCTGGAACCGGTCGTCCGGAAATACGGAATGGCCGTTGATGATGGCGGAAGGAGATTTACCCAAAAAAATGCCTTGAATCTTGAGCGTTCCCAGAGCTTGGGCAGCTATGGGAGTGTTCATCCCGTTGGTCTCAACGGCCGTCAGAACTGAGGCATTGGGTTCAGCTGATTTGGAAATGGACCTGGCCGGGCGGCTGGCGGCCATCGCAGCCGGCGGTGGCATTACCACGTCACGGACTTTATCCAAACGTCCGGATTCCAACTCCGGCGTGTCGCCGTATTTCATCCAGTCAAGAATTTGATCGAATCCGTACATTCTATTTGCCTCGATGAACAGCTCGACCTGGCCGCGCGTGTAGAGATTTTTCAGGATGAATTTTTTCTGGCCCTCTTCATTTTGAGAATCCATCAACAGATAAGCGACCAGTTCGCAAAAGCCCTCCTCCGCGTTGCGTGATAATGAACCCCGGCGCAGCGGGGGGACATTCTCGCCAACCCAGGCATGAGAAAACTCGTGCGCCGCCGTGGCTTGCATTTCCGCCAATGGCAGGCCGGTCATTAGACGCATGGAGTATCGCTTCTGGCCGGAGTCGGTTTCAGGCTGGATGCAGCCGAGTAGATTGGGGCTTTCAAAGTCATTCCCACCTGGCTGAAACATCTGGTCCACATCAATCCTGTCCAAAACCGTTACGTCCACGTTCGTGGGAATTGAAGTAAAACGGGCGAACAATCTGTCCAGGCGATCATGGACTTCCTCAGCAACTTGCCGGGCCTCGTTAGCCGTCAGCACGGCCGTCCGCTTGTCACGAGCGCAAAGATACCGGCCATCGGGCAACGCAAGGCCGTCGCTGTTGACCGGCAGACCGCAAATGAAACAGCTCGGCAATTTGACGCAGTCGCCGCAAACCATCAGCTTTTCCCCCGTGACCTTGTCGGTGACGAGATACACCGTACCGTTTATTTCCTTGCCGCAAATCGCGCATCTGTCCACCTCCGCCGCCGCCGCAAACGATACCAGGATAATAATCAGAATGGCGCATCTTTTAAGCTTTTCCATAAAACTAATATTTCAAAAAATACCGCGCATCAAAATGAAAAGTTGGAGCATATCCCAAAACTCCTCTATCTGGATTTCCCCGGTTCAAGTTTGACCTCGGCAGTTTTAATTTGAACTCCCGACATGGCCCACCCGCGCACCAGTTCCGGAAACTGGCAGTCCGCGCAGACCGCGTTGGAATGCTCGCAAAAATCGCGCACGATCTGCTTCAAGCCCTGTTGTTGGGCCGCCCCCGTTAACGCTCCAACCCGGGACGTGCCCAGCAAACGCTGCCGCGCCAGCTTCAACAGCGCGTTGTCCTCCGCCGCCGGCCACGCAAAAAAACGCTGCTCCACTCCGCGCAAAATCTTTTCGTTGCCGCCTTCCCGGGCGCGAACCCACAGCCACGGCAAAACCACATTCACCGCCAAATCCGTCACCCGCCCCGCCCCGAGCAGTGGCTGCGGCTTCGCCAGCCGCGCGGATTTGAACGTCCAGTGCCACGACCAGAAGTCATCGCGCTCGACCTGGAAAATTTTGTGAAGTGAAGCCAGCCATTCGCGTTCGGAAATTTCCGCCACGCACCACTCCTCGATTTGCGCGGCCAGGCTGCCCGCGGCCAGCCAGTGCGAGGCCAGCGCCAGCCGCCGCTGCGGATGGTTCGCCGGGCGCAATCCGTGAAATTTCCAAACCGTCCGCGGCAGCGTGCAGCCGGCCAGTTCATCGCGATCGCGCCACCACACATCCCACGCCCGGCGCAAAAACGTGTCCGCCGATTTCTGCGCCCGCGTCAGCTCCTCCGGCAGCAGCCCGCTCACGCCGAACAGCCGCGCCTGAATTTCAAATGCGGATCCCGCGCCGCGTATCCACTGCGGCTTTGTTTCCGCCACGCTTTGCATCGGCCAGACGTTGTGCTTGTAACCCAGCGCGCGAAACAGATTTTCCCAGAGCGCCTGCTCCCACCCGGAATTCCTGGCGCGGGCCAGCATGGCGCCGGCCTTGTTTTGAAAACGCACCCGCGCGGCCGCATGCAGCAGTTCCGAAAGCTGCGGGGCGGCAAATTCATGCAGCGGCGCGGAACACTTGCCGCGCAGGCTGTCCGGCAGGCCGGCTTCGTTTTCCAGGGCCAGCGCCAGTTCCGCCGCCGGCGCATCCAGGACATCTTTCAAAGCGAGCTTCACCGGCGGACCCGGCGCCTTTGGACCCGGGATTTCATCCCAAACCACGTGCAAAATCACGCTTTTAAAATTTGGATTGCTGTCGTGCCCGTGCGCATGCCAGCCGGCGCACTGCAAATCAATCTCCACATCGCCCGACACCGGCGTGGCATGGTCAAATTGCAGCACCGCGCCGCGAAAATCCGGCCCGCCTTCCGCGCTCGCAAAACCCGGATGCAGCACGCGCAGGCGCTTCCCGTCCGACGTTGTTAGCTGGTCGCGCCGGAGGCGCTGGTGATGCCAGACCGCCTGCAGCAATTTTTCCGGCGGCGTGGCGCCGCCGTCGCGCAGCAGGTTCACCGCCCGGCAGCGTTCACGCCACACGGCGTAAAAATTCTCCGCAGGGGAATTCACGCCGCTGTTTTTGCGCGTTTGCGCCCCAAAGTCAAGCCGCCAAATGAGAGACCCTTTTGGGCGCAGCCACTTTTTTGAGCCGCCCTTTTAACCAGAGTGAGGTCCCGGGGAAATTCAATGCCCGGGCGCCAGGACACTGACTGGACAAGATATGTGTAGGGGCCTCGGCACATTGATGGTATCTTTTTAAGTGCCTAAAACTCACAAAAATGAGAAAGAAAATATTTTGCATCCTGTTGGTGAGAATTTTCTGGTGCAATGCGTAGGATACCGGGGCTTGGCCCATCGAAACAGCGCTGGCGAGTGGAAAAGTATTCTCGGCAACAAAACGTTGCCAAAAAAAATTAGCTTCCTTCTGCCCGGCCCGTTGGTTTTGCCGGTGGCCGACCCGCTGCCGGATGAACCCGGCAAAAATTAGACTGACCACCAATATCACCACTTCATCATTCCCCGGCGAATCCGGGCCAATCCCCTTGACAGTTGTAATCATTGCGGTTACTTAACTTCCTGTTGTATGAGAACAAGCTGCCGTTTTGCCATGGCCGTCCATGTGCTCGCCGTCCTCGCTTATAAAGAGGGCGACCGGGTGACGTCGGCGTCCCTGGCCGGCAGCGTCAATACGAATCCCGTGATCATCCGGCGTCTGCTCCTGACCCTGCAGAAAGCCGGGCTCGTGGAAACCTGCAAGGGGGCCGGGTCTGGTTCCCGGTTGAGCCGGTCGCCACGGCGCATCAACATGGCCGAAATTTACCGCTCAGTCGAGGGCGCGGAAACGTTTGCCACCCCGGCGCGAAAACCCAGCACCGCCTGCCCGGTCGGCCAGTGCATGCTCGAGGCGCTCGGCAAAGTGTTCAAGTCCGCACAAACCGCCATGGAACGGGACCTGTCGAAAACCACCCTGGCCGACGTGATGGACGCGGTGAAAGCATCGTGCGCCTGCGCCGGAAAAAAAGCCGTTTGACAGCCCCTTTTTTTGTGCGATTATGTAACCATTAGTGTTACATACAAAGGAAAGGCCGATACAATTATGAAACTGACCATTGAACTCAATGAAGCCAATTTCGGGAGCGAAGTGCTCCAGTCAAATCAACCTGTGCTCGTGGATTTTTGGGCCGAATGGTGCGGGCCGTGCAAAATGGTCGCGCCGTTGCTCAATGAAATTGCCGCCGGTCACGTCGGCAGGGTGAAGGTTGCGAAAGTCAACGTGGACGACCAGCCCGCCCTGGCTGCGCGTTTTGGCATCCAGTCCATCCCCACGCTGCTCTATTTCGCGGGCGGCGAACTGGTGGATCGCACCGTTGGCGTCACCAGCAAACGCGGGATCATTTCCAAACTGGAAAACCTCGCCGTGCTGGCGGAACCGGCTGAAATCATCAACCAATAAATGAAGACCATGCTTGCACAAAATTACCGGACGGACGCAAAAAAAATCAGGCTGCCGGGCGTGCGTTTGACGCCCTCCAGAAAGTCGCGTCGGACTCGCGCAGCGGCACTTCCGATTACCACCGAACCGCCCTTGCCGCTGCCCGCGCCCCAGGCTGCCGTCGCGGAGGTCATGCCCATGGAATCCGCGCATGGCGATACCCTGCAACTGTATCTGCGCGAAATTGGCCAGGTGAAACTGCTGACGCCGCAGGAAGAGATCACGCTGGCCCGGCGCATCCGGCGCGGCGACAAACAGGCGCGCGAGCAGATGATCACCGCCAATCTCCGGTTCGTGGTGAAAATCGCCCGCGACTATCAGGGGCTTGGACTCCCATTGTTGGACCTCATCAACGAGGGCAACATCGGCCTGATCAAAGGCGTGCAACGCTTCGATCCGCGCAAGGGCGCCAAGCTTTCGACCTATGCCTCCTGGTGGATCAAGCAGGCCATCCGGCGCGCGCTGTCAAACACCTCCAAGACCATCCGGCTCCCGGTCCATGTCGTGGACAAGATGGCGCAGATTCGGAAAGCCGAGGTGCGGCTGCACGAGACGCTCGACCGCGAGCCGACTGATGAAGAGATCGCCGGCGACCTGGGCCTGAGCGCGCGGCGCATCCGCCAATATCGCGAAGCGGCGCGGGCTCCCGTGTCGCTCGATTCGCCCATCAGCACCGACGATGCCACCACGGTTTCGGAACATGTGGCCGACGCCAATGCGGTGGCTCCCTTCGACGAACTCGTGAGAAACACCGACAATGCCCTGGTGCAGGAAGTTCTGGCCACGCTGGACAAGCGGGAAAGCCGGATTCTGGCCATGCGCTTCGGACTGGACGACGGCCAGCCCAAAACTCTCGAAGAAGTGGGGGAACACCTGGGCGTCACCCGCGAACGCATCCGCCAGATTCAAGAACAGGCCCTTGTGAAAATGCGTGTCAAGATTGACCGGCGAAACCAGCCCGCTGAGGCGCTGGTGGAATGACCCGCTGAAAAACCTTGATCTTGGAGCATTGGTGGAAACGTTCAATATTGCACCCGGTAGAACAACTTCGTCTGCGGCTTGTTCGTCCAGGTCACCAGCGCGTTGGTGCTGGCCGGGGTGATGGTCTGGTAATCCGTCCACGTAATCAGATTTGTGCTGCTCTGAATGGTGTAGGGCAGGCCGGGGTAGAGATTAAGCACCATCAGATTGGATTCAGCGCCGCTGTGCGGGAGGTTCAACTGGACGCAGACGTATTGGAAGGCGCCGGCGGCGGTCAGCGCATTCACCTTGGTCGTGGGGTGAATCGTATCCCAGAAGAGATAATTCGCTCCCGGCCCGGTGAAACTTTTATCCGTCAGGTTCGGGTCTTCCAACGCGCCGTTCGTCGTCACCGTCAGACCAAATGCCGCCGGCTTGCTCAGAAGGTTCGAGAAGGCCAGGTTGTTATCCATCGCATAAATGCGCAATCCGGGACAGTAGTTCACGACATTGGCAAGCCCGGACGCAAGCTGGAGATTGAACAGGGCCACTTTCGAATCCACGTAATTCGAATAACCGTTCGGCGTGCCGAGGAACGACGGCGTTCGCCCCACATTGACCAGGTTGCCGACAATGACCTCGCGCCCGCCGTTGGTATAAATGGCACTGACCGCATTCGTCAAGTTCACCACGGCATTGGAAACGACGATGGCCCAACCGGCATCGTCCACGTGCAACACGGGCGCGGCGTAGAAAAAATCATTCCCGCCGGAAACCACCGTGAACAGCCCCGACGCCAGATTCGTGGACGGCGTCAAACCCGCGATCTGGGCCAGCAAATTTGACGTGGTGCTCCCCGATACCGCAAAATTATTCGACGCGTTATAGGGGATCCCCAGTTCCGACGATAAATACTCCACCCAGAGCGGACCATTGGAATAACGGCCATTATAATAAGAATTCGTGTCTGTCGGCGGGTTGCGTCCGGTGTCCGACAGGCTGTCGCCAAACACATATAACGCGGTAAAGGAATAGCCCGTCGCGGTTGTCAATACCAGCGCCAGCAGGACTATCAGGAAGATGATCCAGGCGGTTGCCATTCGAGTTGATGCGCGCTGCAATCGTATTTGGTCAGGCCTCATGGATCATATTATACACTTTAATCCAGCGAAAGCCAACGACGGAAGGGGCCTGTCACTGGGTTCAAACCGAAATCCGAAGTTCGAAAACCGAATCCGCACTTTTCCGAAACGGCGCAAAACGCTATTCGGGCTTTCGGATTTCGGGGACTCGGACTTCGGGTTTCGGATTCAAACCGTCCGCATTAGAAGTTGACATTGAGGCTGTTTTGCTATCTTCTACATCTCTCTTTAACCGAGGCCTTTATTGGGATATGCTGACAAAGGAAGAAGTCATTCAGGCGATTGGCGCGCATATTTGGTGGAAACACGAATTTGCGACCGCCATCAATGAACGCCGTTATTGGCTTCATCCCGACACCGTAGCCAATGACCGCGAATGTGAGTTTGGCCGCTGGCTGTATGGCCTTTCACCCGACGACCAGAATTCAGGTCATTTCCGGCTCGTTCAGTCACTGCATGCCACCTTCCATGAAGAGGCCGCCCATGTGATGCGCCTGGCCCTGGCCGGGGATGCGGCGGCAGCGCAAACGGGCATTGGCCTCGGCTTATATCCCAATATCTCCACCGCCTTGCTCATCGCCATGGGGGAGTGGGCGGAGACCCTGGGAAGCTCCCATCCCGCCGCCGGTCAAATCCACGTGCCCCGGCCTGACCTCGCAAATCCAGACCGATCCCAGCCGGGCGCGAATGCTTGACGGCGCGCTTCCACCGCCGGCGCGCCCCGGCGCGCCCCGGCGCGCCCGGGGTTTGTACCATTCACTGAATTGGGTTTTTGGATTGGATCCACGCGAAAGTATCTTTCGCTGGCGTGCCGTTGTTGATAGAAATTGCGCGTGCAAGATCCGATCGCCAAAGCCAGCACGCTCCTTGAAGCGCTGCCCTACATCCAGAAATTCAGCGGCGAAACCTTTGTCGTCAAATACGGCGGCAGTTTCATGGATTCGCCGGATGAAAACGTGCGCACCAGCGTCGCGCGCGACATTGTTTTTCTCGAAGCCGTCGAAATCAATCCGGTCATCGTCCACGGCGGCGGCAAGGCCATTGACCGCGCCATGGAAAAGGCCGGCCTGAAGGTAAACAAAATTCAGGGCCAGCGCGTCACCGATGAAGCCACCGTGCAAATCGTGGACGACGTGTTGTCGCGTGAAATCAATCCCGAAGTCGTCAAGACCATCAACGCGCTGGGCGGGCGGGCCGTGGGCTTCGCCGGGACGGACATCTTCAAATGCAAACGGCTCTATCTCGACGACAAGGACCATCCCGGCCAAAAAATTGACATCGGCTACGTCGGCGAAGTCATTGAGGTCAACGTCGCGCCGCTCAAGGAAAGCATCTGGTGCGGTTTCACGCCGGTCATCAGTCCGACCGCGCGCGGCGAGGACGGAAAGATTTACAACTGCAACGCCGATATCGCCGCCGCCATGGCCGCCATTGCGCTGAGCGCCAAACGGCTCGTGTTCATGTCCGACGTTCCGGGCCTGATGCGTGATCCCAAGGATGTTTCAACCGTCATCGCGCATTTGCAAATCAGCGAAGTGCCCGCCTTGAAAGCCGCCGGCATTGTGGACAAGGGCATGATTCCCAAAGTGGACAGCGCCGTGGCCGCCATCAAATCCGGCGTGGAAAAAGTTTCCTTTGTGGACGGCCGCGTGCCGCATTCCGTCATGCTCGAAATTTTCACCGACAAGGGCGTCGGCACCGAAGTGGTCTTATAAAGCCCGTCTATTCCCGGTAGGGCGCGTCGCTCCGCGCGCGCCGCGCCTGGAACCGCAGCCGTTCGGTATTCGGGCTTCGGATTTCTTTCGGATTTCGGCCTTCGAACTTCGGCTTTCCCGCCGGCTGCAAAATCTACGGCGATAAAAACGCGAAGGCCGGCAGATTGCGCAACACCCCAAACACCCCCATCACCACCAGCAACGGCACGAGCCATCGGACTGGAAAAAAATTGCCATTTGGCCGCCCGCGCCACCGGTTCAGGGCGAACCAGCCGCCGCGCAATGCCGCCGCCGCCACGCTGGCGACCAGCAGCACATTGTCGCGCAGCGCCAATGATAAATTTCCGTGCAGCAGTGCGTACAGCGCCCGCGTGGCGCCGCAACCCGGACAGTTCCAGCCCGTCAGCCGGTGAAACTGGCAGACCGGATAAATGCCGTATGCCGACGGATTGAAGAAATAGACCATTGCCGCAATCCCCGCCGCCGTCACCGTCAAAACGATGGTCGCGAAGCGCGCGTTCGACGGCGAAATTCTGGCGGCTGAAATTTTGGGCGGCGCGGAGTTCATTGAAATGGGCCCGTTTGCCAGTTAATCGAAGTGGAGCCCAACGCCATTTGCACCAGGCTCAGGGCGAAAACGAACAGCAGGTTTGCCCCCGAAAGCACCAGGCCAATGATGGCGAAGACGCGGCCCTCCTGCCGCGGTTCCGGCTGGGAGCTGATCTGCGCCAGTGCAATGATGGAAAAAATCAGGCCCAGCAGGTTGAAGGGACAACAGCAGCACACCCAAGCCAGCAGCGAGCACACCAGCCCGGCCGTGGCAAAGCCGTTGGTCCCGCCCGCTGCCGCCGGACCGGATTTGATGGCCCCGATGGCCGGGGGGGGGGTGCTGAATTCCGCGGCGAGTTCCGGCAACAACGCCAGATAGGTCCAGCCACTGGCGCCCTCCACATACACGGGGGTGCGGCCTTCGGCGCGGCCCTGGGCGAGCCACTGACGAACTTGTTCCAGCCCCACCGGGCCGTAAATTTTTCCATCCGCGCCAACAATCCGGTATTTCATATCAATCTTTCACTCGTTTTCACCATACGCCACGCCGCCAGCCGTGCAGACACCGCGCTTGGCGGCGGCAATGAATTCTAGCATCACCTTCGCGCCGGGGCTTGAAAATTTTTCGCGCGCGGCGGCCACCGCTTCGCCAAGATTTTTATCGCTGCGGAACAGCGCGTGATACAGCTTTTTCAATTCCAGCCGTTCCGCCGCGGAAAAGCCCGCGCGCCGCAGCCCCACCACGTTCAATCCGCAAATGCCGTTGCCGCCCCGCGCCACGGTGAACGGCGGCAGGTCTTTGCTGATGGCCGAGCCGCCCTGCATGATGGCCAGCGTGCCGACCCGGCAAAATTGATGCACCAGGCAGCAGCCGGAAATGAACGCGCGGTCCTGCACCGTCACATGGCCGCCCAGCGTGGCGCTGTTGGCCATGATCACATGGCTGCCCACCGCGCAGTTGTGCGCAATATGCGCGCCCGCCATGAGAAAATTGTGCGAACCCACCGCCGTGACACCCTCCAGCGTCGTTGAACGGTTCACCGTGACATGTTCCCGAAAAACATTATGGTCGCCGATGCTCACGCGGGTCGGGGCGCCCTTGTACTTCAAATCCTGCGGGGCGTCGCCAATGACGCAGCCCGCGTGAAAGTGGTTGCCTGCGCCGATCTTCGTAACGCCTGTCAGGTAAACGTGCGGGCCCACCACGCAGTCCGCCCCCAGTTCCACGTTGGCATCAATTACTGCATGGGGCCCCACGCGAACCGAGGAATTGAGCTTCGCCTGCGGATGAATGACGGCTGAGGGATGAATCATTTTCAATACAGATTCACACAGTTGCCCGCCGATGAAAACTGATTTTTCACACCGGCCAAGCGCACGGGCGCAACTCGGCCCACGCACCGTTGTAGCGGCAGGCATCCCTGCCTGACGTAAAGGGCGGGCTTCCCAGCCGCCCGGAGGAAACGACTCTTTTCCAAGCAACACGCGATGATGGCAATGGACGCCTGTTTCCGCTGGGCTTCAATCCTGAAAGGATTGTTTCCTTCAGCCCCAGGTTGGCCCGACTCGGGGAGGGCCTACCTGGGGTCAGCGGTGGCAGGCATCGCAACCCTGAAGGGGTTGCACCCCAATGACTAAGGATCGCCAATTCGCCATTCGCCTGAAGGGCCGCCCCATTTAAAGTAGGGCACGCGTCTCGCCTGCCCTGCTTGGGTGCCAGTCACGGTAAATCAAGATCAATCAAGCTGAATCAAGCCAAATCAAGCCACTTTCTTACAAAAAAGCCACCCCCCCCCTCCCCCCATTCCACACCTCGGCCACTGGTCACACCGAAGTCTGGGGAAGGTGGGTCAGCACAGCGCCAGAAGGCAATTTATCCGAGTAAATCCGACCGAATCCGACTAAAAAAATAAAAGCGACCCCCATGGCATTTCAATCAATTCTGTAGCCACAAGCGCGCAAAATCGATGCCCGGGGAGCGCACCCGCCCCGGGTGCTGTTTTCCGCGCCTCGCGGAAAACCACGGGCGCAAGCGGCGTTCCCAAGCATTCCAACCGCATGGCTCGTAATCAGCGCCGCCTTGTCTGTGGCTGCACTAAAACTTGAAACGCTCAAACGGCAACATTGGAGCCCCCCCGCCTGCCACGCGAAGATGTTTTGTGCCGCGGCCATTTGGCTGCTAAATTTAAGGCAGAATGACCGGAACCGCCGCCATCGAACCGACCTGCACTTTGCCCCCCGCAACGTGCAGCCTCCCTGAATTGCTCGCCCCCGCCGGCGACTGGGAATGCGCCAAAGCGGCCGTCGAGAATGGCGCCGACGCCATCTACTTCGGCCTCGACAAGTTTAACGCCCGGATGCGGGCCAACAATTTCACCGAGGCGGATTTGCCCGGGTTGATGGCCTTTCTTCACCGGCGCGGCGTGAAAGGGTACGTCACGTTCAACACGCTCGTTTTTGAAAACGAAATCGCCGACGCGCAAAATTATCTGCGCTCCATCATCGCCGCCGGCGTGGACGCCGCCATTGTGCAGGACGTCGGCATCTGCCGGCTCATTCGCGAACTGTCGCCGGACTTTCCAATTCATGCCTCGACGCAGATGACCGTGACCAGCGCCGCCGGGGTGGAATTCTGCCGCGACCTCGGCTGCAATCTGGTGGTGCTCGCGCGCGAATGTTCCATCAAAGAAATCGAAATCATCCGCGGCCACGCGGGTGACAACGCGGCTGACTCCGCCAGCAATGACCGCCGCGCGCTCACGGGCGCGGCCACGCTGCCGCTGGAAGTGTTCGTGCATGGCGCCTTGTGCGTGGCCTATTCCGGCCAGTGTCTTACCAGCGAATCCCTCGGCGGCCGCTCGGCCAACCGCGGCGAATGCGCGCAGGCCTGCCGGATGCCCTATGAATTGATTGCCGACGGAAAGTCCGTGCCTTTGGGCGACCGGAAATATCTTTTAAGCCCGCAGGACCTGGCCGGGTTGGACGTGCTGCCGGAACTTGTCCGCGCGGGCGTCGCTTCCTTGAAAATCGAGGGCCGGCTCAAGGCGCCGGAATACGTCGCCAGCATCACCCGCATCTACCGGCAGGCGCTGGATAATTTATCATTGCCCAATGACGATTCGCGCGCCGCAAATCCAGCCGGTCGTAAATCGGAAATCGCAAATCCGCAGTACGAAATGGAGATGTCCTTCTCGCGCGGACTCTTCACCGGCTGGTTCGGCGGCACGGACAACCAGAAACTCGTTCACGCGCGCTTCGGCAAGAAACGCGGCGTTTTCCTGGGCGAAGTGAAACAAGTTTTGCGCGATGGCGTGGCGCTCAATCTCGCCGCGCCGCTCAAGCCCGGCGACGGCGTGGTTTTCGATGCCGGCCATCCCGAGGAAGCGGAGCAGGGCGGACGGGTTTACGAAATCCGAAATCCGAAATCCGAAGCCCGAAGTGCGGAGCTTTATTTCGGTTATGGCGACATTGATTTTTCCCGCATCCATGCCGGCGACAAAATCTGGAAGACGAACGATCCCGAACTCGATAAACGCGTGCGGCAGAGTTTTGCCGGCGACGTACCAAGATTTCAAAGGCCCATCGGCCTCGAAGTGCATGGCCTGGCCGGAAAACCGCTGACCGTCATTGCGCGGGATGAAGCCGGCAATGTGGTCCAGGTGACCTCTGCCATGCCGCTGGCCCGGGCGGAGAAACTCCCGCTCACGGAGGAAAAATTACGCGACCAGCTTGGCCGGCTTGGCGGCACGCCGTTCACGCTCGGCGCCTTGAAAAATTTTCTGTCCGGCGAAGTCCTGCTGCCCGTCAGCGAATTAAACCGTCTCCGCCGCGAAGCCGTGGCGGAACTGGAAAAGCTCCGCACCGCTCCGAAACGCTGGCAGCTCGTGGCTGCGGACGTGAGTCCGCAGCAAACAAGAATAAATGGCGGAGAAGTCGTTTCCCGCGGGCCCACAAACGCGGCCGCCAATCTGATTGTCCTCGTCCGCAATCTTGCGCAGCTTGAAGCCGCGCTGAAATGCGGCGTGACGACGGTTTATTGCGAGTTTGAAGACCCAAAAAAATATCGCGAGGCGGTCACGCAGTTTCACACCGCGCACGGCTGCCAGTCGGAAACCGGCAACGCGAAACCGGAAATTTTTGTCGCGCCGCCGCGCATCTTCAAGCACGGCGACGAGTGGATACTCAAGCAGGTCCGCTCCAGCAACGCCGACGGCTATCTCGTCCGCAATTACGACCACCTGAAATTTTTCGCGGACGCGCGGCGCGTCGGGGATTTTTCGCTGAACGTGGCGAACCGCGTGGCCGCGGACTATTTCAAAAATCATTTCGGCCTGGAACGCGTCACGGCCAGCTACGATTTGAATGCCACGCAGCTCGACGCGTTGTTGCAGGCCGCGCCGCCGGCCTGGTTTGAAATCACCATCCACCAGCACATGCCGATGTTTCACATGGAGCACTGCGTGTTCTGCGCGTTTCTTTCGGCCGGCAAAGATTATCACGATTGCGGCCGGCCCTGCGACCGGCTCGACGTGCGGCTCCGCGACCGCGTGGGCGCGGAGCATCCGCTCAAAGCCGACGCCGGCTGCCGCAACACGGTCTTTAATTCGCAGGCGCAGACCGGCGCGGAATTTGTGGAACGGCTGCTGGCGCTGGGCGTGCGCAGCTTTCGCGCGGAATTTTTGAATGAAACGCCGGACGAAGTCGCGCGGACAATTGCAAAATACCGGCAGTTGCTCCGCGGAGAAATTTCCGGCACGCAGCTCTGGCGCGAACTGAAGCTTTTCAACCAGCTCGGCGTCACCCGCGGCCAGATGGGAAAATAATTTGCGCATCGGCTGGCGGGTTTGACGCTGGTTTGCTTTCAAGACGCTTCGCAAATGACAGTGGCCCCGCGAACGCGAAGCGTCTTGGAGTGCGGCGGCCCTCCGCCGCTTTGGACGGACGCGCGCCACCAACCTGCCGACGTGCTGCCTTAATTATTTGCGTGCCTTTATCCGTTTCCAAGGTAAAGTGCGCGTCGCAGTTTTGAGGAGGACACGCTGGGCACAACGCCCAAAGGACATCCCAACTGCAAATACTTTAAACTCAAAATGAACAAAATACATTTGATCGGCGGCGAAAAAGGCGGCGTGGGCAAATCCGTGGTGGCCCGGGTGGTGGCGCAATACCTGATTGACAAAAACATTCCCTTTCTGGGATTCGACACGGATCGTTCCCACGGATCGCTCCTGCGCTTTTACACGGACTACGCTTCACCGGTGGTGGTGGACAGTTATGAAAGTCTGGACGCCATCGTGGAAGCCGCGGTGGAACAGCCGGACAAGCGTGTGCTCGTGGACCTCGCCGCTCAGACCCATGAGCCGCTGGTGAAGTGGATGGATGATTCCGGCGTGCTGGAAACGGCCGAAGAACTCCAGGTTTCGTTCTATTACTGGCATGTGATGGATTCCGGCAAGGACTCCGTTGACCTCTTGAAAAAACTCCTCGACCGTTTCGGCGCGCGGCTCAACTACGTGGTGGTTCTGAATCAACTGCGCGGGGACAACTTCGATATTTTTGAAAAATCCGGGGAACGGGAACGCGTGCAGGGACCCAATGCCCACATCATTACGCTCAAACGCCTGCACGAACCCGTCATCAACAAAATTGACGCCGGCAGCACCAGTTTTTGGGCCGCCAAAAATCGGAGCGCCACCGATGCCAATGGCCTTGGCCTGCTGGAACGCCAGCGCGTCAAGCTCTGGCTGCGCAGCGCCTACGAACAGATGGACACCGTGGAAATTTGAGGGCGCGCTTCAACGCACGGCCCCTCCGAACAGTTGACCGGTGAAGCGGCGCCAACGCGTCGCTTATCGTTCAAACTTTCGGTTCCCAGCCCGGTTCATATTTGCGCTGCCACAACTTCATGGCGTCGTGGTCATGGAGAATGTGGCCGTTGCTGGTGTCGCAATACAGCTCGCGGCCAACGCGCCAGGAAATGTTGCCCAGCTGCAGCAAGGCCACGCTGAGGTGACCTTCAATCGCCGGACAATTCACCGGCGTCCCGTTGCGCACCGCGTCAATGAAATTGGCAAAATGAAGCTGATCCAGATCAAGGCCGGTGGAGCTGAGGGTGTTGGTGGCATCCACCACCTCATTGTTCTTCACCTGCTTGACGATTTTTCCTTTTTTGTCGTAGATGGTATAGGCGTTGCCATCCAGCAGCGCCGTGCCTTCGGTGCCATAAACCAAAACCCCGCGTGAAAGCCCTTCCACCGGAAAGCCGTTGCAGCTCCGGCCTTCCCAGCTCATCGTTTTGCCCTCGGGAAAATCCCACGAGATCGTCTGCGTATCCGGCGTCTCCCAAACATCCTGAAACGCGTAACGCCCGCCGTTCGAGGCCACCCGCGTCGGCCAGGTCAAGCCCATGGCCCACCGGCAGACATCCACTTCGTGCGTGCCGTTATTGAGCGCTTCGCCCGTGCCCCAATGCCAGCGCCAGTGCCAGTTGTAGGGAACCAGATTATCCACAAATTCGCGTCGCGGGGCCGGCCCCTGCCAGAGATCGTAATTCAGCCAGGCCGGAACCGGCGCGGGTTTGCCGTGACCGATGCTGCCGCGGTTGTTCGCATACCAGGTTTTGCCAAAGTACGTTTTGCCAATGAGCCCGTTCTGAATCTCGGCAATGATCGCCCGCAAATTCGGAAACGACCGGCGTTGCGCGCCCATCTGGAGCACCCGCTGCGACCGGTTCGCCGCCTGCACCAGCAATTCGCCTTCATGCGGATTATGGCTGCACGGTTTTTCCACATAGACATGCTTGCCGGCGGCCAGCGCCAAAATCGCCATCGGCGTGTGCCAATGATCGGGCGTGGCAATGGTCACTACATCCAGCGACGGGTCGGCCAGCGCCTTCCGGAAATCGCCGAGCCCTTGCGGCGCGTTGGCCTGCTTTTGGGTGGTCTCCTCAATTCCCTTGTCCATCGCGTGCATGTCCACATCGCAAATATATTTGATTTCAACCCCGGGCAGGCCGGCCAGACAATCAATATGGGCCAGGCCGCGGCCATTGGTGCCGCAAATGGCGACCGTGACCCGGTCATTCGCCCCGATTTTTTTGGCGGGCGCCACAGCCGTTTGCGCACCGGCCCTGGCCAGTGAACCAACGTAACCCGCCATGCCCAGGCCAATCCCGGCCACGCCGGTTCGCTTCAGGAAATGGCGGCGATCAATGATTTTCGTGGCGGGCGCTGACAATGCTGGAGGTAAACCAGTGTCCGGCAACTGGCTGGCTTTTACGGCGGGCTCTTGCATGATCTATTGATAAAAAAATCCCCCGACAATTGAAAGTGCTATTTGGCCTCGGTAGCGGCGGCCAACCCGGCTGCCTTGGAGCCGGGCTTCCGGCCCGGCGGAACAACCTCGGGCGGTTGGACTGCGATCAAAGCCCCCGTACCCCGACCATGCGCTGGCTTTCAACGCACCAGACTTTGAGGCGCAGACAGCGGATAATTTCCAGGGGGTGCAGTGACGTGGTCTTGGCCTGGCGCAGTTCGGGAATGGCGCGATAGGTCTCCGGCAGCCGGTAAAACGGGATGCGGTGGTTGAGATGATGAATATGATGATAGCCGATATTGGCGGTGATCCAGGCCATCACCGGATTGGTCTTCAGAAAACTGGAAGATTCCAGCGCCGCCCCTTCATACGTCCAGCCGGCCTTGTCTTTAAAAACCACGCCAGGGAAATTGTGCTGGGCGTAAAAAAGATACGTGCCGATGGCGGAGCCAATGAACAGCGGCATGATCAGCGTCAAAATCAGCGCCGACCAGCCAAACACGATGACCAGGGTTGCCCCCAGCGCCAGATGCAGCAGCAGGGAGAGCAGGCAGTCATAGTGTTTGCGCGGGGAGGTGAACAACGGCAAAATCACCATGCCCAGAAAGAAAACAAAAAAATAGCCAAACAGGATCGTGAGCGGATGCCGCATGGACAGATATTGGAACCGCTCGAAAGTTGAGGATTTCCGATACTGCTCCTTGGTCATGATCGGATAGGACCCAATGTGCGAGCCGCGCAATTTGGAGTTGTGCGCGTGATGATGGTCATGCGAACTGCGCCAGATGCTGCTGGGACACAGCACCAAGATGCCAAACAGGCGCATGTACAGTTCCGCCAGCCGCGATTTGGGCAGGATGGCCCGGTGCTGCTGGTCATGATAAATGACAAACAGCCGGACCGCGATCAACCCCGTCAGCCCGCCGCACACAATTCGCACCGCCACCGGCAGGCTGGGGAACGTTCCCGTGGCTACGAAGACCAATAGAAACGTCGTGGAAAGAATGTACCACCAGCTTTTCAAGGGATGATCCTTGGCAAAAGCCTTGGTGCGGGCATACAGGATGTTCGCTGAATTCATGTGCGAGTATGGCCAGATTCCGCAATTGCTGAAATGATGTCAACGCTCTTTAATAAAATTTTAATGCGGCGAGTTGACTCAAATTAAAAGACACCGGGGAGGCGAAGCTGGGGGGAGGCAAAAAGGGTCGTTGACTCATGGAAAAAAGACACCGGCAATACGGGTGAATGAATATGAGTCAGGAACTGA
>Ga0181520_10000988_pt1 | contig 60154 bp, 37 predicted proteins | sample PEATcosm2014_Bin_29_FD_132451 | JGI IMG/M metagenome (GOLD analysis project Ga0181520, IMG submission 132451) | Peatland microbial communities from MTU Mesocosm Facility, Houghton, MI, USA - PEATcosm2014_Bin02_30_metaG | ecosystem: Environmental > Terrestrial > Soil > Wetlands > Peat | place...
CCAGTGGTGCGCGGGCTGGCGGCCAAGCCCGAAGACTGGGCTTGGTCCAGCTTCTGTCATTATGCGACTGGAGTCGAAGGAAGAGTCGAGATCGAATCCCAGTGGAGCGCGATGCGGCGGGGCAACCAGTTGCCGGAATACCTGCGCTACCGGGAAAAGGTCAGTTGAGGTCCGAGGTCTCCCAGGTGCCCAAAGGCGAGGCACCTGGGGCACCCAGCGGTCCTATGAGAGTTGGCGAAAGAGCCACGCTGCTTGCGAGCGGAATTGAAAAGGCCCGTAGACGTGTTATCAATGACGGCTCTCGTTTTCCGGGGAATTCGCATGGGCGCGGCTAAACATTTGGCATGGCGGCCTCGGTTTCCAACCCCAATGAGGGTGTCCCCGGTCCCTCGTAGTGGTTCGAGACAAGAACCCGGCTGGGTGGCAGAATGGGGCGCCACCGGCTTATACTCGGTTTTCGATACGCGCCTCACAACCGCGCGCTTCCAGGGAGATCGATCCTTTGCATTTCACCCGGCGTGGATTCCTGCAGTCCCTATCGAAGACAGCCCTGGTATTGCCCCTGGAAGAGGTGCTGAGCCTGGCCCGGCCAGGCTGGGCGCAGCAGTCGCCAAAATCCGCCGGGAGCGCGCGCCAGGCGTACCAGGCCGAGGCTCGTCCGGCGCCCAAGGGTGCGCCTTCGCCGGTGGCCGGCACGCCGCTGGGGGTGCAGTTTGTGAATGTGGCCAAGCAGGCAGGGTTGAACGCCAAAACCATCTTCGGCAGCGAGCATCGCAACAAATACCTGCTTGAAACGACTGGCTGCGGCGTGGCCTTCTTCGACTACGACCAGGACGACTGGCTGGATATCTTCCTCGTCAACGGCTGGCGGTTCGAGGGCTTTGCCAAGGGCCAGGAGCCGGTGTGCCACCTGTTCAAGAACAATCGGGACGGGACGTTTACGGATGTGACGCTGAAGAGCGGGCTGGCACGCTCCGGCTGGGGCCAGGGTTGTTGCGTTGGCGACTATAACAACGACGGCTGGAACGACTTGTTCGTGAGTTACTACGGGCAGAACTCGCTGTATCGCAATAACGGCGACGGGACGTTTACCGATGTTACGAAAGAGGCCGGGCTGCTGCAGTCGCGGGTGCGCTGGAACTCGGGCTGCGCGTTTCTCGACTACGACCGGGACGGGCGCCTGGATCTGTTTGTGGGCAACTACATCGACTTCGACGTGAAGACCGCGCCCCTGCCCGAAGATGCCAACTGCACTTACAAGGGCATCCAGGTAGCTTGCGGGCCCCCTGGGCTTGAGGGCGGCAAGAACCTGCTCTATCGCAATAACGGCGACGGGACTTTTACCGATGTGAGCGAGAAGGCCGGCATGTGGGGCACGCTGGGCACTTATGCCTTGAGCGCAGGCGTTGCCGACCTGGATGGCGACGGCTGGCCCGATATCTATGTGGCCAACGATTCCACCTCGGCCACTTTCTATCAGAATCAAAAGGACGGCACCTTCAAAGACATGGCCATCGAGGCGGGGCTGGCGTTTTCGCCGGACGGAAAGCCGCAGGCGGGCATGGGCGTTTCCATCGGGGACTATAACCGCGATGGGTTGCTGGATATCGTGAAGACCAACTTCGCCGGCGACACCGATTCGCTTTATATGAATATCGGCGAGGGATCGTTCGACGACCGCACTTACCAGGCGGGGCTGGGCATCAATACGCGATTGCTGGGATGGGGCGTGGGCTTCTTCGACATGGACAACGACGGCTGGCTCGATCTGCTGGTGTCGAACGGGCACGTCTATCCCGAGGTGGACGGAACGCAAGTGGATGCTGCTTATGCCGAGCGGAAGTATCTCTATCGCAATTTGCGCAACGGACAGTTTGAAGACGTGAGTTTGCTGGGCGGCAGCGGCATTGTGGAAGCGGCGCCCGCGCGCGGCTGCGCCTTTGGAGACTTCGACAACGACGGCGACATCGACGTGGTGGTGAACTGCGTGAACGCCTTTCCGCAACTGCTGCGTTGCGACTCGACATGGCGTCGAAGCTGGATCAAGATTCGCACGGTAGGCGCGAAGAGCAACCGTACCGGCATTGGCGCACAGGTTAGAGTTACCGCGCAGACCGAGACAGCGCCGCTGGGGTCGAAGCCCGGAACGCCGCTGATTCAGATCGATGAGGTACGCTCCGGCGGGAGTTATTTTTCGCAAAGCGATTTGCGTTTGCATTTTGGTTTAGGCGATGCGAAGAAGGTGGACAAGATAGAGATTCGCTGGCCCTCCGGAGCCGTAGATGTGCTCCAGGATCTGGATGTGAATCGGCTGTATGTCATCGAGGAGGGCGGGAAGATTCTCAAAACCGACGCGTTTACTTCGCCCAAGAACAAGGCGTGAAAACTCCGCTTCATTGAACAGGACTCCTGTTCGATTCACGGCCGGAGGATTGTGTTCGATCTGCGACACTGCGCGCGAGCACAAGCGGTTTACGGCGCCTCGAAGTACCTCGGGTGGAGAAATCGGGGAACCGCGTCCGAGTGGCCTTGCGGGTCGATGCGGCGCATGAATCCGATTGTTCATGGATGCGAAAAATGGTCTTAACTCCATAACTAAATCGCTTGGCCTGCATATATTAAGGCAACTTAGCTCGATGAAATGTAACCGTATTCATTTTGCTCCCGTAACTCCTCCCTTGGGCCCTTGACAGATTGGGATATTTGTTGATTGACAGCCGATCTTCCTGGTGCTATACGTTGGCGTTGCCTAAGGGTGGGAATCGCAATGCAGCAAGTTTTTTGCCTGCGTCGAGTCCTGTCAAGAGGCGGCAATTAGCGACCCTTGCATCTGGAAGGCGAGCCTGTTCGACATCCGGTTGGTTCCTCCTTCCCGATGATGGATACCTCAGCAATCACAAAACAAGAACATTGCTTTTAGGAGACCGCATGATCAGGAATCGAAGTACAGCCCTTGTGCTGGGCATTGCCGCAGCGTGCTTGTTTTCGATGAGCCAGGCCAATGCCCAATCGGTTTACGGATCGATCTTCGGCACGGTTACAGACTCCACCGGGGCGGCTGTTGCAGGCGCCTCCATCACGATCAAAGATGAAGCCAAAGGTACGGTTGTTACCGTTACCTCCAACGCCTCGGGCGATTACAGTGTTCCCCACTTGATCCCCGATGTCTATGACCTCCGGGCCACGGCCAAAGGCTTCAAGGCATTCGAGACCAAAGGCATTCAGGTCGAGGCCGATGCCGCTCCCCGAATCGATCCCACCCTATCGGTTGGCGGCGGAAGTGAAACCGTCGAAGTGAACGCCGACCAGGCGCCGGAGCTGAAAACAGACCGCGCCGATGTGTCCACTGTGTTCGACGAGCAGCAGGTTTCAAGCCTGCCGGTGGGCGACCAGAATTTTACCAACCTGCAATTGTTGCTTCCCGGCGCTCAGCTTCTGGGATGGTCGCACGCGGCCGATGAAAACCCCCAGGGATCAAAGCAAATTCAGGTCGACGGCCAGGCCTTTGGCGGAACCGCCTTCGAACTGGATGGAACCGATAACCAGGATCCGATCCTGGGAATTATTGTCATCAACCCGGCCATGGATGCGGTGACCGAGACCAAGATCACCACGCAGAACTTTGACGCCGAATTGGGCAAGGCGGTATCCGCGGTTGTAACTGCGCAGACCCGTTCGGGCTCTAACAACTTCCACGGCAGCGCCTATGACTTCAGGACCGGCAATGCCAACGTAGCTCGCGACCCCTATTCGCAAGCTCCCGGCAGCGTAGTAGCCGGACTGAAGAATCGCTTTGGCGGCTCAATCGGCGGCCCGGTGAAGAAGGACAAGATCTTCTTCTTCGCCAACTACGAGGCACAACGTCAGAAGGTCGGTACGGCAGCCACCGACACCTTGCCCACCAACCTGCTTGCTGACAGCGCTTTGGGGATGAACACGACCAGCACAGCTCAAAAAGCGGCCGGGTATACAGGCGCGGACTTCAGCGAATACCTGACCGGAATTGGCGCCAACGGCACAATCTACAACAACACGAATCAAGGGGTCAGCCCGGGTTGCGGCTCCACGGGTGCAATTGGCCAACCATTCCCCTGCAACGTGATTCCCACATCGCTTCTCTCTCCGCAAACCTTGGCGCTGCTCAAGATTCTGGAGCCATTTACCAAGGGCATCGCGCTGGGAACCGGGGTTGGCAAAGACAACGGTCTGGATAGCAACTTCAACGAACCGGGAACCGGACTGTTCAACAGCAACCAGTGGACAGAGCGCGCGGACTGGACCATCAACGAGAAAATGCATGCGTTTGAGCGCTTCTCGCGGTTTTGGGATACTCTCTCCGGCACCGTGATGTTCGGTGCGGCCGGCGGCCCGGGATTCGGCATCAACAACTACGGCGGCAACTCCAATGGCGCCAACGACAGCCTGGCTTCCGGCATGGATATCGCCGTGACTCCCAAGCTGCTCACCGACTTCCGGCTGGGCTATTACCGGTATAACGTGATCGACACCAAGCATGACCAGGGCACCAACTTCGCTTCGGACACGCTCAAGATCCCCGGCATCAACATCGGCGGAAATATCACCTCCGGCTCGCCCGGATTCAACATCACAAACCTGCCTGGCGGCAGCGGCGGCACCAACGGGACCGTCTATGGCGACGGTTTGAACGTGAACCGATGCAACTGCCCCTTGACCGAACGGGAAGACCAGTTCCAGATCGTGAACAACTGGACGCGGATCATAGGCAACCACTCCGTGAAGGTGGGCGCCGATCTTCGCTATGGCCGTAACCTCCGCGTGCCTTCAGACAACGACCGCGCAGGCCTGTTGAACTTTGCCCCCGGCCCGACCGAGAACCCCGCGAATAATAGCGCAGGTCTGGGATTCGCGACCTTCCTGCTGGGTGATGTAACCAGCTTCAACCGTTACGTTTCAACCTCAACCAACGCCAAGGAATTCCAGAAGCGCACATTCTTTTATGCGCAGGACACTTGGCGCGCCACTCGAAGCCTGACCTTGAATCTTGGCGTCCGATGGGAAATCTACTTCCCTGAATCGGTCAATGGGCCGGGAAACGGCGCTTTGCTCAACCTCAACGATGGCTATCTGCACGTGGCCGGCATTGGCAGCGTGGCTTCCAACCTCGGGTGGAGCATCTCCCAAGGCAAACAGTTTGCGCCTCGAATCGGTGTAGCCTACCAGTTCGACCCCAAGACGGTCGTCCGCGCCGGTTACGGACGCAGCTTTGACACCGGCGTCTTCGGATCGATCTTCGGCCACACCGTGACCCAGAACATTCCAGTTCTGGCCAACCAGCAGATCAATTCGCCAACCACCCAAGGCGATTCCTTTACACAGAGCCCAACAGCAACGAACGGCCTGGCCGTGGGACCGACACCCTACGCGCCAATTGCGACTCCCGCCAGCGGGCTTCTGCCAAATCCGGGGGCGTCTGTCAGTTCCAGCGCCCGCGCCAATCCGCTCAACTTCCCGACCATCGATGCCTGGAACCTGAGCGTGCAGCGCGCCCTGACTCCCACCCTCGCCCTGACCGTGGCGTATGTCGGCAACAAGGGCACACACACACTGGGTGACGGCGACAGCAACGGCACCAACCCCAACGAATCTTTCGTCACCCTGCCCGGCGCCAACTCCGCTACCGGACAAAGCCTGCATTACGACCCTTCGGTACCTTCCGGCACCATCGCGGCCAACGGAGGCACCAAGACCAACAACCTTCTGCAACGCTATTTCGCAGCCAAACTGCCGGCCTGCTCTGACCCCAACTACACCTCTCCGGGTTCGCCCTATCCCACGGTTCCGCTCCCCGCGGGCGCCTGCGGGTGGACCAACAGCATTGCCTACAGGGGCGACACGGAGAACACCGAATTCGACGCCCTTCAAGTTACCCTTGCCGAGCAAATGAAGAAGGGTCTTGCGGTGACGGCGAACTACCAGTGGGCCAGCGCCTTCGCAGATACCTCGAATCTCTGGACCTGGAGCCACGTCCTGCCCCATCTGCGTGACAGCAACGTTCGCGATCAACAACTGACCATGTACGGCAGCTACGATCTACCATTCGGCAAGGGCAAGCAGTTCGTTCCCGACGCCAATCGTGCTACCGATCTGATTATTGGCGGTTGGCAGTTGAGCGGGGTCATGAGCTGGTCGGGTGGGTTGCCGTTCACCGTTAACTACAACAACAGCGGCGCCAACGTAAACGACACGCCAAACCCGGCAACCAGCGGAGGGGCGGCACCGAATTCGTCAAAGAAGATGTCAACCAGCCTGACGAAGTACGTGCCAAACGGCACAGGTACCGGCAACCGCACCTTCTATACACAACAGATTCCATGCGCGCATACGGGATGCTCAGCGGGCGCTTCTGGCGACATTACCAATCCGATTGACGCTGCCGCCGGCGCAGCCTCTGGCTTCAGCAACCCCGGACTGGATAACTACGGCAACGCCGGACTGAACACCTACCGCGGCCCGACATTCTTCTCTACCGACCTTGGCCTCACCAAGGCCTTTACCATCCACGAGAGCATCGTGACCAAGTTCCGCATGGATGCCTTCAACGCCTTCAACCACATCACTGCGGGTAACCCCGGCGGCAACATCGAGTCGACGGGAACCATCGGCGGTGAGGGTGGCGGCTGCGGCCCCGGCAACGATTGCGGACCGCGTCAGTTGGAATTTTCGCTGCGCGTGCAGTTCTAGTTTGATTGGAACCGCAACCAACCGCGAGGGGAGCTTCGGCTCCCCTCGTTTTTTGGGGCCCTACAGCCTCAATATCAAACGCGTCAGACACCGTCATAAGTTGTCTCGCTAGCTCGCTAGTGGTCTGTCTCAAGCAGATCGTTGTTTATCGGTCTTGAAGGGTACGGGCTTCAGCCCGTACATAAGACCCGCAGAATCAGCGGGGCTTTAGCCCCCGAGGGAATTCGCTTTCAAATCCGCCCCGTCCTTTGGTCAATTGAAACTGACCCGATGAGTGAGACACACCACTAACTCGCTGGTCCGCCGTACCGGGGATTACACTGCAAGAAAGGTTTCGCTTATGCAGCGAATGATTGTCTTCGCACTTCTGCTTACACTTGTTACCGTTGCGGCCGGCGCACAGGCACCGGCGACGCAATCGGGCAATGCAGCGGAAGCGCCCGCGCCTTCTGCTTTCGAGACGGCCCAGGATCTGGCGGCGCGGGGGCGGCTCGACAAGGCCATGGCGCAGTTGGATGCGCTGGCAGCGCAGACGCCCGAGCAGGCCGGCGTCGAGCGGTTGCGCGGAATCATCTTCTATCAGCGCGAACAGTTTCCCCAGGCCATCGACGCATTCACCAAGGCAGTGGCCCAGGACCCCGAAGATCGCGAGTCCATGGAGATGCACGGGGTGAGCCTGTTCCGCCTCGGGCACGGCGACGAGGCGATTCCCTTCCTGGAGAAGGCACACGCCGCCGTGGAGCGCGCCAATATCGATCCCGAATACGTGCTGGCGCTGTGCTATGCCGACGCCCGGCGCTACGACGATGCGCGGCACGCCTTCGCGGCGCAATACGGGTTTGGTCCCGACTCGGCGGAGGCCTACCTGCTGGCCGGCCGCCTGTTGCTGCGCCGCGAGTTTGCCGCCGAGGCTGCTGCCCAGGCCAACCAGGCGCTGGCCATCAACCCCGGCCTGCCCCTGGCCCATCAACTGCTGGGTGAGGTAGCCCTGGCCAAGGGCGATCTGGCCGGAGCCATCAAGGAATTCGAGGCCGAGCGCAAGATCAATCCGCTGAACGGCGCTTTGTATGACCGCCTGGGCGACGCGTACCTGCGCAACGGGCAATTGAACGACGCCCAGCAAGCGCTGAACCGTGCCGTGTTGCTGGAGCCGGCGGCCACCGCGCCTTATATCCTGCTGGGCCAGACTTTTCTCCAGCTCAAGCACCCCATTCAGGCTCTGCATTACCTGGATCACGCCGAGAAGATGGACCCTTCGAACTACATCACCCACAATCTGCTGGGCCAAGCCTACAAGGCCACTGGACAGTTGGCTGAAGCCAATCGCGAGTTTCAGACCGGCGTGGACATTCAGCACAGGCAGTTGCCGAAAGCGGCAGGAAAGTAGCCCATGCGCGCCAGCCGCACGATTCTTCTAGCCCTTTCGTTCAGCCTCGCTGCACTACTGCCTTGGACGTCTGCCGCGCAAGCTCCGCAGGGCAAAATGCCTGCGCCGCTGAAGCGCGCGGACACGGCCTTTCGCGCCGGATATGCGGCTCTGCAGGCCGGGCAACTGGAAGTGGCTCGGGCGCGGTTTGCCGAGGCCGTTCGCCTGGCGCCAGGGATTCCGGAAGGCCACGAGGCGCTGGGGGCAGCTCTGCTGGAGTTGGGCAAGCCGGCCGATGCCATTCCCGAGCTCGAAGCGGCTTTGAAGCTCAAGTCGGGCGATGCGGGAGAGGAAACCAACCTTGCCCGAGCCTTGGCGGCGACGGGCAAGCAGGAACGGGCGATTGAGCTGTTCAAGGCTGCCGAAGCGCATGGTGGAAGCCGCCCGGATCTGGACGACGCCATCGGGTCGCTTTACGCCCTCGAAGGCAACTGGAGCGAGGCTCGGAGCCGCTTCGAACATGCCCTGCAAGCGGACCCTACCTACCTGCCTTCGCGGGTCCACCTGGGGGTTGTCTACCGGCACGAGCAGCGATTCGATGAGGCCTTGCAGACTCTCGAAGCAGCCGTGAAACAGGACGCAGCGAACGCCCCGGCGCAAGCCGAATATGGGCGCACGCTGGCGGCCGTGAATCGCGACGAGGATGCAGTGCCGCATCTCGAACAGGCCGTGAAGCTGGAGCCCGATTTGCCGGGCGCGCAAAACGATTTAGCCATGGCGCTGCAACGCATGGGACGCCAGCAGGAGGCGATTCCCTACTTTCAGGCGGCCCTGCAGCACGAGCCTCAAAACACCAGCGCATTGACCAACCTGGGACTGGCGCTCACCCTGACCGGCAAAGCCAAGGAGGCGCTGGGCGACTTTCAGCGCGCGCTGGCCAACTCGCCCGGCGACGCGGTGATCTGGAAAGACCTGGGCGTGGCGCATATCCAGCTCTCGGCCTTCGACGACGCCATTGGCGATTTCAAGCACGCGCTGGAACTGGACCCGAACGATGCCCAATTGCACTACGACCTGGGCCTTGGCTACAAGTTCAAAGACCGCATGGACGAAGCGGCGGCGGAGTTAGCCAAGGCCGGGCAAATGGATCCCGCGCTGCCCGATCCGCCGTATACGCTGGGCATTCTCTATATGCAAATCGGCAAGCTCGACGAGGCGGTGGTGGAGCTGAGGAAGGCCGTAGCCCTGCGGCCGGACAACGGCGACGCCTGGGCCATACTTGGCAGCACGCTGAAGCAGGACTCGCGGCTTGAGGAAGCCAAAGACGCCCTGCTGCGCGCCATCCCCTTGCAGCCCGGTCAGCCCGGGCCGCGCATTACCGTGGCCGGGGTGCTGGCCGAGCAAGCCAGTGCCGCGCTGGCCGAGGCGGCGGCCTCTGAAGCGGCAGGCGACCCGCAGAAGGCAGAGGCGTTGCGCAACCAGGCCAAGGAATACCGCACCGAGGCCGCGGAATATCGCCGCCAGGGCGCCGCGCTGAGCCGCTCAGCGGTGAGCCGCCAGAAGGCGTCGTTTGCCCTCAACGCCGGCAATCAGTTGCTGCTGCGCGGACAGATTGCCGACGCGGCGGCGCGCTATCTGGAGTCCATCGGCGACGACCCCACCTTTGCCGACGCCCACGCACAGCTTGCCGTGGCTTATGAACGCCAGGGGCGCACAGAAGACGCCGCGGCCGAGCGAGCCAAGGCCAGGGAGTTAGCGGAGCCCAAGTGAACGATTGCGGGTGAGTGCGGCAGCGGATCTGCGGTTGCTTTTCGTTATGTCCGAGTAGCCTGTCATACGCCCGGCACTGCACGTATGCTTCAGATTACGTTCGAGAGGGAGACTTTGCAGGACCAATCCGAGAGCGCATCCAGGCAGACCTTCAGCCGGCCACCCATTTCTCCCTTTGAATGACTTGCAAGATGCCGATAGGGGAGATGGATAGTTGAGCACACACATCTGGGATATTTGGCCGGTTCAGGCTGCCTGTTGGCTTCTCCTCTGTCACGAGCTGATGTCCCGTAATTCGTGCAAGGGCAATAACGAAGGGATCTGCAGAGGTGCGCAACTTCTTATCTCCCACGAGGCGTGGGAACCGCTGCAAAACGTTGGCGACCTCGATCTGTAACTCATCGTCCAGCTCTCGAAACATGAAGTTCTTCCGACTTTTCAGCCAAATGTGCAACTCGTCTGATCGCTTCTTTGTTTCGTTGAAAACTTCGATGGGAGAAATCAGCCGTCCGTCCCTAATCAGGCCGTCCATGTGTTCCCAAAACTTGGGAAAGTTTTCGATTGGGTAGCGTTCCTGCCACGCAGCAATCAGCGAACTTGTATCGACGCAATAGATCATCGTGCGCGGATCACTCCGCATGCTGGAAAGTAGCCCTTTCTAGCGCCGGAATATGTTTCACCTTCGCGCCGAGATAGCTTGAAACGTCATTGAGTGTTATGCGCTGATCGTAATAGCTGCGCAGCACGAGACGGGTGAATCCCCGGCCGTTCCAGCTCATCAGTAGGATCGGGCGCTTAATCGCAATGGGCTTTTTGGGAGCCGCCGCCTTCGATGCCGCAGCGGCTTCATACTCATCTTTGAACTTCCTTCGCCTCGCCATGTAGAAATCCCACGAAGCGCGCCGCAGTGTGACCAAGCGCAACAGAAACGCCTCACGGCTGACGCCTATTGCGTTCGCAAGGCTCTCCAACTCATAATCGTTCCAATTCCGCTCACCCGCCGGTTTTACCTGTGTGATCGACAGCATGAGATCGCGTGGCATCAAAGCAGCAGCAGCAACGGCATCGCAGAACCGTTCTATCTTCTGTTCCTCTGCTGTCCCGCCGTCCCCATTCGTCAGCGCGCTCTCGCCAAGCAAGACGTGGGCCAGCTCATGCAAGAGGGTATAGCACTTGCCGCCCTGGCTATCCCGACCGTTGATGTCGATGACGGGCATTTGATGTCGTGCGATGGCGAAACCGCGCATCTCTTCCAGACCGACGCCCTGCGCGCCGCTCACTACGAAAACCAGAACGTCCTTTTCTTCCAGTTTGCGCCGCCAGAAATCGAAGGCTCGATCCTCTTTTGCGGCCTTCCGCTGATCGGCGTCGTTTACGTCGAGAAACCTGCGAACTTCTTCGCCTATTACTTCCGGCGCATCCTTGAGGGTGGCTTTAAGCCGAAACGGTCGCACTGGCTCACCAAGATCCTCGCGCAGTTCCAACGCCAGCTCTCGCCGTTCGTGAGCGCTCCGGATCTGCTGGGCCAGCTCTGCGCTGATCATCCGGTCTGTCGCATCCGGCAGCCGGCGGAAATCCCTCAGAGGAGTGAAGTCGGCCGGCGGCTTCGGCAAATAGAAAACGGCCAGCGGGAAGTGATACTTTCCCGCAAGGTGCCGCAACTGGCTGACCGTAGGGCTTTCGTCTCCGGCTTCCCACGCTTTGATCGTTTCCGGCTCGACGTTCACCGCCTTCGCGGCATCATCCACCGCGACCTTGGCGCGATTTCGCGCCCAGCCCAACAACTCGGCTTTAATCAGAGCTTTAGTGCCAGCCATGGTGTTCTCTAGGCGCCGAGCGCCAGCCTCAACAGTAGACCCTACACTAATCGCAGGAACCTCAACATGTAAATATCGTCGAGGGTGCGGTAGTGTCCTAATTCGGATTTTCAAGCCACTTGACCTATATGGGGCGAGTAGGCCAGTGGCCCTGGCACACATTCCGGGCCACGAAAAGGGTGCAGGTCCATCGCACTTGGGGACCTGGGTAACCGCGGCCCTCAAGTGGCGGGAAAAACCCCGCGATCTTGCAGGGGCGGTCCTCGAAAACGCCGCAGGCTCCAGAATCGCCGATGCGCCTGGATTGTCGCCAATCCGGACACGATACCGAACTGAAAGCACTCATCGCGTCTGGAGGCATTTCAGATTCTCTCCAGCCGACAAGGCCATTCTCCGCTCCGCACCCGGATCCCCGTCGGAATTGCGTAGAATTAGCCGCGATTGGCGCACGATAGAGAAATGAACGGCCTCTTCGAGCGTCTTTGGGACCGAAAACGAGCCGAAAACTGAATATACCCCCCTCCCTGTTTTTGGCATAGCCGATAGCAAACAAACAGGTTAGACCTGCGGCCGCTCTTCGACGGCATTGAAAACAAAGGACTTCGTTCCATCCAGCCCTTTCGCGATAAAGCCGTGGAAGGGTCGGGCATCCGCTTTCCTGGTGAAATCGAAGCTTGGCAGCCCAGCGAATCACCAGCTGAACGTTACAGTCTTTGTGATGTATCCATCGACGTCGGCGGCGACGGGAAAGGTGACCGTTACCTTGCGAAGGCCGTTTTGTGGCGGGGCCAATTCCGCGTCGCCGGTGCGGAGGTTGAGGCCGGACTCGTTCTCCCGCAGCAGGAAGGTTTGCCGGCTCGACGCCGGGGCGGAGAGCGTCAGTTGCAACCCGTTCGTTGTCACTTGTTGGTCAAGGACCTTCAACTGCCGCGTTACAGCCCCGAACTCAGGCAGTTTGTGCGACAGCGCTACCTCTACGGGCGGCAGAGGAATATGCAGCGCCCCTTGCTTGAAGGTTGCCCCCGGCGAAAGAGAAGCCAGCTTCACGGTCTTGGAGTCTTCGCTCGAGGTCTCTACCAGCAGTTCCCGGCCGCGACGCGTGAAGGTCAGATCGACTGTCGCGGTCCCGATGGGCACACGAAGCAGACGGGCCTGATCCCAGTCGGCGGGCAATTGTGGGGTCACTGTCAAGGTGTGCCCGGCCGCATCCCAGCTCAGACCGAACATGCCGCGTAGCACCGGCGAAACGACCATGGCCGAGGACCAGAGCTGATGCGCGGTGCTGCGGCCCAGCACCTGGTAGTACTGGCCTGACAGCAGCTCGGTGACCGCGCCGAGGTCCTGCGCCCAGGTCAGATCGGCATTCTGCATCAGCGACGCGTATCCGGCCAGCGGGTGCCGGTCGCGATACTCCGCCACGGCCAGCCAGCCGGTAAAGAGCGGCCACACGGTTCCCTGGTGGTAGCTGATGGGGTCGTAGAAGCTGACCCGGTCGCTGAGCAGGCGCGCGCCCCAGTCGGTGGAGAATTCGGCCGAGGCCCAGCGGCGCATCATCGGCTCGGCGTGATCCAGGCTGGTGCTGCCGTCCCACCAAGCCACCGAGGGAAAGATGGTGGCCGTGTCGTCGTTCGTGCCGTCGGCATTGTGGCTGAAGGCATAGAACTGCGCCGCCGGCAGGTCGTATTCCCGCTCGATCGTCCGGTGCAGGGCCTGGGCGCGTTGGGCAGCCTGAGTTGCGAGGTCGGAGTGGCCTGTGGCCCGCGCCAGGTCGGCGAAGGCCAGGCTGGCCATTTCGTCCATCTCGGCCAGGTAGATCTCCTGCTGGGGCATTTTGGGAATCCACGACTCTACCCACCCGGTGCCGGAGCCGTTGTTATAGATCCCGTCGGCGGAGTCGTGCGTGGTTTCAAAGGTCCAGGCCCGCTCGAAGTGCTCCCAGTTGGCCTGGATGAAGGGCAGGTCGCCGCTGATCTTGAGGTAGTCGTCGGCGGCCATCTGCAGCAGCGGGGTTGCATCGGCCGACGCGTATTCGTAGGGCAGCGACTGCCAATCGACCATGCCTGCCGTCTGCGAGCGCTCGTGCATGATCTTGCCGTCGGCGCGCTGCTGGTGGAGCAGGAACTCGAATTCATGACGCGCGGTGGCGAAGTCGCCGTAGCTGTTCACGGCATAGAGCGACCACAGGGCATCGCGGCCGAAGAACCATCCAAACCCGGGCCGGGCGGCATCGCCCGAGCCCACAAAGCCCGCGGTGAATGCCTGCTCGTCGCTGCCGGGCGAGGTGGGAATGCGCAACTGGTCGATGGCGACCTCGGCCCATTGGAAAGCCGCGTTCAGGCTTTCGTCGGGAGTCTCGATGGAGGTGCGCTCGGACAAGAGCGTTTGATAATAGGCGTCGTTGGCCTGGCTGAGGCCGGCAGCCTGCGCCTCGAGCGCGGCCAGGCTTCCATAGAGAGCTTCCTTGGTCGCGGTTGCGGCAGTGTTGCCCACGGCCATCAGCAAGGGGAAAACGGTGTCGCGATCGCGCTGCGGATCGAAATGCAGGACGAACTGCAGCGGCCAGACCTTGGGGCGCTCCTGGTAGGGCGCCAGAATGCCCGGCTCGGCGCGGGGCATGGCCAGGGCCGCCGCGGCATCGGGCAGATCCTGGTGCAGGATATAGAAGCCCGAACCGCCGTTGGTGGCGACCCACTCCGGCGAGGTGCGCGCGCTGGAACTGGCCGGCCACATGCGCTGCATCACCGGCTCGAAGCTGAAGGTAAGCTTCATCGGCCGAATGGCGTCGATCCGGTAAAAGACCATGGGGCCCGCGCCACCGGGCATCTGGCGCGGCGATAACATGATCTGACGCACGGTGAAGTTGGCGTGCGAGTAGGTGACGGTGGTGCTGGATGGTTTCACTTCGATGACTGCTGCGTGCTCGTTCAGGTCGATGGGCACCGGGTAGTTATCCATGGTGGCCGAGATGCGAAGGCCGCTGAAGATTTTCCAGGGGAGCGTCCAAGCCTCGAACTCGCCATTCTGCTGGCCCAGCAAGGCGCCGTGCGGCCCCACCACCGATAGCGGCTTGCCCGCGCCCGCTTCGCGCACGATCTCGATGGGAGGGTTTTGTGCCGGCGCGGGCCATGCGGTGAGAGCCGGGATCGAAGGGAGGGAAGCGGTCTGTGCGGGAAGGCTTGCGGACAAGAAGCAGGCGCACAGCAAGGGCAAGGAAAACGCGGCAAGTTTCATACGATCACCCAAGGCGTTTCACGGTGGATTTCCGGATCGATTTCAGGGCGCGAGGCAAGCGATTGGATTTGAACGGCGCGCCGCGCACTGCAAGCAAGAAACCACGCGATGAAAACAGAGCCCGAAAAGCGCTGCACACCATGATGCCTTTCCAGGCGTGGATTGTCCAAGGGTTCGTTGTGAGCCGATAACGCGGGCTCTCTGGCCGGTTTTCGCCACTGAGAGCATGGACCCGGGACGGAATCTCGCGTGGAAGGGGACCAGCGAGTTAGCCTCCGCTTCGCGGAGATAGCAAGTTAGCGACACCTTTTGGCAGGTAAGAAGGCTTGGCTGATTTGCGGACCAGCAGAACTACAGACACTCTACGCGATTGCGGCCGTTCTGTTTGGCGCGATAGAGGGCCTCATCGGCCTTTTGCAGCAGTTCGTCGCGCAGGGCCACCGAGGGGGGAGCAGCGGTGCTGACGCCGATGCTGATGGTTACCTTGATTTCGTTTTCGCGGGCCATTACGGGCTGCTGGCAAACGCCTGCGCGGATGCGCTCGGCGACTTCGCGCACCGTGGCGGGCTCGCAGCCGGGCACCAGGATCAAGAACTCTTCCCCGCCATATCGGCCCAGGAAATCGTAAGGCCGGAGCGAGGCCTGCATGCGGCCGGTGATCTCACGCAAGGCAATGTCGCCGCAGACATGGCCAAACTGGTCGTTGATGGCCTTGAAATGATCGATGTCGGCGATCAGGACGCCAATCACCGAGTTTTCTCGTTGGGCCTTGGCGCACTCACGAGCAAACAGGTCGAGGATGGCGGGCCGGTTCCAGATGGAGGTCAGGGAGTCGTGCGTAGCCTCGTATTTCTGCGCCTCGTAGGCCAGATGGAGCTTGTTTTGCAGGTCGATGATCCGTTTCCCGGAGCGCAGGCGGGCTTTGAGCTCCGGTGTGTTCACGGGCTTGGTCATGTAGTCGTCGGCGCCTGCGCCCAGGCCGCTGAGCAGGTCCTGCTGGTCGCTGCGTGCGGTCAGCAGCACCACGTAGGTGTAGGGCTGATCTTTGAGGCTGCGGATGCGCTGGCAGAGTTCGGTGCCGTCCATTCCGGGCATCATCCAGTCCAGAAGCACCAGTTGGGGCGCGTCTGCGCGGCACAGAATCTCCCAGGCCTCCTCGCCATCGGCGGCTTCCAGGGTCTCGTATCCCCAACTGGAGAGGCAGCGCGTCAGGTAGAGACGCTGCATCGGATCGTCGTCAGCAACCAGCGCGCGCATGCGCTTCCTTTCCCAGCACTTCGACCGCTGCGGTCAACTCGTCGAGATCGTTCAGCAGGTCGCTGAAGACCTCCGCTGCCTGTTCCAGATCCTGGTTGCGTCCCATCTGCTCCAGCGTCTCAGCCTCTTCAATGTGGGGCCCCCGGCCAAACAGGACCAGCGCGCCTTTGAGCCGGTGGGCGGCGCGATGGATGCCCTGGGCGTCCCGCTGGGCGATGGCGACCGAGAGCGGATTGAGCATGCGCGGCACCTCGGCCAATGCCATGTCGCAAAGCTCGGCGAGCAGCTGCCAGTCTCCGTCGAGGCGTTCAAGGATCTCCGCCTTGTCTAGGGTAAACGCGCCTTCAGTGGAGTTGGGTCCAATGTCTGTCAGGTCCATCAAAGCCTCTCTGTCGCGGCAGCCGTCTTGGGCTCCGCCTGGTCTCCGCAGAAACGGGCCAACGCCTGCTCCACGTGTTTGAAGATGATCGGCTTGGTAATGTAGTCGTCCATACCAGCGTCAAGGTAGCGGCTGCGATCGCCGTTCATCGCATTGGCGGTCAAGGCAATGATGGGAATGTGTTTCCCGCTCTGCTGCTCCAGTGCGCGGATCTTGGCGGTTGCTTCGGTGCCGTCCATCTCAGGCATCTGGACGTCCATCAGGATCAAGTCGAAGGTTTCGCGGCTCCACAGTTCCAGGGCCTCGCGTCCGTTAGCGGCCACCACGGGCCGATGACCCATCTTCTTCAACAGAGCGGTGGCCAAGCGCTGGTTGATGACGTTGTCTTCGGCAACCAGAATGCGCAACGCCCTTCCCACATTTGCAATAGCGGGCGAAGCGACTTCCGGCAGTGTTGCCAACTTGCCCATCGCGGCCCGAATGGAGGCCAGCAGTTCGGCGGGCCGAATGGGTTTGACCACGTAAGGGATCATGCCCATCTGGCGGCAGCGCAGGGCGCCGGCGACCTGATCGCTGGAGCGCAGCAGCATGACCACCACACCTTCTGCGCGCGGGTCGCCCTTAATTTGCCTTAGCATGTTGAACTCGCCGGCTTCCGGCATGGATTCGTCAAGCAAGACGACCCGGTATGGCTGTTTTCGCCTGGCCGCAAACTCCAGTTCGGCCACGCCTTCGGAGCCCGACGCCGTGCCCATCGCGTGCATGCCCCAGCGCCCGGTTAGCTCTACCAGGACGTTGCGATGGGCAGCATTGCTTTCGACCACCAGCAGAGGAACACCCCGCAGGTCGTCGAACGAGGCTTGTGGACCGGGTTCCGCGGGCGCTTGTTGAAAGACGGCGGTGAACGACACCAGCGTGCCATTACCCGGCGTGCTTTCCACGGATATCTCGCCTCCCATGCCCTCGACCATGCGGCGCGAGATGGCCAAGCCCAGCCCGGTCCCACCATATTGGCGCGTGGTCGAGGCGTCGGCTTGCTCGAAAGCCTGAAAGATTCGCTTTTGGTTGCGCGGATCGATTCCGATGCCTGTATCCCGCACCGTGAAGCGGATGGTTGTCCTGTTCCCTTCCATCACATCGACCGTAACGGTAACGGCCACCTCGCCGGCCCTGGTAAATTTGACGGCATTTCCCACCAGGTTGGTCAAAATCTGGCGCAAGCGGATGGGGTCGCCCATGACCGCAGCAGGGACATCCGGCGCGGCGCTCCACACCAGTTCGAGCCCCTTCTTGTCGGCGGCAAGGGCCGAGGTCTTGAGCACATCGACAACGGCGTCCTCCAGGCTCATGCGGGTGGATTCCAAGGAGAACTTGCCGGCCTCGATGCGGGAAAAATCGAGAATGTCGTTGATGATGACCAGCAGCGAGTCGGCCGAGCTTTTGACCATGCTGAGGAACTCGCGCTGCTCCGCTGTCAGCTCAGTGGATAGGGCTAGTTCGGTCATGCCCGAAATGCCGTTCATGGGGGTTCGGATTTCGTGGCTCATGTTGGCCAGAAACTTGCTTTTGGCCTCGTTGGCCTGTTCGGCGGTATCCATGGCGGCGCGCAACGCACCGGTTTGCGACCGCACCTGACGGCGCAGCTGATTGACCCAGGCCATGGCGCAGCCGACAATCACCAGCAGGATCGCCAAGAGATACAAGAATCGTTCCGGGTTCCACCAAGGCGCATTCTGCAGGATCTTGATATCGTCCGGGGTCCGCATTAGCAGGACAAACTGATCCGGATCGACATTGACGACGCGAAAGACCTGGTCTGGATCGACCTGCACCTGGTAGATGCCGGTGAGCCGCAGCAGACTGCCGGGACGCAGGTTTTCGATGGAGCGTAGCGACACGTCGTCGTCGAGGAGGGCATTGAAGGTGCGGGTCCTGGACTCCAAGACCAGAGTCTTGCCCCCCGCGCTGTTGATTACGCGAAGCAGGCGTGCATCCATCTGCACCAACTGGTTGTCCAGACGGGTATCGGGGTTCCCGGGGTTCATGTTCTTGGGTGCGGGCGGAGGACGAGCCCCGATGCGGACCACAACCGCATCGTGCATCACCGGTGTGTACCCTCCGGAGGACACCATGTACCCGGCGGCCTCCACCACATCGCCGACCTGCAGATCCTCGGGTTGGATCTGCACTTGCAGGCCGCCGGTAGAGTCCTGAAGATAGAGCCCCTTGTCCAGGGAGTTCTTGGTCACGGTGCCCTGCACCTTGACGCGGTGGCTGAAGTCGATATGGGAGGAGAAGCGGGAGAGATGCGCAATGGGAACGGGCTGCGACTGCGCCGGGTCAGTGGGAGGCGCATGCAGCACCGTGATATCTTCCTTGCGCGAAACCACCAGTTGATAGCCAATCATCTGCTCGTCGCGGTTATAGGTGGTGCCGAAAGCGCCATGAATGCGCACACTGGAATCAACGAGGGTCTGAAGCCATGCCTGGGGCAAGCCGGATGTCAGCACCGTGACCTTGCCCAATGGGGTCACGATCTGCATGAAGGGATGCAGGGCGGTATTGGCTCCCACAGAATGCACAATCCCGTCGACACTGACCCACTGGGAATCTTCTGCGCCGGAGGCGGCCTGTTCTGCGGTGATGTTCAATGGGGTGGGGAGTTTTCCGGGTCCCAAGATGCGGACCTGGTGGGCAGCCGCGACCGGGGCGTAATATCCCGAATCGGTAGCACCTTCCAAGTCGACTTCCTGTCCCGTTTCTACCGGGACCGTCACGTGCTCCACGAAAATGCCGGCGCTGGCATCCTGAAGAAAGATATAGTGCCAATCCTTATCCGAAAAGGTCACGACCCCGCGCAGCGAGACTCTGCGCGCCCTGACCGCTTCCCGGTTCGTCATGTTACGGATGTCCGACGCTTTGGTCAACGGCGGCAGCGGATTGCCGGTCTGCGAGCCTGCTTCCGTGGGCGCAATCCCTGGCGCCTTGAGCACCTGAATGGATGTATGCACCATGTCGCCGACGTTATCTCCGGGCGTGGCGAAACCTGTGGCCTCGATCTCGGTGCCTTGGGCCAGGGTCTGAGCCTCATCCTGCAGCAGGCGGGCGAGGCCAAACCTGCCACTGATCACGGTCAAACGGCCGCTGGCGGTATCCTCCTGTGCCACCACTTTGCCTCGAAGTCGAACCCGATGGTCTTCCATGTTGCCGGGCTGTGTTGCCAGGTCTAGCAGAGAAGACAAGAGGGGAATGTTGAGTGGGGCAGGATTGTCAACGACCAGGCTATCGGAATTCGGCACCCACAGGTGAACAATGGGGAAATCGCGATTGCCGGACGCTCCACTGTCGGGCACCCCGCTGACCGTCACATTGGCATCGAGCAACCGGGATTGGTCAAACCTGGCGCCGGGCCGCGGCATCATCACAACCACCTCGTGGCGCCCCTGCGCGAGGGTGAGTTGCAAATGGAAATTGTCCACGGCGACCTGGCGCACGATGCCCTGCAACTGGATGCGGGTATTGCTCATGGAGCGCGTGGGCAACGACTGGAAGGAGTGGAGTTCGGGGGCCGGCAGACCACTGGTTCCGTCGGAGGTGACCACCCAGTCTGCCAGCCCTACGCTGCTGGGGCCAAGCAAGCGATTGTAGCGCTGTGTTTTGCGCGCCGTAACCACCACTACTTGACCGGCATTGAACGTCTGCTTTGCGCCGTTCAGCGCCAACTTCACAGCGCCGGTATCGTCCTGGATGAATAGCCGGTCGAGATCGGAGTAGGTCACCGTGGCGCGCAGTCTGACGTTGCTGCCAATGGGCAGGATCCGCAGGTCGCCAATGGTATCGAAATGCTGTGTCAAGCCCCAGGACCGCAGCACCGGTTCAGCGACCACGCTGACCAGAAACGCAGCCGCCGCCAAGGCCATGGCCACCGTCACCAGGTGGACCGGCTCAGCCCATTGCCTGGACTGCGTTGCAGAACCCGAGGAACTCCGGCCCCGCAATGCTCCCCGAATTCGTTCCAGCAGGCCTGCCGCCATCAAAACAACCCTTGCCGTCGTGTGTGCAGACTGGGAAGATGTCCGGGCACAGTCAACAGAAAAACTCTCTTCCAATAACATCGGCAAATCGTGCGCCAGGTTCACGGGTGGGCCCGGAATCTTTTGATGCCCTCCGGCGGCTGACTCGAAGTTCATCAACTGGGGGCCCGTGGCAGCCCCCGCGGAGTTAAACCCCTCCGCTGTTCGGTCTTGCAAGAGGGGCGCGGAAGATGCTCTGCCGCGGAAGAGCTTTCTTCGAACGGCATCAAACGAGGGTCACATTCGGGCAGCGGAATCGTTCAATCCCCTTGTCAAGTCTGGCGCCATGAATTGATCCGAAGGTCCAAACCCATGCAGAGCGGCCTTTCTGGAGCAAAAAACCAGCATTAACTCCGGTGGGTGAGTCTCGAGAGAGGGAGTTCGATCCAGACCTGGGCAGTGGCAAAACTCCGCCTAGCTTCAGACAGCTTTCCGATGAATTCCGAAGTCAGTTCTCCGATCTCTGTCTCTGTAACTTCGGACTGATGCAGTTCCTTTGCTGGCCGATAACCAATGCAACTCACCTCACTTTCTGCAGGGATAGTTGCGAGATCACCTCCAAAAGCGGCTTCGTGCCCCGAATAAGACCAGCGATGCCGACCAGGGCCGACACAGGTTTGCACGACGCTGTCTCTGCGCCGGTCTGTTGTTGCTATTGGGACCGGGAACGCTTCTGCACGGGCTCGATCCGAGCAAACAACTCGATCAGTACAGTCACGGTACCTGGACGCCGCAGCACGGGTTGCCCGGCGAGGCGATCAAGCACATCCTGCAGTCTTCCGACGGCTACCTATGGCTGCTGACTTCTTCCGGTCTGGTGCGGTTTGACTGGGTACGCTTTGTCGCTGTGGATGTGGTGGTTGGGGGTCGTCCGTTGAAGGAACCCATCGACGCCATCTCGCTGGGCCCGGGCGGCGACCTCCTGATCCGTTCCGCGACGCGCACCATTGTCTATAAGGACGGGGCCTTCTCAGACGACCTGCCCGCCGCCACGCTTCCCAACGGTCATGTCCGGGTCTTCTTCGAGACCAGCCGGCACGAAGTGTTGATTGGTGGCGACGACTACATCTACAGCATCCAAGGCAGCCAGATCAAAGAACTCAAACACGGAACCGGGTGGAACTTCGGCTTTCTGCAGGACCACACCGGAACCGTGTGGATCGCCGGCACAAAAGCCCTCTATACCTATCGCAATGGCAGCCTCTCCGCGTTTCCTTGGGGCGTGACCGAGCACGCCCACGCCTTTACAGCCTTGGCAGAAGATCACGACCACAACTTATGGGTCGGGACGTTGGACGGCATCTATCGCGTGGACTCCGCCCGATCTGCCCCGGTGCGCGTTGCCAAAAGCGAGGTCAAAGGCGAAATCACCGCATTGCTTGCGGATCGCAATAACAATTTGTGGATTGCGACCCGGGCCTCGGGGCTGCTTCGGCTCAAGGACGGCAAAATCTCTTCGTTCCACACAGCGGATGGACTCACGGACGAAAGCGTACTGTCGCTCTACGAAGACCGCGAAGGCAGCATCTGGTTTGGCACGCCGGGCAGCCTGGAGCAATTCAGCGACACTACAGCAACCACCTTCACGGTGAAGGAAGGCCTGCCCGCGAATCAGACCGAGATGGTTCGCCAGACCCGCGACGGCAGCGTGTTTGTCTTCTGCCCGGGTGGAGGTCTGGCGCGCATCAAGAGCGGTGTGGTGACCGCTTTCACCCAGAAAGACGGCCTGCCATCGCCTTACGGGGCGGTCTACGGCAACAGCATGTTCGAAAGCAAGGACGGAAGCCTATGGATGGGCACCGAGGGCGGTCTGAGCCGCTGGAGGGACGGCAAGATCACGGTCTTCCATGGTGGCGGAGCCTTTGTGAAGGGCAAGTCCATTTCCGCCATCGGTGAAGACGAGGAAGGCCTGATCGTCACCACCTCGGAATCAATTGCCCTGCGCTTCAAGGACGACAAGGTTCGGCCGTTCACGGTACGCGGGGAAACCACCCCCGTCACCTCGTCGAAAAACTACACCTTCACGATCTATAAGGACTCAAACGGAACGCTCTGGTTCGGAACCGTGGCCGGCTTCTTCAAATTCCCACGGGAGGGATCGATCCGGAACGCGCTGCAAACCAACGTGCCCTTCACGGTTACCTCGATCGCTGAGGACGGACGCGGCAACCTGTGGCTGGGCGGGCTCACCGCAGGCGTGGTCCGCTTCCGCATCCGCGACGGCCATTTGACCCGCTATGCCGGAGAACAAGGTCTCTTCGATAGTCCTGCCACGCATGTGCTGTTCGACGACGGCGGCAATCTCTGGGCCAGCACGTCCACGGGCATCTACACAGTGTCCCGCAAGGATCTCGACGATCTAGCCGACGGAAGCATTAGCCAAGTACATCGAATCAGCTACGGCATACCCGACGGCATGAAGACCGGCGCGGCCTCTATCCCCGACCATCAACCCGCGGGGTGGCGCGCCCAGGACGGTAAACTCTGGTTTACCACGGAAATGGGCGTCGTGGTCTTCGATCCACGCCATATCCTGCACAATACCGTAGTGCCCGCCGTTGAGATCGAAGAGGTCATTGCCAACGGCGTTCTCCAGTCGCCGAAGCCCGAGTTCACCATCCCCCCCGGCACCGGCCAGCTTGAAATTCATTACACTGGCCTAAGTCTGCAGGCGCCCGCACGGGTACGGTTCAAATACATGCTTCAGGGCTGGGATTCCGACTGGGTCGAAGCCGGATCGAGACGCGTCGCGTATTACACCAACCTTCCGCCAGGGGAATACCGGTTCAAGGTGATTGCCTGCAATAACGATGGCGTGTGGAACGAGCAGGGAGCCTCAAGCAGCTTTGTTCTCAAGCCGCACTTCTATCGCACCGGATGGTTTTATTCTCTTTGCGGCCTGGCGCTGCTGGTGCTGGCGATGTTGGGCCAGTGGCTCTATACCCAACAACTGCGCGCCCGCGCCGCGGAATTGACCAGGACCGTGAACGCGCGCACCCTTGACCTGCAAACCGAAATAGTCGAGCGCCAGCGGGCGGAACTGGCCGCGGAGGCCGCTAACCGCACCAAGAGCGAGTTCCTGGCCAACATGAGCCACGAGATTCGCACGCCGCTCAATGGCGTGATGGGCATGACGGAACTGGCAATGTGCACTACCGGCGCAGAGCAGCAGGAGTATTTTTCGTTGATTCGCACTTCGGGAGATGCACTGCTGGCAATCGTCAACGATATCCTCGACTATTCAAAAATCGAAGCCGGAAAAATCTCTCTTGAAGCGGTGTCGTTCGACCTGGAAGAACTGGTAACGAGCGCAGTCAAAAGTCTCGCAGTCACAGCGAACAAGAAGCTGTTGAAACTTACGCTCGAGATCGATGCCGACGTTCCCCGCAACCTGGAAGGCGACCCGAACCGCCTGCGTCAGGTGTTGCTCAACCTCGCCAGCAATGCCATCAAGTTCACACCGGCCGGTGAGGTCTCACTCCGCATCGAGTTGGATGATATCGATTCGGAGAATCCATCCGCTGTGCGGTTGCATTTTTCCGTACGCGACTCGGGTATTGGGATGTCAGCCAGGCAACAAGCCAAGCTCTTCCAACCTTTCGAGCAGGGCGACTCTTCCACAACCCGGCATTATGGGGGAACGGGATTGGGACTGGCTATCAGTGCGCGCATTGTGACCATGATGGGAGGCACAATCTGGGCAGAAAGTTCCGCCGGCGCCGGCTCAACCTTCCACTTCATGGTCGACCTCGCCAAGGCCACATCTACATTGGAGCCTCCTGAGGCTGCAGGCATCGTCGGAATGCCGGATTGGATCCTTGCGGAGTCTACCCTGGGCGAGCGAAGCCTTCGCATCCTGGTGGCAGAAGATAATCCAATCAATCAGAGGCTGGCCGCGGCCATGCTACAGAAGATGGGCCATCAGGTCACCTTGGCGCGAGACGGGGAAGAGGCCCTTGCAGCATGGGCTGCGGAGACCTTCGATCTGATCTTCATGGATGTGCAGATGCCGCGAATGGACGGATTTGAGGCCACCCGCGCGGTACGCAGCCGGGAGAGCGCAAATGACGCCCATATTCCGATCATCGCCATGACCGCCAACGCCATGCGCGGCGACCGCGAACGATGCATTGTCTGCGGCATGGACGACTATATATCGAAGCCCATCAGCCACCGGTCCCTTGAAGAGGTGCTGTCGCGCGCCGCGATTCCTCGGCCTTGAACTGGTGATGGGAGAAGGGGCCTCTGCGATCTTGACAGATCACGCTTGGCCAAATCTGGCTTGCGGTGTCTTTGCGGAAGATGCGCCCTTTGTCACGCTTGAAATGCTCCCGGCCTTCTGCGGCCGCTGCATCCCCTGTTTGAGAAGAGTAATGATCTCTCTTGCCAGTTGAATTTTGCTTTTCTTCATTTTCGAGATGAAACCCTTTCCTCCGGTGTATTGTGATTCCAAAGAAAGCAGTCGCGATCCTTTTGAAGGATGGCCCAAGATGCGATTGCTGAAGTTCGATCTTTCCGAACCGAGATGAGGCGAGTCGGAATCCGCCAACCGATCGGGGATCAGAACAGTAGAAGCTCTCTCGTTTGGCCTTGAGGCTCTGGTTTTCTAATTGACATGAATTGCATTCGCAACATAATGAGCACCATCGAAGACAGTATTTACCGAAACGCGATCTCCCACGTGAATGTCTTTGCTTTCGGCCAGGCTCGAGGCGTCAAAAGCGATCTCGTACGTTATTCCGTCTCTGGGATCAGCCACACTGAACCGCCCCGCGTGCATATCCAGCGAAGAGATGTTCCCGCTGAATACGAACGAAGCACCAGGGGTCGCTAGCACTTCAATCTGACGAGCAACGCCCGAGCCTTCCTTGTTCGATTGAAACTTGACTGAGATGAGAGCGCCCGACACGAGGTCGGATGTTCCCGAACGAATTGAAGCGAATGCAGCCTGGCCAACGCGAGTTATTTGCGTGTTCTCCGATAATAGAAGTCTCACGGGATCCTTGAACAACACGGAACTCACGGAAAGTTCTCTGGAGCTTGGGTTGTAAGACAACACCTGGCCCCGGTATTCGCCTTCAGGAGAGCTGGATAGCAAATGAATGCTGAGCGCGTAGACATCTGCTCCATCCAGCAGCGTTTGCACAGACGCATGATCGACGGGGCCCAGATCGCGAAGGGCGATCCTGCTTCCATCCCGATACACCTGGGTTCGCTCGTCGAACAATATTTTTATCGGCCGCTCCCCGAGCGCTTTGAGCGTTAACTCATCACGCACGAAATCGATTCCCCGAATTTCGCCACCCAGGATTGTGCTCTTCCCACGGGGAAGCGGAGGCAAGGGGGAGAGACCGCCTGGCACAATTGCAGAGGAAAGCAAAGGGCGCGACTCTTCAACTTGAGCTGCCGCGCCTTTAGCCATCACCAACAGCGACGCGACACCAGCGCAAACGATTCCCGCAAGAATACGATTCATAAAGAGCCCTTTAACCGCTCGCCGGAATTGCATAACAGATAGTTCGATGGCGTCGCACCCTTATTGGTGGTACGGCGGGCGCAAGAGGGATTCGTTTCGGCGCACTGGCAACGATGCCGGGTGTCCCGCATCTAATCGTAAGTGCGCGTAGGAGACGAGTGCTCGTTCGTGAGCCGCGACCAGGGGTAAAGGCTTCCCAATGATAGCAACCAAACAAATTGCAGCCATCGCAGTCCTGATGGTCACGGGATCGGTTTATCTCCGGGCCAGTGACACGTTGAAGATCACGATCCCAAGGCGCAGCGAATCAACTGCCGTGCAGCGGCTGAACCGTGCTGGGGTGGAGGCGATAAAGAAACAGCATATCGAACAGGCTGCAAGCTTATTCTACAAGGCGTATCTCTACGATCCAGGGGATCCCTTCACCCTAAACAATCTGGGCTACGTTTCAGAATTGCAGGGAGAACTCGATCGCGCACGCAAGTTCTACGCATTGGCGTCCGAACAAGGCTCAAGCGCGGAAATTGACAAGAGCAATGTGAGTTCGCTGGAAGGAAAGCCGATGCTCAGTGCTTTCGAGGTTCTCCAGGATGTACCCATGCGGGTGAATCGCATGAACATTGACGCTATGGATCTTCTATCGAAGCAGCGAGGTTTCCAAGCCGTCGCCCTATTGCATCAAGCACTTTCATTGGATCCCAACAATCCGTTCACCCTGAACAACATGGGTGTTGCCGAGGAAGCTATCGGAGACTTCGATAACGCTCTACTTTCATATAAAGCTGCAGCTCGAACCAACTCATTGGAACCGGTTGTGGTCGCGCAGGATCGTTCCTGGAGGGGAAAACCCGTGAGCGCAATGGCCGCGGCGAGCAGCAAGCGGCTTCAACAACGCATTGACAGAATGGATAGTGCGGAAATGAGTGCAGTTCTGTTTACGTTGCGTGGCGTCGCGGCAACAAACCAGAACGATTGGCCGGCAGCAAAGAAGGCCTTCCTTCGCGCCTACGAACTGAATCCATCGAGTGCGTTTTCTTTAAACAACCGCGGATATGTGGCAGAGATGGATGGCGACTTTGAGACTGCGGAGTTCTTCTACCAGAAAGCGGGGAAAGCCGACGACGCGGAAGCACGCGTAGGCTTGGCGACCCAGCATTCTGCGGAAGGCAGGCCGCTGTCTAATGTTGCTGCCGATAGCAACAAACAAGTCGATCACGAACTTGAGAAGTACAGCGAAGAACGTCGCCGCGAACCCGGCCCCGTCGAACTCACTCCCCGCTTCGGAACGCCGGGTGGGGCCTCCACCGCGTCGCCTGAAGAGCCTCAGCACACTGATACTCCAGGTGCCACACTCCCGCCCCTTCCGGAGTCGCAGAATCCGCCACAAGAGGACAACCGCTAACATGAGTAGAATCGACATCGCCTCTAACGCGAGGAGACAAGGGGCAGAGTCCCAGTCGCACCAATCGATGGTCCTCCTTTCTCGTCTTCTCCTGACGCCGAAAGGCGAAGAGGACATTTCGTCATCCATGACGGCCACACTCTTGTCGGAAGTTCAAAACATCGACAGGGAACAGTTTGACAATTTGGTGGAGCTGGCCAGTTCAAACCATGTGATTATCCGCGGGATGGAAGTGTTCCTGAGTATCACGCAAGCGGCCGGAGACCAGAGGCGTGCCGAGTGGGCGCAACTTGCCCTCATGAAGGAGCGAGCCCGCATCGACCTCGCGGTACGTTTTCTTCGGAACATATGCCACACATTTGAAAACGCACATTTCGACGTTGCTGTGATCAAGTCGCTCGATCACTGGCCCGATCTGGGCAGCGATCTGGATTTGTACACAGATGCAAACTCAGACGACGTGGCAAAGCTGATGATGGATGATTTCGGCGCGCAAATAGCCCCGCGGAGTTGGGGCGACTGCCTGGCGCGGAAGTGGAATTTCATGATTCCTGGGCTGCCCGAGGCCGTCGAGATTCACATGGGCCGGCTCGGACAAACCGGAGAACAAGTTACTTTCGCATCGCGCATCATGCAGAGGGCCCGGCTGTCCATCATCGGCAATCAAACATTTCGAGTTCCATCAACGTCAGACCGGTTGATGATTTCGACTTTGCAGAGAATGTATCGCCATTTCTATTTCAGGTTGTGCGACATTGTCGATAGTGCGGAGCTAGTGAGGGCAGGTGCGATCGATTACCAGGATCTGCGAACGGCTGCAACCGACGCCGGCATCTGGGAAGGCGTCGCAACTTATCTCCTGATCGTCTCGGACTATGTGCGCAACTACAGCGATTCCGGTCTAGCCTTGCCGCAGTTTGTACTTGAAGCTGCACGCTTCGGAGGCGCGGAATTGTTTTACGCCAAGGATTTTCTGCGCGTCCCGATCATGCCGCAATCCGCGAAACTTTACGGATCGCAGCTCGCGCTGCTGCTGCGCAAGAGGGAATTGCAGAACGGCGCCCGGCTTAGCTTGTTGCCCTGGCTCGCTACCGCCGCAGTGGTGTCGCAACGAATTACGGGTAGCGACAAGGGCATTTGGTAATGCAGTAGCTTGTGCCTCGTCGCCAGATGAAGGAGTCGCGGCCGCCTGTTGCTTTCATTGCAAGTCAACCTGTTGTCTACCAAGAGAGGAGATGCCGGAATCCATACCCCCGGCGACATACTATGGGCAATCTCGTAACGACTCCTAAGCAGATGTTAGGCGGCTTGCAGTCCAACAAGAGTTCTACCCGCATGTTGCAAATTGCAGACGTGGCCACATGGCCATCGATCGGATCTCGCAGGCCAGGAAGTCCTTCAATCGGTTTGGCGCCAATGGGCGCGCCTTCGCGGCCAATATTCTCAACCGACCCTCTGACGTTCAAGGGCGATCGCACATCGAGCGCAGTCTCATTCGTCGTTCATGTTGTCATCATCACGCTGGTGTTGATGCTTGCGGTGAAAGTCCACTCAAACGTAGAGTTGCAGCCGACAACGGTTACAACGCCGATCGACTTCACCATGCCGATTCCACCCACTCTCCTGCCTGTCGCGAAGGCGGCGGGCGGCGGTGGCGGTGGTGGCGCGCATCAGGTTGTTGACCCCATCAGAGGACACCAGCCCACGGTTGCCAAGATACCTATCATGCCTGCGCAGATTATACGGATCGATCACCCGAAGTTGGGGGCGGAGCCGACAGAGGAACTGAAGATCCCAGAGAATAGCAACCTGCCTAATCTAGGCATGTCCAACTCGCCACAGGTTGAGCTGGCTTCGCAAGGAAAGGGTAGCGGCTCTGGATTTGGACAAGGACTCGGCGGCGGATTGGGCGCGGGACGCGGCAGCGGAGCAGGGCCCGGGAGCGGCGGTGGCTACGGTGGCGGGCTCATGAGTGTTGGTGGAGGCGTGTCCGCGCCTCAAGTAATTCACTCAGTTGAACCGGACTTCACCGATGAGGCTCGGCGTGCGAATTTTCAGGGGAGCGTAGCGATTAAGCTGATCGTCGATTCTCAAGGGAACCCGCAAGACATTCGACTGGCCAGTCACCTAGGGATGGGGCTGGATGAGAAGGCCGTCGCCGCAGTGAGGCAGTACAAGTTCAGGCCGGCCATGTATCAGGGCCATCCTGTTTCCGTGGAGATTCTAATCGACGTTGCCTTCCACTTACACTAAAAGGTAAAGGCCGGTGCATTAACAAGGAGGAACCGTCCTCGGTTCCTCCTTTCCCATTTCCTCTTAATTGGAATAGCCGGAGGTAACATCACGTTGCACTTAAATCGAATCCGGTTGGCTTCCCTTACTCAGGGCACCCTCAAGCATTGAAGAGGATCCAAGCCATCGGAATGAGCGGAACTATTCATCAAGAGAGGATACCGAACGAAGACCGTGCTTTGATTGGGGCCAAAAGCATCGTTTCAAGAATACGCCTTATGACAATCGCTAAGCGAGGGGCCAACCGTCCGATCGCATTCCCCATTGACTTCCTCGCGCCGCCAGGAGTTTCGGCTTATCCTTTCACTTCTCGACTTCTTGTGCGGTTTGCGTTTGAACCGGCTGCCGCGTCGACTCTTGTGCATAATAGCCTTTGCGCGTCCTTACAATAACCTTGCCGTGGTTTGGCGCAACGCCTTCGACACGAACGGTTCTGTATCCACCGAGACTTGCCGGCTTGGTGGAGTGATAGCCGATCGTATACTGGTCTCGAATATCTTGAGCAACCTCGGATGCAATACCATCGACCTCGCTCAAGGAACGCGGGAAGTAAGAGATGCCGCCTGTTTCCGAAGACAGTTTCTCGAGCGCGGCCCTGGCTTTGGTGGACTCAGGTTTATCGTCCCCGTTGAGCAGTCCGATGCTGTACACGACAGGCCCGCCAAGATTCTGAACGCGGCGGATCGCCTGCTCCAGGTCGAGGCGCGACGCGTTGTCCGCTCCGTCCGTGATAACCAGCAGCACCTTTTTGGGAAGCCTTCCGTGCTTGGCCAATTCATCGGCTGAAGCCGCGACCGCATCGTACAAGGCTGTGGTGCTCTTGGCATCGGAGTGAGCGAGAGCGCGATTCAGCGCAAGGATGTCGGAAGTAAAGCCCTGATCCAAATAGGCACGGTCGGAAAAGTTCACGAGGAATGCCGCATCGCGGGAATTTGAAGCCTTCAGCAGATCCAAGGTAGCTGCGTTGACCGCCGGACGCTTGTCGATCATCGAGCCGGAGTTGTCGATCAAAATGCCGAGCGCAACGGGTTCGTCCTGATGCAGGAACGAACTGGTAATCTGGGGAACGCCGTCCTCGAAGATACGGAAATCGCCGCGGCGCATATCTTTTACGAGCCGACCCTTCTCGTCTACTACCGCACAGGAAAGCAACACTTCATCAACGTCCTGATGCATGGTGTAGATGCCGTCTTGACGCTTCTGAATTTCGCCAGGCCGCGCCGTCGTAAGCGGTGAGACACTGCTTGGAGGCACTATCTCTTCCGGGTCCGGCGAAGGTATCGGGTCGTGATCTACATCCAAGCGTGTCTGAACTTCAGGTCGAGTCGGGTTGCGCGTGATGACACTCGTCTGTGGCTGTATGGAAGGATCGGTTTGAGTCTGCCCACGGAGTGGGCTTCCACCGTTGCCTGGCAATAACATGACCATCGCGGCAGAGGATAAGAGAGTTCGCAACATCGAGCGTTTTTTCAGGTGCATAGTTATCCGATCGGACAAAGGAATTGGATTCTCAACTCCGGTCATGATTTCACTGGACAGCCGATGGCCAAATCGCCGCCTGGGAGCGCGCCCCGGGAACGATCTGTTCCATAGGCAGTTCCAGTGAAAACAGTGAGGCCGAGCCATTGTCCGCAAGCGTCCAGATGCCGTGAAAACCCTCCTGCAGTTCGGGATGCAACGCCAATAGCGCTGTCATCACGTCAGTGACTTGCTTTCGTGCAGTTGCTGATTCACGCAGTTGTGCTGCTTGCGCAGGGTCGGGTGTGTAGTGGACTTCGAGGTCAAGGGCTCCAAACGCGGAGGTTGTATCGATTGAAGTGACTCGATAAACCGAGCCATGCGAGTTGAGCGTCAGAGGCTCCGAACCAGGCAAATCAGGGGGACGGGTGCGGCCTTCTTCATGCTGCAGCTTCTCGAGATTCGGGCTCGACAGGAAATCGACTGGATCAAGGAAATAGGCGGCAATGCGGTAATAGAGCCACGCGTCCCAATTCATTCCCTGTTGCGCGTATTTGCGCGCCGACACCCAGTACCACAATCCATCGTGACCGGCTTGCATCAAGGGTCTGCTAAAGAATCCGCCGAGCATCCAACGATGTTCAGCGGTCTCCGCCAGAATGAGCGAGATTTGTTGGGGTTGTGGAACACCCGTGGCATGAAGGATAGCCACCGCATAAACGCCGGGAGGAAGGTCCGTAAAGTTCATTACCACGACCGGGGTCCCACAATAGAAATCAGTCCGGGCAGCACCCGTGGGCTCGGTCGAAGAATCGAGCGTATAGAGGCTATCTACGGTGATTGTTGCCTGCTGCACGAGAGGCCTCAAAGTACCGACCGAACCGGCAATCCCGCTGAAATCTGCGGCCACTGCAGGGAGAGTGTTCGCACGAAGGGTCTGCACATCCCCGCTCTGGACGCTGCCAAGGATGGCACGAGACGCATTTGAGAGTGCATCCCGTTCCGCGGGGGTAATCTGCGATTGCGTTTTGCACGAAGCGGCTCTTGCAATGAGGGGCAGACCTGCGCCCACACAAATGAGGAGCGCCAGAATGGAGGATAGCGAACGAGCGGGTCTCGATAACATAGTTGCTGCCTTCCAAGACTTCTGCCAGCCGTTGATTCAAGCGAATTCAACGGCATGCTTTTATTGGATGCAAGGAGGTCGTAAATTGGCCACGATGCACAAGAGCAACCTAGGACGGGGATTGGGCACGTGGCGCACGTCCTTACTGCTTTCCCATTTGGGCAGGTGCTAGATGCGGCTCCTGCCTCCCGGCCTTACAGTTTGGAATCCCGTCTTCAATCGCGGTGCCTTCTTCGTGGTCATTCCACGTTTCGACCATTACGAAGGGCAATAGATCGTCGACCGCAAAGTACTTTCGCCACAGATTGGAGGTGTCGGCAAATGTCTGGCCACAACGAGGAGATATATGGCGATTGAGTCCCCAAGCCGCTCTGCTGTCGTCGAAACTGGACCACACGCCGCCTACGATGATCTTGTCGGCAAATTTGGAGTGCATCGTTTCATAGAAGTTTGTCAAATATTGCTCGCCCCAATTACTTCCATCTGGCGACCATCCTTTGTCTCCGGGGTTGACCCAAGCGAAAAAGCCGTCAAATGCATCGGCATTTGCACCGGGAAGATTCTCATAGATGAGCAATGGCGGTGTCGCCCACCTGCTCACCGAGGCGCGAACCTTGCTCCAATCGGTGTGTTTTCCTTTCGGAAAAATGAAAATCAAAGGCCTGCCTTCGTAGGTGAGGTAGGCATCGTGTCCAGGAGCCTTCGCTGCTAGGTAGGTTTCATGAAACATGGCGAAGTCCGCGAGCGCTTCGTCGGTTGCCCCGTCGTCTGCGTCCGTTTCGTCGTACATCATTGCGACTTGAAATTTCTCGCGAGCAGCCGTCTTCTGAATCAGTGCGTAGCTTTGATCGATTGAGGGCTCGCGGTCCCCGTACCAATCCACTACGAACGCCGAAATCCCCATATCCTTCGCCTCGCGAATCTGCTTGGTTATCTCGGCAGGGTCTTGTGAGGAATAGCCAACGGAAATGTGTTTAGGGTGCCCGAACCACGCCTCATAAAGCGCGATTGTTTCAGGGGCATTCCCGGCCGCGCGGTGCTTAAGCGGCATTGGGTGGCCCTCCGCTGGCCCAATGCACCCGCGAGTAAGAAAAGAGAAAACTAGAAATGCAATTCCTAGGGTCTTGAACATTGGCTCACCTGTTAGAAGCACAGGAGGCTTTCAGGGTTGTCAAGCATGCGGCAACAATGCAGGTGAAGCCTGCCCGAAGCGAGAATTGTGTTGCTTGAGCAGCCGGCACAACGTTTATCGCATCAAATTTTGCAAAGGTAGAAATAGAGTTACAGTCACGACTTCAGCCGGATGGCTTTTCGAATCGTGTTCCACATAACCGGGAGTGCGGTGAATGGCTTGACCCACAAAACGAAAACTCTGCAGGCGCGCATCGTCTCGGGAAGCGCAATACTTCTTTCCGGGTCGAGCCTGACGACCGCAATAAACCTGGTCTACAATATTGTGGTTGCGCGGAGCCTGGGGCCACGCGGTTTCGGGCAAGCGACTGTTGTGTACACGATTCTGACGCTGATCTCCGCCGTGACGCTGTCGTTCCAAATCATCTCTGCGAAGATGGTCGCCCAGCAGACTTCAGGTGAAAGCTGCTTTGCTGCCTATCGCACTCTCATTCGCGGCGCGTGGGGATGCAGCCTCCTTACGACGCTTGCATTATTAGTGTTCCAGGGGACCATTGCAGGTTATCTGCACTTACCTGACCCGATCTTGGTTGCACTTCTCGCAATAGGAGCTGCCTTCTACGTACCGCTGGGAAGCCGGCGCGGCTACATTCAAGGAACCTATGGATTTCAGCGGCTGGCCGGCAACCTTGTTGTGGAGGGAGCGGTTCGGCTGGGTGGCTCGATTCTGATGGTATTGTTCGGATTTGGGGTCGATGGAGTGATTGCTGCCAACACCGCTGCAGTAGCAGTCGCATATTTCGCTGCTGCACCAGAACAAGCGGCCAGGATTCAGAGTCCGTTTCGCCTCTCTTACGCGATCAGAGAAATATCGCAAGCAATGGTTTTCTTCTCTGGTCAAGTGCTGATTAACAACTGCGACATTTTACTGGTCGAGCACTTTTTTCCCGGCAGGGAGGCAGGACTCTACGCGGCGGTGGCAATGGTTGGCCGGGTCATATTCGCGTTTTCCTCAGCGGTAGTCAATTCGATGTTCCCTCTTGTGGCTGGCACGCGAGACGAAGAAAGAAGGGATCTCAGGGTCATCGCAACTGCACTCTTGCTTGTATTGGGCATCGGGTGTGGCCTGGCTGCAGGCTTGGGGATTGCACCTCCGGGCATATGGTCGGCACTTTTTGGATCGGGATTCCGGATAGACGGGGCCTACAACCTATCCTATCTGCTGGCACTCTACGCAATCACTACAGTGGTGTATTCGTTAAGCGTTGTCGTTATTACTTTCGAGATGTCCTATAAGATAGCCAACACGAGTTGGGTCCAACTGCTGTTTAGCGGTGTAGTAATCGCCGGTATTTGCCGCTTCCATTCCTCGCTACGCGGGGTCATTGTCGTACAGTTGGTTCTGATGGTTGCTCTGTTCGTTTGTGTCGCAGTTCCCTTTCTGATTGACGCTTTAACCAGTTCGAGGGAAGTCCTGCAAGCCTTGGCGCCTCGGCCCGGAAGGCTTATTCGCCGAGTATCTGAGGATGAAGTGATTGCGGGATTCTTGAAGAGCGACTTCGATTCGCCATCATTTGAGAGGTATCACGACCGCTTCCGTAAATCGGTCAACACTCCGGACCTCAATGACGCAGAAGAGAATGAAATGCGCCGGGCACTTTTGTATCTTCGCCATCTCTCTTTGTGGAAAGAGCTTCCCTCTGGGACAGAGTGGTACGAAATTGAAATCAGCGAAGCGGACTTGGACCAAGTCCGCGTGTTTCCGCGAGCCCAGTGGCGAAAGCTTGCAAGTGGAAGCTTTTCAGTCACGGATATCGCCGAAGCGATGCGCACCCGCAATCACCGAGTCGATGCGACTTTCTTATCGAAGATAGCGGCAATCGGGGATCAGTTGCAGCGGAGCGATCCAGGATTCAGCCCGGTAATTCTAATCGGAGAGAAGGAACGAGGACCGCTGACTGTCTTGGATGGAAACCATCGACTTATTGCGGCAGTACTGGCTTCTTCCGGGTGCGTGAGGAATCTTCGTTTTCTTTGCGGATTATCGCCACGCATGACCGAGTGTTGCTGGTATAACACGAACCTTGGCAGCCTGTTTCGATATGGGAAGAACGCGATTGCGCAACTTGCGCGAAACCCAGAGGCTGAGCTTTCCCGCTTGCTGCAGGAAACCGGAGGGTTTGTGGACGCGAGTTAATACTGTGTGAGCACATCTATCGGCCCATGCTGAGTTTTCCAATGTTGGCGTCTCGAGTTAGTGCGAGGCAATCTTACTGATTCAGGACGTTGCGATGAGAGACCCCGTGCGATCTGTTGAAATGAAAGAATTGCCGGATATTGTCGATGCGAGCCGCGGACGCGAGTTCCTAAGCGAACTGAAGAAAGGAATGCCAAGCGATCATCCATGCATCGTGCTCGACTGCTCCAAAGTCCAGCATATGGACAGCGCTGCGATTTACCTGATGCTCTGTTGTCTCGAGGAAGCCATCTTGCGGAACGGCGATGTCAAGCTGACTGGGGTGTCTGCAGGCGCAAAGGTGATTTTGGAACAGACCGGGGTTAGCAGTATCTTCGAGAGCTTTGACTCAAAGGAATCCGCCATCAACAGTTTCCACCACTCGCGGAAAGATGTTGCATCGCTTGCTTGAGGGGAATTTGCGATTTACCAGAGATAAGAACTCTGCTATGCGCGTTGCATGCAGGTTGGGGGAGAGATGAGATTGTCGTTTCGTTTGCTCGACAGGGGAATTGCTGTTTTCCTTGCGACGTTACTGGCGGCTCCGCTGACCTTTGCTCAGGAGGGATCTGCCACGCAACAACCCATCAACGCGCGGGAGCAAAATTCATGCCCTCAGCCTCCTGACAAGAGCGCACCCACCTGTCAGCCAACGCCAGAGCAGAAACAGGCCCCGCAGGCACCCGTAGGCACGGCGGCGGCTCCGTATGAGAAGCCCACCGGCGTAACCGCCTCAAGGCCTGCCGGAGCCGTGATCGCGCCTGCAAAGCAACGTAGGGCGCGATCGATTCTAATCCGGGTAAGTTTAGTGGTAGGCGCTGCCGCTGCTGTTGGTGCTGTCGTGGCTCTCTCGCATGCTAGCCCGGGCAGGCCAAACTAAGAGATAACGGTAAAGGACTCAACCACACCTGGAGTTGAACGATGCGTGCACACGGAAGCAACTGCCAGACAAAGTTCGTAAGCTTCTCTGGTATTGACGGCTCCGGAAAAAGTACCCAGATTGAAGCACTCCGGACAAAACTGGAGTTGAATGGTCTCAGAGTGAAGTTAGTCAGATTCTGGGACGATGTTGCAAGGTTGAAAGGAGCCAGGGAGGCCACCGGACATCGCCTATTCAAAGGTGAGAAGGGAGTAGGAACACCCTCAGCCCCAGTGAACAGGCGAGACAAGAATGTCAGATCGTGGTTCATGACCTGGGTCAGGATGGTGCTCTATCTAATCGATGCGTTTTCGATACGGGCTGCGGTGAAGAAGGGGCTGCGTTCCGGCGCCGACCTAGTCATCTTCGACCGATACACATACGATGAGCTTGCCAATCTTACCCTAAGCAATTCAGCCATTCGCGCCTACATTTGGCTCGTCATGAAACTGGTTCCAAGGCCCGATATCAGCTTTGTCCTTGACGCGGATCCGGTGATGGCGCGCGCACGAAAGCCTGAGTACCCTTTGGAGTTTCTGCGCTTCAATCGCCAGGCCTATCTTGCTTTGAGCGGTCTGATTGGCGGGATGACTGTCATAGCCCCAATGCCGGTCAGGGATGTTGAGAAGGCTATCCTCGCTCATGCCCTCAAGGAAATCCGTTTTGTCGATCGAATGCAGACGGCCGTGGTGGGCCCGTCTTGAGACCAGCACGCTTCTCACTTGAGAGATCGTCGCCGTCAGCCGGTCTCCAATTGGACTGTTTTCCACGGAACAGTCCGGATTTGAGCTCTCAAATAGCCCAATGGCTGCGTTCCAGTTTAAGGAGCACAACATCGTTGCTGTTCATCTCCACATTGAACTTGACGATCCCCATGGGACCGCTTTGTAAGACCTTGTCAGTCTCCGGCAGATCGCGCGTAAGTTCGTTCAAGTGCTCAATCTGCAACGCAGTCAGCTCTTTGGGTGAACCCATTTCGATATATGCGGAATAGGCGTCGTTGGCGTGAAACCCGACGCGATGAATTTCCAAGCGATAAGCCGCATTCGGGACAAGATGTGTTACTTGTAACTCGACAGGCGACGCCACATGCGCCGGAATCAGCTTTGTATAGAAAGGTCGATTGCTCACCTTTTGATCCGGCTGCTCGAAATCCCATATCACAGCAGTGATATTTCCGTTCTGGGTGGCCAGCATTGTCTGCGGATCGCTCGTCTTCAGGCTGTCGCCCTGCAGTGCGTGAAGGTACTTGTAGGCGAAGTAGGCCGGCTTGCGAATGCCCTGTGGATTCAGCAGCCCGAATCCACCTTGAAATGGCGCCGTAGGGGGGCCTGGTTCTTCGAATAGATCGGTGTAGGTCCAGTAGCTCATGCCCTGCAGCAATCCCTGGCTGGCTTTGAGCTTGGTAAGGATGTAGGGCGCACTAATGTAGGAATCATGCACTGAGTCGCGCGGCGTGTAACTTGTGCTCCACTCGGTAAAATAGAGCGGAATACCTGGATATGGCGACGCCGAAATCTGCTCGCGAACTCGCCGCACGTCCCCGATGATCGCGTCTGGCGACGAGGACAGTTTGGTGTCGTTCACTCCGTTTTCATCGAGAAAACCGCCATCGACGCCGTACGTGTGCGTTGTCACAAAGTCGACGACAGCGCCGCTCTGCTTCACATGGGTCAGAAACTCTGGAACCCATGCCGCTCCGGCAGTGCTCGGCCCCCCAACGCGCAGCGCAGGATCGATGGACTTGATTGTATTCGCAGTGAGGTCGTAGAGCTCGAAGTACGCTTTCTGGTCGGCACCTTCCCAGAAGCCGGAGAGATTGGGCTCATTCCAGACTTCGAAAAACCAGGTACGGACTTCGTCTTTTCCGTAACGTGCTTCTATGTGCCGAATGAAAGCATCCACCAGATCGTGCCAGGCTTGCGGTTTCGGGTGCGAGGTATTGCCATTCCAATAGAAGATGCTGTTCTGCGACGTGGCAAGAGCCTTCGGCGTGAATCCGAGTTCGACGAACGGCCGAACATGCCTTGCCAGCAGGTCGTCGTAAAGCTGGTCGAGCTTGGTCCAGTTGTAGGCGGTCTTGCCATCTTCGATTCGCACTGTGCCTAACACGTCGTGAAAAATCCCGTGAAAGCGGATATAGCGAAAGCCGAGTTCCTCGACGGCGACCTTGAGCTGAGCCTGGCTGTCGTCACGAATCAGCGTGCCCGGATAATCAGACCCAACCGACAGGTCAAAGAAGCGGTCAACCGGCCCCGTCGAGTCCTTCAGATTCACGACAATGGTTCTAGGAGGAGCTTGTTGGCATTGAGCCGCAACAGACAGGGCAGGTGGGACGACGATGAAACCAAAGACAAGGGTAGGCAACCGCCGGAGAACTGAATTGAACATGATTCGCAATTTCCTCAAGGGAATTGACCTGCGAGTTTGAAGCCGGTCGATTCGTTATCTGCAATTCTAATTGTCTGATGACTGACAGGGTGGGATTAAGAAGGGCGCTCGCTGCCAGGCGGCCTGAAATCCGGGCTGCGAGGATCTACGGGGAGGACGTTGGACCACGTTTTGCGGTGGGAAAAAGAGCACTACGTCCCAAAAGGAACGGGGAGGAGAACTTCTGCTGGCACCTGCGGTGGCCGGGTTGGATCATAAGTTAAGGCAACAATTATTAATGAGAACAGATAGGGATCTATTTGGTGGACGCGGAAGGAATTGAACCTTCAACCTGTCGATTAAGAGTCGAATGCTCTGCCAGTTGAGCTACGCGTCCATCTAGATTGAGCGGTGCAGGCTCTGCACACGCTTTGTACAGGCAGGATTTTCCTGTCGTCACTTGAAGAATATAACACATTTCCAGGTAGATTCCAAAAGCCGTGACTGCGCTTTCGCCGCACCTTGGTACCGGGCCGCGGATAAGCACGTCAAGTTGGACCATTTGGCTTAAAAGGTGAAAGCCACGCCACCGCTCAGGGCGCGTTGGTCCTGGGCGAAAACCAGCAGCGAGCCGTCGTTCATCAGATAGGGCAGGTAGCCCTGGGCGAGCAGATTGCGAACATCGAGGATGGCCTCGAAGCCGCCGTTCCCCGCTTCGGCACGGCGCAAATGAATCGGCTGGCAAAGACGAAGATTGACGTAGGGGGCGGCGGCGTTTTCGGCAAATTGATCCACGCGCGTCATGGTGTCTTCGGGCTGCCAGCGATAACTGGCCCGCCAGCGTGTTCCTGTGCCTGCCAGTGTTCCTGAGAGCGACAGCGAATACATCTGGGCGCGACGTGGACGGGCAGCGGCCACCTCCTGCACCATTGCAGTCTGCTGGGGGCCCATCGACTGCGCAGCGGAAACCGGTAGCGCTGCCAACACCAGCGCGTCCCCGGTTCCATAGCTGAGGTGTAACTGGCTCCCACCCGGAAGCCGACGCTGCCAAGTGGCCAGCATTCCCGTCGAGCTGAAATTGGCTCCCGCCATGCGCAACATTCCGCTGGCCTGGTCAACCAGCGCCGCCGCGCCATCCGGGCTGCCCTTGGCAAAGTGCCCCTGGGCCTCGATCACCGGGTTAACCGTGCTCTCAGCAAATATTGCTACGGAGACTCCCGAAGTGTCGGTTCGCCGCTCCCAGCCAATCTCCTGATGGAGCCCATGCTCCATGGACAAGCGGCCATCGCGCGCGGAAAGCTGAGGCATCCAATTCTGGGCTGCGGTCTCCTGAACATCTACATCGCCCGGCACCAATGTCGCTAGCTGGTAACGTATCGTGGAGTTTCCCGTCCGCCAACCGACTGTGGCAAACGGTAGTGCGGCAGCCAGGGTGTTGGATGTGTTCCCGGCAGACCGGGCCACCGCCTGTGTCGATCCGGCCTTTACCTCGAGTTCATCGCCCAACTGCATGGACTCCCAGGTGCGTACGGCAGCCTCGTCGACGCCGTCAGCGGCCAACGCTCCATCGCTACCATAGGAGTCGATCTCTGGATGAATGGCGACCGCAGCCACAGACTGAACCGAGCCGGCAAATCCCAAATCCTGGCGGAAGCCCAGCATGGATTCCATGCCGGCATCGGTGTTCGGCGCAAAATCGACCCGGGCCAGCAATGCGCGGCTGTTGGAGGGAGTTTCCTCGACGGTAGCGGAGAACCGCTCACCGCTCTCCCCAAAGGTGCCTTCCTGACCGGTGGCCATCAATCGGGCCTTCAACTTGGGCGCGGCCGCTGAGCCATCGGAAACCACAACCAGGGGTCCATCCTCAAGCCAGCGGAGCAAGGGTCGATTGGCGGCAGAACGGAGTGTCCAGTCCCAGTCGTCCTTGGGGGCATCGCCTGCGCGGGGTTCGGCCGGCAGCCACTGCATCACTTCATAAAGGGTATTCAGGGTCAAATTGACAACCGTGCTTGTGCGAACGCGGATGTTCTCGCGCAAGGATGGCAAGAACGAGGATCCCATTGCCTTCAGCGCATAGCGCCCGGACTGGACGCCTGCAATCGAAAAGCGCCCTGCGCCGTCCGTATAGGCACTGGCAACCACGGTCAAGTCGGCGCCGAGTAGTTGCACCAGGGCGCCCATCTGCGGAACACCTGCTGAATCGCGCACCACACCGGAGACGGAAGCCGGGGCAGCGCCGTGGGCGGGCGCGCCTGTGCACACGGCGCACCCAACGATCAATAGCGCCGCAATGAAGACGAGATGGACTCTGCGCATCATCACAATTCGTGACCTGGCGGCGTCCCTGGCAAGACCCGAATCAATCCATATCAAATTCAATCCCTCGCGGGCCTCCGGATCTTTCGTCCGGTAATCCCTTTGCGTGGGATACACCCTATTCCACGACAAAAGGCGCCGATTGCGCAATCTCTTGTTTCGAGATTGTGTCATTTATTTTGATCGTCACCTTGTACTTGCCCGGCTGGAGTCCCGCCATGGGAAGGGTCTTCTCCACCGTAAGCTGATCGCTGTGAGAACCCAAGTCCTTTGAATTCAGCTGCTTCTCCAAGACTACCGAGCCTGTAGCACTGTCGACGATCTGGTAGGTGACCGTAGCCTGATTGCTCTTGGTGACATCGTCGATCGTCAGGTTATAGACCTGCATCCAGAAATTCAGTTCCTGGGCGCGCTTGAAACTCACCGGAGTAGCGGCGTTGGCGGTCACACGCGGGCAAATGTGCGTATTGCCGATGACGCAGTTGCCTGCACCGATGTCGTGCGAGGAAACGGTGTTCATCTCGTCACCCAGAATCAGCGTCGAGGTGGCCAACTTTTCATCGTGGAAGGTCGGAACCTCGATGCCTTTGCCATACAGGCCGATGTGGTCGGGATTGTTCACGTCCTTGATGGCGATGTCGAGACGGTAAAGGCCGGGAAGCAGGGGCAGGGCCTTCCAGTATACGGACTTGCGGTCCAGGCTCTTTTCAAGCAACTCGGCCGGCTGCTCCACTTCGACGGTGTCTTCAAAGGTCTGCACGGTCTTGTGGGTCAACGTGGTGACTTTGCCCAGGATGTTCACGATTCCCTTGGAAACACCTTCCTTGGTGACGAAGGTGATGTCGCGATTCTTCAACTGGAGGGTGATGGGCACCAGAACGGTGTTTTCAGTCACCTTGACGAAGTCGGTGCGGACATCGAAAGGGAAGACCGGGCCGGTCAACAATTTGTGTTCGGAGATAAAGTTCTCAAGATCGGAGAACTTGATCGGAGGCGGAGCAAAGATCTTGGCTGCCAGCTCGATGCGATCGAACTGCTTAGACTCCTGCTGCGAAGCCATGGGGCCGTTTCCCAAGTGTTCAAGACCTCCATTGAAGCGGTCTCCCTTCTTGGACTTGCCCATCTCTTCCCACTGCGTATTTCCGGCGTTGGGGGTATGCAGCAGCGCATCCTTCTCGCCGCGGTCGATGGTGAAGTGATAGTCGCCGCACTGGCAGGTGTCAACGAATTCCAGGTCGATGTTCTCGCCGATCCCTTCCAGGAAGCGATAGTGCCAGATTTCGAACGGAAAGGTCGACGTTTCGCCGCCGCCTTCATCCTGAGGCCGGTTATAGGCACCGCCGGAAGGATGGGCGTCGATCGAGTCCGGCTTGCCGAAGGAGATATAGATGTGCCCGCGGTCGGTTCTCCAACCGGGCTTGCCGGCCGCAAAGTGCTCATTCGCATAGGCGATGCGACGATAATGCTCTTCGCGGAATTCATTGTCCGGCGAGTCGGGATTGGGATTGCGCCGCAGCCAGAACTGCTCGATGAAGGCATCGCGCTCTTCGTCGTTGCCCAAGCTCTTGAAGGAACGGGCCTCTTCGTCGGTGATAATCCAGGCCACGTCCTGGGTGAGCCAAGTCTTATAGGCGCCCTTCAACTCCTTGCCGAGCTCTCTTTTGGCTTCGAACTTCTCCTTGTCGGAGCGCTCGCGCTTGAGCGGATCGATTTCCTGCGGCTGTCCGGAGGCGGGCTGGGCCTGGGCGGGCGGGTTGGCGGCGGGCATGGCCACGAGACTGGCTGTGGGAGCAAAAACCAGGCCTGAACCCAGCGCGACAAAGAGAAAAGAGCGACCGTTAAGCTTCATTGACTTCAGAACTCCTGCGATTCCTTATTCTACGGGTCCCAAAGAGGCTGGGCAAGATACCGTATGGAGTTGGCTGCCGTTTGGACGCGCGACTGGCGGCAAGGTCACCAGGAGAACTGAATGCAGGATTGCCGACCGGGTGTGCGCGGCGCAAGAGGTTTCTAGTCCTGCAGAATGGCTGATGAATCCCGGATCTACATTGAATCGGCAGGTTCTCAACAACACAGTTGAGACCAGCGCCCCTTCTCGGGCGTCAGAAAGACAGCGCACACCTTTGGGACTTGAACAGGGAACTTGCCGACTTCCGCGATTCGCAGGCTACAGCAGCGACCACCACGCCGGAGAATCCAACCGGTTTTCTTTAGCCGACAGCCAGCCAGCCACCACAGTCCGGACCGGTTTTGCCGAGGGGCCGGGAACCATTCGACAAGGAATTGCGTACACTGAATTCGGGGATACCTGGAGCACCGACCGCACATGAAAAAGATACTTTTGATCATTCTCGCCGTAGTGGTGACCGCCGGACTCGTCGCCTTCTTCATTTACAGACAGCAGGCCGGCTACACCAAGGTTCTGACTGCCAAGATCGTCAAGCAAGATTTATCCACCGTCGTCAGCGGTACGGGCCAGATCAAGCCGAAGACCTACGTCAATGTGGGCGCGACCTCGTTTGGCCGCATCACCCACTTCAGCGTGAAAGAGGGCGACCTGGTGAAGAAGGGCCAGACCGTGGCCACCATCGAGAGCGTGCAACAGGAGGCGACAGTGTCCGGCCAGCAGGCCGCCATCGCCGCGGCCAAGACCGACATTACCTCCTATATTGCCGCGGAGAAGACGGCCGAAGCGAATGTGGAGCATGCCAAGGCCGATCTAGAGCAAAAGAAGCTCGACTGGGAGCGCGCTCAAGGCCTGTTCTCCGCCGGCATCCTGGCCAAGCAGGATTTCGACGCCAAGAAGGCCGCCTACGACACCGATATGGCTTCCGTAGCGCAAGCTGTGGCGCAGCTCAACCAGGCCAAGGCGCAGACCGATTCGGCTCGTGGACACATGCAGACGCAGGTAGCCACCCTTCGCGCCAATCAGGATCTGCTCGACAAGACCATTGCAACGGCGCCCTTCGACGGCATCGTGACCAACATGCCCATGCGTGAAGGCGAGACGGTGGTGACCGGCATCCAGAACTCCGAAGGTTCGACGCTGATGACTCTGGCGGATATGAGCGTCATCACCGCCGAGGTGAAGGTCGACGAGACGGATATCGTCAACATCAAGATGGGCCAGGAAGCCGAAGTGACTGTCGACGCCCTGCCCGGCAAGACCTTCAAGGGACATGTGACCCTGGTGGGCGACCAGGCGCTGCTGCGCTCGACCGGCATCGCCACCTCGCAATCCACCACCGGTACGGAAGAGGCCAAGGACTTCAAGGTTGTGGTCACGCTGGACTCTGCCTTGACGGATCTGCGCCCGGGCCTGTCTTGCACAGCCAAAATCACCACGGCTCACAAGCCCAACATTCTGTCGCTGCCGATTCAGGCTCTGACCATGCACAACCCAGCCGACGACGCCGCCAAGGGCTCGGGCGCCGTGCAAGCAGCGACCGCCGCGCCTGGCGCCAAGGCCGCACCGCAGCAGGGTGTGTTCGTGATTGAGAACAAGGCCGGCAAGTTGCACGCCAGGTTTGTTCCAGTCACCACCGGCATTACCGGAGCAACGGACATCGAAGTGCTGACCGGCCTGACGGAAGGCCAGGAAATCGTGACCGGCCCCTTCAAGACCCTGCGCGCCCTGAAGAACGGGTCGCTAGTCAAGCGGGACACCGCCAAACCCGTCACCCCAGGCGCCGGCTCCTCCTCTTAATAAGGAGCGGACGGTCAAGAACCAGGCAGGGAGCCCGCTCACGGCGGGTTCCCTGCCCCAAGATCCCCAAAGCAGTGCCGGCAACAAAAACCGGGCAAGCAAACCCCGACAAAGGATGAGATTCGGATGGCTCTGGACAGCATCACACGCGAAGAAGTTGTGCCCTCGGCGGCCAGGCCCCAAGGCGACGTGATCGTCGTCGAGGATCTGTGGCGCACCTACGACATGGGCTCGGAGCAGCAGGTGCAGGCCCTGCGCGGCGTCTCCATGAAGATCAAGCACAACGAGTACGTGGCCATCATGGGCCCCTCGGGATCCGGCAAGTCGACCCTAATGAACCTGATCGGCTGCCTGGACACCCCCTCCAAAGGCAAATACTGGCTCAACGGCCAGTTGGTCAGCGAGTTGGACGACGACCAGTTGGCCCGTATCCGCAACAAGGAGATCGGGTTCGTCTTTCAGACCTTCAACCTGCTGGCCAGGGCAAGTTCGCTGCACAATGTGGAGCTGCCGCTGATCTACAACGGCACCCCGGCCGCGGCTCGGCTGGCGCGCGCCAAGGAGTCGTTGGCGGACGTGGGCCTGGAATCGCGCATGAACCACAAGCCCAACGAACTCTCCGGCGGACAGCGCCAGCGCGTGGCCATCGCCCGGGCCCTGGTCAACCGGCCCTCCATCATCCTGGCCGACGAGCCGACGGGCAACCTGGACTCCAAGACCGGCGTCGAGATCATGGCCCTGTTCGACACACTGCACGCGGGCGGCAACACCATCGTGCTGGTGACCCACGAGCCGGACATTGCCGAGTACGCCCACCGCGTGGTCCATATCCGCGACGGCCAGATCTACTCCGACGAACCATCGAAGCGCTTCCGGTAACCCTTGTAGGTCTTTTTGCTTCAAGCCTCCTGCTCCAATTAGCCGGCGAGACGGACCTCCGTTTCGCCGGTTTTTCTTTTTGCTCCGTTCGCCGCCTCCCCGCACGCCATCCGTTCAGCTCAGCCGGGTTTCCCAGGCCTCAAGAGGCCCCTCACCGACGCGCCTGGCCCATCCTGGGTCAAGACTTGGCCACGGACCGAGCGCGGGTCTCCGTAGCCTGGCAAGGCCAAGACCAAAGAACGGGTAACACGAGCCGGAGATTGCCGATCCGAATGCAAAAAAAGGCCATCCCCGCCAACCGGCCCAGAGGCGTAAGCTGTTTGTTTTCAATACTCAATTTAGGGGAATATCGGCCTAACCTGTTTATTTTCTGTCCGATAGGTCGAAATGGCGGGGGAGAGATAGGGGGGGGGTACCTCGTTTTGGACCCCAAAACCTCTCCCAAAGGGCCATTCATTTCTCTATGATGCGCCAATTTGGGCTAATTCTGCGCAAGGAACAGAGATCGCGGCCAATCTTTTTTGCTGGAAATCGGCGGCATATCCGGAAGGTTACAGGGCGCAAAATGGGCAGAATCCAAAAGCAGTGGGACGGATCCCTCTCGATCGGCGATTCAATCGTGCCGGATTCTGTATGGATCTCACTCAGTCTTGCCAAGCCGAGGGACCACGGTAACCGAGGGGAGTCGGGCGGACCGGGTACCGTGGTGCAAATTCCGGAAATCGGGGGTCCGGCGGCCTACGGAGTTTAAAAAGAGTACTTTAGCAGTTCCGAAAGGAATTCCTTCCCGAACCAAGATATACACAGGCAGAGGGGTTCATGTTTTTTATGTGGACGCCGATAAGACAACTGTTGGCCTGCTACTGTTCGTTTTTGGGCCAAGGAGGAGAGGCCCTTGAGAATTATGCAGAGCGCCGCTCAATTCCAGTCCCAGCCCTCGGCTTCCGGCTTGACGCTGGTGGAAGTAGATTCACCTTCTGCCACACAAGTCGTAGGTGTTAGCGCGGCCTGGCGCAAGTTGCTGATGCAAGCGGAGATGGCCGCACCCCATGTTCAGGTGGCGGCGATCGAAGGCGAGCACGGCACGGGAAAGCAGACGCTTGCCCGTTACCTTTTCAGCCGTTCCCCGCTGGCCGGATCGACGTTCCAGCGGCGCGATGCACGGGAATGGCTGGTTGCAGACGCTGATCCGGCCACGCTTGCCGGCTTTACCTATCTCGATCGAGTGGACCTGCTGGCACCGCCAGGGCAGGGGCTGCTGCTGGGCGTGCTGAAGGCGCTTCAGGATCGTCCTACGGGGCGGGCCGTGGTACTGGCCTCTTCGCAGACGTCCTTGCGCCAGATGGCGGGCCAGGGGCTGCTGATGCCTGACCTTGCCTTCCGGCTGACCGCGGTCCGGTTTGCGATCCCTCCCTTGCGGCAGCGCCGGGAAGATATCGCACCGCTGGCCCAGGCGTTGCTCGACCGCATCTGCCACCGCTATCAGCAGCGCCCAGTGGTGCTGGGGCCCGGCGCACTTGCCCGGCTTCTGCAGCACAACTGGCTCGGCAACGTCCGCGAGCTGGCCTGCGTCTTGGAAACGGCCTTGTTGGAGGCAGTCAACGGCGTCATTCGCGCCGGGGACCTGAACCTGCCGACCGGCGCCGAAGCGCAGCCCGACCTGCAACCCGTGATGCGTGCCGAGAACCTGTCTCTCGACGCCATCATCCGCCATCATGTTCAGTACGTCCTGGACCTGAATCGCGGCAACAAGCTGCGGGCAGCCCGGCAACTGTGTATCAGCCGCTCAACGCTCTATCGCATTCTCAGCAACGAAAGCATCATGGGCACTTAAATCTATCCTCCAGGACGAGCCCGCGTGTACGCCCCGCGGGCTCGTTTCGGTGTGTTGTGCGGACAGCTTTTAGCTCTTAGCTTTTGGCTTTTGGCTTTTGGCTTTTAGCTTTTAGCTTTTAGCTTTAGCTTTTAGCTTTAGCTTTAGCTTTTAGCTTTAGCTTTTAGCTTTTAGCTTTTAGCTGCCTCCGTCCGGCTTCCGGCCCTGATCCCTGATCCCTGATCCCTGTTCCCTGCTTCTTGCTTCTTGCTTCTTGCTCTACACTCAACGGGATGGTTCAATACCATTCTGAGGTTTTACCGTTGAGAATTCCGCGTCTCCCGCTGCTGACCGTTTCTGCAATCCTTCTTCTTCTCTGTGCTCCCGTCTTGCGGCTTCAGGCTGCACCCGCTCCGGTCGAAGACCGCCGCAAGGCTCTCAATGCCCTCTTTCAGGAATATTGGGAAGATACCCTTGAGCATCAGCCCGAGTTGGCCTCGGCCCTGGGCGACAAGCGCTTCAACGACCAGATCTCCGACTACTCGCTGAAGGCCATCAACGCCAATCTGGAGCGGGAGCAGGGCTACCTGATGCGCTTGGCGGCCATTGACCCGGCGGGGCTGACGGACCAGGAAAAGATCAGCCGCGATCTGCTGCTGCGCCGGTTCACCGAAGACCAGGAAGCCGCGGAGTTCAAGGAATGGGAGCTGCCCGTCGACCAGATGGGCGGCATCCAGACCACTTACCCGCGTCTGGCGCCCCAGCTCAGCTTCACCGCTGTCAAGGACTACGACGACTGGATCGCCCGGCTTCATGCCATCCCCAAGGCATTTGAGCAGGTCACCACCAATATGTCGATCGGCATCGACGACCACCGTGTGCCGCCCAAATACCTGCTGGAAAAGGCTCTCGTCCAGGTGAAGGCGATGGCGGAGCAGAAGCCAGAGGAGTCGCCGCTGGCCCTGCCGCTAAAGAGCTTCCCAGCCGGCATTAAATCCTCTGAGCAAGACCGCATCAAGGCCGAGATGCTGGACGCAATCGCCAAGGAAGTGCTGCCCGCCTACCGGCGATTTGCGCGCTTTCTGGAGGTGAGCTACGTGCCTGCCGGCCGCACCGAGCCTGGCATCGGCGCCCTGCCCGACGGAGCAAAGTTCTACCGGTTTCTGATCCAGCGCACCACCACCACCGACCTGACCGCGGAGCAGATACACCAGATCGGCCTGGACGAAGTGAAGCGCGACGAAGCCGAGATGCTGGTGATCGCCAAGAAGCTTGGATTCGCGGATCTGGCCAGCTTCCGCGCCAGCCTCAAGACCAATCCCAAGACGCACCCGGCTTCACGCGAGGCACTGCTCGATGCCTATCGCGGCTATCTGGGGCCAATGCAGGCCAAGCTGCCGGAGCTTTTCGGTCGCCTTCCCAAGGCCAAGTTCGAAGTAGTCGCGGTGCCGGAGTACATGGAGAAGACTTCGGCCCCGGCCTATTACGAGGCCGCAGCGCCCGATGGGAGCCGGCCGGGACGGCTGTTCATCGACACCTACAACGCTGCCGACCGCAATCTCTACTCGGTCGAAGACATTGCCTACCACGAAGGACTTCCCGGCCATCATTTGCAAATCTCCATTGCCCAGGAACTCACCGACCTTCCGACGTTTCGCAAACACAGGGGGTACACGGCCTACGTGGAGGGATGGGGGCTCTATTCCGAGCGGCTGGGCAAGGATGTGGGCTTCTACCAGGACCCCTATTCGGACTACGGGCGCCTGGAAGGCGACATCTGGCGCGCCATTCGGCTGGTGGTGGATACGGGCGTCCACTCGCAGCACTGGACCCGCGAACAGATGGTGCAGTACTTCCACGACCACAGCAACATCGACGACACCAGCATCCAGGCCGAGGTGGATCGTTACATTGCCTGGCCGAGCCAGGCTTTGGCCTACAAGGTGGGTCAGTTGAAGATTCTGGAACTGCGCGACCGGGCCAAGAGCGCCTTGGGAGACAAGTTCGATATTCGGGCCTTCCACGACCAGGTGCTGGACGCAGGGGCGTTGCCGCTGGACGTTCTGAGCGAGCGGATCGACGCCTGGATTGCGAGCCAGCAGCCCTCGAAGCCGGTGCAAGCTGACTAGTCATCATTACACTAGTCATAAAATAACCAACGCGGGTTCGGCTCTTGGCCGAGCCCGCTTGGGTCTTGGGGACGATCCGGCCCCGGCATACACTCTGGCTTCTTATCCATAGGAGGGGTCAGTGTTTGCCGTCTATTCATCTTCCTATCACGAAATCTTGACTCGGACTGCCTAGATTCCAGACAAGTGTTCCAGCTTGCGCCTTGCGCAGATTGCTCGACGCGCACCCCATACACAACCGCGCCCGGCTGTGGCGGAATGGCGCCTTGTCGCCCAACCTCCCAATTCCACTTCATAAAAGCCGGATAGGCCCCTGGAACACAAATTGAATGAAAGGTATATCCATGATTCGAGGCCATTTTTCTGCAAATCTAGTGTTACTTGCTGTAATCGGCGCAGGCATTGCCGCCGCACAGGGTCCGTCTGCGGACGCCCCGGCGGCCACCACCCCACCGGCGGCAAAGATCACCAACACCGAGACCGTAGTGGTCACCGCCCCCGGTGAATTCCGCGTGGAGCAAGAGTTGCAAGGACCCACGCTGATTGAAGAAGCGCCGGGGACCAGCCCCATCAAGAGCCTGGAGCAACTACCCAGCGTCAACTTTCAGGCTGCCGACCCATACGGCTCCTATGAGTGGGCGGTACGCATCTCGGTGCGCGGCTTCAACCAGAACCAGCTGGGTTTCACGCTGGACGACATCCCGCTGGGCGACATGTCGTATGGCAACTGGAACGGCCTGCACATCAGCCGGGCCATCACCGACGAAAACATGGGCCGCGTGGTGCTTTCGCAAGGCACCGGCGCTCTGGAAACCGCCAGCACCAGTAATTTGGGCGGCACCATCCAGTTTTATTCCGTCGACCCCTCCGACACCCGCAGCGTCACGGTCAACCAGACCTTCGGCAGCTGGAGCGCCGCGCGCACCCTGGCTCGCTTTGAGAGCGGTTTGATGGGCCACACGAAGTTCTATTTGACCGGCGCCTATAACCTCTCGGACAAATGGCGCGGCCACGGGGATATTGGCCAGAACTACTGGCAGCTCAACGGCAAGCTGGTTCACTACGTGGGCTCGACCGGCGTGTTGTCGGTCTTTGCCGACGTCAGCGACCGCCGCGAAGTGGATTACCAGGATGTGAACAAGGTCTGGGTCAACAAGTTGGGCTACAACTGGGACAACTACGGCAACTGGGGCCAGTCGGTGCAGGCGGCCTGGGCCTGCGACGGCGCGGGCGCTTATCCGTCTCCGGTGAACACCTTGGCCGCCAGCGAAGATCCCTGCGATGCGGGCTACTATGGCGGTTCGGGCTTGCGCAAAGATCAGCTTGTCGGCATCGGCTACAAGCAGGCGATCGGCGATCACCTCACGCTGAAGCTCACCGGCTACGGGCATAACGACGACGGCCGCGGGCTGTGGTTCACGCCCTATCTGCCCACGTACCAGAACATCTACGCTCCCAGCACCGCAACCATCGTCTCTCCCATCTCGCTGCGCACTTCCGAGTACGGCATCAACCGCGGCGGCGTGCTGGCTTCGCTGGCCTACGAAACCACCAAAAACCGGCTCGAGGGCGGCGTGTGGTTCGAAGGCGAACGCTGGAACCTGGCGCGACGCTTCTATGGCACCACGGCAACCGATCCCAGCCACTCGCTCTACGATTTCCCGTCCAACCCTTTCTATACACAGTGGGAATATGTCTTCAACTCCACGGTCTACGACATCCACCTGCAAGACGTATACAAGTTGACCAAGAAGGTTTCGCTGGCCGCGGGGTTCAAGACCGAAGAGACCAACACGGATGGCGAGCTGTCCAAGACGTTCCAATCCAGCCCGGTATTTGTGCCCGGCGAATATGCGCAGGGCAAGCTGGAATCGGGCAAGCCGATCCTGCCGCAGTTCGGCGCCAATGTGAAGCTTGACAGCAAGAGCGAGATCTTCGGCGATGTGGCCTACAACGTGCGCTCTTACGTCCCCGGCGGCTACGGGTACGGCACCTCGCCGTGGGGCACGACGCAGGCCGGCTTCAATGCGCTGAAGACCAGCACGCATCCGGAAACATCCTGGACCGAGGAAGCCGGTTACCGCGCCACCACGCAACATGCGGCGGTGCAGGCCAGTTACTTCCACGTCAACTTTGCCAATCGCCTTGTGGCCTTCTCACAGGGAGCCGGGATCGCAGGCAACGCCTCGATTCTCTCCAATGCCGGCGGCGTCACGACCAACGGAATGGACGGCTCGGCGACCATTCGCATCACGCCGGAGATTTCGCTTTACAACGGCGCCACCTACAACAAGTCGGCCTACGACGGGGACACAGGGGCCAATGGCGCTTGCATCTACGCCAGCTCGACCGGTTCCTGCCTGCCGCTCAAGGGCGATATCGTGGTGGATACGCCGAAATTCCTTTACAAGACCGCGCTCGACTACCACAAGGCGGGCTTCTTCGGTCACCTCGGCTCGGACTACATGTCCACGCGCTACTTCACCTACAGCAACGACGGCAGCGTCCCCGGACGCTTCCTGACCGAATTCGGTGCGGGATACAACCGCGAGCAGTTGGGCGCATTCAAGGATCTGAAGGCCCAATTCAACGTTTACAACGTCACCAACTCGCAGTACTACGCCTCCATCGGCACCAACGGATTCATCTACAGCGATCCGCAGTCGGTGAACAACAACACCCTGCAGGTGGGCTCGCCTCGCACCATCTCCGGCACCCTGTCTGTTCGCTTCTAGCAGCGGCTTCCCAGCACGGCCCGAGGGCGCGGATTCTTCCGCGCCCTCGGGCTTTTGTGGCGGCAAAACGTGTGCATCCCGGAGCGCCCGCCCGGCATGATAGGCTTGACAGTTCCCTTTTCCAGGCTTGCTGCATGGCTTGAGTGGCCGAAATCGGGTAGACCCATCCAACGGAGAGCACTCAATGAAACGCCTTCTCGCCTTGACCTTTAGTTGTGCCTTGTCGTGCGTGGCGCTGCACGCGCAGGCCGTCGATACCACCGTCTGCGACATTTTGAAAGACCCGCAATCGTTCAACGGAAAGACCGTCCGTATCAAGGGCACGGTGGTTGCGGATTTCGACCAATTCGCCATCAAGGGCGCCGCAGGCTGCGGCCACACCATCAACTGCATCTGGCTCTCTTATCCCGAGGGCACCAAGGCCAAGTCGGGGCCGGCGGCTGTGCTGCAGTTGCAGGCGGCACACAACTTCGCCGGCACCGTGAAGGTGTCGGAGCGCGCTCCGGTGCAACTGGACAAGAGCAAGGATTTCAAACAGTTCGAGTCCTTGCTGACGGCCTCGCGCAGAGGATCGGGCATGTGCCTGGGATGCACCCGCAACCAGGTCAGCGCCACCTTTGTGGGGCGTCTTGACGGCGTGGAACAGGCGGGAGTGAAGCGCGATGCCGCCGGCAAGATCGTGGCCATCGACGGATTCGGCAATTTGAACCAGTACCCGGCGCGCCTGGTGCTGGCATCGGTTTCCGATGTCTCCGCGCAGGAGATCGACTTCTCAAAGATCGACCCGATTACCCAGTCGGAAGTGACGGCGGATACGGCTTCGGGCGACCCGGTTGCCCAGGCTCACAAGTTCGCCACCGCCTTCGGACCCGGGAATCCCCTGGGCGCGCAAATTGAAAAGGCTGCTGCCGCGTTCGGCAAGGCCGGCGAAGACAATGGCGTCAACATCGGATTTGGAGCCGCCGACGAAACGTCTCCAAAGGCAGAAGCACAGAGCACAAAAGACTCGCCGGACGGCGTTCTCTACAACTGCACGTTCAACATGAATCGTTTGCCGGGCAGTTCGCTAAGCCGCGCCATTGTGCACATCGGGCAGCACATCGTCGATTTGCGCAATCCTCCCCAGGGAGCCGACCAGCCGGGGCCGTTTGAGTTGGAGTACCAGGCCGGTCTGGCCACCGTATTGAGCGCGGTAGCCAACGGCCAGAAGACGCTGACCCTGCCGGGCGGGTACATGATCTGGAACGCCTCCTGGTCGCCCGCAGATCGCGAGAAGCTGGCCGGAGACAACCTGAAGAGTTACGTCTCCGTCGAGGAGTCGTTCGGGCGCTAATCCTAGCATCACCGCGCGCGTGACCTAGGCTTCCGCCTACCAATAGTGTTGATGCCTCCCACCCTTGCGCCAGAAAGAAGGCGCAAGGATGGGGCACCCCAGCGCCTGTGATTTGAGACATCCCATCCCTCATCCCCGCGCCTCCTCACTGGCGCGGGCCGGCCGAAGGCGGCTGCCCCACCGCAGGTGGTGGAGTATCCTTGAGAGTTGAATCCATTTCACTCTTCCAAAGGCAAGGAAAAACATGGCGGAAATAGCCGTTGAGGCCACCGAAGTACCCGCGCAGTTGCCCCGCGTCCGTGTGGCTGTTCTGGGCGCGGGCAAAATGGGCGGCATCCTGCTGCAGGCGTTCCTGAAGCAGAACCTGTTTGCTCCCGACAATATCCACGGGACTGTGAGCCACGCTGAGAAGGCTCAGGCGCTGAGCATCCAGTGGGGCGTGGACGTGAGCACCAATAACCTGGAGGCGGCCGGCAAGGCCGACCTGATCCTTCTGGGCGTCAAGCCGTTCCAGGTGCCGGATCTGCTGGCTGAGATCAAGCCCGCGCTGAGCAAAGACAAGACCATCCTTTCGATCGCCGCATCGGTGAAAACCCGCTCCATTGAAGAGGCTGCGGGCGTGGACCTGGCCGTGATTCGCGCCATGCCCAACACGCCTTCCATGCTGGGCGCGGGCGCGGCGGCACTGTGCCGTGGGCGCTTTGTCTCCCCGGCGCAGATGGAACTGGCCGAGCGCATCTTTGAGACCGTGGGCCGCACCGTGACCGTGGACGAGAAGCATATGGACGCCGTCACCGGGCTTTCGGGTTCGGGGCCAGCCTATATCTACATCATCATCGAGGCGTTAGCCGAGGCCGGCGTCAAGGTGGGCTTGCCGCGCGACGTGGCCACTCAGTTGGCCGCGCAAACCGCCTTCGGCGCTGCCAAGATGGTGCTCGAGACCGGCTACCATCCCGCCCTGCTGAAGGACGCCGTGACCACCCCGGCCGGTTGCACCATCGACGGCATTCTGGAGTTGGAAGAGGGTGGACTGCGGGTAACGCTGATCAAAGCCGTGATGCGGGCGACCGAACGCGCCAAACAACTGGCCGCGGGTTGAGGGGCTTGCTTTCCCAGGTCCCGAACACAGGACCGGCGTACCCGACTGTTGGCTGAGTGTATTGCTTTCCCAGGTCCCCAAATGCGAGGGACCTGGGGCACCCAGACTATGTGCTAACTCCGTCAACCCGCTGACTTGCTGACCCGCTGACTTGCCGATCAAACGCCCAACCTGGCTGCCTAACTTTGTCCCCGAACTCGAGGGCCTGCGGGGGCTCGCGATTCTGGGCGTGGTGCTCTACCACTGCAACCCGCGGCTGGTGGGCACTTGGATCCACTACGCATCCTTGTGGGGATGGGCGGGGGTGATCTTCTTCTTCGCGCTAAGCGGGTTTCTGATTACCAGTAACCTGCTGGGAACGCGGGACAAGCCGCACTACTTCCACAACTTTCATGCGCGCCGGGCGCTGCGCATCTGGCCGATGTACGCGCTGGTGCTGGTGGTGGTTTACCTGGAAGCTCCGTGGTTCATCGGGCCAACCATCTGGGATGCGGTGAGAACAGCGCCGTGGCTGGCTTACATCTTCTTTGTGCAGAACCTGCTTCACCTCACACTGCCGGTGGCGCTCGGTCCCACCTGGGCGCTGGCCATCGAGGAACAGTATTACTTCTTCTGGGCGCCGCTGGTGCGCTTCCTGAGCCGTCCGTGGATGCTGGCGGGGGTTCTGACGCTGGCGCTGATTGCTTCGCCGATGCTGCGCCACGGCCATCACGCATGGCTCACACCGACACACACGCTGATTCACCTGGACGGCCTCGCCCTGGGCAGTCTGCTGGCATTGGGCATGTACACACTGCCGCTGAGCCGCCGGGCCTGGCTTTGGATCGGCTTGGGAAGCTTCGCTTTCGGCATTGCGGCGGCGGCCACCGTGGCCGGGGGCACCGCGTATCTGGATTCCGCGCTGGCGGTTGGCTTCGCAGGAGCCATGCTGGCCTTGATCGCTTCAACCGGGGCGCGGAATCCGCTTACGCTGGCGCTGCGGCGGGGGCCTCTGCCGTTTTATGGCCGCATCAGTTACGGCCTCTACATGATCCATATCTCGGTGTTCATCTTCTTTGGCTGGTTCGACCTGCGCATGGACAAGTACGGGATTGCGGGCAACCTGGCCGTGGTGGCTTTCCGGCTGGCCGCATCGACCGCCATCGCCACCGCGCTCTGGTACGGCTTCGAGTCGCAGATTCTGAAGCTCAAGCGGCATTTCTGAGGCAGGATCGGCGAGGCGAGCAAGCTACGTGGCTAGCGCGGCCAGCGACCCACGATCACAAACAGGGCCAGCAGGAACAGGGTCACATTGGGCACCGCGCTCTCTTGACGGCGCAGGTGATAGATACCCGCAGCCACCATCACCAGCGCCAATCCCGCGGCCGCCAGGCGCAAAAGTGTGTGCGGCGGCCAAAGGTCCACAGGAAGCAGCACGCCCACCGCCCCGGCGATCTCAACCAAGCCTACCAACGCGGCCACGCCGCGCGGCATACCGATGGGGCCGGACTTGGTGCGGACTTCCAATACCTTCACGAGCTTTTCATACGCCAGGATTTTACTAGCTCCTGTGATCAGGAAAATACCGGCCAGGATAATCTGCGCCATCCAAAGTAGTGTGTTCATCGCTTGCCTTGCTTTCCGCACCCAGGGCCACGCAAGTTCTTGGGCGCCAACCAATTTGCGGGGCCGCAGCAAACGATTGAAGCGCGAACCGCATGGGAAAGTCAAGGTCGAACCAGTACAGCGCGCGGTGCGTATACGAGCAGAGAATCGCGACTACGCATTTACGTCCCATAAAGTGAATCGCTGTCTCAACTGCGTGTGACTCGAATCACCCCAACCCCCGCCTCTTGGCTGCTAGGCTTCTGATGGCGTGGAATTTCCTTTGCGAGGTGTAGTGTGAGCGAAGTAGCAAGCAACAACCCGCTAAGCCCGGAACTGTTGGCCAAAATGGACGCCTACTGGCGTGCCGCCAACTACCTTTCCGTGGGCCAGATCTACCTCAAGGACAATCCGCTGCTGGAGCGGCCCCTCACCCTGGACGACGTGAAGCCGCGGCTGCTGGGTCACTGGGGCACGACGCCCGGACTGAACTTTCTCTACGTGCACTGGAATCGCCTCATCCGCGAGCGCGGCCTGAACATGCTCTTCGTGATCGGCCCCGGCCACGGCGGCCCCGGCATCGTGGCCAACACCTACCTCGAAGGCTCCTATTCCGAGACGTATCCCCACATCGAGCAGAACAAGGACGGCATCAAGCGCCTGTTCCGCCAGTTCAGCTGGCCCTATGGGATTCCCAGTCACGTAGCACCTGAAACGCCGGGCTCGATCCACGAAGGCGGCGAGTTGGGCTATTCGCTGGTCCATGCTTACGGCGCGGCCTTTGATAATCCCGATCTGGTTGTGGCTTGCGTGGTGGGCGACGGGGAGGCCGAGACCGGCCCGCTGGCCACCAGTTGGCACTCCAACAAGTTCTTGAATCCGGCCACCGACGGCGCGGTTTTGCCCATCCTGCACTTGAACGGCTACAAGATCGCCAACCCCACGGTGCTGGCCCGCATTCCGCACGCCGAGTTGGAAGACCTGATGCGCGGCTACGGCTACGAGCCGTTCACGCTGGAAGGCGACGACCCGGCGGTGATGCACCAGCAAGGTGCCCAAATCTTCGACCAGATGCTGGACCGGATTGCCGCCATCCAGAAGGCCGCACGTGTGGACGGGGCGACAGAACGTCCGGCCTGGCCGATGCTGATCATGCGCACGCCCAAGGGCTGGACGGGGCCCAAGTTTGTCGACGGCAAGCCGGTTGAAGGCACATGGCGCGCCCACCAGGTTCCGCTCGACGGAATCTTCCAGAATCCCGAGCATTTGGCGCAACTGGAAGAGTGGATGCGCAGCTACAAGCCGGAGGAGCTGTTCAACGAGAAAGGCCACTTCCGCGCCGACCTGGCCGAAATCGCTCCCAAGGGCAAGCTGCGCATGGGCATGAACGCCCACTCCAACGGCGGCCTGCTGCTGAAGGCGCTCAAACTGCCGAACTTCCGCGATTTCGCTTTCAAGATCGAAGGCCGCGGCCAGGCCGACGGGGAGTCGACTCGTTACCTGGGCAAACTGCTTCGCGGCGTGATGGAACTGAACCGCGAAGAGAAGAACTTCCGCGTTTTCGGACCGGACGAGACGGCTTCAAACCGCTTGGGCGACACCATTCCCGGATTCGGCAAAGTCTGGATGGGCGAAGTGCTGCCGGTGGACGAGAACCTTTCGGAGACCGGCCGGGTGATGGAAGTGCTGAGCGAGCACATGTGTCAGGGCTGGCTGGAGGGCTATCTGCTGACTGGGCGTCACGGCTTCTTCAGTTGCTATGAGGCGTTCATTCACATCATCGACTCGATGGTGAACCAGCACGCCAAGTGGCTGAAGGTCACCCGGCAGATTCCGTGGCGGAAGCCCATCGCCAGCCTCAATTACCTGCTCAGTTCGCTGGTATGGCGTCAGGATCATAACGGCTTCAGCCATCAGGACCCCGGCTTCATCGATCACCTGATGAACAAGAAGGCCGACGTGGTGCGGATCTATCTTCCACCGGACGCCAACACGCTGCTGTCGGTGGCGGATCACTGCCTGCGCAGCCGGCACTACATCAATCTCATCGTGGCGGGCAAGCAACCCGCGCCGCAATGGCTCACCATGGACGAAGCTATCGCCCACTGCACCACCGGATTGGGCATCTGGCCCTGGGCCTCGAACGGCGAGGGCAAGCCCGACGTGGTGATGACCTGCTGCGGCGATGTGCCGACCATGGAGACATTGGCCGCCGTTTGCCTCCTGCGTGAACAAGCGCCCGACCTCAAGATCCGCGTAGTCAACGTGGTGGATTTGATGTCTCTACAGCCGACTTCGGAGCATCCGCACGGGTTGCCCGACGAGGAGTACGATCAGCTCTTTCCCGCAGGTGTGCCGGTGGTGTTCGCCTTCCACGGCTATCCGTGGCTCATTCACCGCCTTACCTATCGCCGCCACAATCACGACGACATTCACGTGCGCGGCTACAAGGAAGAAGGCACCACCACCACGCCCTTCGACATGTGCGTGCTGAACAACATCGATCGCTATCAACTGACCCTGGACGCCATCAAGCGCGTGCCACGCCTTGCCTCGCAAGCTGGGGCAGCCGAGCAATGGTACTCCGAGGCCATCCAGAAGCACCGGCTTTATGTCGCGGAAAACGGCGACGACCTGCCCGAAGTAAAAGACTGGCGCTGGGCACCTGCGGTGCGGCCAACCACTTGCGGTGGGGCCAAACTGCTGCAGTGAGGCAACCACCTGGGTGCCCCACCCTCGCCACGCTTTTGTTTTTTGTGGCTAGGGTGGGCACCCTCAAACCCAATCCCGGCGCAATTCCAAGCTAACTCCGCAAGCACGCGCGAAGCGCAGCTAACTTGCTAACTCGCTGACTTGCTAATCCCATCAGCCCCAACCCCGAGGTATATTGAATGTCTTGTTTGCCCGTATTGGTTTTGAATAGCGGTTCGTCCTCCATCAAGTTCTCAGTCTATGAAGCCGGCGACGGCGAACGCACCAGGCCCTTTGAAGGCGCGGTTGACGGTATCGGCACCGACCAGGGCAAGTTCTGGATCAAGGACGCCGACGGCAAGAAGCTGGTGGATCAGACCCCGGCTCTGCCCAGCCGCGCGGTAGCCTTCGCGCTGGTGGCCGATGCCCTGCACTCTCCCGAATTCCCTGCCCCTGTGGCCATTGGCCACCGCATGGTGTGCGGCGGACCGACGGTGCAAGAGAACCAGCTCATTACTCCGGCGTTGATTGACGAGATGGAGAGCTACACGGCCTTTGCGCCGCTCCACACGCCGATTGCCTGCTACATCATGCGCGAATCGCTGAATTTGTTCCCGGGCGTGCCGAACTTTGTGTGCCTCGACTCCTACTTCCATCGCACCATGCCGGAAGTGGTCAAGCACATGCCGATCCCCGAGAAGTATTCTGCCATGGGCGTGCGCCGCTATGGGGCCCACGGCATTTCGTACGAGTCCATCGTGCTGCAGTTGCAGCCGGAGGTGCCGCGCAAGCTGATTGTGGCGCACCTCGGCAATGGCGCGTCCATCTCCGCCATTCTCGACG